>Ga0209172_10001156_pt1 | contig 60371 bp, 49 predicted proteins | sample LarsenN4metaG_FD_184113 | JGI IMG/M metagenome (GOLD analysis project Ga0209172, IMG submission 184113) | Hot spring sediment bacterial and archeal communities from British Columbia, Canada, to study Microbial Dark Matter (Phase II) - Larsen... ...
CTTCAGATGATGCCTCCAGCACACGGCGTAAGGTTCCACCGGCGCGCCCCACACGGGGAACCTTCGGTGGCAGGTCTGGTATGGAGGAAACCTCTCGGGCAGCTTCTTCCACCTAGCCCCACTGCGCCGTGTCCAGACAGTCCCGTTTAAGACCGCTCGATTGTCTTTCCATGGCCTCCCCCTGCCGTCCCCTTCGGCGAGGGGAAGGAGGAATCAGAGGTTCGATGATAGCTCATTGCTCATCGGTTAACTCTTCTCGTCGTACCATATCTAATCCTCCCCTACGGGAGATTTTACCATGAGTCATGGTATTTATGAGACTGCTTCTAATCATAAGATCACCTCACTTCTATCAAAATAGAGGTCCACAGAAGAGAGCGACTTTGCATTTATCAGCGAACGAGTTGTGGGATCGGAAACCTCTTCAATGTTTTCCAAAGCAGGATCAGGCTGCCATCGGCAGTCCCGACGAACGACGCGAAAAGCAATCAGGACATCCGACCTTTCATAGATAATAGAGCGACCGTCTAGGTGGTATCAACAGTAGCAGCGCGAGTTGACTTGTACTTAAAGTCTCCTACCTTGAATCCAGCGCCACTTCGCTGATACTGCTGGCGGGCCTCCGGCTCTAAACGGGAAGCAGTGAATGTGGCCAGGAACTGCACGCCAGGATGATCAAGAGTAACCGACTCGGGTGGAATATCGCCGAGCTTAACCAGGAACCCAAAATCGGCGCCAGCAAAACCGACTCGAAATTTATTTCGTTCAAGGCCTTATCTGATCCATCAGCATTCATGTGTTAACCGTACAAATGAATAATATGCCCCACCACCACGCACCAGTAACTTGCCGTCGTAATTTTCTCTGGGAAGCAGACCGTAGAGACCCGTATCCGGTTGTTGAAGGAATTCAGCAAGGACGGCCCGATCGCTGGGAACAGTTTTTCCTTTGCCTCCAGTTGAGTTCGCAAAGACTCTATTTCTCTTTCGAGCTGAGCGCGATCGATTGATTGCGCGAGGGCGCCAGTTGAAAAGAGAAAAACGAGAGAGAGTGCTAGAGCAAATACAAAAAGGCGGGAGCGGATCATAGATCACCTCATTGGCTGGAATTCACTTTCTCAAGATGGCCGAATTTTACGTTCCGCTTGTCGGTCAAGTCAAGAGTCGTGTAGGATTAAACTTCAAGTCTCACAAACGAGTTTAAAGAATGTATATTGTCAACTTTCCCAAGAATAAGGGCAGAGGCGTTGAAGTGCTCAAAGTTCAAGAGGGCAGCCTCGGCCACGAACTTGAGCTTAAACCAGGCGATCGGATCCTTTCGGTCAACGGGCGCAAGCTCCGCGATTTTCTCGACTTTCAATTCCTGACCGGATCAGAGTCTGAACTAACGCTGGAAGTGCTCAAACCTAGCGGCGAGCAGTGGCAAATAGAAGTTGAGCGAGATGAAGACGAAATCTGGGGCCTCGAATTCGAGACCTTCATGCCGCGCCAGTGCGCTAACGAGTGCATCTTCTGCTTTTGCGACCAGAACCCCCAGGGCGCGCGGCCTTCGCTCTCCTTCAAAGATGAAGATATTCGCCTGTCTTTCCTCTACGGCAATTACACAACGATGACGAGCATAACTCAGGCAGAAATGGAGCGCATCGTTGAACAACGGCTTTCGCCTCAATATGTCTCGGTTCATGCAACCGACAGTGAGGTCAGGCGCAAATTGCTTGGATTCAACAAACCTGATCATCTGATGGAGAAGATGCGCTACCTTACAGGGCACGGGATAGAGCTTCACTGTCAGATAGTCCTCTGCCCCGGCTACAATGACGGAGCGCAGTTGCAGAAGACTGTATTCGATCTGGCGGAGCTTCATCCCGGTGTGACATCTGTGGCCGTAGTCCCCCTGGGAATAACTCCATTTCATAAGAACAGAGATATACTCATTCCCGTGACCGATGAATTTGCTGCATCGGTAATAAGACAGGTCGAGCCGTGGCAGCAAATGTTTCGCCGCCGATTCGGCGCCGTCTTCGTCTTTTTGGCGGATGAGTTCTATTTGCGCGCCGGGTTCCCAATTCCGGGCAAGCGCCATTACGGAGACTATCCTCAGATTGAAGATGGAGTCGGCATGGTGCGCACATTCCTTGACGGCTTCAACGCAGCGATGAAAAGAAAGTGGCCACGGCCAAAAAGGCGGGTGCGCGGCACGCTCGCAACCGGCAAGCTGTTCTATCCCATACTTGAATCATGCGCAAAGCAGATCAATGAAAAGTTTGGAACCGAATTGAAGACGGTCCGGGTGGCAAATCATTTCTTCGGTGAAGAGATCACAGTATCGGGTCTGCTCACAGGCGGCGATCTTCTCCGGTCGCGCGACTCATTCGCGGGAGAGTTTTTGATCATTCCTGAAGATTCGGTCAACTACGAAGGCTATCTCTTTCTCGACGATATGACGGTAGATGACCTGAGCCGAAAGCTCTGCTTGCCCATCTACCGTAGCGGGCGCAAGCTGGCCGATTTCTTCAAGTTGCTTTTTGAGGATATAGGTGCAGCCAATGCACCCAAAAGTTATGGTGTTTGAAAAATAAATACAACCAAATATCTGCTCCGCGGCTGTGGCCGCCTCGATGTGCGGAGAGCCTTCGGCTCTCCGGCCAACGCTTCCAAATACTATGTGCGGCTGCGCCGCCAGATCAGCGGCGTAGCCGCGAAAGAGAGGAGGAGCTGCATCCGGCAAATCACAGACTTGCCGCACATCTGTAGCGGCGAAGCCGCTATCAGGGTTCCTGGCAGTATTACTTTTTCAAAGACCATAACTTTTGGACGCAACACGACGAGCAGTAATTCTTTCACCCGAGGTGTAGTATTGCATAACAGAACAGAGTCTTTGCGCCGACTGCAGAGTGACCGATTTGACCTAATAGTCATTGGCGGGGGCATCACCGGCGCAGGAATCAGTCTGGATGCTGCTTCGCGGGGACTAAGAGTGGCTCTGCTAGAGAAGAGCGACTTTGCCAGCGGCACAAGCAGCAAATCGACCAAGCTCATTCACGGGGGCCTGCGCTATCTGGAAAATCTTCACCTGGCGCTCACCTACGAAGCCTGTGTCGAACGTCAACTGCTACTGAGACTGGCGCCCCATCTGGTTGAACCTTTCCCATTCTTGATTCCTAATTATCGCGGCTTTCTCCAAAAGCAGAAGCTCTCGGCCGGTCTCTGGCTCTATGATCTAATGGCGAGCCTTCAAGGGGTGACATTTCATCGCGCCCTCTCAAGAGATGAAGTCATCCGGTTTGCCCCTTTGATCGAGCGCAATCGCTTGAGTGGCGGCTTTATTTATTACGATTGCAAAACGGATGACTCACGATTGACGCTTGAGGTGATCAAATGCGGCGCCCGCTACGGCGCACTGCCAATAAACTATGTTGAGGTTGTGGAGATACTCAGAGAGCGCCGTCTAGCTACCGGCGTCAAAGCCGTCGATAGGCTTACCGGAGAAATCTTCGAGGTGGGGGCCCGCTCAATTGCGAGCGCAACCGGAGCCTGGACCGACGCAGTTCATAAGCTCGATGATTCGCAGGCCAAACCAATGATCAGGCCATCTAAGGGCGCGCACCTTGTCTTGCCGCGGGAAAAACTGCGCCTGGAAACGGCTGTGCTTGTGCCATCGGCTACTGAAGACGGGCGCTTCATTTTTGCTGTGCCCTGGTATGGCGAAGTTCTGCTGGGGACGACGGACACAGACTACACCGGCAGTCTGGACAATATCCCGGTGACAAACGAAGATGTGGCCTATCTGATTGCGGCAACTAACAGATTATTCCCGGAGGCTAAGATAACAACTGAAGACGTGATTAGCTCTTTTGCCGGAGTCAGACCGTTGATAGACTCGCCGGGGGCAAGCACGACAAGGATTTCGCGTGAGCACTCAACCTTCGAGTCTCCCTCGGGCGTTATCTTCGTTGCTGGAGGAAAGCTCACCACCTATCGCCGGATGGCGCAGGAAGTGACCGATCGAATCATCAGTCGGCTCGGCCTGAAGGAGGCAAAGCGTTGCTCTACAGAGCGCATTCTGCTCAGTGGTGTTGAACTGGGAGAAACGGCGGATAGACTGCGCGCGCAGGCAATAGAGGATTGCAAAGCGCAGGGGCTTGAAGAAGATGTTGCGCTGTCGCTACTGACATCTTTCGGGAAAGATTACCAAGCAATACTCAAGATCATCGACGAAGATCGCAATCTGAGCCGCCGGATCATTGGGGGCCTTCCGCATATCCGCGCTGAGGTTGTGTATGCATGTCGTTTTGAGCTGGCAGCAAAAGTTGAAGACATCTTGCGCCGCCGCACCCGGCTGGCTCTTCTGGCAGGAAACAGGCTCGCGCGAGCCATTGAAGATACAGCAGAATTAATGGGCAAAGAGCTTGACTGGGACAGGAATCAGATCAAGTCTGAAGCCAATGTTTACAAAGAAACGGTTGGAATGCTGCAAACCGCCGATAGACGCGGATGACTTAAGCCTCTAAAAAAGAATACGCCAGGTTCGGGCGCCAAGCGCCCTCAAAACAATTTTAAATTTGTAACTACTTGCGTAGAATGAGGCTTATGAGAATGAAACGCGATTCTGCATCGCCACTTTCTGAAGATATCGAGGCAATTTCACCAAGTCCTAGCTCTGTCATACTTAATAAAGAGAAATTTGTCGAAATCCTCAGTGAGATAGAAATTCACAATGATATCGTGCAGCTAAAGAAGGACATCTTTGATTTAAGAAACGCTATAGACTGTATCAACAATCATGAAGATGGTTTGTTTACAACTGATGAGAATAGCGAAACTGTTTCGTTGCGTAAGGATGTGCTGATAGCCGAACTAAACCAAATCCTGGAATCGCAGACTTGCGAGAGGGCAAAGTACTACGTGCGAAGATTGAGCCAGGGAGTAAGAAGCATCAGAACCAGCCGTGTTAACGACATCAACCTTCTGCGATGGAAAGAGTATGACGAGATACTGACCGACAGCCTCTGGATCATACCAACCAGGGACACCTCCGGCGCTCACCTCGGCTGGTACTGGGGCAATTTCATTCCACAAATTCCCCATCAAATGCTGCTTCGATATACGAAAAAAGATGATTGGGTTCTGGATCCGTTCGTCGGAAGCGGAACGACTTTAATTGAATGCAGAAGATTAGGCAGAAACGGGATAGGCATTGAGTTGAATGAAGAGGTTGCCCAGAGAGCAAGAGAGTTAATAGAGAAAGAGAATAATCCGCATTCAGTGAAGACAGAGGTCATTGTCGGCGATTCAAGGGTAATGGATTTGCAAGGCATACTTGACCAGTTTGGAGCAAAGCAGGTCCAACTGCTCATAATACATCCCCCGTACCATGACATAATAAAGTTTTCAGCATCTGGCGAAGACCTCTCCAATGCGCAAACCACAGAAGAGTTTCTGGCGATGTTTGGCCAGTTGATAGACAATGTGACCCCTGTTTTGGAAAGGGGGAGATTTCTTGTTTTAGTCATCGGAGATAAGTATTCAAAAGGAGAATGGATACCGCTGGGTTTTTATTGCATGTCGGAAGTTCTCAAGAGGGGGTACTTGTTAAAGAGCATCATAGTGAAGAATTTCGATGAGACAAGAGCAAAGCGAAAGCAAAAAGAGCTTTGGCGATATAGAGCTTTAGCAGGTGGATTCTACGTCTTCAAGCATGAATATATATTTCTCTTTCAGAATCTTTGATGGCCAACCGTTCTCCCAACGCTCTACGTTCTACGTTTTTGTTTGTAACGTCGAACCTAGAACTTATACTATCAATAATCGAACTCATTAAAGGGTTAGTTCGGGCGCAAATACTTCGGGAGGTTTTGAGGGCGTTGCACGCCCGAAGTATTTGGCCTCAAAACCTCCCGAACTGGCTGGAAATCGAACTCATTTTGGCCCAAGCCCAAATCAAAGGCACCCGAGGCCGCCTTCCCGTGGTCCGATCTCAAACCAAAAACGGTATTAGAACATAGAACGTCCTTGTTATTCAAATGCTGGAAAGCCGGTGATCTCCGCTCCGATCACGAGAGTATGAATCTCGTGGGTGCCCTCATAAGTTAATACAGATTCCAGATTGTTCATGTGGCGCATGACCGGATACTCTGCGGTAATGCCGTTGGCCCCAAGAATGGTGCGCGCCGTCCTCGCCACATCTAAGGCCATCGCGACATTGTTCATCTTGGCCATCGACACCTGCACGTGATTATACTTGCCTGCATCTTTCAACCTGCCGAGCTGCAAACAGAGCAACTGCGCTTTGGTGATCTCCGTCAGCATCCTGGCCAGCTTCTCTTGCGTGAGCTGGTAAGCAGCAATAGGCTTGCCGAACTGCACCCGCGATTTGGCATATTCAACAGCAGCAGAATAAGTAGCCATTGCCGACCCGATAGCGCCCCAGGCTATCCCATAGCGAGCCTGAGTCAAACACATCAACGGCGATTTGAGCCCGGCCGATTTTGGAAGTATGTTCTCTTCCGGTACCTCGCAATCTTGCAGCAGCAGCTCAGAAGTGATCGAAGCGCGCAGCGAGTGTTTGCGCTTCATCTCCGGCGCGCTGTAGCCAGGGGTTCCTTTCTCGACGAGGAAGCCTCTGATTGTGCCATCTTCGGTCTTGGCCCACACAAGCGCGACATCTGCGATTGAGCCGTTGGTGATCCACATCTTCGCGCCGTTGAGCAGCCATCCGTTCTTTGTCCGTTTGGCGCGGGTTATCATCCCGGCCGGATTTGAGCCGTAGTCAGGCTCGGTCAGCCCAAAGCATCCGATCTTCTCTCCCCGCGCCATCAGTGGAAGCCATTTGCGCTTCTGCTCTTCCGATCCGAAGGCGTAGATGGGGTACATCACCAGCGCCCCTTGAACGGAGACAAAGCTGCGAATGCCGCTATCGCCGCGCTCCAGCTCTTGCATGACAAGCCCGTAGGCCACGTTGTTCATTCCGGCGCAGCCATACTCTTCAGGCAAGTTGGCCCCCATCACGCCCAGCTCCGCCAGGGGCTTGATCAGCTCCGTGGGAAAGCGGCCTTCGAGAAAACAATCTTCAATAATGGGTATCACCTTATCGCTGACGAAAGCGCGCACGGTCTGGCGGATAAGCTTCTCTTCATCGCTAAGCAGCCAATCTATATTGTAGAAATCAACGCCATTGAAACTCATAACTACTCCTTCTTATTCGGTCGGTAAAAAGGCAAATCCACCACGCGCGCCCGCGCGCTTTGGCCGGAAATTGCTATTGAAACCTCTGTCCCCAATTCATTTGCGCTGCGATGAACATACGCAAGCGCTACTGGTCTGCCGAGAGACGGTGAAAGCACTGCGCTGGTAATGTGGCCGACATCTCTATCATCCTTGAATATCCTGTCGCCCGGACGCGGCGCTATCTGTCCTTCAATGTCAAGCCCGACAAGCTTTCTCGCCACTTCGCCTCTGAAGTGGACGCGGGCGATCACCTCCTGCCCGGTGTAGCAACCCTTATCGTAGCTTATCAGGCGTTCGGCGCCCGCCATCTCGGATAGGATATGAGTCTCATCAATATCAACGCCGTAGAGCGGCAGCCCTGCTTCTACGCGCAGGATATTCAGCGCCTCCCAGCCTACAGGCTTGAGGTTGAAAGCCGCGCCTGCCTGAGTAAGGGCCCCCCACAAACGGCTGGCTTCGATTGCGGGAAAGAAAATATCATATCCATCTTCGCCTGCGCGGCTGATTCTGGCAATTATTGCCTTCTGCCCGGCCATCTCCCAGCGCCGAGTTTGATATTGCTTCAATTGAGCCAGTGGCGAGCCGGTTACTGCTTCGAGCAGCTCGCAGGATCGGGGGCCCTGTAACGAGATCAGGGCATAATCCTCGCTCACATCTTTGAATTCAACATCGCTGAGGAATCCGTATTTGTTCAGGTACTGGCAGAGCTTCTCAGTAGGACCAGGATCAAGGCTTATCAAAGCAGATTGATCAAGTAGATAGATTCGGCAAAGAGCCAGGGGCTTTCCTTTATTGTCCAGAAATGCGGCTGGCGCTCCGTCTCCAGGCTTGAGCGATTTCACTTCATTGGTGCACATGCTGTGGAGGAAGTTAGTTCGCTCATCGCCCAGGGCCTCAAGTTTGCCCTCGTGAGAGAGATCGATGATGCCTACATCCGAGCGCACCGCGTGGTGCTCGGAGAGTGGATCGCCAAAATCTCTGGCTATCTCCCACCCGCTGTAATCGAGGAACGTAGCTCCGTTGAATCTATGCAGATCGTATAAAGGCGTCCTTCTCATTACAACCAAACTTTCACAAGGCTCACCGGCGAGTCCTGATCATTACACCGCTACAGCATCACTGCTGCCCGGCACGCTTACTGAGACGCGGCCTTTCAACGCTCGCTCGTAGTCGCCGGAATCTCGCAGCGCCTTCAAATTCTCGATTATGTGCCGGTAAACCCCCTGCCAATCCAGATTGACGCGGAAAGCAAACACGGCAGAGTTCATATTCTGTAGCGCCGCGCGCGACCGAGCAAAGCGTTTGCGCAACATCTCAGTAGTATAAAGTCTATCATAGAGATGCTCATAGCTCTCAATAAGCTGGTCCAGCGTCATGCTCTTGAGCGTGTAGAGAAGGTGGTGAGCGGTGTAGTACTTCCAATCCCAGGGATAGTTATTGCGAAAGACGCGGCCTTCAGCCATAAGCCGGTCGTAGAGGCGGGTGCCGGGGAACGGAGTCGCCAGCCCATTGGTCATTATGTCGATCTCATTATCGAGGACGAAATCGGCCACTCTATCGAAAGTATCGGGAGTATCGGTATCTGAGCCAAAGATCATCGTCGCCCACACGGCCAGTCCGTGCTTGCGTATTCGCTCGATCGCCGCGCGATAGCCGACGGTCTTCTCTATCTTGGCGTTGAAGTTCTTGTTCATGCTCTTGAGCGTAGCCAGGTCTATTGACTCGAAGCCGATCAGCATTCCGACCGAGCCCGATTGGGCCATCCAGTATAACACCTCATCATCTTCGTGGATGTGAATTGAGGTAAAGCCGAACCAGTTCTGATTGATATTGCGCTCGGCCATCCCGCGATAGAGCCGCAATGCCCGCTCATGCGAGATGCGACTGTGGCCGTAGAAATTCTCATCGGTCCAGATCATCCCGCGATACTTGCCCTTGAAACTCTCAAGCTCATCGAGAATATCTTCAACCGGGCGCTCGCGGTATTTGTGGCCTTGAAACAGGGGCACGAAACAGAAATCGCAATTATAAGGGCAGCCGGCGGTCGCTACCGTCGCAGTATAGCGATAGCCATATTTCTGGCGCAGAAACTCACGGTCGGGCCAGATTCCATGTAGCTCGCCAAGCTGATTGAGTCCACCGTCGTATTCTCGCTGTAAATTATTGGCCTCGAAATCGGCGATGATCCTGGGCCATACGGTGAACCCTTCGCGCTTGCTGATAGCATCGGCAAATTGCATGGCCTCCTGCGGATAGGCAGTCACATGCACCCCGCCCATAACTACCGGGATGCCTCGGGCGCGACATGCTTGCGCGATCTCATAAGCGCGCGGCGCCTGATGAGTCATAGCCGTGATGCCTACCAGGTCGGCGCCACCGAAACAGATATCGGCGCCATCGGCTGTTATTGCCGGCTCCTGAGTTTCGTCTATTATGTCAACTTCCCAGCCATCATGAGTAAGAGCTTTGAGATAGGCTAAATTAACCGGCATCTGATTGAGGACGGAAACATTCTCCTCTCCCACATTTCCCGGAGGATGAGGACTTATTAGCACCAGTTTCTTTTTCACCGTATGATTCCTCTCACCGGGGCCCGGCAATCTTCGCATCCCCGGCAAAGATCGCCGGAGACCCCTTATTTGAAATGCGGCACAGCCAGGGCCCGAAGTAGTATAACATCTTTTGCTCGTAGATTGGACCTGAGCGACGGGAAATCTTACAATAACTTTCTCACTCTCTCAACATAAAAGTCTGCCAGATGCTCTGTAATCACTTCGCAAAAGAGGCAAAGAATGATTCTTCTGCGCCTTTTCGCAGCCAACCGGGCCGGCTTTTTACCGCGCTTAACAAAAACCTTTGCTACTGCCAGCAAGCTAGTGGTATACATGCGACCGGGGGATGAAAGACGTGATTGAACAGAACCTGGAGCAGAGCGCAACCACAAGCTTAGCGGCGCAAGTCGGCGTCGTAAGCGTAATTACCGAGAAGCCGTTCAAATGGACTGATATAAACGATCCGTTCAGCCCCGAGCTTGACCGAATAGCGGGTGTTTACGGCTTCCACGAGCTGGCAGTGGAGGACTGCCGCAACTTCGTTCAACCGGCCAAGCTCGATGAATACGACAACTACATCTTCGTCATCATCAACTCAATCGCCTTCGAGCCTAAAGAGCTTAAGATCACTCTAAGAGAGATCGATGTCTTTGTCGGCCGCGATTACGTAGTCACTTCGCATCACGGGCTGAGTCGCGCAGTTATTGATATTTCACAGCGGCTGCCCACCAACCGGCATCGGCTCAACGCGCCTGATGCTATTCTGCATGCGCTGCTCGATTCGGTTGTTGATCGCTATCTTCCGACGCTTGACCTGATCGGCGATACGATTGATGAGCTGGAAGATCGGTTGATGGTCAATCCTGATATTAAACTGCTCGACGACATCTTTGCGCTCAAGCGCAGCCTCTTGCACTTCCGTCGCGCAGCTTCGGCGCAGAGAGAGCTGTTGAATATGCTGATGCGGCGCAATCTGCCTCTGATACGGCCTGAGCTGGCGATCTATTTCAGAGACGTTTACGATCACGTAGTGCGCTCGCTGGATCTAATCGAGACCTATCGCGATCTGCTAACCGGAGCGCTCGATGTCTACCTGACTCAGATGGCGAACCGAACCAATGATATAGTGAAGGGGCTATCTATACTGGCCACTATCATGCTGCCGCTGACCCTTATCACAGGCTTTTTCGGGATGAATTTCAGTTACATTCCCCTCGCCCAGAGACCGTATGGCATCTGGTATGTGACCGCATCTCTTTTCATCATTGCCGGAGCGATGCTCTGGTATTTCCGGCGCAAAGGGTGGCTCTGAGGCTTTGCCGGTGTCGCGCGCATGTTATGGTGATATAATACTGGCGATGACCTGGGATTATCATCCAGACCAATATGAAAAGCAGGCAGAAGCTGATCCTATCTGGCGACTGGAGCGCCAGATTTTGTACGCCCATCCCTCGACCAGATTAAACCGCCAGGAACTGGAAAAGTACCTGCCACAACTGAAAATACCGGAAGACACCCGCGCCTTCCTGGAACTGCTTCTATGGAACAAGAAGTTTTAACGCCGTGGCAAAAGCAGGTGATAACGATCATCAGCCAACGGGCTGTGATGCAGGGTTTCTATCTGAGTGGGGGCACGGCTCTGTCCGCCTATTACCTCAAGCATCGGATCTCGGATGACCTGGATTTCTTCTCCGAGCATGATTTCGACACAGTTTTTATCTACGCCTTGGCTAGAGAAATCGGCGAGGCGCTATCGGCTACTAATACTCGTTTTGTCCGTCATCACGATCGCTATCAGTTTTTTTATGCTGTTCCAGGCCAACCGGAAGAGTACAGAATAGAGTTTGCCAGGTATCCATTCAAACAATTGCGGTCACCGATCAGGCGCGATGGGATACTGATAGATAGCGAGCTAGATATTGCTGTCAATAAGCTCATGGCCATAACTGACCGCTTTGATCCCAAGGATTTCGTAGACCTGTACTTCTTGCTCCAGCAATACCCGTTGACTGAGCTGAAATCTAAGCTAGAACAGAAGTTCGGTGTTATAGTAAGCCCGATCTTCCTGGGCAGCGAACTAAGCAAAGCGCGCCGCATAGCTGCTCTTCCGAAGATGCTCAAGCCGCTCACCATCGAAGATTTGAAGAACTTCTTCAGCCAACAAGCTCAAAGTTTGAGGAGCCAGGTGCTGGAAGAATGACAGCTTCTTGAATGTTGGAAAGCCTTTCTTGAGCGCGGCTGCGAATATGATAGAATGTCAGCGGCTTCGATTAAGTGCTCAGGGTAAGAAGGAGACAATCTGAAACGTGATTGAGTGCCCTTCCTGTGGAATGCCCATCAAAAGAGGCAGCGTGTTCTGCGCCGCATGCGGCGAACGTTTGACCTCCGGATTGACGGCCGGAATGGCAAAAGCCGCCCCCTCGACTGCAAGCATAACCGAAGAACTTGACCCCGTTGATCCTAAACTGTGCCCCGGCTCGACTGAAAGATTTCCTTCAGCAACGCTGAGCGCAAATTCTCAGGCGAGCATAATATGTCCGCGCTGCGGTTCCACTCTGGTAGCTACGGCGCGTTTCTGCTACACCTGCGGGCGTCCTACCGAACCTTCTGTGATCGCTAAGACATTCGACGCCACACGCACGGCGACGAGCAAAGGTGCGAACCTCATCAAGCAGGCATTCAGCAGCGCGGCTGATAGACTCAAACAATCGGCCGCTTCGCCCGTTCCCCTGATAGCGTTCGGCCTTGCCGTTGTCTTCGTGATTCTGGCAGTTGGGACCTATCTGTTTGCCCCGTCTGAGCTAACAGGCTACACCACAAGCGAGTTGAATCTGGCTACCGAGCTGCGCAGCATCTGGTGGTTGCTGCTTGCGCTGATCTCTGTGCTTACAGGGATACTGTTTAAAAGGTGAGCCCTGATGTCACTGCTTTTGATCTTTGTTGATGGAGTCGGTATAGGCACGCGCGGCCCACATAATCCGCTAGAAGCAGTAGATTCACCTGTGTTCAGCCATTTCATAGATGAAATTCGTCAACTTCCTTTCGGCGGCGTAGTCTCAGTAACAGATGCTCATCTCGGCGTTGACGGCAAACCGCAGAGCGCAACTGGCCAGACAACCATTCTGACAGGTATTAACGCTCCGGCAGAGCTTGGCCAGCACCTCAATGGATTTCCCAACAAGCGGCTGCGCGAGATAATCTACGAACATTCTGTTCTAAAGACCATCACCAAAGCAGGCAAGCGCGCGACTTTTGCTAATGCTTACGGGGCAGGCTTTTTCACCAAACGCCCTCGTTTTGTCTCTGTGACCACCGTTGCCAATGAAGCTGCCGGGTTACCTTTCCGCACTCTAGAGGATCTGGCGGCTGGTAGAGCAGTTTATCACGACTTTACCAATCGTTACTTGAGTGATCATCACGGCTTCAACGCTAATATGCGCACGCCGCAGGAAGCGGGAAAGATACTGGCGCGCCTCGCCTCAGAGCATGACTTCTGCCTTTATGAATACTTTCTGACAGATGTGGCCGGTCACAGCCGCGACTTCGAGCTTGCTCGATCAACAGTAGCAGACCTGACAGAGTTTGTTTTATCAGTGTTGGAGAACGTGGATCTGAGCCGCGACACTGTGATGATCACCAGCGATCACGGCAATATCGAGGATATAACGACAAAATCACACACTGATAACAAAGTTGCGACCATGATCTGGGGCCCCAACGCTTCACAGTCCGCCCCGCGCATAAGCTCGCTCTGTGATATTGTGCCTGTGATGCTGGATCTGATTCGAGGAGCACAGAGGTGAAGTGAGATGGTTTATATCTTAAATCCAGGGGGAGAAGACGATAAGGCATCTACCAAATTAGCCACTCGTCTGGGGACCTTTATCCCTAATGAACGGCGCAAGGAGCGACATCCAGAAGCCTTAAGACATGCAGTTAACTACATGATGAAATACCATCCTAATGTTCGCGTAGGGTCTGCTATAGCAGTTTATAATTGCATGGGATTAGTTTTCGCCTGCCGACGCACATGGATCAGTCCAGATTATTTGAGGAAGATTTTAAAGGAGGACGAGTATTATCAATTAGTAAAGATGAAATTCAGCCAGGGGATATTGTCGTGTATATGAACCCTACAGATAACCAAGTTGCTCACGTTGCCGTAGTAATAGGTATTAAAGTAGACTATAGTAAAGCTTTCCGGGAAGTTTCCGTTATTAGTCAGTGGGGCGCAGATGGAGAATATATCCATCTAATAGATGATGTGCCTGACTTTCTTGGAAAGCCCAAAGAATTCTGGACTGATCGGAGATCAATACCATGAACTTTGAAAAGGCTATAAGAGAGATTGAGGCTCCTGAGCTTTCCGCGCGTTTGAACGTGGCCAGCGACTTCAGAACATTTTTACGAGCAGCGCAACAGGAAGAAGCTCTGAGAATCCTTTTGGAGGGACTGAACTCAAAAGAGAATCTCGCAAAGGTAATTTTACGAGTCGTAGAGCTCTCACAAAAAGAGACTGATCCTAATTATGAAAACCCCTGGGACACGGCCCTTGCTGTTTTTCTTTGGGCAGTTAATCAAAAATATCCTGATCTTGCAACAGCCCTGGCTAAAATCGTCATGAGAGCGCCAGAGTGTTGGTGGGTGTGGAAAATGGCTCGCATTGTAGGGTTAGAAAAACAGGTCTATAGTAATGCGGGCCAAAGGGACTATAAGCTTTTTTCATCAGAATCTGCTCTTCCCACTTTGACACGCACCACCGATACAGGGTAGTCAATGCTGATTATGGGCTACATACCAATGGAAATCGAAGCTCGATGGTTTCAATGGAGTGGTAGCGATAAATCAAGCAGATCATCTGACAAGCTTCTGGTACAACAGCCTTTGCGCGAGAGAGTCATTTCTAAAAGTACGGAGACTCTTACTGAGGCCGCCTGAATCTGAGTGGGTTAAACTATGATTAGACATAACTGGACCGTTGTTTGCTCACATAGCACTATAGATGCAGACACAAATAACATTAGTTTAATTGAAGTCCTAGAACAATTAAGCATCAAGGGGCCTCCATTCACCGATGACGGAGAGCCTGTGATCCCTATAGAATTTGATGTGGTTACATTGTGGAGTAGAAGTAATCTAGATCAACTGTGTCAAGGGCAAGCCCGATTACAACTACTGGCGCCTTCCGGAGTTTCATTAATGGAAAAGGAATACCCGATAAATCTCTCTAGCCATTCCAGAATGCGTTCAAGGACAAGGTTCGCAGGCTTTCCATTGAAAGGAAGCGGCCTCTATCAATTTCAAGTACAATTCCGGGAAGAAGATGAAGGTGATTGGCAAGATGCTGCTAGTGTTCTTCTGCAAATATCGATTGAAACTCCCAGTAACGGGGAAAGCCAAAGTTAGAGTGTTTGCTCTTCTATGCCGGAGAATTTGAGTGCCCCTTTTATCTTTACGCTCATTATACAGGATTCTTAACTACTAAGCTCCCTTGAATGAGGACAGCCATAAACCCAATTTTCTTTGACAAAAAAGTGAGGCTCTGTTTAAACTTGGTTCTTTTAATAAGCCGCCTCTTCAGGCATCAAGGCAATGGGAGTTAAAGTTAAAGTATGTCAGCGCGTATAGTGCGCCGGCCGTTGATAGGGATATCGACCCGACTCAGCATTAGAGACGACACATTCTACTTGAAGCGCTACTACTCCGAGGCTATATACGGCGCGGGTGGCGCGCCGGTAGAGATCCCTCTGATTCCAGAAGCCGACTATATTCAATCTCTCATCTCGCGGCTTGATGCTGTAGTTCTCTCAGGCAGCAACAGCGATGTCGATCCAGCTCGCTACGGTCAGGCTCCACATATCAAGCTGGGGCAGGTTCATCCGGCCCGCGATGAAGTCGATTTTCAACTGCTCGCCCGCGCTGAAGAGTTGAAGTTGCCGGTGCTGGCGATATGCTACGGAATGCAGGCGCTCAATGTCTATCGCGGCGGCACTCTGTTTCAGGATCTGGAATCGCAGGTCGAAGGGCTGATCAAGCATGAGCAGGGCGAGCCGTACAGCAGGCCATCGCACAAGATTGATATACAAGAAGGCACACTGCTGGCTCAGCTCGCCGGCGGCACAGCAGCACGAGTCAACAGCCATCATCATCAAGCGGTCGATGAATTGGGGGCCGATCTGGTTCCTATTGCCTGGGCGCCGGATAATGTCATTGAAGCGATCATCAATGTGCGCGGCGATCATTTCATGCTCGGCGTTCAGTGGCACCCTGAAGCCGGCTGGGAGCGCGATAGGTTTTCACAGGCGATATTTGGATACTTTGTTAATGTAGCAGCAGAATCGGCGAAATACAGAAGGCAGTAATCGAAGAGATGACGAGACGCGGCAAAATAACACTGGCGATGCTCAGCTTCGGGCATTTTATCAACGACACTTATTCAAGCATGATCTATCCGCTGCTGCCTATGTTGGCAGACAAGCTGCACTTGACTACAGCTCAGGTCTTCTGGCTCGCGCCGCTCTATTCGGCCTCAGCATCTCTGATGCAGCCGGTCTATGGATTCATCTCTGATCGCTACTTCCGCCGGATCTTCGCCGTCTTCGGCCCTTTGATGACAGGGGTCTTCATATCCTGTATCGGGCTGGCGGATTCTTACTGGATATTGATGGCAACTCTAATCATGGCCGGGATAGGGATCGGAGCTTTTCATCCCCAGGGCGCGGCAATGGCGGCTGCGGCAAGTGGAGAGCGTCGCCGCATGGGAATGTCTATATTCTCTTCATCGGGAACGCTTGGATTCTCGCTCGGCCCTACTCTGATTGCCCTGCTTGTAGGAAGCGCAGGGCTGGACAAATCTTACTATGTGGTTGTCCTGGGAATATTGACTTCGATGCTGCTCTTCAAGTATTGCCCACCGCTTGAAGTTGCTCCGAAGAGCTACGGGGCCCCTGAAGATAGTTTCTCTCAAATGTTGCGAGCCGTCTGGGCGCACCTGATACTGCTTTATTTCATCACTGTTCTGCGTTCGGGCACACAGATACTTACATCAAACTACCTTCCCTTTATCTTGAAAGAGCAGGGCTACAGTGTGCAGGGGATTGGCGGAGCATTGACTGCATTTTTGCTCTGCGTGGGGCTGGGCAGCTTCAGCGCAGGGATGCTGGCAGAGAGGTTAAGCGGGCGCAGTGTGACGCTCTTTTCCGGCGTCATAACGGTGCCGCTCTTTATCGGAGCATTTGCTTCACAGGGATACTGGACTATTATTTTCGTTGCTGCTGCCGGGATTGCGCTTGGTTCGACTCTTGCGCTCAATATCGCAATGGCGCAGGAACTGCTGCCCAGGCAAACGAGCACGGTTTCAGCTTTGATGATGGGCTTTGCCTGGGGCGTAGGCGCGCTGATTCCGCCGCTGGCCGAGCCGCTCGCGCAAGCTTTCAGTTTCAGGCAAGTGCTGCTCTTTGCAACTCCGGCTCTGTCTCTGGCTGGAGTTCTGCTGGCGTACTTTCTGCCGGATCAAAGTAAGAGACAGACTAAAATTCCAGAAAAGAGGATTGTTGCTGCTAAGCTATCAGCAGCGGGGGATTAGCGTAATGAGCGATGCGCAATGCGTAATGGCGGCGTTCGATGTTCGACGTTCGATGTTCACCGTAGAGTGTGGAACGTAGGACGTACTGACGGATTACGCATTTTTTTCATGTCGAGGTTAGATTAAAAATGATTTCATTAGAAGGTCAGGTTGCCATTATCACCGGCGGCTCGCGTGGTATTGGCGAGGCTACTGCTATTAAGTTTGCTCAGGCCGGCGCAAACGTTGTTATTAACTACAACGTCAGCCGCGCGGCTGCCGAATCCGTGGTTGAGAGCGCGCGCAAGTACGGCGTTGAAGCCATAGCTGTTCCCGCCGACGTCTCGAAATTCAATGAAGTGCGGAAACTGTTCGACGAGACTCTGGAAAAGTTTGGCCGTCTGGACATTCTGGTAGCAAACGCAGGGATCTGGAAAGGGGCCCCTATAGAAGAGATGACCGAAGCTCAATGGGACGAGACTATGGAGATCAATCTCAAGAGCATCTATGCCTGCTGCCACTTGGCAGCAGGGATAATGAAGAAACAGCGCAGCGGCAAGATCATCACCATATCTTCAACAGCGGGACAGCGCGGCGAAGCATTTCACTCGCATTATGCCGCAACTAAAGGCGCCATCATCAGCTTCACCAAATCGCTGGCCACCGAGCTTGGGCCGTATGGCATCAACGTCAATTCCGTCGCCCCCGGCTGGGTAGACACAGACATGTCGGCCGGGCCTCTGAGCAATAAAGATGAGCTGGCAAAGATTCTGGAGCTTATTCCTCTTGGCCGCGTGGCGACAGCAGATGATATTGCCGGACCGATTCTCTTCCTGGCCTCTGATCTGGCACGCCACATCAACGGCGAGATCCTCAATGTTAACGGCGGCTCGGTGCTCTGCGGATAGTTACTGCTTAAGATGAAACTGGGACTGGAAAACCTGCTGGAAAATCAACTCAGCCTGATTCGCAATGCGCGCGTAGGTTTGATTGTCAATCCAGCTTCGATAAATCAAGCCTACGAGCATGCGGCAGACCTCTTCTTCAATCATCAGGAGATCAACCTGACTGCGCTGTTTGGCCCCCAGCACTCGATTCGCGGCGAGACCCAGGACAATATGATCGAATGGGATGGCTATCGCGACAGGCGAACAGGTATCCCCGTCTATAGCCTCTACGGCAAAACTCGCATCCCTACAGAAGAGATGCTGGCCGGTGTAGATGTGCTCGTGTTTGATCTCCAGGATGTAGGGACGCGCATCTACACCTTCATCTACACGATGGCCCACGCAATGCAAGCATGCGCGCAATTCGGCAAAAAGATGATTGTGCTGGACCGGCCCAATCCGATCGGTGGGACTGAGGTTGAGGGCAATCTCCTTGAACCTGAGTTCGCTTCGTTCGTTGGGTTATTCCCCATCCCTATGCGACATGGGATGACAGTGGCCGAGCTGGCGCAGCTCTTCAATAAGGAATTTGGAATCAACTGCGATCTTGAAGTTGTGCTCATGCAAGGTTGGCGGCGCGAGATGTGGTTTGATCAGACGGGTGTGCCCTGGGTGATTCCATCGCCGAACATGCCGACGCTGGATACGGCCACAGTCTATCCCGGAACGGTACTCCTTGAGGGTACCCTGGTCTCTGAAGGGCGAGGCACAACAAGGCCATTCGAGCTGATCGGCGCGCCTTACATTGAACCTGATGATCTGGTCGCGGAACTCAAGAGCTACAACTTGCCCGGAGTCGTCTTTCGCCCACATTACTTCCAACCGACATTTCAAAAGCATGCCAACACACTCTGCGGCGGATTGCAACTTCATGTCATCGACCGGGCGAAGTTTAAACCATACATAACCGGAATAGCCATTGTGCGGGCTATTCGCATGCTCTATCCGAACAAGTTTGAGTGGCGACAACCGCCTTATGAATATGTCTATGACAAGATGCCATTCGACATCCTGGCAGGGACCGATAAGCTGCGCAAACAGATCGATGCCGGCGCGCCGCTCGACGAAATAGAAGCAAGCTGGCGCGCTGACCTTTCTGCATTTATGAATAAACGAGAGGCGTACTTGCTTTACTCATAAACTGCTGAAAGCAGTTTGCCGACGATATTAATGATGGTATACTCTAGGCATCACTGAGGATTACAGAGCTAAAGAATGGTTGACGTTTACGCAAATCGAAGGAGCGAAAAGAGAGTCCCCCTCCGCATAAACATCAAGATTGCGGGTAAGGATAAGAATAATCGCCCGTTCGTTGAAGAGACAGAGACCGAGAACGTCAGCAAAAGCGGCGCTTGCATTATTACAGAACACGAGCTTGAGGTCGGCGAGATACTGGAAATCTCCGCGCTCAAAGACCGATTCCGCTCTCCTGCCGTTATTCAAATCATGTGGATCGATAATAGAGATGGTCGCAGACGCATTGGAGTCAGATTCCTCGGCGATGTGAAAAACTGGATTATCATGTAATTGAGGTGATACTGATGCCTGGCCCGTTTCCAGGAATGGACCCTTATCTTGAGCACTCGGCTTTGTGGCCAGGGGTGCATCAGGGTTTCATTACTTACGCGACAGAGGCTCTGAACGCCATACTGCCAGCACATTATGTAGCAAGCATTAACGAGCGGCTCTATGTCGTCCAACCAGACCGTGATATTTATCCTGATGTGATGGTGCTGGAGCACCCGTCCGCTCAAAGACAGACACAGCGCGAAGGAGCAACAGCAACCGCAGTAGCAATTGATCCTCCCTGGGTGTTAACCATTGAGCCGATAGAGATGCGCGAAGTATTCATCGAAATATTGCCGGTAGCCGACGAGAGCCGCGTCATCACGGTAATCGAAGTCCTCAGCCCATCCAACAAAACGGCAGGCAGCGAAGGGCGGCAACTCTATTTGACTAAGCAGCGAGAAGTTCTTGAGAGCCAGACGCACCTGATTGAAATAGACCTGTTGCGAACGGGCGAGCATACCGTCGCCGCGCCACGAGAAGGTCTACTAAAAAAAGGCAAGTGGGATTACCTTGTGTGTTTACATCGTGGTGGGCAGGGCATGCGATATGAGGTTTGGGCAATCCAGTTGCAGCAGCAATTGCCTTGCATCAGTGTGCCGCTGGCAGATGGCGATCCTGATATTGCATTAGACCTGCAAGCTGTATTCAACCGCTGCTATGATGCATGTGGCTACGCCCGCCGATTAGATTATCGCCGCGAGCCACAGATTTCACTCGAAAGCGAAGCCGCAGAATGGGCAGACGCACTGTTGCGCGAGCGCGGATTGCGCGATTAAGAACCGCACTATAGATCTCAATAACTAAATCAGGTCAAGCCGTCTTGGTACACAGGGTTGAACCATGGGGGAACACGGGGATGATAATCATTATTGCATTTCCCTGTGCCCCTGTGAGCCCCGTGGTTTGTATCTGTGCCAATCCTGGTTGTTTCGATTTAGCGTTCTTCAGCTCTTCTCTTCGGACGTTGATTTGCCTGAAGTATCTTCTTGCGCAGCCGAATCGAGGCAGGGGTTATCTCCACCAGCTCATCATCATTGATGAACTCCAGCGCCTGCTCTAGCGAAAGCTCGCGGAACGGCACAAGCCGTATAGCCTCATCGGCGGTCGAGGCGCGCATATTCGTCAGCTTCTTCTCTTTAGTCACATTCACATCCAGGTCAACGTCGCGCGCATTTTCGCCAATTATCATTCCTTCATAGACCTGGGTACCAGGTTTGACGAATAGCTCGCCGCGCTCCTGCAAGTTGTAAAGCGCATAGCTTGTAGCAACGCCAGGCCGGTCGGCAACAAGGGCCCCTGTGAGCCGATTGATTATCTCTCCTTGCCACTCGCCCCAGCGCAGGAACATTGTGTTCAGGAGCCCGGTGCCTTTTGTATCGGTCAAGAATTCCGAGCGAAAACCAATGAGCCCGCGCGAGGGCACTTCAAATTCAAGCCTGACGCGGCCTGCGCCGTGATTGACCATCCTGGTCATCTGCCCTTTGCGCCGCCCCAGCGCCTCGGTCACAACTCCGATGAATGTATCAGGACAGTCAATTACCACAAGCTCTATCGGCTCCATCTCCTTGCCGTTGACTATTCGCGTAATCACCTCTGGCTTGGAGACCTGCATCTCGTAGCCTTCGCGGCGCATCATCTCGATCAAAATAGCAAGCTGCAACTCTCCTCGGCCCGATACTTTGAAACTGTCCATAACGCTTGTCTCTTCGATCCTGATAGCCACATTGCCGAGGACCTCTTTTTCCAGGCGGGCGCGAAGGTGGCGCGAAGTGACGTACTTCCCTTCCCTCCCAGCAAATGGGGATGTGTTGACCGAAAAGATCATCGAGATGGTTGGCTCATCAACAGTGATAGGCGGCAATCGAATCGGGTCCTCGGCATCGGAAATTGTCTCGCCTATGAAGATGCCTTCAATGCCTGCCAGGGCTACAATCTCTCCTGCGCTCGCTGCTTCAATTGGTTTCTGTTTGAGCCCTTCAAATGTGTAAAGCTGAGTGATCTTTGTCCTTTCAATCGAGCCATCGAGCTTGCACACAGAGACTTGATCTCCTACAGCAATGCGGCCCGAAAAGATCCGCCCGATAGCTATTCGACCAACATAGTCACTGTAATCAAGCGTGGTGACCAGTATCTGAAGCTTACCCTCAAGCCTGGGCCTCGGCGCAGGGATGGTCTCAAGTATCTGCTCAAACAATGGGCGCAAATCCTGCGAATCATCGTCCAGGCTGCATTTGGCAATGCCATCGCGGCTTACGGAGTAGAGAATAGGGAACTCGATCTGTTCTTCGCTGGCATCGAGATCGATGAATAGATCGTAGACTTCATTGACCACCTCTTGAGGCCGCGCGTCTGATCGGTCGATCTTGTTGATGACCACAATAGCAGGCAGTTTCTGCTCAAGCGCCTTGCGCAGCACGAACCGGGTCTGAGGCAGGGGCCCTTCTGACGCATCAACGAGCAGCATCACTCCATCGACCATTTTCAACACGCGCTCTACCTCTCCACCGAAGTCAGAGTGGCCCGGCGTATCGACAATGTTGATCTTCACCCCACGGTAGAACACCGCCGTGTTCTTGGCCATTATGGTAATGCCGCGCTCTCGCTCAAGGTCCAGGCTGTCCATGACGCGCTCGATGATGCGCTCGTTTTCACGAAATGTGCCGCTCTGCCTGAGCATGGCATCGACAAGGGTGGTCTTGCCATGATCGACATGGGCGATGATAGCTATATTGCGAATCTCTTCTCTCACTGCTAACTTTGACAAGTCTTAACTCTCCCGTAACTACAATAATCACAAATTCCAGCTTCAGAGCAAAGCAACAACCTTAGCTTGCACCCATGATGGCTGTCAAGACCGCGCCCAAAGGTTCAGCGCGGCAATCAAAAGTTGTCAGCTCAGAGCGGATGCGGTTCCCCAAACTTCGCTATTAGCTACTTTTAATGAAAGACTAACTTTTCTTTAATTGACTTTCCACTAATATGTGTCCGGAAAAAATTCATAATTGCACCTGTTGACCGATGATAACTCATCCAGTAAACTCATCGGTAGCAAAGCGGCGGTAACACAAGGAGAATTGACTATGAAAAAGATTGCTTCCATTCTATCTATAATTCTTCTGGCATCTCCGGCAATGGGCCTCCCACAAGCAGCTAAAGAGGTGACAGTTGAATCAGGCACGGTAATTCGCGTCGCGCTTCAGAGCCAGATCAGCTCAAAGATCAACGAGGTGGGCGATTCAGTCACTGCGGTTCTCTATGAGCCGCTGCGAATTGATGGAAATCTAGTGCTTGCGCGGGGCACAGAGTTTCAGGGCCGCATCACTCAAATTCAGGAGGCCAAGCGCCCCCAACGCCAGGCTTCAATGACTATAGTCTTCGATAAGCTTATAACTCCTTATGGCGAGGAGAATATTGCAACGACTATCTCGTCAATCGACGATTACGCTAATGACGAGAAGTTGCGTAGCGATGAAGAAGGCAAAGTGAAAGGCAAACGCGATGGGGGCCGCACAGCAGAGAATGCCAGGACAGGCGGTATCCTCGGCGGAATCGGCGCGAGCATCATCTTGCTTAGCGGCGGCGGAGCAGGCGGAGCAATCGGGGCGCTGGGCGGAGGCGTCCTGGGCGGCGTGTTGATGACAAAAGGTAAAGAGATCCGCTTGCAGCCGGGCACAATCCTTCGCCTCAAATTCGAGCGACCTATTACGCTGCCGGTTACATCTCCCGGCTCCCCTCAATCACAACAACAATAATCAGCGCGAGCGATCTCAGCAAAGCTGGATGCGTAGCAGGAAGCAGCCGCATCCGGCTTCGCCTCTCTAGATTTTTCTTCAATATTTTGTTGACATCTGCAACTCTCACGCAATATATAGAGGTTATCAATCGAAGCTTGTTTAGCATGCAGCGCCAGTCCAGCCGGTGACTGCAAGAGAGGAGACTATCTATGGCAAGCCGATATAACAGCGAAAGACAATACCTGGATGGCGGCCAGTTACTGCTGGCTTTCCTCAGCGCAGTTGCCATCTGCGTTGGCTTCTTTACTGCCGGAGTGTATGTTGGCAAATGGTCAAATGCATCTCAATCGCGCCTGTCATCCCGGTCAAGCCTGTCGCTAAAACCATTGAATAACCAATCAAGCATTGCAGGTGATAGTGCTCAGACGCCTACTAAAAAAGATGAGGCACGGCAGCAATTGCCAGAACAGAGTTCGAGCCGACCTTCTGATACAACAGAGATGGAGGAGAGGGCGCCTCTCGCTGAGGGCAAAGACCAAGCTTTTGAACATGGTTTCCTGCTGCGAATACCGACGGCGGGAACAGTTGCCAGAGAGGTTGTACAGAGCCTGCACAGTAGCGGCTACATCAGCGCCCGTATCAAAGAGCCAAACCCTGATTCGGCCAGCCAACAATATGAGATTGAGATAGGTCCATACAGCACTCGTTACGCTGCTGAATCTGCCGCCGAACAGTTGCGCGCTAAAGGCATGAAGGATGTGCGAGTGATTACCAGAGCATCCTCGGAAAACAGTAAGCAGTAGGCAGAAGGCAGTAGGTTTTTCTTCCACTTTTGCCTTTTACCTTTTGCCTCTTGATCCTTCTTGTTTCTCTGGCATCGTCAGTTGCTGAATGAAAAATCCTTTGATATGCCGCAGGCCGAAATCTTCCGGGCAGCAACACTGAAGTCTTCCTGTATGATTCTGCCATAAATGATTCCGCCCCCATTTTATTCATGGCTTTTGTATCTAACAGGCAATGGGCTTTGGTGATATACTTCAGTTATTAATTAAAGGGCAAATTGCAAGCGCATTGCGCCAGGTAGTGGCCAGGCATTTGAGCTATATCAATGGCAACAGCAGGACTTAGACTAGCTAAGGTTCTACCATTTGAAGAGGCATACCTGCCGCACATCAGCAATGTCACGCTGGCGGTACTTTCAGGCGTGCTGATGGTGCTCTCCTTCCCTGATTTCGAGTCCGCCTTGATCGCCTGGGTAGCAATTGCTCCGCTGCTGCTGGCTATTGCTCGTGAAGGCAATTTCTGGCGCGCGCTGTGGCTTGGCGAGATCACCGGATCGGTCTTCTATTATGGCTCCTGCTACTGGCTCACTCACTCGATGATCAATTACGGTGCGGTTCCGCCAGTTGTGGCATACATTATCCTGGCGATTCCTGCTCTCATAATGGGGTTCTTCACCGCTCTATTTGCCGGGGTCACAGCTAAGATTGTTAAGCGGTTTGGCGCTCGTGGGCTGCTGGCTGCGCCCGCCATCTGGGTAGCATCGGAATTCGCGCGATTGCAGATTACCGGCATTGGTTGGAACTCATTCGGTTACTCTCAAGCGTTTCATACTGAAGTTATTCAGATAGCGCAGTACACCGGGGTCTATGGCATCAGCTTTCTTCTGGTCTCTGTCAGCGCCACTCTGACATTCTTATCTATCGCCGAGTACTCCAGGCGTAAAGCCAGGCGCAGGACGGCTCTGGCGCTGGCAATCTTCTTGCTCCCTCAGATCCTCTTTGCCGGCTATGGCTGGATAGAGCGTCCGGCAGTCAAGACCGAGCCGATAAGCGTAATCGGAGTTCAACCGGTTGTGCCGATGACCATAGAAGAAAACACCGATGAGTACATCGAATACTATGACGCGCACGTGCAGCTCTCCGAGAAGGAATTGGCTGCGGGAGATAGCGCGCTTGTTATCTGGCCTGAATCCTCAATGAATTTTGATTACGACGGCAACGTAGCCGTGCAACGCTCGATCAATAATTTCGCCCGCCAGCACCGAGTAAATCTGCTGGTCAATGCTTCAATGAGGTCCCCCGATGGAGGGTATTACAACAGCGTGCTGCTGATCTCGCCTTCTGGTGAGAAGATCTCCGAATATGATAAAATTGGCTTGCTGCCGTTTGGAGAGTATGTGCCATTGAGGGGCTATTTGCCGTTGATAGATCGCATTCCGGCGCTGGCCGGGGACTTTGTGGCAGGGGGAAATTACAGCGTCGGTGATATAGGCAATGCCAAAGTTGGCGCATTTATCTGTTTTGAATCTACGTTGCCGCAAATTGTGCGCCGGTTGACCCTCAATGGAGCATCCCTGTTAGTCAATGTATCAAATGACGGCTGGTTTGGGCGCACGCCGGGAGCCAGACAGCACCTGGCGCATGCGATCTTGCGCGCGGTCGAGAATAACCGCGACTTGGTGAGGGTCACCAATAGCGGAATCAGCGCCCTTATCAACTGGCGCGGAGAAGTAGTAGGGGCCACAGATCTGTTTGAAATGACCTCCAAACGCTGGATCGCTCAGAAAATGGATCAGAGATTGACCATCTATACGCGCTATGGAGATGTTTTCGCAATTCTGTGCGCAGTTGTGAGCGCGGCTCTGTTTGCTGCAGCATTCAAGAAAAAGAGAGAAGATAATTTTTCCCAGGTCGAATAGTTTAGTAGATATGATGATAGAAGAGCTTACCAATACTTACGAAGAACTTAAACAGCGAGTGGCGGATCTCAGGAGGTTTCTTTGATATAGATGCCAAGCGCGCCGAGCTTGCTCGGATTGAAGAGCAGATTATCTCTCCTGAGTTCTGGAGCGACCAGGCCAGAACGCAAAAGGTCAACAAGCGGCGCCGCTTGTTGGAGACTGCCATTGAAACTGCCGAGCGTTACCGCCGCACTATCGAAGATATAGAAGTGATGATTGAATTGGCGCAAGAAGACGAGTCGATGCTAGAAGAGCTGCGCCAGTCGCTCAAGAAACTTGATCATGAGCTGAGCGAGAGCGAAATCAGCCTTCTACTCTCAGGTGAAAATGACGCTCGCAATGCGATTGTAACGATAAAGCCGGGCGCCGGCGGCACCGACGCCCAAGATTGGGCCGAGATGTTGCTGCGAATGTACTTGCGCTGGGCCGAACGCCACGGCTACAAAACGGATCTGATCGAATATCAACCGGGACAAGAGGCAGGGATAAAATCGGCAACTCTCCGCGTGGAAGGGGACTATGCCTACGGTTATCTTTCAGCAGAGACGGGTGTGCATCGTCTGGTGCGCCACTCTCCATTCAATGCCGGCCAGAGCCGCGAAACCAGCTTTGCCTCTGTCTTCGTCTCGCCTGAGATCGACGATGATATTCAAATAGAGATCAATGAAAAAGATTTGCGCATAGATACTTACAGATCATCGGGCGCCGGCGGCCAGCACGTAAATACAACCGATTCGGCAGTTCGTATTACTCATTTGCCAACGGGCATTGTCGTAAGTTGTCAAAATCAGCGCTCCCAGCACCAGAACCGGGATGTGGCAATGCGAGTGCTCCGCTCGCGGCTCTACGAGTTGGAGCTGGAGAAGAGACGCGCAGAGCAAAGTAAGCTTGAGGGAGAGAAGCGCGAAATCAGTTTCGGCTCGCAGATCCGCAGCTATGTGCTTCAACCCTATCGGCTTGTTAAAGACACGCGCACCAAACACGAAACCAGCGATGTCGATAGTGTGCTTGATGGCGAGATAGATGACTTCATCAAAGCTTATCTGCTCTTCCGGCGCAATGAGAGGTAATGTGCGATGCGTAGAAGGGTTATTAGAAGATGGGGGTTGAGAAGTGTCTTCTACCATTTCTATTGATATACCGCGTGAAATTGTTCATGCTACCCGAACGACTCCAGAGGATTTGAGGCGGGAACTCGCTGTCCACCTGTTCCAGCAGGGCAAGTTGTCCTTCGGGAAAGCTCGAGAGATGGCTGGCATGACCGTTTGGGCATTTCAGCAGTTGCTGGGGAGCAGAGGCATTCCTGTTCACTACAGTATAGACGACTATGAGAAAGACCTAAAATCTCTGTCAGACCTCTACGTATTACGCATCACTAGAACGAGCTATGGCAAATTCGGCTAATCACTCTTCTGAAAGGTCGCTTATCGGCGAGGGCATCCGTTACGTTGCTATAGCTGTCTGCCTTCTGAGCATTCTCTGCCTCGTCTCTTATAACCCGCAGGACCCCTCCGCGCATGTAATCAGCAACAGAAAAGCAAGCAACTGGATTGGCCCTATCGGAGCGAATGTTGCCGAATGGCTGTTTCAGCTCTTCGGGCTTGCGGCTTTCTTGTTGCCGGTATTGATGTCGATAGGGATCTGGCGGACGCTACGCACGGGCAGGTTTCGATTTAGACCCATCAAGACGCTTGGCTGGCTTCTGCTTGTGCTGTCTTTTACCGGCCTGCTCAATTTCGCTCCCAGAGTCTCCCACTGGCTCAGCAACAGACCTGAACGGGAAGGCGCGGGAGGGCTCATCGGCTATCTTGTCTTTCAGGGGTTATATGCCGGGCTAAATACTATCGGCTCGGCTATTGTGCTGGCGCTCACCTTTCTGCTCGCGCTGATGATGACGGTTCACTTTTCGCTGGAATCTTCGGTAACCAGCTTGCGCAACAGGGGGCTCTTCTTCAAACCGAAGGAGTTTCTAAGCGGGCTCAAACATAGATACCAGCAATGGCGTGAAGAGCGCAACGAGCGGTTGCGTCGGCGCAAGGAAGAACGCGCCAGAGCTCGCGCTGCGCGAGCCTCTGCCAGAGAGCCTCAGTCTATCAGCGACCACGAGAGCGACGCCGAGGCCCACTTCACTACACAAGATGCAGATATACCGATCTTAAAATCGCAGCCGGTCGATCCATCTTCAAACCTCGCCTCTGAAACAGAGCAGGAGATTAATGCGCTTGCTGCCCGAAATCAATACGGTTCAGCGAAAGACGGAAAGCCTGCGCTGGCAAAGGCTGTTGCATCCGCTGCTCAAACTGCGCTGGAGCCGCCGCCAAAAGAGACTGCGGTAACCTCGGTCGCAAACAATAAACAGGCCATCCGGGTAGAACGAAAGAGTTTTGTTGAGGAGCCTTTACCTGGCGAAGTGACGGCAACTGAGAAGTCGGCAAAGAAAGTAGAAGCGCGGGAGAGCGAATATATTCTTCCCTCCCCTGATATGCTCACTGCTCCACCAGAGCATCACGAGCAGGCCGACGCCGAATTGATGGAACGTGCTAATCAGCTCATCAATAAATGCAAAGAATTTGCCGTGACCGGCCAGGTCAGCAGCATCAGCCCCGGCCCGGTGGTTACTACGTTTGAGTTCAAACCCGATCCCGGCGTTAAATACAGCCGTGTCGTAGGTCTGGTAGATGATCTGTGTCTGGCAATGAAAGCAGAATCGATCCGCATAGATCGTATGCCGGGCAAATCGACTGTCGGCATTGAAGTGCCTAATCTCAAACGCGATATTATCTTCCTGCGCGAGGTCATCGAGTCTAAGAAGTACAAGAGCTCTCCTTCAAAATTGACTATAGCTCTAGGCAAAACGATAGATGGACAGAACTACATCACCGATCTATCGAAGATGCCCCACCTGCTGATAGCTGGAGCTACCGGCGCAGGCAAGAGCGTAACGGTCAATTCAATAATAATGTCGATCCTCTTCAAAGCTACTCCTGAAGAGGTGAAGTTCATTATGGTCGATCCCAAGCGGCTGGAGCTTGGACTGTATGACGGCATACCGCATCTGCTCACTCCAATAGTGACCGATCCGAAGCGGGCATCGAATGCATTGCGCTGGGCCGTAGGAGAGATGGAGAACCGTTACCGCACACTGGCCGGATTCGGCGTGCGCAATATCGATCAATATAATCGCGAGATTCTCATCGGCAATCTTGAGTACAACGGAGAAGAGGAGCCCAGGCCGCTGCCTTATATCGTCATTGTCATTGATGAGCTGGCAGACCTGATGATGGTCGCCTCAAATGATGTTGAAACTTCTATAACCAGACTGGCGCAGATGGCGCGCGCTGTTGGCATCCACCTTGTGCTGGCAACTCAGCGGCCATCGGTAGATGTAATAACCGGGCTTATCAAAGCTAACTTCCCGTCGCGGATCAGTTTCCGCGTCTCATCTAAAGTCGATTCTCGAACTATTATTGACGCCAATGGCGCCGAACAACTGCTCGGCCAGGGGGATATGCTCTTCTTGCCTCCGGGGACATCTCGCCTGGTTCGCGTTCACGGCTCGTTCGTTAATGAAGAAGAGATCAAGCGCATAGTGGCATTCATCAAGCAGCAAGCCGCGCCGGTTTACGACGAGACAATACTGATGTCGGAAAAGGAGATAGAGGAACAGGAGAGCGGCACAGGCGAGCGAGATGAACTCTATTACGATGCTTTGAGAATAGTAATAGAGATGGGACGGGCATCAACATCAGTGCTTCAACGTCGGTTGCGTATAGGATATGGACGCGCCGCAGCGATACTTGACATGATGCAGCGAGAAGGGATAATCGGCCCACCCGATGGAAGCAGACCGCGCCAGGTCCTTGTCAAAGCAGACTTCCTTGAGCGATTGGAACAGATCAAAGAAGAAGAGGAATAAAATCAAAACGTCCGACGTCTGAATGTCCTATGTCAGAACGTCCGATGTTCGACGTCGGTTTTGCTTTTGACGTAGGACGTATATCCGACGTCGGACGGACAAAAGTTTTCCTCAGCTTTCCGGCAGAGCTCTTGCTAATACTCAAAGAGACTTCAGCAAACCTCATAATATGCATTAAGTTATAGCTATGTTCTTACTAAAAAAGGAGTTATCAATTTGTCGAAAGTGTGTGCAAAATGCTAGAAGTGTTTATCTTTCGTAGATTTGCGGGCTTAAAATCGCAGATTTCCACAGATTTTTCCACAGGTTCTGTGGAAATCTGGAGCCTCAAGTTTTGACTATTGAGAGAAAATTGCAAGGTATTTGTATCCAGCCTGCTCTAGCCGATCTCTCACTACCAGCGCGTCTTCAGAAGCAACCAAGATATCTAAAGCTACTGTAGCGCGCTCCTGCATAGAATGTCTGGTGGCGACGCCTCCGACTGTAGCTCAGCGGACGTCTTTTAGAATTTGTCTTAGATCGGGCCATTTGGTCATGGCTGTTTTTTGTTGAATTGTTTCCAAACAAGCGCCGGCCCTAGATCACTGCCGTTTGAAGGCCATTTGAATAATCAATCTTCGCACATCTCTGGTCTCAAGGGTCATACCGCCTTCCCTCACACAGCACAAGCCGTCGGGGTTTAAATGCGGCAAGTTGACCTCTGGTCTCAAGGGTCATACCGCCTTCCCTCACACTCTGCCTGGGCGCGGCTGATTCCTGCGCACCAAAGTTGCATTTTCAAGCTGTCACTGTCAGGCCGACTAGAAGCTCACCATCTTCATCAAATTCAGGGATCATAGACCACAATTATAGTTGCGTTAACTTGAATTGCATAATGAGCATAGTCACCAGGGCCCTCACCTCCCCTGTAGCCGCTGTATCAAACCGATGACATCATCGGAACTAACACGGCGATCGGAGTTAACATCTGCCGCTTCCCATCTCACCCCGTCCCGATGCGGTTGGCGGAGCCCTATTACGGTCTGAATCAGAGCTATCAGGTCCGTGATGGTGACTCGCCTGTCAAAATCCAGGTCACCTTTAACAAGGGGCCGCCGACCGCGAAACGTGAGCGCCGCGCGCACGGTCGGGTCAAACTGCACAAGCCCGTTGCCGACAAATTTAGCATCACTTGTCAACCTGGAATTGACATGAACAAGAGAAACAGCTTCATCAGGTTCAAGCAAAGGATTGATGGAAAAGACCAACCCATAAAGAGCTGTCACTATCGGAGCCGCCAGACTCGTCCCGCTCAATCCTGTATAAGGTCCAAGTGAGCGGCCTTTCTCGTCAATCGTAATCTCATTGCTTAAAGTGGTAATAAACATCCCCGGAGCAGCATTGGTGATAAAACCCAGGCCGAAGCTGCTGAAGCCGAGCAGAGGGGATGACTGCCTGGTTATGAATCCCCCGACCCAGTTAGTCGCCGAGATGATCTCCAGCGCCTTAAGTCCCCTGACCGGGCGCTCTTCGCCGGTGTTCCCGGCAGATTCGACTACCACTGCCCCTCGCTCCACTGCGTACCGGGCAGCTTCATCAAGAAGGTTCCAGGCCGCCTGCTCATTTGGGCTTGGAACAGGTGATAAGCTCATATTGATTACTCGCGCACTGCGGTCGGCAGCGAATCTGATGGCCTTGACCACACTTGATAGAAAGATTTCGCCTTTCTCATTCGAGATTCTGATAGGCAAAAGGCGGCAGCCAGGAGCAAGGCCGGCAATTCCAATCTGGTTATTGAACAGAGCGCAGGCTATGCCCGAAGTGCTAAGCCCATGGGTAGCGACCGTAGCATTTGTGTCTGCTGGCAGGTCTCTGGGGAAGCTTGTATTTTCATCTTCAATTGATTCATTCCCGTTATCAATTGCGAAACGCCTGCCGGGTAAGATAAATTGCCCGTAGTGTTCTTCGTGAAATGGCCTGTTGGGCTCCCTGAAATATCCGGTATCTATGAATGCAATTGTAATATCCGGCTCTCCGGTGGTAATGTCCCAGGCCCCCTCTACCTTCAGCGAATCCAGGTAATTGGCCTGTCTGAGGAAGCTCTCAACGATTGATGAGCCTTGAGGCCGGTACAATCTATCATTAGGAGTTAGATCGAGCTGCATTGCCACATCTCTGGTAACGAATTCAAAGCTCCCGCCAGCTTCAAGCTCTCGCTGCACTGCCTCTTCAAGACCAGCAGCCGTCTTTACCATCACTATACCTGGCAATATCTCTTCTTCAGCCAGCACCGACGTGGGTGTTGCGCGAGCAATGCCGGCAGCGGTCGGGCTCCTCTTGCATAGTAAAACGCCAGGCACGGCCCGGTTCGCCGATTGGTTAGCGGTAGTCGATCCGGGAGATGTTTGAGATTGAATAGTTAATGGTGATAGCAGACTAATCAGTAGAATAACGATCAGAAATCCTCTTCTCATTGGGGCCTCTCTTTGCAAGCTGGATTAGGGCGGTTATTGCTTTTGAGCTACTAAGATCGCTCGCTGCATTATTACTGAACTGCGATTACTGCCAGGATTCCATTAAGTCTGGAGTATCGGTATAATCTCCCGCATGCAATCTCCCAATCCAATAATCATCTTCCATCTTCCGGGCAAATCTGTGCTTGCAGCCGATTCGCCGCTGCTGTTTATGGGCCTTGATGTGGCCCGATTCTGGCAGGTTTCGCGGCAGATAATCGAGGAAGATGAGATTCATTGGATCACCCTCGGCGTCATCTTCACTGCCGCGCTGCTTATGCGTTTTGTGCCCGGCGAGCGCAGGCGCATTCGCGCTGCGATAGGTCTGTTTGCCTTCTCGCTGTTCCTGCTGGCGCTGGCATGTGTTTTTCAGGCGGCAGGAAAGCCAGGCGTCTTCGGAGCGATTCGCTGGGCAGGGCGGCTTATTGGAGGGATGGCCGTTATCAATCTGGCGAGTGTGCTCCTGTTCGATGTCTTCCTCAAACTGGCGCATTTCAGTGTGCCTCGCATCCTGCGGGATCTGCTCACTGCATTTGCTTACATCGGGCTGGGCCTGGCGCTTCTGCGCCAGAGTGGAGGCAGCATTTCAGACATCATCACCACTTCGGCGGTGCTCACGGCAGTGATCGGCTTTTCCCTTCAAGACAGTCTGGGCAACATCATGGGGGGCCTGGCGCTGCAGATGGAACGGACTATCAATATCGGAGACTGGGTGAAGATCGATCAAAATGTTGGCCGCGTGAAGGAGATTCGCTGGAGGCATACAGCCATAGAAACGCGCAACTGGGACACTTTGATCATTCCCAATAGCGTGCTTATGAAGAGCCAGGTGGTAATACTTGGCAGGCGTGAAGGCTTGCCTTCGTCTCACCGGCAGTGGGTCTTCTTCAATGTAGACTTTCGTTATTCTCCTACCGACGTCATTGCCAGGGTCAACGAAGCTTTGCAGTCGGCCCCCATTGAGCGCGTTGCCGCCGAGCCGAAGATTCATTGTATCCTTTATGACTTCAAAGACAGCTATTGCCAATATGCAGTCCGCTACTGGCTTACCGATCTGGCCGTCGATGATCCAACGGATTCGCTGGTTCGCACTCGAATCTACTTTGCGCTCAAACGCGCTTCTATACCGCTGTCAATTCCCGCCAGCAGCATCTTTCTCACCGAAGAGTCCGAAGAGCGCAAAGAGCTGAAGCGCGGCAGAGAGATCGATCATCGTCTAGAGGCGCTCAAGCGCGTGGATCTGTTTCATTCGATGACCGAAGAAGAGCTGCGCGATCTGGCAGGGCGACTCCTCTATGCTCCATTTGCTGCCGGCGAGGTGATGACGCGCCAGGGGGCCGAGGCCCACTGGCTCTACATCATAATCAGAGGAAAGGCCGAGGTGCAGGTCTCTGTCGATGGGAATCTGCAAAAGTCAGTTGCCATTCTCGGCGCCGGGCAATTCTTCGGCGAGATGTCATTGATGACAGGCGAGCGGCGAGCAGCTACGGTAGTGGCGCTCGAAGATGTAGAATGCTATCGCTTGGACAAAGAGGCATTTCAGCATATCCTTCGCCAGCGCCCGGAAATGGCAGAAGACATCTCTCGTGTTCTTGCCCATCGCCGCGTTGAGCTTGATGCAGTGCGCGAAGGGCTTGATATAGAAGCCAAACGCATTCGCATGTCTGCTGCGCAAAGAGACATTTTAAATCGCATCCGGAATTTCTTTGGACTGGGATAAGCAGCTCGATTGTCTGCAAGCTATACAGTGTCCTGAGCAAATGTATGGCTACAGTTCAAGCACATCATACGCCAGCCTATCTATTACAGACGCTTGTAGAAAAAAGAGATAACTTTTCCTGCAAGCGTCTGTGTGAGATAAATGCATAAGAAGTTGAGCACAAGTGTATTTAAAGGCGTCCAGAGCCAAATTATCTCTGTGCATTAATCTTGCGAAGGTTGCTAATTGCATACGCAAGTTAACTTGTATATGCAACCGGCAATAGACAATGATGATCCCTTCGAAGCCATGTTGCGCTGGAATACGAATTGCCTAAATTCAATTAATTAGAGCGGAAGCTGTCAATAACATCCCCCTTGAAAATTATTTGTTGCATTATTTCTAAGCTTGTAATAACTTTTGCGTTAATTTGTGTAGTGGCAAATTACCGATAAGCTGTTTGTAGACCGTGTTGAATCGGAAGACCTCCGCAACTTTAAGGTAGTTGTTCCGTAATTCATCACGATGATATTTTCACTGGTGAAGTAGATGTCTGATGACAGATTTATCGCGCTTTTTTTGCAGCGAGCTGTCAGCCGAGTTCGTCTCAATAGGCTAATATCCAGCTTGTTTGCATCCGCTTGTCTAGTGCTTGCTGCCCTGGCAGTGGCCCTTGTCTGGAATCTCTTCGATCCATTGCCGCGCGCTTCGGTTATTGCCATCTTCGGACTGGCAGTTGCCATCTTTTTTGCCGCTGCTTTGCATAGCCTTCTCAAATCGGTGCCGCCCACGTCAGTAGCCAAGATGGCAGACTCGCGTCTGAAATTAAAAGATAGATTATCGAGCGCGCTGGATTTCGCCGGCAGATCGGATAAATCTGACTTTATGGAAGCGGCAATGCGAGATGCCGCCAGACAGATTTCCGCCGTGAATCCGGCGCAGTGTTTCCCCATCGTGCGCCCGCGCCTGCTCAGCACGTTCGCAGCATTGATACTGTGCGCGCTCGCCGCTGTTATACTTTCAGCCCTGCTCCCGCTGAGAAATACTATCGTCGCTAAAGATAGAATTCGCATTCAAGATCAATCTCAGGCGAAGCTTGAAGCCGGGCTCCTCAAAGACTCAGCCGTGCGCAACGGCGACCGCAAAGCAGAAGAGATTGCCAGAGAGATAGAAAAGATATTGCAGCAGCTTGAGCGCGGCGAGCTGACGCGCGAAGAGGCATTGCAGCGCATCGCCGAGCTTCAACGCCAGATCGGCGAAAAGAATCAATCCCAACCCGATCAGGATCTCAAGCAGATGGCATCTGCTTTTGCCCGCTCTGAAGCCAGCAGCGAAATTGCCAAACAACTCGATCAGGGTAACCTCAATCAAGCGGCTCAGGAGATGCGCGACCTGGCCGAGAAGCTGGCTCAAGAAAGATTGAGCGAGCAACAATCTAACAGCCTCAAAGATGCGCTCAATCAGGCAGCACAGGCGGGCCAACAATCCAATAATCAATCGATGCAGCAGATGGGACAGAACTTCCGCCAGGGGGCCTCTGACCTCCAGCAGAAGGATCAGCGAGGGGCATCGGAGCAGATGAAAGATGCTGCTCGCAATCTTGAGCAACTTGCCCAGCAGCAATCGCAAGGCCAGCGCATGAACAATGCTATGCGCCAGCTTGAAGAGCTTAAGACCGCCGTCCGCTTCGCCGAGAGAGCCGGCAGCGGAGACTCAAAACAACAATCGGGCCAGAGCGGAAGCTCCTCTCAAGAGCAAGCTAAAGAGAAAGGCCAGGGGCAAGGCCAGGGAGAGGGCCGGTCTCAGCAGCAGGGCGCGAGCAATCAGAACCCCAAACAGGACGATCAGAATCAAGGTCGCGGCGGCAATCAGGCAGGCGCACAGGAAGGTTCCAAGGAACACTCCTCGCCAACCGAGCGCGCTGAAGCCAAACAAACAGACAAGGTAGAAGGTGAGCGAAGCCAGGAAAAGGTAGAGATGCAGATAGACAAGAATCCTGATGCTAAATCGAGCGTAGCCTACCGCGAGGCATTCGCCAATTATAATGCGGCGGCGCAGGAGGCAATCGCCCGCGAAGAGATTCCCCCAAGCTATAAACTTTACGTTAAACGCTATTTCCAGGCGATCAAGCCGAAGAAGTAACGCTATGTTTTTCCCTTGTTGGCAAAAACATCAATTGCCGGATTTGTCGATGGCGCCAACGGTCGCCGGATTCGGCCTGAATCGAGACTAACAAAGATGCTCCCACACTGATTGATGCCGGTAACCGATTCCCTTTAGTTGCGAGGGCTTATGGCTATTGAAATTGAACCTGTCGAGCAGCGAGCGGCTGAGTTCCGTGAGACATTCAATCGCATGCGCGACGAAGTTATGAAGATGATCGTGGGGCACCGCGACACGGTCGAAAGCGCAATTATATGCCTTCTGGCCGGGGGGCACGCGCTGCTTGAAGGCGTGCCGGGCCTGGGCAAAACGATGCTGGTTAAAACACTCAGCGAAGCGCTCGACCTGGAGTTCTCGCGCATTCAGTTCACTCCCGACCTGATGCCAGCGGACATCATCGGAACAAATGTTGTGCTGGAGACAGACAAAGGCGGGCGCGTATTTGAATTTCAGCCGGGGCCCATCTTTGCCAATCTTGTGCTGGCCGACGAGATTAATCGCGCCACGCCCAAGACTCAATCGGCGCTGCTTGAAGCGATGCAGGAGAAGCACGTAACCGTAGGCAGACGGACGATGGGCCTCAAGGAGCCGTTCTTCGTGCTGGCAACTCAGAACCCGCTGGAGATGGAGGGGACCTATCCCCTGCCGGAAGCTCAATTGGACCGTTTCCTCTTCAAGCTCAAGATCACCTATCCAACAGCCGCCGAATTTCATACTATCCTGGATCGCACAACACAGGCTCAAGAGCCCAGGATTAACCGAGTGGTTGGGAGCGAACAGATATTGCAGATGCGTCGGACGGCGCGCCAGGTCCCCATAGCTCATCACGTGCAAGATTTCGCCATCCGCATTGTGATGGCAACGCATGCCGGCTCGCCGCAGGCCCATCCGCTCACCGACAAGTATGTGCGCTATGGATCGAGCCCGCGCGGCGCGCAGGGGCTGGTGATTGCAGGAAAGATAAGGGCCCTGCTCGATGGCCGCTTCAATGTAAGTTGTGATGATATTCGTTCGGTCGCGCTGCCAGTGCTCAGACATCGCATATTGCTTAACTTTGAAGGCGAAGCCGAGCGTATAGATACAGACCATATTATCAGCGCAATAGTTCAGTCAACGCCGGAGAAGGTCTAGCTTATGGCTCTTTTCGACGAAAACTTCCTTAAGAAGCTTGAACAGCTCCACATCATCTCCAAGCGAGTGCTTGGCGGCCAGATGCGCGCCGAGCGCCGCTCGCGCAAGCGTGGCGCAGGGTTGGAGTTTGCCGATTACAAACAATACCTGCCAGGAGATGACTTTCGCTCGCTCGACTGGAATGCTTATGTGCGGCTGGATAAGCTGTTGCTGAGGCTGTTTGAAGAAGAAGAAGACCTGCCTATCTACATCCTGCTCGATTCCAGTCGCTCGATGGCTATGGGCAGTCCACCCAAGTTTGATTACGCACGCAAAGTCGTTGCTGCGCTCTCTTACATCGGGCTGGCCCATCTTGATCGAATCAGCATCTTTTCATTTTCAGATACTCTCAAGAGCGAGCTTCCGCGAGTGCGCGGCAAGCAACAGATACATCGCGTGCTGCGCTATATCGAGGATCTTCCATCAGGCGGCAACACCAGTCTGAACAATGCAGCGCGCAGCTTCCTCAGCGGCAATCACAGGCGAGGGCTGGTAGTGCTCATCTCAGATTTCTTTGACGAGAATGGCTACGAAGATGCCCTGTCAATGATCGTTAATTTCCGCTACGAGCTTTTCGCGCTTCAACTCAGCGACACAGCAGAGAGCCACCCTCAGTTGATGGGGGACTTGCGCTTGATCGACAGCGAAACAGGAGAGGTGCGCGAGGTGACGATAACAGCGCAATTACTCAGGGAGTATCAAGCAGCCTACACCGCGTTTTGCGATGGGCTGGCAGACTTCTGTAAGCGACGCCAAATCGGGCTGGTGCAGACGGAAAACAATGTGCCATTTGAAGACCTTGTGCTGAATATTTTCAGGCAGGGCAGGTTTGTCGCTTAATTACGTCCGTAACGTTCTACGTTCTATGTTCTACGTTCTACGTTGAAAATAAAACGTCGAATGTCGAACCTCTTTGAACGTCGAATGTAAAACTTCGTGATATGAACTTAATCGGTCTGTCCTGGAGCCAGTTCTTCATAATCTTTTCCGGCCTCGGCGCCGCAGTAGTCATTCTCTATTTTCTCAAGCTGCGTCGCCGAAGCAAGCTCATCTCATCTTCGCTTCTATGGCGCAGGGTACTTGAACAGAACAAACCGCAATCATTAATCGAGCGTCTGCGCTGGCTGCTGTCGCTGCTCCTGGCGCTGACCTTTGTTTTCTTGCTGGTGATGGCCTTGGCTCAGCCGCGTCTTTCCCTGCAAGCGCAAGCAGAACGCTGGATAGTTCTGCTTGTAGACTCTTCAGCAAGCATGCAAGCCCTGGAAGGCAATCAGACCCGTTTCGATTTAGCCAAAAGAGAGGCAGCGAGAATTATCGGCAGCCTGGCTGCCAGAGATTGGGCGATGCTTGTTCGCCTGGACGCAGAGAATCAAACCATCGCGCCGTTTACTCGCGATAAAGAGAGATTGCAATATCTGATAGAGACACTGGCCCCCGGTCAAACTCCGGCCAGACTTGCTCATGCCTTGAGCCTGGCTAACGACGCGCTGCGCGGGCGCCCCAATGGGCAAATTGTAATCATCAGTGACGGCTGTCTGTCAAAAAGCGAGCTTGCTGCAAGCCCGATCAAACCGCTGCTCGCGCGCATCGGGAGCGCAATAGATAATGTCGGCATTACTGCTTTCAGCGTCAGGAAGCAAGTCTCAGAGGCCCTCGACTTCGATGTGCTTCTGGAGATCAGCAACTTCGGCAAAGCGGCCCAGAGCTTTAATCTGAAGATATTCGAGAACGGCGACCTGATAGATGTAAAACCGATAGAGATTCAACCGCAGACCGTCTTGCGCAAAGTCTATACCAACTTTTCCCCACAAGGGGGCCTGCTGCGCGTAGAGCTGGATATTAAAGACGGGCTGGCGCTGGACAATCAGGCGTTCGCTTATCTGCCGACGAACGCCCGCCAGCGCGTGCTCCTGGTCAGTCGCGGCAACCTATTCCTTGAGAGCGCGCTGAGCGCAGATCCTTCAATCGCGCTTGAGATCGTTGCTCCTCACTCATTCGATAAGAACGCCGATTTTGATCTGATAGTCTTTGATAACTGCTCTCCTGAATATTCAGGTCGCGCCAATCTGATTTACTTTAATCCAACGGGCGATGCTACTCCGGTAGAGATCGCCGGAGAGATTCAGGATTGCAAAGTGACCGACCTCAGCCAGGATCATCCGCTGCTGCGTTATGTCGCTTTCAAAGATGTTGCTATTAAGTCGGCAATTCGCATCAAGCCAAAGCAAGGGGACCTATTGCTCGCCAGGTCCGGCGATAATCCGCTGATTATTGCTCGCAATGAGCCTGACGGTCGCCGCGTGCTCGTTCTGGCGTTTGATGCTGCGGATATTGAAAGATCGGACCTGCCTCTGAGGCTGGCGTTCCCGCTGCTTGTGGCAAACGCAATACGCTGGTCTGGCAGCGCCGGCACACCAGATGTGCCTTCTGTCAGAGCCGGTGATACTGCCATCTTGCCAGTTGGATCGAGGTCGGGCCAGGCGTTGATCAGGGGCCCCGATTTAACAAAGACGGTGCAATTCGACAACGGCGAGCTTATGTTCACTCCCCGCGCAAGCGGCGTCTACGAGATAGATCTAAATGGAAGCTCGCGCAAGCTTGTCTCCAATCTCGTCAGCGCGGAGGAATCGAATCTGGCTCCGGCGGATGACCTGGAGCAAGTGGTTAGCAAATTTGATGACTACCGGAGAAAGGCCGGACTGTTTGGGCAGCCTCTCTGGGTTTATCTTACTATCACGGCTTTAATGCTTATCCTGATTGAGTGGATAGCATATCACCGTCGGTGGACGGTATAACGTCCGGCGTCTAAAACGTCCAACGTCCGATGTCCTACCTCCGACGTCCGTAACGTCGGACGTAGGACGTACAGACGTCGGACGTAGGACATTTAGTACTATGTGGTTTGGATTTGCCCGCCCCTGGTTCTTAATCGCATTCTTGCTTGCGCCGATTCTCTGGCTCGGCCTGCAATACACGCTGACCGATTTTACGCGCAAGCAGAAGCTATTGATGCTTGTCGTCCGCGCCAGCATAGTGGCCCTGCTCATCCTGGCGCTGGCTCAGATCAGATGGGTTGGCAGCAGCGACCGAATAACTCACATATTTCTCATCGATGTTTCTGGCAGCATCTCGGCAAAAAACCTCAATCGCGCGCATAGCATCGTCAATGCAGCCTGGAAAGAGAAAGGCAACGACGAGCTGCGCATCATTACCTTTGCCTCTGAGCCGCGCCTTGTAGATCTGCCGCCCTCTTCTCGCTCTGTCCCGGAACTGATACCGGCAATAGGCGAAAATGCTCGAGTCACAGATTTGCAGGCCGCTCTCAGGCTCGCTTACAGCCTCTCTCCAGAGAATTCCATTCGCCGTATCACAATCATCAGCGATGGCAATGAGACCAGAGGACAAGCTCTGCTGGAAGCGCGCCGCGCCGGCTCCGGCCCGGATAGCCACACCAGAATCTATGCGATCAGCCAGGAAGTTGAGCCCGGTAAAGAAGTGGCTATAGGCTCGCTCAAGCTCCCATCTCATACAAAAGTGAATGAGACATTCACTGCTGTTGCTGAACTGTTCTCCACGCAGCCGACCGTTGCCCAGCTTACGCTCTTGCGCGATGGAGAGACAGTCGGAACACAAGTCGCTCAGTTGCAAGCAGGCAAGAATAGAGTTGAATTCAAAACGCAGGTAGACAAAGCAGGCTCCGCTCTGTACGAAATCAAGTGCAATGCTGTTGATGATACTGTGGCCGAAAATAACCACGCTATTGCTGCGACAATAGCCGAAGGCAAGCCTCGCGTGCTCTACCTGGAAGGGCGCTCGGAATCTGCTCGCTACCTGGTCGATGCTCTGCGCAGAGAGCAGATTGAAGTTGATTTGAGAAACCGCGCAAGCGTCCCCCACACTCTTCAAGAGCTTGAAGGATACGATCTGGTTATACTCAGCGATATTCCTGCTTCGGCCTTGAGCCAGGCGCAGATGCTTGCGCTTGAATCTTATGTCGATGACACAGGCGGAAGCGTGATACTGGCCGGCGGCAGCGAGAGTTTCGGTATAGGCGGTTACAACGACACTCCGGTGGAGAAGCTATCGCCTGTCAGCTTCGAGCCGGAGAAGAAAGAGATCCCTTCGCTCGCTCTGGTTCTGGTCATAGATAAATCGGGAAGCATGGCAGGGCGAAAGATGGAGCTGACAAAGGATGCCGCCGTCGCCGCAGTGAATGTCATCAGCGAGCGGGATCTGGTGGGCGTGCTCGAATTCGATCATACCTGGGAATGGGCCAGCCCATTGAAACCGCCGCACAATAAACAGGAGATTCGCAATCTCATAAGCGGCATTCAAGCCAGCGGGGGTACCAACATCTACTCGGCGCTGGAAGAGGCTTTCAATGTTCTCACTAAAACCAAAGCGCGCACCAAACATATCATATTGCTCACCGATGGCCGATCTCAGGCAGGGGACTATAAAGCTTTGCTGGAAAAGATTTCCAGAGAATTCATCACCGTCTCTACCGTCGCCGTTGGCGCAGGCGCAGATCGCGAGCTGCTCGATAATATCTCAAGCTGGGGGCGCGGGCGATCCTACTTTACCGAGGAAGCAGATGATCTCCCTCAGATATTCGTGCAAGAGGCTAAGCGATCATCCAAACCTACATCTCTCATTGAAGAAGGCACCCGCCTCAAGGTCAGCAAGACTGCGGAAGTCATTTCGGGAATAGACTTCAATCAAGCGCCGCGACTGCTGGGTTATAACGAGACCAGGCCCAAACCGACATCAGAAGTCTTGCTCATCTCTCAGCGTGGGGACCCTATACTGGCGCGCTGGCGCTACGGTCTGGGCAAAGTCGTAGCATTTACTTCGGACACAAAAAATCACTGGGCGGTTGAATGGATCGGTTGGTCGGGATACAAAAAGTTCTGGACTCAGCTTGTGCGCGATACGATGTGCCATTCGCGCGCTGACGGATTGAATGTTTCTGTCTCGTCTCTAAATCAACAGGGCCGCATTGTCGTTGATGCAGCAAATAAGCAGGGCGACTTCCTCACCAACATCAATTTGACTGCAACCGTTATAGATCCTCTTCAGCAGCAACGCTCTATTCATATTGAGCAAGTGTCGCCGGGGCGCTATGAAGCCGAGTTTCGGATGCAAGTAGAAGGCGGATACCGTGTCATGATCAATCGAATGGAAAACGGCGCTGCTACTCCTGTCACGGCTGATGCGCTTGCTACTTCTTACTCAGACGAATATGCTCATCTGAGCGCCAATCGAGTTTTGCTTGAGCGGCTATGCCGGATGACCGGCGGTCGGCTCAATCCAACGGTTGATGAAATTCTCAAGCATGATGGAGAGCAGGCCATTGTGGTGCGCGATTTGTGGCCGACTCTGCTGTCAATCGCTCTGGGGCTCTTTCTGCTCGACATCTTTTTGCGCCGGGTGAGATTATTTGAGGAAAGCGCAGTTGCGGATTAGCGGCAGACAGATCAAAGAAACAGGGAATTAGAATGCAGCAGAGTTTGCATAAGCGATTCTGATATGTTTATCGTGAAGATAGATCGCGGCTGCGCCGCCTCAATATATGTTTATCGTGAAGACTGATCGCGGCTGCGCCGCCTCGATGTGCGAAAAGGCTCCGCCTTTTCGGGCGAGATTCTTTATTATCAGGAGGCTGCGCCTCTGTAGCCGGTGATTCGAGGTGCAGCTATCTGTAATTCCAGGCTAATGCATGAACAATTATGTTATCAAAATAGGCACCCAGGGCTGGAACTATGAAGGATGGATAGGATCGTTCTACCCGCGCGCGATTCGGCCTGCCGATTTCCTCACAAACTACGCTAAAATCTTCGACACTGTAGAAGTAGATTCTACCTTCTATGCTGTGCCCGCTGCTTCAGTAGTTGAAAGCTGGAAGCGGCGCACGCCCCCAGGCTTTACATTCTCTTTAAAGCTGCCGTCGGAGATCACACATAAAAATCGTCTGCGCGCATCTGAAGAGATACTGGCGCAGTTTTGCCATCGAGCGCGGATGCTTGGCCCCAAGCTCGCCGCAGTGCTCATCCAGTTTCCGCCCGACTTTTCGCCCAATGAAATTTTCGCCCTGGCAAATTTCCTCTCTCTGCTGCCCCCGGACATCCGCTTTGCAGTTGAGTTTCGCGATAGAGAATGGATCACCAAAGATACTCTTCATCTGCTGCGCAGCTACAAAGTCGCTCTGGCGCTCGCCGACAGCAAGTGGGTTCCGCGAGAGTTGAGCTTTCGCATAGTAGACCAGCCGACCGCCGATTTCGCTTATGTGCGATGGCTGGGGCCCCGCGAGCTGACCGACTTCTCCCACGTGCAGATCGACCGCACAAAAGAGTTCCGGCAATGGGCCGAGGCTTTCGATGTCCTGAGACAGAATGTCAACACTATTTACGGATACCTCAACAATCACTATCAGGGCCACTCGCCTGCGAGCTGCAACATCTTCAAAAAGCTGCTGGGCCTAAAGGTTATTGAGCCTGATGCCCTTGTAACACAGCCAAGTCTGTTTTAATCTTTGACGAAACTCTGGTTGAAAGGGAAAGAGCGATGAGTCAGTCCAGACAATATTTTGATAATGTCGCTAAAGATTGGGACACGATGCGGCGGCAGATGTTCGGCGATGGCGTGCGCAATAAAGTTATCCAGATGGCGCAGCCTAAATCAGACTGGATCGTAGCCGATGTGGGCACAGGCACTGGTTTTCTCGCCCTCGGTTTTGCGCCTCTGGTCAAGCGAGTAATAGGCATAGACCAATCGCCTGAAATGATCAAAATCGCTGAAGAGAACTTAAAGGATCATTCTAACTTTGAGACGCGCTGCGGCGTCTTCGGCAGCTTGCCGCTTGGCGAAGGTGAAGTAGATGCAGTAGTGGGCAACATGATCCTCCATCATGCGATTGATCCTGCTGGCGCCATTGTTGAGATGGCCCGCGCACTCAAGCCGGGCGGCGTGCTGGTGCTTTCGGACGCCGACAGCCACAATTACCAGTGGCTGCGAGAAGAACACCACGACATCTGGTTAGGATTCGAGCGCGACCGGATAAGAGAGTGGTTTGAGCAAGCGGGGCTAATGGATGTGGCCATTGACTGTTCAGGCGAAGTGTGCTGCCCTGTGAGTGAAGAGCACAAGGATGAACGTCCGGAGATCACTATCTGGGTAGGAAGGGGAGTAAAAGGGATCGTTTGAGCCTCGCTTATGACGGCAACTGAATGTTTGGCCGAGGTTCCGCTGGGAAGGTGACCCCTTGATAGACCTCACCCAATGCCAACACGCAATCTACCGAAGGCAGGTGCAGTCTGGCTGACATCTCGTTGACTTCGCAGTAGCGCCATGAGTCGTCCGTCTGCTTGACATACTGCGTGATGTGGGGACGATGTTGGGCCACCAGCAGATATTCTTTGAAGTCTGGAATCGATTTATAGTGGGTGAACTTGTCTCCCCGATCATAGGCTTCTGTGTATTCGGAGAGCACTTCGATGATCAGCGCCGGATTCGTCAAAACATCAACCCCGCCGACACCCGCAAAGATTGCCTTGCCACACAGCGCCGACAAGTCAGCATAACGATACGGCGGCAGGCTGGGAACCTTGATCCGCATATTGGCTGGAAAGACTCGACATTCACGCTCACGCAGTGCGAGGCGTAAAGCGAGATTGAGGTTGCTTTCGATCTGGGCGTGGTTTTCACTCACCCCGCTCATGCAAAAGACTTCGCCATTCCAGTACTCGAACCTTTCGTTGGAAGAAAGTTCAAGGCTGAAGTACTCTTCAAGGGTGTATCTGCGCTTTAGATTTGCCGACATAAGCTAGGCTCCTTTTTCTCTCCAGCCAAATTCGCGCGGAGCAGAGCCAATGTCATTTGGTCCGGTGATTCAAAGTCGTCTCGGTCGAATTGGTAGCTATCCTCGACCTGAAACATCCAGTGAATCGCCACCGTGTCGTAGTCGATCATTTGCGCCTCTACGTCTCCATACCAGGCGATTGTCGCTGTGGGAGCTTCACTGTAAACGTCACTCTTCTGGAGCGCGGTATCCTGGACGCGCGCGCGCAACCATACTCTTATCCTTTAGCTGCACGCTGATCCTGCGATAGCGCCCATCGCGTTTGGCATTAGTCGGGTAGTAGCCCAACACATACTGGTGGCGCAGCTCTTCAGCAATAAACGAGAAAGCCGCAGGCAGATTGCCCAGAGTATCTGCGCGGTGCAGCTTGCCGCCCGATTTATCGGCAAGCTCCTTCAAATATTGATCGGCTGTCCTGTACATAGAATTGAGCATCACCGAAATTGAATCGTCGCGCCTGGGAGATGGATAAGGGGTCCTTCTGCCAGGATAGTTTGGATCATCAGGGTAACGGCCTGGCGGGTAGCGGTCATTGCGCGGATCGGTTGGATCATAGCGCGGGTCGTTCGGATCACGGCGCGGGTCGTAGCGCGGATCGCGCGGATCAGAGCGGGGATCGCGCGGAGAATAGATGATTACCGGGGGCCCTTGGGGAATAGAAGGGCCGGTCCTTCCACCAGGCATAGTCGGAGGCGTAGGCAACTGGGTCCCACCCCCTCCTGTGCCGCCTCCAGGGTATCGCCCGCTGCCAATCGGCGGAGTGTCATCGGCAGGAGGCGCGCCGGGACTATTTCCATTGCGCTCCTGTTCGCGGAGCATAGCCTCTGTCTCAGCGCGGGTCTCGTAGCGGATGGGATAGACCAGCACCCCTGCCTCTTCCACCATTGCTACAGTCTCGTTGTAGTTGGCGTCTTCGCTGTGCCAGTCTACTCCATCTGTAAACAGTATTATGGCGCGACGCTTGTTAGCGCCTTTCTTGACCTGCTTCACTGCCATGTACACTGCATCATAAAGGTGGGTACCCTGCCTCGGCCTGGTCTGGCGTATCGCTTTCTCAAGCTCTTTGCGGTCATTGGTGAAATCGCTCAGTTGATAGACATGATCATCGAATGAAATGACCATCACGCGATCGGCGGGAAGCAGTTGATTGACGAAAGTGATCGCTGCTGCTTGTATCTGGCCCAGCTTCTCTTTTGTGCTGCCGCTTGTGTCGAGCATCAACACAACGTCAAATGGCTCTTTGACCGCAGAGAAGAAAGTGATCTCTTGCTGTGTTTTATCCTCAAAGATCATGAAGTCTTCAGTTTTGAGATTGGGCACATATATACCATTGCGGTCGTTGACAACTACAGGCACAGCGACGAGCATAGCATCGATCTTGAGAGCCGTGTCATCCGAGTCCTGCTTGTGATCTTGCTTCTGCTCTTTTGCATCTTGCGGATTGCTTTCGCGCTCCTTTTTATCAGGCTCTTTAGGCGGGATGCGTCCGCGCTGCGCCCGCGTCGGATCTGAGATCAAAGTCGCGCCAAGCAGTAAACAAAAGATAGAAATGGTGAGGAGAGACACTCTGAAGATAGCCTGCGCCATAATGGATTTCCTCCTATCGGGGCTATGGACAAAGACATTTTAACTCTTTTCGGGAGCTTAGAGAATATACAAGCGGCAATTAGAGGAACGTTAAATAGATATTAAAAAATCGTCTACAGAGCTACTGCATCCCCTGAAAGCGATAGCCTGCTTGCCTGACCTTCTGGCGATAGTCATCGCCAGTTATGTTGACTACTTTGCACATCTCGTGCAAGCGCGACCGCAGGCGCACACCAACCCGGTCGGTCAGCGTTTCATCGCCCTGAGAGAGAGGGTTATCGAGATAATTGGAAGTGAAGATAGTTACCTTCTTGTCATTGTAACGGTTGTTGATGATCTGCGTCATAGTCTCCTGGACCCAGGTGGTAGGCTTATTTGCGCCAAGCTCATCGAGGACCAGCACCTCAGCTTCGTAAACAGGAGCAAGCACCTTCAGCTCGGAAGTCTGAGACACAGGATTATAGCTATCCTGAATCTCTTTGAGCAGGTCGCGGAAGTCATAGAACAGGCAGGAGACCCCTTTGCGCACCAGAGCCTTGATGATGGAGACAGCCAGATGGGTCTTGCCCACTCCGCAGGGCCCTAAGAAGAGAAGTCCAATATCGAGGTTAGGGTACTCATCACAGAGTCGCCTTGAGAAGGAAAGGGCCACACGTTGAGATTGATTCAGTGGGTAGTAATTATCCAGCTCGCACTCCTCATAGCGCCGCGGGATGCGAGCATTAGCCATCAGGGTAGGGGTTCGGTTAGCCGCCTTGCAACGGCAGGGGCGCACTCCTTTGCCCTCAACACTCTCCCACCCGGTCCCATGGCAATGAGGACAGGGCGCAAGTTCCAGTCTAGATTTCTCAGCTAACATCCCCAACCTACGAGTGATTAATAGACCCAGGAGTTATGAACGCAACCTAAAACGGAAGGGATTATATGCAACAGCTAGGGAAAATGCAATAGCTGAATTGCTTTATTTCCATACAACCCTGAGTTTTTTATCATCCACTTCCATATCTCCAATCGACATGAGCTTTTCAGATCATTAGCCGGTTTTTACAACAGTCATTGTTATTATCTCAGCAGAGGAATCGAACCATGACAGATACAACGGATAATGCTATAAAGCGCTCGGACTCCATCTTTCCAATCAATCTTTTTCCCTTCTGAATAACCACGACCGCCATAAGAGATCGGCACTTCGTAGATGCGCGCCCGCGCTTTTGCCAGTTTTATCGTCAACTCAGGCTCAATATCAAATCCATTGGAACGTAGCGTCAAAGATTGTAGCAACTCAGTGCGCACTGCTTTATAGCAGGTCTCCATATCTGTCATATTCAAGTTATAGGTCTTAAGAAAAATCTTTCTTCAGTTCGGGCGCTGCGGCGCCCTCAAAACAATTCTAAAAATAAACTTGTTTTGCGGGCGCAAGAACTTCGGGCGTCGGGCGCCCTCAAAACAGATTAAAATAAACCGTTTTGAGGGCGTTGAACGCCCGAACTGGCTCTGAACTTTCTCTTAAGGTCTATAGCTCCGGTGGGAGCGACCTATTTATAGAATAGAGATTAAAAACCTTTCTAGCTGCGGTAGGAGCGGCCTATTTGTAGAATTGAGATTAAAAGCCTCTCTATAGCTTTTAAGAAAAAGATTTCTCGGTTCGGGCGGCGGGCGCCCTCAAAACAGTTTTAAATTTAATCTGTTTTGCGGGCGCAAGAACTTCGGGCGGCGGGCGCCCTCAAAACCGCCCGATCCTGCTGCAATCTTTTTCTTAGGGTCTATAGTAACTATGTTGGAGAGCGTTGTGAGCAAAGCCTCTTTAAAAAAGCTATCGCTCAGAAGAAATGGCATCAATGAGAGCATCACATCAAATTCAGTTGGATAGCTTGATCCAGCCAGAACCTTGCTCCAAGTAACAACGCTCTGGCGAATATTCCCGCTGCTACAAAGAATCCTGATCTCCGAGCTAATAATCGCGCCCAAAACAGAGTGGCAATAATAAAACTTAAAAATGGAAGGAGTCTCAGCGCCCAGGTATGATAGCCAAATAGCTCCCGAACGGCAGCAATACAAGCCAGATATAGGCGTGGAAAGTATTGGCCATATTCAAGCGGCGCGAAGATTACTTGAAGGGATGGTTTCTGAAGTGAAACAGCAACAAAAGCTTCATCTAGCCAGAATGAAGGATCGTGCAGGTAGCGAATCGCACAGGCAGCAATAACGGCGAAAGCGGAAATCCAAATAGCTAATTGACCAGATCCAATAAGGCCAGTCTCTACTGGTTTAGAGGGACGTATCGCAGGCTCGACCCCATTCATAAAACTGATTGACTCTTCCCAGCGCGTCTGTAGCCATACCAGTTCCCCCGCTGTACCCCCGGAGAGGAAACGCCTCGCCTTTGGTGCGGCGCACTCTCTGGCTCTCCCCCGCTGTACCCCGGAAGGGGAACACTGTTGATCGTCGCTGCCACAGCCGCCTGTCCCCTACTCCTGGGCAGCAGCGAAGCTGGTGTGGGTATCGTTGGTTTGACTTCATTCACAAGCTTAATAGAGTCGCAATATCGCAGCCTTGACTCCATTCACCTGCATCTCCCTGTGCGCCGTCACGGTCGTGGTAAAGAGTCTTCTGGCAAACCCAGGAGTTGGGGCGGTTTCTATCTTAAAGACTATGGACAAGCTCCCAATCAATAACAATTGGTTTATCAATCCCTGCTTCGATGATTTTATCTTCCTCTTTGCCTAAAATGGATAAGACCGCTTCGTAAGCCGTTTCTTGAAGAGCTTGATCATGGGCACTCTCCAAGATAATCCGCTTCAGTATAGGTAGGGCCTCTTTATAGCGAATCGCTCCCAAACCCTCGGCTGCGCGCATTCTTACAAAGTCATATTCATCACCCTCCAGGATCTCAATCAGCCTTGGCCCGAGTTCATCTAGCTTCCAACGGATCGCCAAACTCTCGATACAGGCATCTCTAATGACCGCATCACTACTTGTCAAACCCTCAAGAAGTGCCTCCTTTGCAGGATAATATCGGCTTTCACCGAACTCCTGGGCGATAGCGGCTCGAACCCCTGGCGGGGTTTCCTGACGTATAAACAACCGTAATAGTTCCTCTAAGATCTTCTCATCTCTCATTCTACAGATCCTACTTTCTCTCAATTAATATTATTATCTTCAAGAAACTTCCTCGTGCGTTTTATAGCTTGCCTGGTTTGTACAAGACTACGTTTTAAAGATGCTCTCGCCTCTGGGCTGAGGCTTTTATCTTGCAAGCTCCGACTAAGCTGTCTCTCAGCCTTAATTAAGCCTTGAAGCCCTTGCTTGACCTTTGTAATGTGATTGAAAGGTTCACCTGTCGCTTTCCTTGCTACCACTTCACCAGCGGCCTCCCTTGCCGCTGCCTGAAGCGTTTTGGTATCAAGTTGCTCTCCAAGTATATTTCTGACGGCTTTGATTGTCGACCTCTCAGTGGAACTGAGAAACCGCCCCCCTGGGATAACCAGTCCTATAGCAGCCTCCTGGCTTTCGCTTTTGACGAGCTGCTTAAAGGTTGGCGGTTGTGAGTCGTCTCCAGCGCCAGGCGGATCGATTAGTAATTTTAAGGCAATTCCAACTGGGCCGAATATAGAACTAAAGACGATTTTGATTACAGACTCCTGTTCTGCATTTAGCTTTTTCTCATTCTTTCCTTCATTCTGAGGATCCTCTGGATCATGTCCGTCCGGGTCGATGTATCTTAAAGGGTTGTTGAGACTATACTGGTACTTGTTCAGCGTTTGTGGGTTGGTAATTTCGGCATAGAAGGTTGGATTCCAAGACGCACGATCTGCAAAGCTACAGAGATCATAAGGTCCCCCGCTGAACTCATCAGGGCTGGTGAAACTCCCTTGTGCCGATGAGTAATACCGTGCCAGGAAATAATCGAGATTGGTTTCTACCTCTCTCTCTTTTGAGGTGAATTGATGTCTCTTGCCATCAGCCTGGGATGTGCTGGGGTGGTTCAATGCGGTCGTCCGGTTGGCTACTCCGGCAAATAGCTCCTCGCCAAACGGCAAGTAGTCATGACGGCCGCCAGCTATCACCTGCCCTGAACTGTTCGTCCATATTCGTGGGCTTCCCAGATGATCCCCTGTCGCATACTCCGCTCCCCTACTGGCATCATAACTCGCCAGTAACTCGCTGCCTTTGTAGACATATTCTTTTATCAAAGAGCCACTGTCATTGTACTCTGCTACAAGCTGTCCTAGATGATTATAGATCATCCTGGTGATTACTCCACCAGCATTTTTCCTCACCCTCCTGCCTTCTCCATCATAGACATAAGTCGTTGTCACTCCGCTGGCAATGGCTGAGGTCAACCGGTTCTCAGCATCGTAGGCATAGCTCTTGCCCGGCTCAGCAGTTAAATTTCCTGCTTGATCATAACTGTAACCGCTCTTGACTATTCGGTTGTTAGAAGCATTGAAATCTGATGCTGATGTCAGTGGCCCCAGCACTGTTGCCGTTGTGTTGGCAGCATCAAACCAGCGATTGCCGTAGCGATCATAAACATAAGTCTGCTTCCACGTCTGCGCTCCATTCTGCGTCTCTGTCGCTGACAGCAGTCGGTTGAGAGCATCATAAGTAAACGACTGCACAAACGGAGTCTGACCTGCTCCCGGCGTGATCGTGATCGACTGCACATTGCCGTTGTTGTTGGTGCTGCCGTAGTTGTAGGAAAGAGTCAGCAATGATCCCAGACTGATGCTTGTCGGTTGCAGCCGTGAGTTGTATCCGATCTGATGAAGGAGACCGTTGCCTAGAGTCTGAGAAGTCATTCCTCCATGCGCTGCGTAGCTGATCGAGCTTACATAAGTCGATCCATTGAAGCTGACACTCTGCAACCGCCCGGCAGTGTCGTAGTTGCATGATAACACTTTCCCGCTGTGATAGGTGGCCGATGTCTGCAAGCTGGCGCGATTGTAGCCAATCCCAGTCGTGCCGTAATTAGTGCTACAGATTTTAAGAGAAAGATATTCCCACTTGGAGTCCGTGTTCTCTGTCGCCATTTCAGGGCTTGAGGGTTGAACATCGCGTCTACCCCGGGCTGACGGTAGCTGGGCTACTTTCTCACCGCCCGCTTCGCCTCTCTCTACAAGGAAATTCTTTTTCTTAATCTCTATGCTATGTCTCTGATAGAGCCTAATGACTCTTCCCAACTCATCCGTAGCTGTACCAGTGCCCCCTGTACCCCTGGAGAGGAAACGCCTCGCCTTTGGTGCGGCGCACTCTCTGGCTCTCCCCTGCTGTACCCCTGGAGGGGGGGACACTATTGATCGTCGCTGCCACCAGCCGCCCGTTCGCTGCTCCTGAGCGACAGCGAAGCCAGTGTGAGTATCGTTGGTTCGACCTCATTCACAAGCTTAATAGAATCGCAATATCGCAGGCTTGCCCCCATTTTTTACTTTATCAGGTTGCGAAAGCTCTACTGGCTTGTCTACTTGTTGCTGCATCACGATAACTGCACGGCTCTTTTCACCTCTACCGTGTACAGACCGCCCAACAACTGTCATTTCTCCCGTGACCCCAATGAATTTAAGCTGTTCTATCTCCTCATCGGTAAGGCTGTAAAGAATTCCAAATGCATCCAATGTTTCAAGATGTCGCTGGCGCCAAAGCCCCCTGGATCACGATTATAAGAACAGCTTCTACGTGCCAACTCGTAGGCGCTCGCTAATAGATTTGGAATTACAGTAGGTAAAAGAGGCTCAAGCGAGGAATCAAGTATATCTGGAGCAGACGCTTTGCCACATAATTGTCGAAGGTTTGTCGATAGATCTCTTTATCCATGCGCTTTTTGTAGGTCTTGAGTTGCTGCTTTGCCTCTTCGCGCACCTGGCTCAATTGCTCTTCAGGCGCAGCAGCAATAAGTTTCTCCAGGATTAAACTCTCAAGGCTGCTCAGATCCTGCTCAAGCGCCTCGGCATTTAGAGTTGGAGCGTTCTCTATATCGGTCACTATCTCTGTCAAACGAGACATCACGCGCTCCAGCGTCTCTTCTAAAACGGTGTTGCCCAGCAGAGCGGCATTCTCTCTGGCGCGTTTTAACTCCTGGTATCTGCCCAGCAGGGACTCTAAAACAGCCTCGCGCGGAAAGGGGGCCTCAGCAGCCGATTCGCCGTTGCTTTCGCCGGCAGGCGCTCCTACCTGCGACTGCTTGTACTCGGCAAAGCACTCTTCTACCTCTTGCTGGCAATAGAAGATCGAATTGACTTTTCTATGTTTGACCTTGCGGGCATCGTAGGCATCGAATGCTCTATCGATTCCGCGCAGCACGACATTGAGAGGGATGCCATTATTCTTCCAGGTCTCTATCAGCGCCCAATCGAGCGGCGAAACCAGTATGTGCGAGCCGCGGCGCTTGACGAATTGATCTTCGACTTCGGTGAAGTAGTTGTAGTAGTTAAACTGCTCCATAGCGAATTGGGACAGAAGGCCGGCCCACAGGGGCGCAGAGGAAACGGAAGAAAAGGAAGAACAGATCAGGGTATCTCTTCACCCGCCCGCTGCTTCACCGGTTCTGCGGCCGATTCTTGTCTGTTCCTTTGGTAAATGATTCTCATCCCTTCAAGCGTTAGATTAGGATCTACGATCTCGATCAATTTCGATCCTCTGGCTATAAGACCTGCCAGTCCGCCGGTAGCTATAATGCGCGCGTTGGGGCCCAGCTCCTGACGCATCCTATCCAGCACGCCATCGACCAATCCAACGTACCCCCAGAAGAGTCCTGATTGCATGCTCATCACCGTCGATGTGCCTATGACGCGCTCCGGGCGTTTGATCTCCACGCGAGGGAGGCGAGCAGCCTTTTGAAACAGCGCCTCGGCGGAAATAGTCACTCCGGGGCAGATAACTCCGCCCAGGTATTCGCCTTTTTCCGAGACGGCATCAAACGTGGTGGCGGTTCCGAAATCGACTATTATGCAGGGGCCCCCATAGAGCTCATAAGCCGCAACTCCATTCACTACGCGATCTGCGCCGACATCTGAAGGGGGCTGGTAGAGCACAGGCATTCCTGCGTTGCTGGTCGGGTCGATGAATAGCGGCTCGATATTGAAATAGTTTGTCGCCATTTTATGTAGAGTGTAGTCCATTGGCGGCACGACAGAGGAGATGGCAATATCGGTAATTGCCGCCGATTCCAGCCCGGCGAGGCTGAAGAGATTGCGGCACAATATTCCCCACTCATCAATTGTGCGCTGCAAAGCGGTAGTCAACCGCCAGTGCGCAATCAAGTTCTTCCCATCATAAACGCCGAGCACAGTATTGGTGTTGCCAACATCAAGTACTAAGAGCATAACTTTGTCCTTCTTCTCAAACACTCTGCCGCAGACTGGTAATCTCTCCCGCCAGCAGTTTCTCTATGTTTCCATCGGCTCCTTCTATCAACAGAGCGCCTTCAGGAGTTAACCCGCGCGTCAGCCCGATAATCTGGTGATTGCCGAAAGAAACAGATACTCGCTTTCCCTCGCCGTAAGTTGACAGATCGCGCCAGCGCGATAGCACAGGCGCCCCTCCCTGTGTGAGAAAAATATCATACCATCTATCAAGATGACTCAGTAGCCTGAGACAAAACCTGTCGCGCTCAACTCGGCATCCTGTCTCGATGAAGATTGAAGTGGCGCTTTGAGCTAAATAGTCAGGAAATTGCTCGTGATTGAGATTGACGCCTATGCCGGTGATTATGTATTTGATGGACCGGCCCTCAATTCCCGTCTCGGTCAGAATGCCGCAGACTTTGCTGTCATTAAGCAAAATATCATTGGGCCACTTGATGTCTACTTGCGCGTCTCTGGTAGGATCGACTCTTACAACTACTTCTTCGCGGATCGTTTCGGCCGTGGCCACAGCAGATAGAAGCGTGACTAGTGGCGCCATCTCGAGAGGAATTGTCGGGCGCAGCACCACTGAAAGGTAAAGCCCGGCCCCCTTTGGCGAGATCCAACTGCGACCCTGTCTGCCTCGTCCGGCAGTCTGCTCATCTGCGACTACAGCGGCACCCTCGATACATCCTTCTTCGGCTAACTCTTTTGCTACATCATTAGTTGAAGCAGTAGATTCAAGAAAGATCAAACGCCCGCGCAGCCGCTTTAAATTCAGATGTCCTATGTCCAATGCCTCGTGCCCGATCTCTAAGCTATTGTGATCTTAAAGCTGATGTCTATCGCCGGGGCCGAATGAGTGAGCGCGCCGACGGAGATCATGTCCACTCCGGCCTCAGCATACTGCCGCACATTATCGAGCGTGATTCCGCCCGATGCTTCAGTGAGAACACCCTTGCCTGAAGGCGATTGTCTTATGATACGCACTGCCTCTGCTACAACGCTGGGCGGCATATTATCAAGCATTATCACATCTGCTCCGGCAGCCAGCGCCTCTTTCACCTGACTCAAATTTGAGACTTCGACTTCTATCTTCATAAGATGAGAGGCGGCTGCGCGCGCCCGTCTGACGGCCTCTTCAACGCCGCCAGCGAGGGCTATGTGATTGTCTTTGATGAGCACGCCATCATCGAGGCCGAAGCGATGATTGCGGCCGCCACCCACCAGCACGGCATATTTTTCCATCGTCCGCAATCCCGGCGTCGTTTTGCGAGTGTCGAGAATCTCGGCGCCGGTCCCCTTCACGGCATCGACGTACTGTCGTGTCAGTGTTGCTATGCCTGACAGTCGCTGGAGCAGGTTCAACGCGACTCGCTCTCCGCCGAGCAACGCGCTGGCTGCCCCTTCTGTTCGAGCAAACTCTCTTCCTGCTTCAACCCAATCCCCATCAAGCACAAAAGATTCAATACTGATGCGGGAATCAAGGAGAGTGAAAACGGCCTCAGCAACCTCAAGGCCGGCAATAACGCACTGCTGTTTGGCAAAAAAATGGCCACGCCCGCGCGCGCTCGGTAGGACAACCGATCTGGTGGTGATATCGCCCCGCCCTAAATCCTCTCTCAAGAATTCGGACACCAGGCTGTAAATGGTTTCCCGGTCAAGTTCCATAGATAGGTCACATCTCCGGGGCTGTGCAGTTACAAGAAAAAAATACTTTTCAGCTCGGGCGCCAAGCGCCCTCAAAACAATTCAAAAAATAAACTTGTTTTGAGGGAAGCCAGGCAAGAACCTCCAGGCTCTGCGTAGTCAGCTCAAAACAATTCAAAAAATAAACTTGTTTTGAGGGGGCTCTATGCGAAATACCCGTTCGCCCATAGCCACCTCAAAACAATTCAAAAAATAAACTTGTTTTGAGGGTACCGAAACCGATTATGGGATGATAGCAAGTTGGTCCTCAAAAAAATTCAAAAAATAAACTTGTTTTGAGGTTGGGTAGCTCCCGCTGCGGATCAGCGCAACTACATTCCTCAAAAAAAATTCAAAAAATAAACCTGTTTTGAGGGCGCTTGGCGCCCGAACCTAGTGTAATCTTTTCTTGAGACCTACAGTTAGCCTGAACTGTCGAAGTCTATTTTGACATGGCATTCCAGAAATCTAATGCCTCATCCAGCTTCTTTATTCTTGTTTTTAGATCATCAAAACGCTGTCGGTTGGCGGCGACTACATCCTCCGGCGCGCGGGCTACGAAATCAGGGTTATTTAAGCGATCCAACAGACCTTCGGCTTCCTTCTTCAGTTTATCTCTCTCTTTTTGCAGCCGGGTTCGTTCTTTATCAATATCTACCAACCCTTCAAGCGGAATTATGATTTCAACATCTGCGGCAACGCTGCGAGCAGCCATTCTTCCTATTTGTGGCGGCACTATTTCTGCCGGAACAATACGCTCAACGCGCGCTAATCGCTTAATATGAGATTCATTCTCGACAATAATCGATCTCGAACGCTTGTCCTTCACTTCAAGCCAAAGCTCAATTAATTGGGATGGGGAGATATTAAACTCCGAGCGAATATTGCGCACCCTGGTAATAATCTCGATGATCATGTCCATCTCGCGCTCAACTGCCGCGTCTATTTTGCTCCTATCGACTTTGGGGAACTCTGCAATGCAAATACTACTTGGCCGATTGCGCGCGCCGGGCAACCGTTGCCACAATTCCTCGGTGATGAAAGGCATGAACGGATGCAGCAAGCGCAAAGCCGTTTCAAGCACGTAAACGATCCGATTGCGCGCCGCCTGCACTGCCGCGCTCTCTTCCTTCGCAGTCACCAGCGGTTTGGATAGCTCGATGTACCAGTCGCAGAAATCATCCCAGAAGAAGTGATATAGTAGCTGCGCTGCCTCGTGGAAACGAAAACCTTCGAGAGCTTCGGTTACATCGGCGATTGCGCGATTGAGCCGGCTGATTATCCAGCGATCGGCAACCGTAAATGGCGCGAACTCAGACTGAGTCCATTCAGGGGCCACCCGCTCGTCGCAATTGAGCAGCACGAAGCGCGATGCGTTCCATATCTTGTTGGCGAAATTGCGCATCGTCTCAAGCTTCGACTCTTGAAGCGCAATGTCGCTGCTCCAGGTGGCGGCAGCAGCAAGCGCGCAGCGCACCGCATCTGTGCCGAAGCGATCAAACACTTCCAGCGGGTCGATGACATTGCCCTTCATCTTGGACATCTTCTGCCCTTCGGCATCGCGCACAAGATTGGTTACGAAGACGGTGCGGAAGGGGACATCGCCGGCAAATTTCAGCCCCATCATCATCATTCGCGCGACCCAGAAGAAGATGATGTCATAGCCGGTGACCAGCACATCGGTAGGATAGAAGGTTCTCAAATCTTCCGTGTCATCAGGCCAACCGAGAGTTGAAAACGGCCACAACGCAGAGCTGAACCAGGTATCGAGCACATCTTCATCTTGACTGATCTCGCGGCTGCCGCAGGTAGCGCAAGCACCCGGAGCCTGGCGGGCAACGGTAATGTGATTGTTGGGGCAATACCATGCCGGTATGCGGTGCCCCCACCAGAGCTGGCGCGAGATGCACCAGTCCTGGATATTGCGCAGCCAGTCGAAATAGACCTTCTCCCAGCTTTCCGGGATGAAGCGGGTGCGCCGGTCTTCAACCGCTTTGATCGCCTCTTCGGCCAGACCCTTCATCCTCATGAACCACTGAGTGGAGACCAGCGGTTCGACTATCGTCTTGCAGCGGTCGTGATGGCCGACCGAATGAGTATAATCTTCAACGCGGACGAGCAAGCTCTGTCGCTCAAGCTCTTCAAGCACTCGCTTGCGCGCCTCGAACCGATCCAGCCCGGCGAACTGGGGCCCCGCTTCGATGGTCATAACAGCCGTTTTGTCTATCACGGAAATAAGCGGCAAGCCGTGCTTGTTGCCGATGCGAAAATCGTTCGGGTCGTGCGCCGGAGTGACTTTGACGACTCCGGTTCCAAACTCCATCTCTACTGCCTCGTCGGTAACGAACGGCAGTTTGCGGCCAATGATCGGCAGTATCGCCGATTTGCCGTGATATTTCCGGTAGCGCTCATCGGCGGGGTTGACTGCCACGCCGGTATCGCCGAGCATCGTTTCCGGGCGTGTGGTTGCGACTACAACTCTCTCGCCTGTGCCATCGACCGGGTAGGCAATATAGTAGAGTTTGCCCTGCACCGGCTCTTTGGGGGCCTCCAGATCGGAGATGCTTGTCTGGCAGCGGGGACACCAGTTGACTATGTACTCGCCGCGATAGATCAAGCCTTCTTCGTAGAGTCTGACGAAGACTTCCCGCACAGCGCGCGATAGCCTTTCATCGAGAGTGAACCGCTCGCGCGTCCAATCGCAGCTTGCTCCTTCTATCCGCATCTGCCGCTGGATGGTCCCCCCGCTGTGCTCTTTCCACTCCCAGACGCGCTTCTCAAACCGCTCGCGGCCAAGATCAGCGCGGCTGAGCCCTTCCTGCACCAGTTGCCTTTCGACGACTACTTGAGTCGATATGCCTGCGTGATCTGTGCCCGGCAACCAGAGCGTTTTGTAGCCTTGCATCCTGCGCCAGCGAATCAGCACATCCATCAAAGTATGCTGAAGAGCATGGCCCATGTGAAGATAGCCGGTCACATTAGGCGGCGGGATGACAATGCAGTAAGGAGTAGCATTAGAGGACATATCAGGAGTAAAGTACCCGGCACTCTCCCACCGGGGGTACCACTTCTCTTCGATCTTTTTCGGATTGTAAACTTTCGGTATTTCTCGCATAGAGACAATGATGTTGTTTGATATTGAAATTGTCAATTCTCAGTAGAAATCCGACGCCGGGGCTGCGGGCTGCGCAACAGAGGTTTAGCCGCCTGACTTCAGTCGAGCTAATTCCTCGCGCAGTCGAGCTAATTCAGCTTCTGCCGCCTGGCGCGCGGCTCGTTCTTGCTGCGCCAGATCTTCCGCCGCCTGACGCGCCATTTGCTCTTGCTCGCGCGCATCTCGCTCCTGCCGCGCCAGCTCTTCCGCCGCCTGACGCGCCATTTGCTCTTGCTCGCGCGCATCTCGCTCCTGCTGCGCCAGCTCTTCCGCCGCCTGACGCGCATCTCGCTCTTGCCGCGCCAGCTTTTCCGCCGCCTGACGTGCGGCTCGCTCCTGCTCGCGTGCGGCTCGCTCCTGCCGCGCTAGCTCATCTCCCGTGAGCACCATCCTCCCTTCTCGATCATACAATCGCAGCCAGCCCTCTTCCACCCCAAGATAATACCCTAACACCTGGCTCCACAATCGCCCTCGCTCATCCCGCTCTATCTCCCGATAGCTCCCTCCCTCAAGCCGAAACCCCCGCAGATCTACCGGATTCAGCGGGTCAAACCATATATACTCCGGCACCAGCAACCGCTGCTCATATATCTCATAGTTCCGCTCCCGATCCTTGTAGGGATTCGACCGAGACAACAACTCCAGTACCCAGTCCGGGCCCTTCCCCTCCTTCCACACCAGATAAGCAGAGCGATCAAACCGCGCTTGAACCCCCAATACCACCATCACATCCGGCACCACCGGCGGCTCATCAGGGCGAAAGAAGACCCCAAGATCCGCTGCCACCAGAATCTCAGGGCGGTCGCCGTAGATGCGTCTCAACAGTCCTGCCAACAGTTCAGCTTGCTCGCGATGCCGTATCGATTCCACTGGCTGATCATCCTCCACGCCCAACTCATCCTCGCCAGGCCAGCCTGCTATATCTTCTTGAGTAAGCCCATAGACGGGGGCGCGCGCCAGGGTTG
>Ga0209172_10001157_pt1 | contig 60346 bp, 96 predicted proteins | sample LarsenN4metaG_FD_184113 | JGI IMG/M metagenome (GOLD analysis project Ga0209172, IMG submission 184113) | Hot spring sediment bacterial and archeal communities from British Columbia, Canada, to study Microbial Dark Matter (Phase II) - Larsen... ...
ACGCTGCGGCAGCTCGCTCGGCTGCGAGCAGAGATATCGCCGATGACGAACGAGGAAGCCGTCGCGTAGCCCGAAGCGGAGGATACCAACGCCTGCAGGTTTTTACAGGAAGAAAAGCACTTGACCCGGCCCCCGCCTGAGCTTTGCGATTCGACGTTCAAGGTCGCGGCCATGCCAAAAGTCGCCATCGCAGAAGACCACGACGCGATCCCGGAGGAACACGATATCCGGGCGGCCGGGCAGCCCGGGGACGTGGAGGCGATAGCGAAGGCCCATGCGCCAGAGTTCACGCCGCAGAACGAGCTCGCAGCGCGTGTCCGTCTTCCTGCTGGCGCCGCGCGCCGCTGCAGAGGCGGTCTTCGAGGCCGACCTGAGCCCTCTGAACGAAGGCGCGTTGTGTTTTCGGGATTTCATCATCTCTCTTGACCAGTTTCGAAATCAGACTTCTCTGAGTCGCCCTGCCGCGTACTTGTGCAACAGGCTGGAGATCAGCGTCTGATACGGCAGCCCCTCCGCAAGCGCACGCTTCTGGATCGCTTCCAGATCCTTGCTCGAGAGTCGGATGTTCAACCGCCGGTCCTTGCGGAACGTCGCCCTGGCGTAGCGTGCGTAGCGACCCCGCTCGCGCTTGCTGCCGGCGGCGGACTTCCACTCGCCGCGCTCGACGGACTCGAGCAGCTCCTTCTCGTCGGCATCAAGCTTCATCGTCGGCTTCTTCACCGAGGTACTCCTTCGTGGCCTTTCGGCTCGGGATGATCGTCTTCAGGAAGACCGTGTGCTCGTCCTCAACGAATGGCACCAGATACACGTAGTCCTCGCGTCGGACGACGAAGATCCGCTGGCCGGCGTAACGGTCGGGGTTCGGATGCTCGAGGATGTCGAGCAGGTCGCCGCGCTCGATGTGGAACACCACGTCCTCGAACCCGATACCGCGCTCCTTCCTGAGCTTCGCGTTCTTCGCGTCGTCCCAGGCGAAGTACTTCACTGACTGCAGGATATCACGAGTGTGTGCTCAGAAGGCACACATTGGCATCGACGCCAGTGTGCCCAGGAGTGTGCCCAAACGCGGTCCGACGGCCATCCTCCGGCAGCCAACGCCAACCAAGAAACCAAACAAAAATGGGCCTGAAATCATCGATTTCAGGCCCATTCCGTGATGCCGGGTAGCCTTAGCAAACCGCCGCCTTCAGCCTCTCGGCCACCTCACCGTGTCTTTGGAATCTTACACTTACAGGACCCTTGGCGATCCATTCGGCCCGATTGTTCAGTGAATTGTTCAGTAACCCCTTCGGCGTCCCAACACCTTTCTACTATATAGTCCCCGCCGCCGAAGCCCGAAACCCACGTCCAGGAGATGGGTTCAAATGAAACGACGCAGTCTACCGCGGGCCGCCCTCCTGGCGTTCGCGTTCGCTCTGATATCGGCGCCGGCCTTTGCCCAAGTGGCCGTGCTGAAGATTTCCCCGAAGGGATTGGGCCAACCCGAAGCCGGCCGCGTGACTCTCACGCTGGCGTCCGGCACGAAGATCACTGTCCCCCTGACCGACTTGGACCTTGAGAAAACCCGCGAATCGTTGCCCGCGGCTGACCCGGAACTAGGGTCCGCTACGGGCGTGCCAACCTACGATGTGCGCCAATCGTGCGCGACCGAGTGGCCGGACAACTTCCAGATGCGATCGTTCTGTGAGAAGAACCAAGGGGAGTCGCTCAGCGCGCTCCAACGTCGCCTCATGCTGACACCCGACAAGCAGACCATTCGGAAGCACTGCCTGGGTGAATGGCCGAAGAACTATCAGATGCGAAACTTCTGTGAGGAACAGCAGCTCAAGGCGTTGGGTGAAATCGACCGCTAATCTGCCGAGCAGGTAAGTCCCAACACCCGGAAGTTCTCGATCGCGTGCTTTTCGACAGGGCGGCCGTTCTCGATCCTCACGAGAACGGCCCGCACGTCGTAGTTCCCGCAGGGCACGCCCTTCCACCACGAATCGTAGACACGCGAAGCTTCTTCGCCATCAAGTTGGCGAACGCTCCGCAGGCTATAGCCGGCGCTCTCCAGTAGCACTACGAGCGCCCGGTTGTCCGGATGCCGCTCGATGATCACCTTCGCGTTGACCGTCGCGGGTGCCTGGGCAATTTTCGTATTGACTCGGACTCGGATGGGCGGCTCGTCGGCCGCCGCGTTAGTTGCCCACAGCAGTGCGAGGAGCAGGGCGCTCCACCGCACGTGTAATCTCCGGGCGGAACGTTACGCGGCCCATGCGTGATACCGGTTGAGGGTGTGAACGCGAACGTCGGGTCGGCAGATCGGCTTGCCGGTGACCCGCATGCGGTAGATCGGCAGGTCCTGCACGTGCTCGCCAGTTCGGACGAAGGCGTGCGGGCCGAGATCCACGACGACCGGCAGCGCCCTCTCCTTCACTTCGTGGAGCGCCACATTGCCGACGCCGTCGACCAACGCCACGGCCTGGGCCAGGGTCTTAGACACGGCTCCCTGGCTGCGGCGCCGGCCGCCGTGGTGCGGCGGTTGGCCGAACGGCTTCGCTCAGCGTCTTGAACTTCGTGCGCGTGAACTTCTCCCGCCCGAGCGTCGGTGCATTGGGAATCGCCCAGCGGACGTCGCCATTCGTCTTGACCAGAATCGGCATCGGGGAATGCATGCCGGTCAGCACCAGTCGATCGTCGTAGACGAACCCGATCGCGATCATGGCGATCTCGTCTGGCGCGGTATCGATCACCCAGGCCGCCTGGTAGAACTCGGAATTCGGCACCTGCCGGATCTCGACAACACCGGTGTAGTTGGACCCGTCAGGGTTCGTGCCCACGACGCGGTAGACGCCCTCCCATCGTTCGGCCGCGGGCGTCGACACGCTTCCGGCGAGAATGGCGAGGGCAACGACGATCGGTGTGAGAACGGCGAGGATACGGATTCGCATGGCGGGTTCCTTTACTTCTTCGCGGCCTTGGCTGCGTTCACGACGGCGATCACCTGATCGGGATGATCCGCGGCGTAGACCGCCAGCTTGGCGGCGTATTTGGCGAGGGCTTTCCAGAAGGCTTTCACGATCGACTCCTACGCGGCGATCCGCGGCTGCGAATCGGCCTGAATGTGACCGAGGTTGATGCGCGACAGGTCCGTGAGGCCGTGCCGCGGGTGGAACGTGAGCAGGGCCTGGATCGGCGTCTGGCCGCTGTATTTCGTCTTGAGAATGAACTCGTCGTAACCCTTGATTGACCCGTTGATCAGCAAGCCGCACCCGCTGCCTTCCTCGTAGATCAACTGGTGGAAGTGGCCATAGATCAGCAGGTCAAGCTGAGGCAGGCCGAGCGACTTGAGCAGCGACTGCATCGCGTCGCGTCGCTGTTTCATCGAATACCAGGGGATGCCGGCGAACGCCTGGGCCTTGACGCCGTCGCCGTGCGTGAGCCCGATCACCTGATTGAACGCCTTGTGGCGGTAGACCAGATCCTTCGGGACGATCACGTTGAACTGGTCGCGGGCAAGGGCCTGAATGAACATGCCCATCACCCACTCCCAATTGTTCCAGGCGTTCTTTATGCGAGGCTTGCGCTCCAAGCGCGGGTGGTTGCCCGGCATGACGATCATTTCGACGTTCGGAACTTCCTCGGCGAACGCCCTGCCCATGTCGTAGAGGGCATAGGCCATCTTGACCATTGCCTCGCTGATCGGCAGTTCGTTCGTGACTTCCAGTTCCTCGTGAATGTTGCCCGAGAGCATGTCACCATTGACCGCGCAGACGATCTTCTGGACCGGATACGCGACGGTGCGGAGATCCTTATAGCGGATGACGGTGTCGCGGACCTTTTCCATACGCCGCAGGCAGATGTCGCCGTTGTATTCGATGCCGTAGGCAGCGGCTGGGTCGACGCGCTCTGGGTAATGCGCGTCGGAAATGACCGGCCACATCTCGTGCGGCGCGGCCTTGCCCGAGAGCTTCAACTGGCGCGGGGTGCGAAGCTGCGGGCGATACGGATTCTTCTCGATGAACTCTCGAATGTTGGCGACCAGAGCGTCCTCGACGCGGGTCTTGGAACGGTATGCCTTGACCGTCTCTTCGAGTTGTCGCACGCGCGAGCGAAGTTCCGACGTCTCTTCCTTGAGGACGTCGGTCTCGTTGGGCTGCCCTGCGGCGATACGAGCGTCGGCCGCGGCACGTTCCTCTTGCTCCCGACGGTGACGCGCGGCCCGTTCATCGATCATCTGGAGTCGCCGGCACGCCTGACACATTTCCGAGTCTGGGTCTTTCCGGCCGCCGCACGGATGTCCTGGGTAGCCTGGGCACACACGCTGGGCTTCGGTCTCTTTCCTTCGTTCCTTGAGCCGGCACGCCGAGCAGAGCTTCGACTTGGATTCCTTGAGATTCTTGCAACCCTTGGTCGGGCAAGGCACCTGGCGTTGAGGCATACGCTCCCTTTTCGAACGAAGTTAGGCAGCGCGGCCCTTCGACGTATCAACGTCGTCGAAGAAATCGATGAGGCCGCGCTGCTTCCACTGCGGGAACCATTCGGGCTGCGTGAGCATGCCCGAGTGACCGGCTCCCGCCACTGACACGTTGACGTCGGCCGCGGGGAACGAACGCTTCCACCCGAGTCGGCCGTCGCCAAGTTCACCGAGGACCTGCATACGGTCCTTCAACGTCGGGTCGTAAATGTGCAGCCAGCGTTCGATATTCGGTCGCGCCTTGACGATCGTGTTGACCATGTCGGCGCGCACCGGAGTCGACACCGTCACCAGGCGCCGAATACGAAGGCCACTTGCCGCCGCAAGCAGGGCCACCTGACCGCCGTGCGAATGCGCGATCACGTTCCGCTGTGAGAACGGCACCGGGCAGCCACGCGGTTCCAGCAGGTAACGCAGGGCCTGTGCACCGGCTTGCCAATCCCGGCTCTCGGGCGACGAGAACCAATTCCACGGCAGCAACCGCGCCAGGCCCGTCAGATCACCTGACCATCGGAATGGCTCGAAAGCCCCAGCGTGAAGACCATGCGATGCCAGCATCTGAGCGAACGCACTCCCTGGTTCCCACCATTGAGCAGCATCCGTAGTGTTGAAATCACCGCTCCACGTTCCGTGAATAAGCAACACCGGTCTCATACGTCCGTCACCGACCCTAACACAGGACCTGGCGATAACTACTTGCCTGGGCAATAACTTATGCGGCAACTTGCCAGTCCTGCCCGGTCCGCATCATGGCTGCCAACCGGTCGGCGCGATCGATGCGTCCCCCGAGACCGTCGCCAACCTGACGCGCCCACAGCGAGTCGACCATGTGAAACGCGACAGCATCCCAGCACGCCTGGCGCAAATCGGGGTCGGTCTGCTTGAGCGCGAGACGAAGCCGCGCGATCGCGGTCTTGAAGCCGAGAGCGCGGTTCTCCATGTTGAAGACGAAGTCGAGCACCGCCCGCTGGCGGACCTCGTCGAGTTGGTTCCACTCGGGCAGCTTCTTCGGGATGCCCGCTTCGAGGCGATCGAGATCCGCACGAAGGAGCTTCAGTGATTCCTCCTCCGTCAACTGATCATCCATCCCTCGCCAACGTCGACCGATGGCGCTTTCCAGAAAGGCCACCCCGCGATTCTGAATGCAGTAGCCGCGACCAACGGTCCAGAGCCCGAGCGAGTCCTTGTAAGGCCGTAGACAGTTGCCCTCGTGAAGCGTGATCTGTGCCTCCATCCGGGCACGGTTCACCGCCATTACTGCGCCCTCCGCGTTGTCAGTTCCACGGCCACCAGGCGCGCCGTGTCGGCCAGAGTGTCTGAGCCGTTCGCGGGATCACGGAACACCCTGACGAACCACGACTCGCCGGCCGCGCAACCGGTCATCGTGAGGCTCGTGATGCTGGCGTCGTTAAACTGATTCGCCGTGCCTTTAGCGGCATCGGTGACCGTCGACGCCGTGTTAAAAACTGGATCGCCCGTTTCGGCGTCCGCGACACACGCTGTTGCAACCTGCCACACTACGCTGCCGGTCGTAGCCGGCGTGTGCCACACGAGCTTCACGTCGACGTTTCCGGTCCAGTCTCCAGGGAGCAACCGTTGGAGCTGCGCCGAGAGCACCGACGCGCCATCAGCGAAGTCGAGAACGCCACGTTGTGTGTTCGTGCCGGTCACGCACGCCGGCACCGCTGGGTTCGACGTTGGGAAGCTCCACTCCGGCGAGCTGGCGGTCGCGTTGTCGCATCGCGCAGCTCTGACGAAGTCTTTATCGACCGTCGTCAGGACGTTGCCGATGCCCTCTGCGTCGAGAGTCTTGTTCGTCAGCGTGTTCGTGCCGGCGTTCGTTGTGATCGATGAGTCCACATCGGTGGCGGTCACTGTATTGCACGTGGCGACTCCAACTGCGGAAAGCGCTCGGACGAACTGGTTCGTGCAGCTCGTCCCGGCATACGCAGTTGGCACACCTGTCGTCGTGGTGTTGACCAGGAGGGCCGTGGCAAGGGTTCCGAGAGCGAACTCGTTGCTCAGACCGGACTCGGCGACCTTCGTGATATACGACGCGGCTGCCGAACCCGAACTGGTCGACGTCGCGGCCGGCGTCCACCCCGTATTCCCGGTGCCGCTCGCTTTCACATAGAGGGTCGTGCCGTCCGCACCGTCCGTTCGCAGGTAGGCGTCGCATACGTTGCCGGTGACCGCGCCCTCGGGCGAACCGGAACCGCTCCGAAGCACACACTGTCCATTGAGTAGCACGCGAGTGAAGCGGCCGATGCTGGACTGCGCGTCAACCCGCGGCATCGCTGCCGCGAGCAAGCCGAGAACGAGGGTCGTCGCGATGAGGACTTTACGCATAGGTTTCACACACTCCCAGGAGCCAGACGTCGTTGTTGGCGTTGTTGGTCACACCCTGCAGGCGATACTTCTTCGAGCCGGCGGTCAGCGGAGACATCGTGAGCACTTGTTCCACGAAGCTCGTTGACGTGATGGCGGTGCCGGTGACGTGATCGGCACCGTCGGTCACGTTGCGCACACGAGGCGTCACCGACGTTGCGGCATTCGCTGTCTTGCCCTCGACGCGCGCACGGACGGTCAGCCCGGTCAGCAGAGTGCTGTCCATCTGCACGTCACGGAACTCGAACACATCGAACGTCCCGTTATGATTGATGGACGCCTCGCGCGAACCACCGAACGACTTCTCGAATCTCACAGCGGCGAGGGCCGCGATGCTGTTCTTGATCTTGTTCGCCGTTTGATAGCCGAACAGTTGATCGAGCACGAAATCAGACGGAATCTCGAAGGGCATCAGATATACCTGGGTGCAAATAGAGGGTTGTATTGACGCGCCCGCTCACGCAGTGCGTCTATCTGTTGATAGAGGGCCAACCACGCGTCTGGCTGCGGCCACGCAGCGAAGTCGAAACCCGGAGCCATGCGTCGCGCAACGGCTTGCACCGCGCGAGGGCTGGTGAATACGAGTGCTACTCGCGTGAGCCCTTCTGGCGCCTCCCATCCACGTTCACGGTGCTTCTCCATATCGGCCAACCCCGCGTCGAGAAATGCTTCGAGCGCGTCGACGTTGGAATAGCAGTGAATCAACATGGCGGGCTCCATCGCTTCGAGCACGGCCATGCGACGATGCGCCACGAAATCGTCCAGCGGAGTGTCTTCGTAGAGAATCATCGGAGTCGCTTTCCGTCCTCACCGTTACTGAAAGCGCCGGTGGTCTCGTCACAAAGGTAGCCGCGGAGCTTCTGTGCGCTGTTCGCCAACGTCCAGAACGCCGGAAGCAGAGTCGGTGAGCCAGGTTGGTCGTCGCCGAGCACGAAGGCGGTCGAGTAGAGGCGCCACACATCGATAGCTTCGAACCGCACGTCGTAGCGTTGTGGATTCGTGATCTGGCGCATGATCCGAAGCGGCCGACCGACCCACCCGTTGGCGCCTCCACCTTCGACGTGGTCGACCGCAATCACATCGCCGATCTCGTTTGTGAGTCCCTTGAGAGTGGTCGTGAACTTAACCGGGATCGGCGCTTCCTTATTGGCCAGCAGCCGGCGTTGTGCGATGTCATACGCGACCGCGTCGTCCCGAACGCCCCACAACTCCAACCGCGGCCCTTGCCGCGTCTCCTTCAGCAGCGAGATCGATTCGGCGTGCTCGATCGTTTTGATGCCGATCCATTCAGCCGGGCCGATACCGGACGACGAGGTCTGCGGAGCATACGTCGCGTAGCGTCGTGCCCACACGTAGTGGACGCTGTTCTCGACCTTGTCGATCTCCGGTTCTAGGTTGAAGTTGGCCTGGAGGATATCGAACTTCTGCGTATACAACTGCGCGCCGTCGAGCACTGAGATACGGTCATCAAAGATCGACACAAAGAACTGCGAGTGACGATTGAACCCGCTCTGACAATCACATGAGAGGTTGAGCCGAGCCAACGCGTCGCGTAGGTTCATCGCGCCGTCGCCTGGAGCGCCAAACATAATGGCGCCGGGATATCCCCCCGCCACGCGATTCGCGTGGACCGCCCGCATGGTGTCGAAGCTCGTGTTATCGATTTGCGCCTTGACCTGGTCAACCGGGTCGAAGCCTTGCTCCCATACCGGCGCATTGAGCCACGGACCGGACTCCCACGCCTGGAATCCGAAGTTGGTCACGAAGTGCTTGTAGATGTCCGCGAGTTGCTCGATGAGCAGACCGGTTCCGTCGCCGGCAAACTCGATACCTCGAACGTTCAAGGTGATGGGCGCCGTGCCGTCTACTGCCTGATCGGCTTTGATCCCTTTCGCGTAGATGATGGTGTAGCGGCGGCCGTTCCTGTCCTGATAGGTCGCGGCGCCCTTCTGCGAGATGTAGCCGGCGTAACCTGGGATCAGGAAGCTGGCATTCGCGCCTTCGGTCGACGCAGCCTGCCGCACACCGCCGCAATACCACTCGTCGATGCCCTTGACGGCATGGCCACACACGACGAATGCTTGCCACGTCGTGCCACCGATAATCTCCTCACCCACGTGAATCGTCGGCACGACGCCACTGCCCTGATCGAGTTTGATCTGCGTGCCTGGGGCTGTCGGGTCGCCTTCGAATACCGCGTTATTGACGCCAGGTGGTTGAGACGACGGTGCGCGTGACGCGATGCCGGTGTCGTTCCACTTGTTCAACGCATACTGCCGGCCGAAGCCCATCAGCAACTGCTGCGGCTGTGACCCCACCTGTCGGCCATAGATCCGGCTGCACACGAGGCGTCCTTCGTAACTCGCGTCTGATGGACCGCCCCACCACAATGCCTGCTGCCCTGACCCGACATTGCCCCATCGCAGTTCGATATACCGAGTCGGATCGGCCTGCATCTCTTCAACAGACGGGGCATTCGTCACGATGCACTGGCTTTGGGCAAATTCCTGACGGTGGTCGTTGTCCTGCGCCGGGTTCTGCGGGTCTGGGCAAACCGTGCCGAAGCCGTCGACAGGTGCGCCGACAGCCGTGAGCGTGTAGATGTGGGTCGAGCTTCCCGGCGCGCCGAATACCGTGGCTTCAAGCTGCGAATTGATCAGGTTCGACTGGACTGTGACCGTCCGCTCCTTCTTGTCAGAGAGGTTGCCGTAGAGGATGGGGACGGGCAGCCCTTCAGACGCCGCCGGGATGTTCGGGAAGTCCACGCGCGTCAGTTTGCGGAACGGGACGTTCTTTTCGAGGTTGCCGGCGCCCAACGACGACGCCAGGAAGTCCCGACCAGTGAACTCAAAGTGCAGTGGACCCCGCGGCTTCCAGTCACGCACAATGCCGCGGACCAGGACGAACGGGGTCACCTTCTGACGACGACTCTCGTCGTCAATGATTCGGATGATGATCATCCGGTTCTGGAAGAACTTGCCTTTTGCACTGTCAAGGAGGGTGCGGATCTGACGGTCCGTGTCTGAGACGACGAACGAGAACTCCGAGCTCTCGTAGTTCCCCCGTTCATCGGAAAGGCCGCGCGTGATGTCACCAAACCCGATGACCCGCGCCTCCTTAAATCCACCGTAGTAGTCGCCGTCATCGACGAGATCCACCGGCGCCCAGAGATACGTCTTAGGTGCCCCGAGCACGTTGACGTGATACAGCTCAATCCACGTCAAACCGATCGACCCGTCCTTCAAGTTGCTGAAGTCGAGCGTCGAAGCATTCACGTGCCACACGAACGAGTCCGAATTGCCAGAGCCGCCCAGCGCGTCGGCCACAAGGACGGTCACGTTGTAGTCGCCCGCAGCCGCACCTGAAATCGTGCCCATCACCCGACCGGCCGTGTCCATCGAAAGGCCGGGAGGCAGACCAACGGCGCTATAGACAAGGTTCGGCACAAAGGGCCGACCCTGCCTCGACTTCGAGATGCGCTTGGCTGCGTCGTGCGGAAGATTCGCCATGACCTAGTTGTTCACGATGTTGATGTCGATGACTTCTCCTGCGTTGTTCGTCCGATCAGGGAGATTCGAGATCAGCGGAATGACCGAGAATCGAATCTTCCGCTGCACAAGAATTTGCACCCCCGGAAAGTTCTCTGGTGGTTTGAGCACCTGCGGCATAACTCACCTCACGCGTCGTAACGAGCTAACAACGAAACACCAGCCGGGCCACCCCGAGTCGCCTTACCAGCGTTGTTCGCGAACGTCGCACCGAGTGGGTAATATTCGTGGCTGTTACCGTAGACGGTCACCGTCACCGGAACACCAGCGGCAAGAGATGCGCTGAAATAGCCGAATAGATTCAATCCAGCCGGCTTGAAGATTCCCGCGGCGTGGAACTGCGGGAACAGCGTGATGTCGAATCCGTCCACACCAGTCCCGACGAGCGGAGCAAGAATTCCCAGATTGCCCTCTACACCGAGACCGCCGCTTGATGGTGACCAGAATTCCTGTTCGTAGTTCGGTGCGTTCGGATCGTGGAAGAACGAAAGCAACACACCGCCGTTGCTGGATACAAGGTTGCCATTGGCATCGACCTCTCGTTCGATCGAGAACCCGATCGCACGCGTGTCAGCCTGGCCATTGACGAACAAGGCCACCAGCGCACGGTTCGTATCACCAGTCATCAAACAGTTGAAGCTACTCGTCGAGGTTGAACTCACACAGGTGCGGTGTCGTGTTGACGTTGGACCTGTAAGAGATCCGGAACCATTGCTGCCGGTTGCGATCTGCACCCACATGGTGGGCTGCGCAATCGACACGTTACCGGTGCCCCATTCCAGTTTCATGAAGACTGGATTCGTGGATTGCAGCGCATCCGCCATGCGCCAGATCTCGTAACCCGCGACCGTGTTCACGGTGCCCGGACGAGTGACGGTAGACCAATCGACTTGACCCGTGTCCCCGGTCTGCACCCACCCCATCGCGATGAGCGCGTTCTTCACCGCGAGACCGGTAGCCCGGAAATCGGCATCGTTGTCGTGATGAGCTTTCAGCGTGATGACGGTTCGATAAGCCATGTGTCCTCAGTTCTCATAGCGTGCCATCACGGTTTGACCTGTCGTGCCTGGGCTTCCTCGCTGGCAATTGCCATTCGAGAAGAAGCTGCCAAGACAGAAATACGTGCGCGCCTGACCGTAGACGGTGAACTGCACCGTGGTGTAGGCGGGGATGGCCGCGTGGAAATACACGAAGTGATTCAGACCGAACGGCTTGAACGAGTTGTGCGCGTGATACTGCGGGAACATCGACACATCTGAGCCAGCCGACCCCGATCCAATACGCGGAGTGAGCACACCCATGTCCTGTTCGACACCAGTCCCGCCGGCCGTTCGGTTGAAGTATTCCTGTCGAGCATTCCCGCTCATACCGCCGCCAGCGGAGCTCACCGTGACGTAGGCTCCTGTCCCAACACGACTGCCGTTAGCATCAAGCTCTCGCTCGACGCTGACCAGCATCGCGCGTTGCGTGTTGCCGCTTGCCGCGTTGTCTTTGTAGTGAAGATACAGACCCATTCGGTCCGTATCTCCAGTGAAGAGGCAATCATGTGGAGTCGTGCTGACGGCATTGCCCATCCCAGCCTGAACACGAGTCGAGGTCACGCCAACGAACGAACCGGACCCGTTCATCGCGACGCCGAGTTGAATCCACAGCGACGGTGCTGTTGCTGAATTGGAGACTCCGTATTCAAGCTTGATGAAGATGGGATTGGCGGCCTGCAACGAGTCAGCGAAGCGCCAAATCTCATATCCACCGACCGTGTTTACGACCCCAGGCTTTGTGACGGTCGTCCAGTTCACTTGGCCGGTGTCGGCGGTCTGCACGAGTCCCATCGCGGCAAGTTGCGCACTGATGGCGGACCCCCACGCGCGGAATTCCGTGTCGTCGTTGACACGCGGAACCAACTGGATGATGTTTCGATATGCCATTTACAGCACCAAACCTCGGCTCACCTCGCTCCACGCGAGATCAAGCTTGTTATGGTTCTTGAACTCTCGCTTGTCCGTCCGCTTGATGTCGGTCCACCGCACGAGCAAAGCGTCGTTGACTGACGGGTCAGGGACGATGAGAGTCGGCAGCACGCGGCCCTTGCACGCATCCCACCACTCGCGGATGACAACGAGCCCGGCGTCCGTCGTCTCGACTTCACCCTGAAGTGAGCGGACCTTCACGCCGAAGTCGTAGATGGTTGAAACGCGATAATCCGTCTCATGTTCGATGAGCGGGCGTTCTACGCTTTCACCGAAGCCCCAGGAGATGTTGTGAACGAGCGACCGCTTCGGAGCACCGAAATGCACGTGACCAAACGCGCAGTTAGCGGAATTGGCCGTCACGACGATCAGCCGCCAGTAGCGGTAGGTCCTCGGCGTGATCCCCGTCATGTCTTTCCAAGGGTTCGGCGGGAAGCCGTCCTTATCCTTCGCACCGACCGTGATCAACTCGTTGATCGGCGGTGCCCCCCAACTGTCAGCGGAGTTGGCCTGGAGCCGTAGCTCAATGCCAGCATCCAGGTTGTGCATCACGAGGGCAAAGATGTCGATTTCCTTCGCCGACCCGAAGTCGAAGACGATATTCCCGGTGGTCGCCGTGAAGCGGAATGGCTTTGCGGGATTGCCGTCCAGCAAATTGGCAATCGGATACGCCGCGTCCGCGGTCGACGGCGTCGCTGTGATGGACGGCGTCGCGAGATTGTCAGTCGGATGCTGGAAAATCAGTCGCCCCATCTCTTACCTCGTGGGGATACCAAGCGCGACCTGGAGCCGCGTGCGACTGCCACTCTTGTTGCCTTCGAGCCAGTCGAGGAACAGCGGACCAATCTCCGAATAGACCATCTGCCTGACGGTGTCGACCGTCGCCAGCGGTGTGGTGAGGTTGAAATTGATCGTCGCGGCTCCGCCAGTGCGGCCGGCGAACCCAACTCGCTCCATCGCCGTGGCCAGAGCAGAGACGATCGTGTTGGGCTGGCCGACGATCTCGGGACTGCGCTCGGCGATCACGCGCATGACCGGCTTGGCATAGACGCCGCCGCCGGCCGCGCCATAGATCTGCGCAGCGCGATCCCAATCGCCAGGATTGTTCTGCATGAACTGCTGCAGTTCCTCCCACTTCGGCCGTCGTGCGTCGATGTATGCGAGGACTCGTTCCCGCGCGACAGCTTGACGATCTTCCCGATTGGCTTCCGACGTGTCGCCGGTCCCACCCGCGTTGGCTTGTTCGGCCGCTCGGGCAATATCTGCTGCGGTGCGAATGCCGTCCGGCGCTCCCTGGATGTCGTAGCGCACCGGAACGACGATTTCGTTGCCGAACTCGTCGCGAATGATCTGCATCTCCCGGCCGACGGTGCGGATCGAATCTTTGACTCGATCAAATCCATTGACCGCCGACGACGTGAGGTCTTTCTGAGCCTGGCTAGCGCGGTCCATCTTGGCGCGGATCTCATCGATCACTTGCTGAACAGCCTCACCACCTTCCTTCTCCGCTCGCCACAATCGATCAGCGTCGGCCAGGGCCTCCTCGGCGCTGACGCCGACCGCCACGTAGGCGTCGCGGATCGCGATCACCGTCGCGGCGCCGACTTCGTTGCCTTTCCACGCTCCCTTGATGGCTTCCTGCACCTCCGCCATCTGCTGGGGATTGAGTCCGTCCAGCAGCCCCTGCCGGAAGTTTTTCGCAACCTCACGCCCCTCAAGCTCCTGCTCGGACGGCCCGCCGAACAATCCCTTGATCCATCCACCGAGCTTCTTCAGGCCCTTGACGGCCAAGTCCGTCAAGGCGCCGATTCCCTGTTGAATGAGAGGGCCAAGCGGACCGGCAGGGCCGAGGAAGAACCCGAGTCCCTGCTGCAGCAGGCTCCCGAACATTCCGCCGCCACCACCCTGACCAAAGAGGCCACCGATCATCCCTTGGAGCTTGCCGGTGACCTTGCCCATAAAGCCGTCGAGCGAACTGCTCAACGTGCCGAGCGCTCCGCCCTCACCGAAGAGACCGCCCATCCATCCCGGCATCTGCGACTGCAGGCCAGTGAACATGTTTGAGAAGAGGCCGGACACTTGCTGAGTGGAGTTGAAGGTCGGACCGACCATCACGGTATCGAGCTTGCCGAACTCAACCTCGATCCCTTTAATCATGTCGGGCACGAACGAATGCCCGACGACCGCGTCATACATGTTCTTGAAGAACCCGGTGACGGCACCGACCTTCTCGCCGATCCACTTCACGACGGCCGCGAACTTGTCGACGAGCCACTCCTTCACGGCGCCATAGACGTTCTTGACGATCGGGCCGATGGTGTCCCACTTCTGCCAGACCGCGAGGCCAGCAAGAATTCCAGCGACGACCAATCCTGCCGGCATGGTGAACAGCGCAGCGAGTCCCTTCAACGCGATCGGCAGCGTTGACGAGATGAGAGGCACGATCGTGCCGGTTAGGAACGTCGACAGCCCCGCGAACGCACCGCTCAGCCCCGACGCGCCGATCATGGGCAGCAGTGTCGTGAATGCTTTCTTCAGCGGTCCGACCGCTCCACTCACGAGACTGACCGCGCCAGAGGCCGCCGTGATCACCGATGCCCACTGGCCGATCTGCGGCGATGTGGCGATCCATGAGTTGAGACCGTCCACGAAATTCGCGACGCTCGCTTTTGACGCGGCGATCTTGTCGCCGAAGTCGACCTGGGCCTTGCCATTCGCCTCGACGATCGTCTTGAGCCGTTCCTTCGTGGCGATGGCTAGGGCCTCAACCTTTTCCTGTTCCGACAGATCCTTCGCGGCTTTCCCGACCTTATCCGCGTAAGCCTGGATCGCTGCCGTGTTGTCGATGACGCCAACGAGCATTTCTGCGCCGCGAGTCCGGCCGGTTGCCATCGATTGCGCGAGCGTATTGAATGCCGTCGTGGCGTCCATTCCGGTGCGATCGGCCAGGATGCGCGCGGAGTCCGCAAGCAACGCGAAGTCCGCCTCACTCGCTTTGAGGCCGGCAGTGAGGGCCTGGTTGGCAAGTTGCAGGAGTTGAGCGTCGGAGACTGTGCCGGCAAACGACGACCGCAGCGTGTTGAGCGTTGCTACGGCATCGTTGCCGATCGCCACGTTCAACTGCGTGAAGGAGTCGCGCAGGTCGAGCACGTCGGCACCACGAGCGCCCATCGCTCCGATTCCAGCAGCAACACCTGCGACAGCACCTGCGACAACGGTGGCAGCCGTCGCCATTTCAGAGAACGAGACCTTCGATTTCTGTGTCGCCTGAACGGTCTGCTGCTCAACCTGCTGCGTGAAGGCGGAGATCTGGGCCGACGCCTCGTTGAGTAGCGCCCTGGCCTTGATGATCAGTTCAATATTGTTATCGGCCATTGCCCTTCTTCATCTCCTGCTGCTTCTTCACCGCTTCACGCCGACGCCGCTTTTCCATGTCCTCCACGAGTTGCTGATGAAGGCCGGCCACATATTCGAGGCCGTCCATCAACCACGCGTCTTGATCGCCGACACCTCCGGCAGCCGGCAGCGCCACACGCCGCCATACGGCCGCGCCTTGTGGTGTGAATTCGATGTCGTAGCAGTGGACGAACCACCGCATGACGTCCTCGACGTCCCGGTCCTTTAACGACAGAACCGGGCAGACCTTCGTCTCTACGCGCTCGTCACGCCAGACGGGGTCTGGGTTGCCGTCTGGTCGACAGCCGCGATCGGCGCAGAGTCCTCGCTGTCTGCATGCACCGCAGTCGGCTCCGGTGTCGGCCCAGGAAGTTCCGGGTGTTGCCCTTCGGAGGTAGTCGCTGAACCGGACAGCGACCGCAACTTTTTTCGCACCTCCTCGCCGAAGCGGTTGTGCGACCAGATCTGGTTCATCACGTCGATCTTCACGTCGAGCTGTCCCGCGGCCAGCTCGTAGAATGCCTCACCGGTCGTCACCGGTATGCCTTCGTCATCTATCTCGCCTTCAGGCAGGCGCACGTAATCGGTGAACGACTGCTTCAGCCACGCGAGCATGTCGTTCTTCCGCTTTTCGATGTCCTCGGCAGGCGCATCAAACCCACCAGGCATGGGCCGTGCGTAGGTGAAGTATTCGCCTTCGAATGCGAGAAATTCGTCGAGCGTCTGTCGTTTGACTTCGATGTTCACCGGCGCGCCTTCAAAGACAATGACCGCCGGCAGCCATCGTTTGACCGATACCTTGGCCATGTGAGATGGAGCCTCCTCAAGTTGGATGTTGCTGTTCCGAACTATCGAAGGTCCGCCGCTCGCGGGGATCATTCGAACCGCGGCGAAGGTGGCCGCGGTTCGTTCGACGGGGCGACGGTAAAATGCAGGGCCTTGCTAGGTCTTTACGCGATGGCGAGCATCAGCTCGTCGTTCTCGCCGTCAGCCGTTTCGAGAGCCGTGCCCTCGAACGACCAGGTCACTTCGTCCTCGCCATCGCTCGTTTCCGCGGGCTTGAACTCCACCCGCGGTGCAAAGATCGCGATGATCTTTCCCTCCGTGCGGCCGTTCTGCCGAAGGACCGAGAGGTTCGCACCAGACTCGGTCTGGTCGTAAATCGCAGTTTCGTCCTCTGCAAACGCATCGAGCTTGATCTTGATCTCTCGCCGATCCTTACGGAACAGTTCGGTCGGCCGATCGGTGCCGGCCTCGCTGTGTCGAACGGCTAGGGCGTTGTTGATCTCGGCCGAGAACATCGTGTGCTTGTAGGCATTTGCGCCCACACGAAGCTCACCCACCATGCCGGTCGGCGGGTTGCCGCCCACCTCGGTCGCCGAACCCGGCGTCGCCTGGCCTGGGGTGATCTGTTCCTTCGCCGGTCCGCTGGCCGAGAACCGCGCCTCCTCGGTTCCGTCGAATTCGAGGCTGAGTGAATCGATGCCGGCGCCGAGCACCTCCCGTTTGAACGAGGTGTATGCGTGCAAGACATCAAGCGACTTGGCGAGGTCAGTCGTCAGCTTGTAGGTGATGCACCCCTTGATTGCCGCGCCATCGGCAGGCGGGCCGGGCAGCGCTGGCGCCCACGTGAGCACGTTGCCGGCGACCGACGTCAGGAATCGCACGTGAAGCGTGCCGCCTTGCGAGATCAGCACCGCGTCGCGCTTGGCGAGAGTCCCGGCCGAGGCGACCGTCGCGCCCGTGGTCGTGCCAGTGCCGGGGTTGACGGTGGTCGACAGGGTCACGTTGGTCACCGATCCGAACCCGCACTCCATAACCGGATCGCACTCCGGCAGCGTGTTCAGCGTCCCCGACGGCCGGATCAGACCTTCGATCGTCTTGAGGGAGGCGTCGCTGCGTCGGTCGAACCGATTCACCGGGCCAGGGGAGTCCTTGCGTTCCGACGACGTCACACGCGCATACGGGTCCCACCCGAAGTTCACATTGATGTGCCGCATGAAGTTGGTCGGGCCGAGCGCCTCCGCGACTCCGTAGGTGGCCTCCTTTTTGAGGAATACCTTTCCCCTGCGTCCGATCTGAAGTGACATGTCCTACTCCTCGTCCGGTTCCGGTTCGTCCAGCGGCGGTTCCCACGCCAGCACGTTCGGTTCGATGGCCTCGTAGTGGTCGGGGTTGACGCAACCGCTATCGATGAGGAATCGGAGCGTCTTGCCGTCGCCGAGGTTCTCGTCCATACCGACAACCTTGCCGGCACCGATCGACACGCCCCAATCCTGACCCCTGACCTGCAGATCCACTTTGAACTTGAACATCTCTAAGGCTCTCCATACGTGCCGTGCATGCGCACTTCCCACGGCACCACGACCATCACGACGTCGCTGCCTACGCCCACAAACGGTGCGGGTTGCTTCAACCGCAGGTCGTAAACGAGTCCTCCGAGCGTCACGTCGACGGCAAACGCTTTCTCCAGATCCGCGTGCATCTTTTCCCAAGCGTTCGCCCGCGAATCCGGATCAACCACATCTGCAACGTCCATGCGGCCAGTGATCGTTCCGGTCATGACGTCGCGCACTTGCATCGCTGGATAAAATTCGCGAACGCTGTCTGGGTCCGGCTCGATCACGTAGAATGGCAAGTCGACCCCTGGAGCCACCATCACGTTGAACGTCGGGTCGAGCGTGACGCTCTTCGGGTTCGTCACAGGGAAGTGGTAGCTGGGGCCGGTGATTCCCTGGGCGACGGCTTTCATTGCTTTGAGCACCGCGAGACGCTTCGGATCAGGGGGCATCTACTTGAACGCCGCCTTGATGATCTCGACGATCAGCATGATCGTCGGAGTGATCCACGAAGCGTGCAGCGCCGTCTTCTTGACGACGGCTGCACGCTGCCCGAGCAGCCGGTCAACCTTGCTCTCGACCCTGTCGACTTTCGTTTCAAGCCGTCCCATGCGGCTCTCGAATTCGCGGCCGGTGACGTATTCCATCTCTCGCTACCCGAAGATGCTCTTGAGTGCCTTGGCGACTGCCCTGCCAAGTTCCTCGATCGCCCACGGCCGCTTTTCCTCGATCGACCCACTGAGGTATCCAGTCCCTTTGATCGCGACCTGCGGCTTGAGCACAAACAATGGAACTGGCACTCGATTCCGGTGGCCGAACAGCACGTTCTTCCTGAAGAACGCGCCCGTATATCCAAAGGCCCGCGGGTTCTGCATCAATTGACGGGCCGAAAACCTCGCCACACCGCCGCGCGTCTTCGCCTCACCAATCGGGATGGCTAGGTTCGACCCACGCCGCGGGCGAATAATTCCGCCAACTTCATGTATGCGCCCATAAGGCGCCTTCGCGGAATCGACGCCGACCACGACAACCACGTCGCCGCCAGTGGCTTGAGTGCGGCTAAACACCGCTCGACTCAACGTGCCGGTGCGGGCCTTGAACACCTGGCCACGGAGCTTCCCTTTCACGTGCGACTCGATCCCCAGGCCAATGCGACGCATGCCGTCCAACAGAGACGGCTGCAGCAACTTCGGTCCGTTATCGAGCACTGCCTTGAGTCGGTTGACGCTGGCCTGGTCGAACTTGATATCCAGCATCGCTAGATCCCCACCCGGTGCTTCTTGAAGGCCATCACTGCGTCACGGATGTCCTTCGGTGGCTCAGGCACGACGACCACTGACCGGCCACTTTCTGCTACCGAACTCACCACGAGCAGGTTGTTGCTCTGTCGAGTGAAGGCGAACTTCACCCAATCGAGAGCCGCCTGAAACAGCGGCAACGCAGCCGCGTCGTCCTTCGCACCATAGCCGGCCGAGAACACGACCTCGGTCGTCATCGGTCCCTTCGGAAACGCCATCGACTTGCGGTAGAGAATCCCCAGCCGCAGATCGCACTCGTAGTCGGAAGCGTCGATCGTTTGAAACGTTCCCCGTAGGTCGTCACGCACCTTCACGCTGGTAATGGCCGTGACCGGGTAATCCCGAAGAGGCAGGTCGTGATGACCACGTGCATCACACAACTGCGTGATGCTGCGGGTCACGAACTTCCGCCCGGTCAGGGTTTCGATCCGATCGCTGACCCCGTCGGCTACGTCCACGATGGTCTGGTCCTTCTCGATCTGAACGGCGCCCAGATACGCTTTCACCCGAGCAAGGGTGAACATCGTGGTGGCTTTGGTCTCGGCCATGTTCCCAGCGCTCGTGTGGAAGTTGCCGGGCGGCGCACGTTGCGCCGCCTGGTGGTCTTCCGACTAGGAACTAGGCGGTCGGTGCGTGGTTCGGGTGACCGAGCACCGCAACCGCCGACAGCGGACACGAGCCGGCGTTGGAGCTGACCGTTGCGACGAGCTTCAGGAACTGCTTGGACCCGCGGTAGCCGAGCTTCTTCACGGTGTTGGCGCCGGCCGTGCCGTCCGCCACTCCCGCAGCCGCCTCGGTGCCTAGCAGATCCGTATCGGCGACAGGCGTGTAGACGCCGCCGCTGGTGTCGCACTCCTGCAGTTCGATCGCCACGGCGCCATCGGTCTTGTTGCCGTAGGAGATGACGAACTCGACGCTCTTGTGACCGGCGAGATCGACTACTTCACCGGTAATCGTCTCGTTGCCGACAGACGTCTTGGCGTCGATGGCTCGGGCGACCTTCACCTTGTTGTGCAGATCACGCATCGTCAGTTGACCCTCTCCCCGCCACTTTCCCGTCGACGCCCGGTTACGGGGTTCGCCGGCCGTCGCCCTCGAATCGAGGAAGTGAATAAATAAGAGCGGGCAACAGCCCGCTCCAACCTTTAGGCCGCGACTACGCGCTGACCTTCTGCTTGACGATCGCTTCCGCGAGAACCACCTGGCCGCCGACCCGGCGCGTGGTGTAGAACTCGACGAACGGCTTGGCCGAATACGGGTCGCGGAGAACGCGGATGCCCTGGCGGTCGACGATCACGTATCCGGCCTTGAAGTCGCCGAACAGGATCGGGTAGGTGCCCGCCGACGCGAGCGGCATGTCGATCGCTTCGCGGTAGGGCTGACCGAGAATCGTCGATGGGCTCTTCTCGCCGAGCGCCGGCTGCCAGAGATACTGTCCCTGGGTGTCCTTGAATTTGCGGATGTCGCCGACCGTCTTTCGGCGAAGCAGCCAGGTCGCATTGACCGCATAGGGTTCCGGCAGCGCGTGGAACAGGTCGATGATCCCGTTCGCGGTGAGCAGGTTCGCATCGCCTGACACGACTTCTGCGATGTCGGCGTTCGTGAGCAGGCCCTCGGGCTGCGTCACACCGTTGCCGCTGATAAACGCCGTGCCCTCGCGCTTGCCGAAGCGCTGCTGCACCTTGCGCGAGATCCAGCCCTCGACGTCGAACGCGACGTCGTCGAGCATCTTCTGCGTCGCGCGGGGCTTCGCATACTGCTCGAAGGTCGGAATCTGGTCGAGCGCGAACGTGCCGGTGACCGTCTCGGGACGATCCTGGCGCTCGGACACCCAGCCGTCGTCGAAGTTCGTCGAGCCTTCCTTCGGCACGTCGAGCGAATCGCCGACACCGATGGTCTCGATCGTCGCCAGTTCGCGGACCGGCGAAATCTCGACGAGCTTCTCGATAATGCCGGCGCGCACGTTGCGTGGAAGGAAGTAGCCGCCGTCCGGGTCGGAATCAGTCGCGAGAGCCTTGAACTCGACCTCGCTGATCCCCTTCTCGCCCTTGCGGAAATACTTGTTGAAGGCCGCGCGATACTCGCGGTCCTGCTGCGACTCCTCGGCGCGATCGGGCACCGCCACCTGGTGTCGCTGTATCTTGACGTCGAGCTGATCGAGACGCGTGTTGATGGCATCGAGCTTCGCTTTCGTCTCACCGAGCGTCTCGCCGAACTTCCGCTGCTCCTCGGCTGCGCGGCCTTCGAGCACTCCCTTAAACTCGTTGAACTCGCGGTTCAACTTCTCGATGGTGTCCTTCAGTTCCTTCGTATCCATGTGTCCTTTTACTCCTTCGCCGCAGCGCGAAGGCTGCGCATCGTGGTGAGCAGTCGCTGCGCCGAAGTCAGCAGCTCCTTCTGTGCTTCTTTGTCGTCTTTGTCCGGGTTGCTCGCGTCGAGCAGCTCCTGAAGAAGCTGCACAACGTCGGAAATCTTTTGACGGTTCGATGCGCTCAGAACTCGACCCGCCTTGACATCGGGGAGCACCTGCAGCACTAGATGGGCGAGACGTTCATCAGGAAGCGCTGACAAGGCTGCCTTGACGTCCGTCACGCGAGCAAACGGGTTCGCCGGGAACGTCACCAGGCTGACTTCCATCAGCTTGATTTCGTTCAACTGGCGCACACCCTGAACGTAGGAATCGCCGCCTGGAGGGACCTCGTATCCGATTGAGATGCCAGTCAGCAGGCCGTGCTGCAGCCGAACGTAGTCGTCCTTCGCGGCGGGAAGTTCCAACACCAACTGCCCGTCAACGAGCAGCGCGGTGTCGGAATCCGTGAGCTTGGCTTTGCCGATGGAAGCGCGGGTGTCATGCTGGCTCAGAACGACGATCTCGCCGGGAGCCAGACCTGGGGCGGGCTCCGCGAGCGTCTTCGTGAAAGCGCCCGGCATGACGACATCGCCGTAGGAGTCCTTGACGCCATAAACGCTGGCGCGCCCCGAGAAGCGACCGGGCTTCTCTGCGTCAGCCTTGACGTCGAAACGAAATACCTTCGGCAGTTCCACGAAGACGACCCTACGGGTAGTCCTCGCGGGTGTATCTACAAACGAGTTGTCTTTTTATTGCCCAGGCTTACGCGGCAACAGGCGTGCGGAGCTTCTGAATCTCGCTAGACAGTTCAGGCGTCAATCGAAACCACTCGCCGCGAACCCGATAGGAGGCAAACTGCTCGTGATACTTACGTTCCAATGCCGGGCCGCCTTCGACAGTTGCCAACACGGTCAGGGGTTTGCCAGCTTCGAATGACAATTGCTGGAGTCGTTTCTCGACGTTCAACGAGAACCCGATCTTTACAAGCTCGCCATCCGAAATGAAATACACCCGTCGATGGATTGGTTTCCGATGCCACTTGCGAACGAGCGGCTGGTGTTCTTTCCTAAATGGCGAGACACCATCATGACAATCCGCGACAATCTCGTTGATGGCATCACGGACGAAATCCGACATCGTCTGATGGTTGCGGTCCGCGAGCTTCTTTAGAAGCTCTTTATCTGTGTCAGTGATACGAAGGATGATGACGGCAGTCCGCTTCATTCTTCGTCAAGCACCGGTTCAAAGTCCCGCAGGCAACCGGGGTGCGCGATCGGCTTGGCCAGGGCTTCCTCGATCGTCCAGATCTGACCGTTGGCCTGGCGGCACTCCTCGTCGCTGTCGTCGCTATCGATCACCCTAACCTTGCTCACGCCGGCTTGCCGATACCCGAGCGTGTTGCCATAGTTATAGGCGATTGACGTTTCCGCTCGTGCGATGCGATCGGCACGCCAGTCGGCATAACCATCGAAGCGTTCACGCACCTTTTCAGCCACGATGTCGCCGATCTGCTCGGCGGACCCACCATCCTTAGCGATGATCTCGCGCAGCATGTCAGCGACTTCCTGCTTCGTGGTGTCGTCGAGGCTGGTGATGCGCTCGCCGACGTAGTCGGTGAGTTGCCTCTTGACGAACGGATCGTCGACGTCGAACGCCACCTCGGCGCCGGCCCGAACCGCGCCGCGGTTGCCCTGGATGGTGAGGATTTCCGTGAACGACTTGTCGAGCATGTTGCTCACGAACTCGTGATACGACTCCCAATCAAACCGATCAACAAGGGCGATGATCTGCGCGGGCGTCAGCGGCATGCGTTATGCTGCGAGCTTGCGGATTTCGTTGCGGAGGAAGTTGGCAAGGTTGGCACCTTGCTCTTTGAAGTGTCGGCTCATGCCCTTCCGAATTACTTCTTCGAGCGCCCGCTGCCGCGACGTCAGCCGTTTGGCCTTCTCTTCAAGTTCCGCGATATTCGCGTCGAGCGTTGCCAGGGCCGCTGCCTTCTGTTCCGGTGTCCACTCCTTGGAATCCTCGACGGCCTTCCGCACCATGTCGGCGAACGACCGCAGCGACGTCACCGTGCCGGATGGGAACCCCGGCTGCCCGGTTGCACCGGGTGTCGGGTTCAAGATCGACTCGGGCACATCGGCGAGCGGATCGGCGATCGTTTCGAATCCGGTGCCCACACGTTTCTCGTTCGTCGAGAGGAACCGCGTGCGGTTAAACATGTCGAAGACCTTGGCGCGGTCTTCCTGCAGGGCGTCGATCTGGTCGCGATCATAATCGACGAAGATCCGATCGCCGAAGAGCGGTGCGAGTCGCTGGTTGTAGCTGTCGCGCAGCCGGTCGAGCAGCGGCAGGTTGGCTTCCTGCCACATCGCCTTGCGCGCCTCAGCCAAGGAGTTGTAGGTCTTGGCGTCGGGCACGCCGATGATCTCGGGTGCAAGGTGATAGACGCGGCAGATCCGGATGGCCGCGTCCCTCATGCCGGCGAGGAAGTCCAACTCCATCGGCGTGAGGCCCATCGGCTCCCACTTGATACCGCCTTCGAGGAACATGGGCGTGCCAGCGTTCTTCGCGCCCATGTAGCTTTCCCGAATTTCCGCCTTCAGCCGATCGTAGACGTCGTCGGCCACCGTCGTCGGCGCCACCAGGGCACCCGACGTTCGGCCGGCGTTGTTCAGCAGCGCGTAATTCCAATCCGAGCCGAGGTTCTCCGTCTGCCAGGCGCGCACCGATGCTTGCAGTGGCGACATCCCGTAGAAGTCGTCGGTCGGGTTGAAGAACTTATGATGAATGACCGACGTCGGTTCGAACGGCTTCTCCTTACGACCGTTGACGGTGTATTGGTAGCCGCCGACGATGCCGATCGCGGGGTTGTCGGACGGCAGCACCTCCGTGCGGTCCGGTCGCAGGTTCCAGATCTCGATCGGCCGCCCGCGGTTCGGTCCACTTTCAGGCGCGAGGAACTTCTCATACGCATTGCCCGAGATCAGCCAGTAGGAAATCAACTGCTCGATGTAGTCGCCCTGCGCCTGCGAATCGTTCGGACGTTCCAGCAGCTTCAACAGAGGATGATCAGTGACTTCAGTTTGTGCGAGGGCTTTGCGGAGGAACGGGTAGCGCACACCATCGGCGCTTTTCACAAACGACTTCTGATGCGTCGACAGCGACATGATCCGACGCGCCTTCGAGTTGCTCGTGCGGCCGAATTCATACAGCACCCACGGCACCGTGGCACACGCCTGAGCGATCGTGCTCACGCATGCGTAGACAGTCGGGTTGCGCTTATAGCCGTCGTTGGCGAGGCGTTCGTAATTGTCGTGATGCACCGGCCCGGTGACGTTCAAGCCGAGCACGATGACGCGAGAGACGGGGTTCGCTTTACGTGAGAAGGGCCAGCGCATTTAGTCCACCCGCTCCCTGGCTTCGTCGATGAAGTGTTTCCGTGCGGACGGCACGACAGCTTTCGTCGCCTCCATCTTGCCGCCGCACCGACCGCACGGACCCGGATCGCTGCCGATTACCGCATGGCGAGTCCCTCCGCAACTGACGCATCGCACAAGGTGGGTGCGTTCGATCATTCGGGGTCCACCCTACGGATCAAGGAGTCGGTTGTCGAGGGTTTGTTATTGCCCTGGCATGCAGCGCAGGTTTTGCCGATTCGTTCCGTCACCCAGGTGCGGCACCTCGGGCAACGCCAGCGGGTTACGACACCGTCTTGCAACACTCCGCGTCGAACGCCAAGCGATATTGCACCAGAAGTGCCAACCCTTCGTCGTCGAGGGCTTCGACGTGTTCCCGCTGCCCGAGCCATACGAGGTAGTGGTTCGACTTTCGTTGTAAGAACAAATGCCCATCGATCAGCCGGACGAGGAACGATTCGTAATGGGCCGGCATGGGGGTAAGGACGAAGGCGAAGCTCTGTGGTCTCGGGGCTTCTCGGTTATTTGTGAACGCCGCTCAAGTGTGCCGGCTTCGCCTTCATGAGAGCACCCTGCCATGAAACACGAAGGAGTCAAGTCCCTTATGCCGCGCTTCGCAGTTCGACCTCCGTTGCCCGGCCATCGGCGCGCTTGTCGTCCTCGGCACCTACGCACCGCACACGGTATTGCACGCCGGTCGAGCCGCTGACCAGGGCTCCAGCCGCAGCGTTGATGATGTCGTCGTGACCATTCTTCGGGTGATCGATGATGTCCTTGCCGCCACGCCCGGTTCGCCTCTCGAGACTCTGCATCTGCACCACCATGCGTTTGTTCATGACCATGTCGACGCGCCTCCCGTTCACGAGCGGCAGCACCGCTTTATAGATTTCGTTCTTCGTGCGGTCACTCACTTCGTATTCGATTTGATACGCACGGAACCGCTCGCGCGGCCATTCACCCGCGTAGCGGTCACCCTTCACGGTGCTCACGCGATACGACTTGATCACCTCGGCAAACTCTTTCGTTGTGTCATCCGGGTTAAACGGCGGCTTCCGTTCGCGCACGCAATCCAACACCTCGACGTCCCCTTCGGTGTGCGCGATGGCGAGCGTCATCGAGTCCTGTCCGCTGCCGCCAGCAGGGTCTACGAACGCCCGATAGGTGACGCCGGGCTTCGGCGGCCTCTCCGCTTCATCGGAGAGCACCTCTGCGATCACCTTCGAATCAAACAGCGCCTGGACATCACTCCTGAAGTTCGCGCCATACTCCGCATCCGCCGCGGCGAAATCCTCCTCATACGCCGCGTCGACATCCTCCTGGGGGAACGTCGGATTCATGACCCGCGTTGGTGCCTTCCAGGCGAGCACCTTGCTGTCGTTCCGACCGTAGTGGCGCTGGTGCGCTTTATACAGCTCGCCCTTTTCCCAATACGGAGAGCTCAGGCAGATGAGCATCCCGCGCGTGGTGCCGAGCGCCGGCCGGAGCGCTTTCAGCACTTCGTGGTCAGGGTTGGCCGCGTCCTCCGTTTCCCAAAAGGCGATCTCGTCGCAGAGCACGAACGCGATCGTGTAGCCGCGGACCCGGCGATAATTCGACGTGTTCACCCGAATGGTGATCCCCGTCGTCAGCGTGATGGACTTCTGCGTCTCGCGGAACTGCGACCCGCGCCGCGCGATCAGGGCTTCGAGACGCTTATGGGAGTGCAACATCTCAGAGATGTAGTTCATGATCACGCCGGCCTGTTCGCGGTCGGCCGCGAGCACCATGCCGATGATCTTTTCCCCGCGCGAGCGCGTGTATTTTCGGAAGCACGCGAGGTAGACCGCGAGGAACGCCACGATCTCCGACTTGCCGGCGCGGCGACCGCAAATCAGCCAGATCTCCCGAACGGCTTCTTCGAATTCCGAAGTTCGTCCGGTGCAGGACTCGTAGATCGCGCGCTCGGCATCGTCGAGCGGCTCGTTGAAGGCCGCCTTCAGGAAGACGTGCCACGCCGCTCGGCTCTCCCCGGCGAGATGCGGAAAGTATTGCCGGAGCACTTCCAGCGGAGTCTTTCCACAAAATTCGGCGACGTCTCGATCGGCATCGAGTCCGCCTGGAAGGAACCGACCATCGGTCGGATTGTGGTTACGCGGCTTCGCCGGACGCTTGGGTTGCTGCCGCGCCTTCCATGCATGGAGGGCTTCGGCTTTTTCGACCGCGTAACCGATTTGCCCCGGCTTCCGCTGCATCACATGACCGAGGCAATCCGGCCGGCACGTGGGCAACTTGATGACGCAATCAGCCCGGCACTCGGGTTTCGGCTTCGGAGGGCGCTTGGGTTTCGGCGTCGCTTCGGCCTTCGGTTCGTTCACGCGGCCTCCGTGGCAAGAGGGAACGAAGGGCAAGGGGACGGCCTTCGGGGTTCGAGATTCGAAGCGTGGGGGCCAGGGAACAAAGCCCAGCGGGGCATAAGGCTCGACCCTAGCGGGTCGTAATTCGTTGTTCAAGCAGAGGTTATTGCCGTGCCTACATCGGGAAAATTTCCGTGGGCTGAGCAATACCCGCGCGAGGGCGTGCAGAAAAATGAAACTACCCCCGGTCCACTGTCGGTCTTGAAGAGCGGCTGGCGCCGAAAGGGGGCAGGTAGGTGAACAATTCACTGAACAAAACGACCTGAGTCTCCGCGTAAGTGATTGACGCCTCGATAGATTAAAGGCCAAAGCCATCGGCTTGATAGGCCGCGCCCTTCAACCACTGATTACTTAGTAATCACTTTTACTGAGGTCCGGGGCTCGGTTTCTTCGCCGCTTGCCCGCGACTAACGGGGCCGGGAACGGGTGATCCGATCCCCTGTTCTACCCTGTTCGCGTCCGTGTTCTAGTGGAGGGGGAACAGGTTAAGTCCTTTGTTACTAGATGGTTAGGTATCCTGTTCCTATCGATCCCGTCTTTCGAGGGTAACTTGCGCCGGCCGCAAGCGCCGGCCAAGGGGCTGCTGCTCCGTAGGTGCTCTTTTCCCCGCTCTTAGATAGATAGGATCAGTGGGAACAGTGGGAACAACCCAATAAGATCAAGGGTGAAAGCGATCCCATCGCTGTTCCTACCTACCCCTTGCCCAACCCTGACTCGGGAACAATGGCTTAGCGCCAGGTCCACCCTACTCCCTTTCAATCAACCGTCCGAATCTCGACGTTCGAAACCTGACCACCCGAGACCCTACCCCTCGCTTTCCGAATCCCGAAACCCGTTCGTCTTCGCGCGAGCCTTGAGGATACGAATCTCGGCCTCCAGCACGTCCTGCGGCGGCACGTTCATCCGCCCGAGCATCGTCGCGATGGACGTCACGATCCGCTCGGCGGCCTGCTTGGCGGTCGCCAGCCGGGAATTCTCAGCCTGACAGGCGTCGCGTGCTCCTTCAAGCTCGCGAATCCGCGATTCGAGTTGCTCGATCGCCTCAGCGACGCTCGGGTTGGGGCACTGGAGCCACGAACACGTGAGATGTCCGCCGGACCCGACGAACAGCGTCTGGTGATGGCACGCCGGGCACCTCGTGACGATGGATATCCGTAGGCTCTCAGCGGGTTCTCGCATCGAATCCGACATCGGTCCTCCTTGTCATGAGTGCGGCCTCGTTTCGATTTCATTGGGATCGACGATCGGGCCGCGAGTGGTGTCGCCGTTCCACCAGCCCATTCGAACGAGGCCACTACCGACCTGCGTCATCCAGCCGTAGCGCCACGGCCCTGGGACGTCGTTTTTGAAGCGCCAATACACGCTCACACGGCCTCCGGCTCTCGAATTGGGACATACGTGCCGCGCTCGGCGTGGCACGGCTCACAGATGGAGTGCGGCGCGGGTCCGTGCGTGGCGCAGGCGAACGGTCCGGTGCCGGTGCAATAGTGCTGGTAGTTCGCCTGGTCTTCCTCGAAGGTTAACTGCCGACCAGGGCACTCGGGCAGCAGCGAACCTTCCATCCCGACGCACACCGAACAGATCGACAGCGATTCATACATGCAATCGAGGCCGTCGTCGCGGCACCCACCGCAACGGCCGGTGTCGGCCTTCGTGCATCGTTTGTAGACGTGCTCGCGCGTCATCGTAGACCCACTAATACGATGAGTGGGAGCCTTTCAAAATCAACCCGCGTCATCGGGCGTGGCGTGGAGACGAGGTGACCTTCAAGGTCGATTCTGTCTTTGTAAGGGTCACCGTATTCATATTCCCAATCACCAACCTGATGGCAACGAACGAGTGTGCCGTCGCGTTCGGATCGACCAATGATCCACTGTGCTCCATCGGATCTCACCCTGCCGAAAATAGGATTCATAGAGTCAACAGGGCACTCGTCTAGTTGTTTGAACACTGATGCCGTGACCTGTCGGGAACCGACCATGAGCACGCGAACTTCGGCGGTGAGAGTTTCAACGGTGGCTGTATTAGTCATACGGTCTCCGAATCCCGAACCACGCGGGTCACCAACCCATCGACGATCTTGGTGTAAAGCTCTTTCGCTTCTTCGAGCGTCGTGGCGGGTGGGGCGCCCTGCCAATGCTCGTCGCAATAGGCGCCAACGATCGGGTCCCACTCCACGCGGCGCCGGCAGCCGTCATGGAAGCAGCGCACCTTGTAGCCCCACCGCGCGCTCAATTCGAGGTAGAGCACCCACACGATGTAGCGCCACCCGAATGCCGTGCGGAGGTCGTAGGCTTGGCGGAACGAATCCCGAAGCACGGGGCACCGCCAGGGCATGAAGAACAGGTGCGGCAAGGTTGCCCAGATCGACGGGAATGGTTCGCCGCACGATGAGCAGATGCGTTCGCTCATAGTTCCTCGCACCGCCCGTCGAGCATGGCGTCGATCTCCCGAACGATGCCGTCGTCCGGTGTCAGGCCCTCGCGTTGCAGCTTCTCTTGCACCGCGTAGAAGATGAAGCGCAACGACTGATGGCTGTTGCGGTAGAGCGACGGGTCTCCGTGCGTCTTGCAAAAGCAATCGTTCGGATCACGGTATTCCTGCTTCGTGTGCGAGACGAGCGCCTGCAGCCGGCACGCGATCCCAATTGCGACGTCGCGGGTCACTGCTTTGGACCCCAGGCGATCGAGTAGGGCTGCCCGTTGACGGTGACCTTGATTCCGCCACCACCGCCGCAGCCGGTGTAGCTGCTGAAGAACACCATGAGCAGCAGGAACGCGAGAACCTCTTTCATGTGAGCTACTCCTTCGTGGCTTTCTCGTATTCCGCCATCGGCACCCACACGAGTGCGCACACCATGCGGGGATCGCCGATGGCGATCTCGGTGGGCGTGATGTTCGTGGTGGCGATCCGAAGCTCGGTGTGGCGATAGGGCTTCTTCCGTTCGGACGCGCCCACGAGGCACTCGTTGAGGAATTGCACCTTTACCCCCGGTGCCTCGGCGACGCGCTTCAACATTTCGGCAATCGACATCTGATCCTCGTTACGCTGATCGGCGTATCCGCACCCTAAAAGAGCGGTGGCGCGTCCTCTGCCGGGTGAGGCGGTTCTTCCCCTGGCCCGCCGTTGTCCAAGGCCGCGTCGGCAGCCGTGGTCATCCACCGATGTTTCGTTTTGATCGTCTCTTCCCACTTCTGGCGGCACGCGTCGAGCGACGGCACCGTGGTGAAGTAGACCAACCTGCCGGCCGACCGTTTCCTGAACCGAGTCCACTCGGGTGTGAACTTCATGAGCGCGGACCAGAATTCCGATTCGCCGGGACGTCGTGTGACGCCCATCTTTTCGAGAGTCTCGATGCAGTCGTTGTAGACCGTCTCTTTGGGGATCTCGCTGGGCCAGGCACCGTTGATCAAGGCGCCGTCGTCAATCTTGCTGAACCACCACTTGTGCAGCGGCGACATCGTGGCCTGCTTCTGTTCGAGCAGCGCCTTCGTATGTGGGATCTGGCGGTGGTTCCAGTTGCTGATATCGAGTGCGAGCAGATCGTGCAGCATCGCCTCGCGGCCACCTTCCTTCATCTGTTTCAGAAGGGCGGCAAAGTAGTGATGGTCATTCGCGTGCGATGGATCGACGTCGAGCATGGTCCACCGACGTTCGTCGAGTTCGGCCGGCAGCACCCAGTCGTGGTTGGACGCCATGAATAGGTGGATCACGTTGCGAACCGTAAAGGCATCCTTCCCCTTGCGCTCGATCGTGACGTTCGGTTCCGACACCAGGGTCTTGAGTGCCGACACCGCGGCCTTGTCCTGCGGTGCCACGGCCTCGTCGGCAAAGACGAACACCGCATCTTGCAGATGCGAGTTGAAGTGCCCGACCAAGTGGTGGGCGTGCGTGACGTGCAGGTAGTGCTGGCCGAAGATGGACCCGATGACGCGGCCGACGATGCCCTTGCCGGTGCCCTGACGGCCGCGGAGCGCGATGCCGGTCTCCGCCGGTCTTCCAGGCTTCTGGAAAAGGCGAGCCAACCAGCGTATGACGAAGTCATATACCGGTTGATCACCTCGGCAGATCACGTGCAGCAGGTGCTCGCGGAACAGCGTCCAGTCCCCCAGCTTCGGGTCCACGGTAAACCCGCGCCAGAGGTTCAACTTCGTCGAGTCGTTGACCCTGTTCTCGGGATCGAAGATCACGCCGCTGTATTGCTTGCGGCCAGGGTGATCGAGCCAGAAGTCGCCGAGGGTTTTGACGACCTTCTTCTTCCCGACCTTGAGTTCGACCTTACGGTTGCGGTAGAGCAACCGGATGTCCTCGGCCGACGATCGGTCGTAGACGAAGCGATCGAGCAGGTCTTCCTTGCGCTCGGTGAAGATAATCGTCTTGCCGGCCTCGAATACCACCATATGGCGGTCGTTCATCCAGTCGACCGCGCGTTCGGCTTTGGAGGGCGGATACTTCCCGATCGATCGAGCAATGACGCTGACTTCCTGTTTGCCGAGCGGCGGCTTGCACCGCTTCTGATCGATCGCGATCAGGGCCGCGAGCAGCTCGTCATCGTCGAGGCCGATGCGGCGCAACGAACCACCGATCCGCGTGAGCGTGACGTTGCGGTTTGCGGTGATCTCGCCCTGGTCGTCGAAGGATTCCTCGGTGGGAGCGTTTTCGCCGGCTGTTTCCTCGTCTGGTGCGTCGGGATCGTCGGCGGAGTCGAAGTCAAACTCCCGCGCGATTAGGGCTTCCAACTCCGACGCCCGAGCCTCCACGTCCGCGGGCGTGCCCTCAACGTGGTCTTCCGTGACTGTGAAATAGCGATGGTGGCCGTAGATTTCGAGGCCCTTGCGTGCGTGGTTCTTCCCGAGCCACGCTTTAACAAAAATCTTGATGCCACACTTCGACGGGGAAATCTCGGTGTAGCTGTTCGTTTCCTGAATGATGCGCTTCGCTTCGGCGGTCAGTTCACCCGTGTCCGGGTTGCGGCAGTCGTCGATATCGATCCCCGCCTCGCCATCGCCCAGGACGTAGCCTTTCCCGTCGACGTGGCCGGCCGCGATCATGGCGACCGCTTCGTCGTGTGTGCCCCACGACGATTCGTCGTTGACCTTGGCTTCGAGCAGGGGGATCCGCGGTTGGTAAGGGACTTTTTTGTCGCCGACGAGCCGGTAGCAAACCCAGCGGCGTTTGGCTTTCAGGGTTTCGAGCATGAGCGGGTTCGAGGGATCTAGGCTTTTCCTTCTTCCTCCACACACTCCCGGCGAGACACCTTGCGGCGCCTCGCCGGGTTGCACTCAACGGGGAACGAACTAGAACGGGACGTTCTCGGCACCGTCGGTTTCATCTTCGGCCGTTTCAGCAGCCGACGTATCGATGGTCTTGTCGCGGAGATCGAGCGCCGTCTGCTTCAGTTCACCGTAGAGCACCTGGTTGGTGATGATGCCGATGGGCAGTCGCGGGATGACCGGGATGTAGAATTCCTGGCCGGCCGCGTTCTTCGTTGCGATGCTCGACAGCGTGAACACCTTGGCGAAGTCGGCGATCCCCGACATGGCGCGGAGCGAGCTGTTAAAGCCTCGCATGGTCTTCAGGAACGTGCTCTTCGCACTGAACCAGACGATCTCCTTCGTGTCCGGCAGGTAGAAGAGGTAGTTCATGAACTTCGTGACTTCGGGCTTCTCGCCCTTCGGTCCGAAGGTCGTGCGGAGCGGCAGGCCTTCCTCGTCGCGCACGACGCCATCGGATCCCACGATGCCGCGGCACACGATGCCGCCGCCCTGGTCGATCGGCTTGAACACGATGTAATTGACCCAATATTTCAACATCGTGAAGCGCAACGGGCCGGTGCCGTAGATGTAGCCACTGGCGTCGTTGAAGAAGTCGCCCTCGGCGAGCCCTTCGATGTAGTTTGGGTCGTTGCGCTTGCGCTGCGGCGTCATCGACTGGCACAGCTTCAACTGTGGCAGCCGAATCTCCGACTGATCGAATTGCGTGTTGAGCGCCAGGGCCTCCTGGTCCTGCTTCATCCAGTCGGGGAGCGCGAGCGCTCCGCCGGGCGTGACGGTGGTGAGTGCGGTTTCTTCCTTCATGCGCTAAGCGGCCTCCTGTGCCGCGATCGGGCGAGCCGCCCGCTTGGGTGGGTGACAGATCGGGCAACGCAGCGCCACCCTCTTGCTGCGTTTACCCTTCAGGCGCCGTTCTTCCGAACGGTCACCTTGCCATGTCCGAGCGACACGAAACTCGATCCCCGCTGCCACCACGGCTGCCGTCAGCTTGCTCGCGTGCCCTTGACGGTGCTCGGCCACGCGCCGGTCGACGTCCTTGGCATACCCATGTAGTGGCGGACGTGCCGATACGGCCGATCAAAGTGGAGCAGGTAGACCACCTACTTCTTCCTCCGCTGGACGGTGGTCTTCATGAAGATGTCGATGCCCTCGGGCATCGGCCTGGGCTGTCCGGTCGCGGGATCGATTGGGTCTTCGAGGATGCCCTTCACCATCGCGTTGAGCGTCGACCACGGTGGAGCGAGGATTTCTTTCAGGCCCTGCTTTTCGAACCACTCGCGGCACGCGGCCTTGTCCTTGACGCTGGTGTGCGGTTCGTCCTTGAGGATGAATTGGCCGCCGCTGGCGAGCTTGAAGTTGGAGAGACCCTGGTCCTCCATCTGGGTGACCAAGAGTTCCTCGATCGCCGCGAATTGCACATTGATCTCGGCGAGCGCGGCCTTGATTTCTTCTTCCTGGTCGCACAGGGCGTTGTAGGCTTCCGCCAGTTCCTGTAGGCCCTTGCCGACGAGTTCAGCTTTGACGGCGTCGACCTTCTCCTGATACTTGGCGCCATCCTCGTATTTGATTTCGACAGGGAGCTTCGGCAAGGTGCCCCGGAGGTGAGTCCACTTTCCCACTACGCTGCCTCCTGCGCCTTCCCCTTGATTTCGTCGAGGATCGAGAGGAAATACGGAGCGGCGGCCTCCCCGTAGGTTTCGGGCGTGCCCTTCAGCAGCCGGACTGCCTCGTTCTCAAACTCCTCCGGGTGTTCACGGTAGCGACGATCCCATTCCGTGAACGCAGCGGCGATCTGTTCCGGTGTGGCGTTCTTCATGCGGCGGCGCCCTCCTTCACGCCGTGGAGTTGATAGAACCGCTGGATGAACATGTGCTTCGCTTCATCGGGATCAACCGGATGAATCTGAATCCCGAGCCCCGGTCCGCGCAACGCTGATGGGCGCGCGAGGTTGGGCGTAAGTTCACGCGCCTCGTCCTGCAGAATGAGGTGGTCGATCTGTTTCACCTCGGGCGGCTGTGCCCCAGTCAGTCCAAACGATTCACGGATGACCCGAAGCAACGTGTCGTCGGCCGATCGATAGAGCCTCATTTCGGCTGCGTGCTTCACCGGGCCGGTCATGTCTCCCAGATAGGCTTCGGGCGTGTCGTGGACCAACCCTTCGAGTGCGTAGATCCGCTCCAAGCGATCCAGCGCCTCACCGTGCGCTCGGAGGGAGGCCGGTGGTCGAACGAATCGGCTGACCATGACGCAGTGCTGCGCGACGCTATAGAACCGGCGGACGTGCCCGTTGAACCTGCATATGTGAGCTAGGGCGTGAGCGATGTCCTCGATGCAGATGTCCTCTGGCCGCGGGTCGAGAGGCCAGAACTTCCGACCGGTGATCGTCGTGATGAAGTTCTCGTCGCCGTGCTTCACGCGGCCTCCGACCTGGTCATCGCCGCCGTGGCTCTCTTGAGGTGACGACGCTCGCGCGCATACACCACGCGGTCCTCGTGTTTGCCTTTGATCAGGTGTTCGGGTGCGACGCACATGCCGTCGCCGGTTTCGTTGTTGCCCACCGTGCCGCAGGTGTTCGTGACTTCCTCGTCAGCGGCAACGTGACCCGCGGAACCTCGGTCATGCTGGTGCGCGAAGGCGTAGGCCAAACGGCGGACGTGACACATCCCCCTGTCCGCGCGGCCGTAAATCTCGACGCTCATATGGCGGCGGCCGTCCGCACGGAACGTTCTACATCCGTGCTCGTTGGGCGGGTTGAATATGTGCATCGAATTCTTCTCTCAGAGCTCTCGTCAGCTTGATTTGGTCGGTATCGTGTGCCCCTGGTCTTTACGCGGCGAGTTCCCGTCGCCATACGTCCGTTGTCCATCGCGCGAGGTCTTGCTTCTTCCTGAGAGCGTTGAGAATCACGTGGTCGATCGTTCGCTGGCCTTCCGGCCCGGTCGCGATCACGTCGGTGTAAAGCACGGTGTGTCGTTGCCCTGGCCGGTGGACGCGGTCCTCGGACTGCAGCCGCGTGGTCAGGGAGTAGTCGTTGCTCGAATAGATGACGTGGTGAGCGGCCGTCAACGTGAGGCCAAGGCCGCCAGCTTGCGGATTGGCGAACATGACCATCGGGTAGTCACCATTCGCCTGAAATTCCGCGATCATTGCCCGGCGCTCGCCTTCCTTCTGGCCGCCCTGAATGCGACCAATCGAGACGTGCGGCCACCGCTCGGCGACCGCCTTCACGGCGCGTTCTAGTTCGGCGCGGTAGCGGCACCAGACGACGATGCGAACGTTGGGCTCGTCGGTTTCGAGCCGGTCCTCGATCTGTTCAAGCAGGACGTCGAGCTTCTCGCGGCCGATTTCCTTCGGCACCGACGGATCGCCGAGCGGCACCGTGAAGAGATCGCCGCGGTCGTCTTGCACCGGCTCGATACCGCCAAGGAACCCAGCGGTGATCTGCGACAGGCGCAGCAACCGCACGACCGCTTGAGGTGCGACGCTCACGCGCTGACCGGGACCTTCGCCGAGGTAGGCGACGCATTCGTCGCGCATTGCCTTGTAGACCTTCCACGTCGCGGGCGTCATGCGCGCTTCGCGGATGGTGTAGGTCTTCTCGGGAAGGTCGAGGCAGTCTTCCTTCAGCCGGCGCAGCACATACGGCGCAATCTTGGCTTGCAGTTCTTCGAGACGCTGCCAGCCGATCACCTGTTTGTTCATGTAGCCGCCCATCACGGCGTAGGCGGCGCGGAAGTGAAAGAAGTTCTTCGCGCCGATGATGCGTGGGTCGAGAAACTGGAACTGCGCCCACAGGTCGAGCGGGTTGTTGCCGACCGGCGTCCCATTCAAGATGCTGCGGCGCACACAGAGTGGGGCGAGCTTGAGCACCGCCTTCGTCTGCGCGGCCTTGTGACTCTTGATGCGAATCGACTCGTCAACGACGCCCCAGATGCGGCGCCCGCGAAGCTGGTCGATCAGTTCGAGCAACCGATCGCCCGAGCGGATGAAATCGAAGTTCGTCACCACCCAATTCAGGCGGCCTTTGGCGAAGGGCAACCTCGGGGTCTTGGCGTGAAATTCCACGACCGTGCGCGGGAACCAGGCGTGCTTCTGGATCTCGCCGAAGTCACTCGCCCACACCGCGCGCACTGAAGCCGGCGTGACGATCAGGACGGTATCGATCTCGCCCGCATCCGCCAGGAAGCACGCCGTGTCGACGATCTGCTTCGTCTTGCCGGCACCCGGCTCGTCGAACAGCGCGAACACCCCCGGCAGAACCCGGCCTTTCGCGGGGTCGTTCCACTTGAGCAGTTCGCGGATACCGACCTTCTGGTGTTCGAACGGCGGCAGGACGCACCGCGACCAATCGATCTCGACGAGCGGTCGTGTGGTGGCGACGCTCATGCGGCCTTCCCGTTGGTGCCGCGGTGTTCGGCGATCACCAGGCAACTGGTGACGTGCGGCACACCGGTGAACGACGCTGGCAGCGGCTTCCCGACTTCGAGCGGTTCGGTCGTGCCGCCGCAGAACAGGCAGGAAAACCTGACTAGGTGGCGCTCGGCGTCGACGACGAAGCCCATCAGGTGGCTGGCCTGGAGTATCGTGTTGGCGTCTATCGCCACTTGAGAACCTCACGGCGTGCGGAGACCGACCACACGTGGTCCTTGGTCGAGGGCGACGTTGCCGCCATTCGAAGCGTGTGGCGCACCTGACGAACGCGGCAACGCACGACCGTGTCGCCGTCTTCGTCGTGGCGGATGGCTTGGCCGGTCACCCCTGGCATCACGCGCACGCGCGATCCGATTGGGAAGAACCCGTGCTTCGTGAGATCGATCGGGTCGGTGTCCTTCAGCCCTTTGATCAAGGCTTCGAGATGCTTCGGGGTCACGCGGCCTCCTGTTCGGCTTCCGCAATGGCGCGAATCGGGAATCTGTTCTGAAGCGCGTCGCGGACGATCTGCTTCACGTCGTCCTGGAAGTCCTGCCCCTGTATCCAGGTCAGGTAGTCCTTCGGCACGTTCTTCAGCGGGATGCCGTTCCACTTGCCGAAGCCGAAGCACGCCTCTTGGTTGCGCCAGACGATCTTTCCGGATGCGTCGACCCAGCTCGGGTCGCGCGGGAACAACATCTCGTGGAGCCCGTCGACCGTCTGCGGCAGGTTCGGGTAGGCGTCGAGCATGTGCGCGAGGACTCGAATCGTCCAGCGCACGTCCGACATCGCGTCGTGGGCGTCGGTGATCTGCTCGCGGAGATACTTCTCGACCAGGGCTTCGAGGGTGCGCGGGAACAGAACCTCGTCGATCCGCTTTGTGTCGATAATCTTGGCCTCAGCGTAGGACCACTGGCGACCAACGCGGGCAAATTCAGCCTCCAGAAACCGCAGATCGAATTTCACATTCTGCCCGACGAAGTCGCAGCCCGAAAGACCGACCGCGAGCTTGCCGGCGAGACTCGCGAACGTGGGCGCGCCCGCCACCATCTCGTTCGTGATCTTGTGCTTCAGCGTCGCTTCCGCCGGGATCGCCAACTGCGGATCGATGAACGTGGTCCACTCGTTCACGCAGCCACCGGGGCACTCGTTGTTCCCGTCGACTTCCGGATACGCCTTCACGATTCCGATTTGGATCGCCCGGTCGACCCCCGGCACCGTGCCGGTGGTTTCCAAGTCGACGCAGACCAGCGGTCGCGTAATGCGAAGCCGCTGCGCAATGGTCAACAGCGGATGGTTCACGCTGCCGCCTTCGCGTTGCCAAGTGGTAGCAACTCAACGGTGAACGCTCTCGGCCCCTTGAACGGGTGTGCTACCGGCTTGTAGCTGACGCGCAGGCCGACCGTCAGCTTGTCGAACGCGATCCCGCGGACTTCCTTCGCGGGGAAGAATCGGCGCACACCGTCGTCGCCGTTGATGAACCCGAATCCACGCGTGTCGAGGCTCTGAATGGTCCCGGTCACTTGGTCTCCTTGAGCGCGTTGAAGATCGTTTGAGGGCTGACGGTGATCTGGTTGGCGCCGTGCTTGACGACTACGTGCTTCCACTGGGTGAGATCGATCGTCAGCACCCCTGGCTCCGCGGCGTGTGCCACGCGGCGGGTCGTCAGCAGCAACCCGATCACGGCGAGCCAGGCTTGGCGTCGGGTCACCGCACTACCCGTTCGCTGCACTTGCACGTGAACACCGGGCGACCGCCGGGTCGCTTCTCGTCGAGTTGATCGACCAAGGCGAGATCGAGCGGGGTTTTGCAATGCTGGCAACCAAGAAGGATCTGGATGCCCTCTGCCTGCATCTCGCGGACGAATCTACTGACCCGTTTGAGCGTGTCCTTCGGCAGGACGCGCTGGGTTTTCGCGACGGCGGATGCCGGCACGATGAGCCCGGCGTCGGTGCGGACTTCGTTCATGCCGTTTCGCCGGTGAGGCGCGTCCAGGCGCGGCGGAACAGGGTGGTCGGCTGTTTCGCCTCGGCCTTGGCGAGCAGGTTGCGGAGCACCGAAGCCCGAGTCTCGCCCTCGCTACGCCGCGATCCGTTCGTCAGGGAGCGTCCGTCCGATTCTCGAACGCCGCTTGTGATACATGTCCTCATGTCGTCCTCAGTGCAGGAGGAAGGTCACGTCCCCGCGCTTCCCGCGAAGGCAATAGCCGCAGGACTCGCAGTTGGGTTGGTGTCCGGTTTCTTCTGGGCACACGAAAGTGGTAGCGCCGTCGACCGTGCGATAGGTCCGCGCCTTGCCTTCGAGGCTCACCTGGCCGATCGGCGCGGCCTCAGCTCGCTCGTCGCCTTCGATCCACGCCCGTCGCCAACCGGAGGGAGGCAGCTCTTCGGTCGACCTGTCCATCGACGCGAAGAGCTGCACGTTGGGCAGCGCCCGGAGGCGCTCAAGGGCGGGAAGCAAGGCGGGCACGCGCCATGAGCGCGTATAGGCCCACACCGTCACGTGTGGGTGGCGGGAAAGCAACGACGTCCACCCGTCGATGTATTGCTCGCTAGTGAAGTCGCCGGAGATGTGTAGCCGAAGCAGCCGGCAGCCTTCGGGAAGCTCGGTCGGCACGTCCTCGGTGCGCGAGTTCAACCACCACATCTGGTTGACCGGACCGCCTTCGGCCACCGGTCGCGCCGCGTAGCAGACCCTCCGGCACTCGTCGGTGGCACCGGGGCACGTGCCCTCGTAACCGGGCGTGACGTATTCCGAACGCAGCCACGACTCCCGATCCATGAAGTAGTGGCCCTCGAAGCCGAGCGCCGGTTCGGTTGGCAGCCCTGGATACCGCGAGTAGGTGTAAACGTTCGGCCCGATCTTCATGTTGCCGCTGCCGAACCGGCTGATCGTGGTGCCGCGCGTGTCGGGCAAGTAAACGATCAGCTTCTTCGTGTCGACCTTCATGCCGTTGTCTCCTCGTCGCGATCGGGTAGCTGCAGGAGCCGTCTCGTTTCCGCGTAAAGGACCTTGAGCCCCTCGCGATCCAACTCTCCCGGTTCCATCAGCCTGAGTTGCGTGGCCATGTCGTGAATGCGAGCGTCGAACATCAACGTCATGACCGGTTGCCGTGTCTCGGGCATCACGCAGCAATCTGCTGTTCGTCCGTCTGCTGGCGTTGCCACCGTTTGTCACCACCCTTTTGGCCGGCGACGGTCGCGGTGCCCTCGGGACCAGCCGTCCATCGCGGGTGCTTGTTCTGGCTGCGCTGTGCGCGGTTCCCCATCTGACGCACCTGCTTAGCTCGTTCGGGGTTGTAGTTCGGCGATCCGAGTCCTCGCTTCATCCCTAGTCCTCGCAAGTCGAAGGCAGCCGCGGGTTGCACGGTTGGTGGGCCTGCCAACCGCCGGTGTAGAAGATCCAGAACGCCAGACTGATGGCGACGATGAGGCGCCAGCGGATTGGATTACGCCGCCTTTCGTTGAACCACCTTGGCGGACATGAGGCGACGCAGTTGTGCTCGTCGTCTCGGTGAAAGAAACGAATAGAAAGTGAGTGCGATACCCGTCGCGCGAGGGCCGTAGGCCGACCAAATCCAGAACGGTTTTCGCCCTTTCGATCGCTTGGGTTCTGGTAGCGTTCCCCCGAAGAGAGCGACGAACCTCGCAGGCAACCACCGATCCGCTTGACCCACCGAGATGCTGAAGCTGCCAGACCGTCCGTGATGCGCGCGTGTCGCGCACATTCCCTCGCCTTCCCAAATACCTGCTGCCCACGCGATGTCGCGAATCGTTGGGGCAACTGTGCGTCGACGAGCAACACGTCGTGATTCATAGAAGCAACCTGACGAACAGAACCTATGCCGCCTCTCGCGACAGGGTCGCGTTCGACAGAAGGCGCATAGCTTGGTCCTCGTCGCCTGTTTCACGCAGCGCCTTGGCGATGCGATGACTCGCGATTTCGAAGAAGTCGGTCTCACGTTCAATCCCGATAAACGAGCGGCCCTCCAAGACGCAGGCGATCCCGGTTGAACCCGAGCCCATGAACGGATCGATCACGGTCGCCCCTGGCTTCGTGAGCAACCGCACGAGCCGTCGCATCAACTCGATCGGCTTGACTGTGGGGTGAATGTTGCGAGCGAGCGCGCCCGAGAGGATGTCGTCCATCTCCGCCTTGATTTGCGCGTCGGTCCAGTCAGGGTGCTCGCGGCGCACACGCTCGCGAAGTTCGTCGCGCTTGATCAGGGCGTTCCCGCTGATACCGCCTTCTTTCCGGCGGAGCGGCAGGTTGTCGCAACCGTAGTCCCGCTCGTTGGCCGAGGGTTTGGCGACGTAGAGGAACTTCGCCATTCCGCGGATGTCTTCGTTCTCGTCGACGAGTTCAGGGTCGGCAATCTCAACGTTGAGCGGGTGCTTGCCGGTTTCCTCCTTCAGGTCCTGCGCGTGAAGGAATCCACGGCCGGTGCGTTTGAAGAGTTTCGTCAGGTCTTCGGCGGTCTTCTTTCGGGCAATGACGATCGGTTCATACGCCGGCTTGAGAATGTGCTTGTGTTTGACCTGGCCAGTTGCGTAGAGCCACAGGGCCACGTCGATGAGTTCGTAGTTCGTGCGCTGCAGCGCGAACATCAGGGCGTGGACAGTGCGTGCGCCGTTGAAGGCCGCGATGAGCGCCCCTGGCTGGAGCACTTCCGATTGGAGCGGATAGGTCCACTGCGCCAGCCAATCGCGGAAGTCCTCGTCCGGTAGGGAGAGCTTGTCTTTTTGAAAGCTATCCCACCCGCGGTCGCCACCGAGATCGATGTTGTAGGGTGGGTCGGTGATGCACGCGTCCGCTTTGAGGATCTTGCCGCTCGGGGTGCGGAGCACGGTTGGCCGCCGGTGCTTGCCACCGTCGACGACTTCGGTCAGAAGGTGTAGGGTATCGCCGTGGAGCAACGTGACCGACGTCATGCCGAGGCTTCGCCCCTGGTCGCCGTTGCGGGCGGGAACGCTTGGTAGTTGGTCCGCATAACCTAGCAGCGACCTTACGGTCCTCCGCCAAGGCTGGTCCAGCGTTTTAAGACGATGCGATCACGCTGTCACGCGAATCACTCAATAAATATGGGCGTCATTCGCGCGTTTTGAGGGAATTTAAATTTTGACTCGACATTGATAAAAAGTAGAGCTAGGGTCGTTCTTGAGGAAAGCGGAGGGCCATGACACGCGCGAGGGTCTACGAGTTATTGACCGGCCGGCCGGCGCCCAAGTTCGGCTGGCACAAACGTCATCGGATTACGATTCGGCAGGCGGTTTACGAGGCATTGCGGCAATTGAAACGCGCCGACCTGCCGAAGATCGTCGGGACAGTGCTAGAGAACCACCCGTATTACACGAAGCAACGGGACCGGGATAAGCAGATTCAGTTCAACCTGTGGCAATTCACTCGCGAAGGAATCGCGCGTGAGCGCCCAGATCGCCGTTGGCGCCCGAAGCCTTCCGTGCTGAAACTCATGGCGCCACCGAAGAAGCGCAGGGATTTCAAGGTTGATAAACGCCTGTCGCAAAACGAGTCACGTCTAAAAATCGCCACTCGGAGGTGACAACCAGTGTCGTTTCATGAGCTTTCGAATACGAAGGTGATCGCGTTTGGACATCGAGCGAGGCATGGCAAGGATTTCGCTGCTGGGGTTGTCGCCCAAGCGTTCCCCTACGCACAGCGGTTTGGGTTTGCCGATGCGCTCAAGGCCGTGTGTCGAGTGCAATGGGGAATGCGGGCCAAGGATGCGGATCTCCTGCAGAAGGTTGGTGTGGCGATGCGGTCCATCGATCCTGACATTTGGCTCCGAGCCCTGTATTGGACCATCGCCGAACGGCAACCGAGGATCGCTCTCATCACGGATCTCCGCTTCCCCAACGAGATGGACCTAGTCAAGGCCATGAACGGCTTGGCCATCAAAGTGGAGCGGCGCGATGCTGTAGGTAACCTGTTCGTTCCGGCCGACCGCGATCCGAATCACATCAGCGAGATCGCGCTTGCCGATGACCATCGCTGGGATGCAGTCATCGTAAATCCCGAAGGACAGGTCGACGTATTCCGATCGCGAGTGCTGTCGACCGTTGAGCAATTCATCGGAAGCCGACCCAGCGGCTTCGAGGGCCTCCATTATGGCGAACAAAAGGCTGCGGCGTAATATCAGCAAGCAGCACATCAACTTTGTGCTGCCGTCTGACGTCAAGCGCGAACTCGAACAGCGCGCCGACGAACAAATGATCTCGACAAGCCATTTGATCCGACAGTTGATCCGTGCGTATTTGAAGAACGGGGCATCGCGCCCAGCGTCAACCCAATCACATTTGGGTGGCGCTGGCAATGCTTCGCGCGCGGCCTAATCAGCCAACTCTTTTTCAACTTGACGGTCTCGACGAAGAGACCGAGTGGCGCCCGCCGCAGACCCTACCGGACCTGTCGCGGTATGACGAAGTGTGGGTGGACTTCGAAACCACCGGCACGAACGTCGCCAGCGACAGGCCGGTAGGGATCGCAATCGCCACGCCCGACGACCGCGCGTATTACCTGCCGTTTCGACACCGCGGCGGCAACCTCGACGAGCACACCGTTCAACGGTGGGCCTCGCGTGAGCTACGCGACAAGACGCTCATCGGGAGTTGGATGAAGTTCGACGCGCACATCTCCAGAAATTGGGGCGTCCCGTTTCAGGACATGAACGTGCGGCTCCGCGACATCCAACACCAGGCATGCCTGCTCAACGAGCGGCGCCGGAAGAGCGGACTCGATCTACTGGCCAAGGAAATCCTCGGCGAGCAAAAGCTCGACCTGCCCTTCGACAAAGGCCAGATGGCCAGGGCGCACAGTTCCCTGGTTGGGCCGTATGCCGAGCAGGACGTGCGGCTCACACGGCGACTCGACCTGGCGATGCGGCCGATGATCGAGAAGGAAGACCTCGGGCGCGTGTTGGCGCTCGAAGATTCCCTGATCGAGGTCGTCGTCGAGATGGAGGCGAACGCGGCTCCACTCGATATCGAGAAGCTCGAACGGTGGTGCGTCGATGTTCGAGCGCAACGCGACGCAGGGCTCAAGGCTCTGCGTGACCTCGCCGGCTTCCCCGTCAACCCTGACTCGCATCCAGACCTGATGCGGCTGTTTGCGAAGTGGGGTCTGCAGACACCGATCGACGAAGTCGACGGCCGGCCTACGTTTGCGGCTGCGTATCTCCTGCCGATGAAAGACCAGCACCCAGGCGTCGCGTTGGTGCTGCGCACGCGGGCGCTGAGCAGCCTGCTCTCGAAGTTCCTCGACAAATACTCGAAGGTCGTCGGGCCGGACGGGAGACTTCGCTACAACCTCCACCAGCTACGTGCCGACGACTACGGGACGATCACCGGGCGGTTCAGCGCGGCCGACGAGAACATTCAGCAGGTTTACCATCCGGAGAATCAGGAAAAGAAGCTCGGCACGCGGGAATTTCTCGTGCGCGAGTTGTTCATACCAGAGCCGGGAAAACTGTGGGTGTCGGCCGATGCGGCGCAGATCGAGTATCGGATTTTTGCCAGCCTCGCAGCGAACCCCGACGTCCTTGCCGCGTTCGCCAAAGACCCCGACGCGGACTTCCATCAACTCGTGACCGACATGGTGCGGTCACTCGCGATGCCCAGCGCGAGTCGCAAATACGTGAAGAACGTCAACTTCGCAAAAATCTTTGGGGCGGGCACAAAGAAGATCCGCCGCATGCTCGGGTGCTCGATGGACGAAGCACAAGCGTTCATCGACGCCTACGACCAAGCGTTCCCAGAAGTCGGGCCGCTCATTCGTTCGGTGGAGCAGGCGATCCGTCGCCGGCATCGCACGGAAGGCTGCGGTTACGTGCGGACGCTCACCGGCCGGCGTCGCCGCTACCCTGATCTCGATCGATTGCATTCCGGGTTGAACGCCTTCATCCAGGGCACCGCCGCGGATATCAACAAAATCAAGCTCCGCGCGGTCTACGACGAACGCAAGCGTCTTGATCTGACGATGCGTTTCACCGTTCACGACGAACTGGACGGCGATATCGGGACGCCGGCCAAGGCTAGGGAACTACAGAGACTTTTGAACGAGCCGGCCCTCCCTGACCTGAAAGTTCCGATCAGGTGGGGCGTTGGTATCGGACCGAATTGGGCAGCGGTGCAGGATCTGCCCGAGGAAATGGCGGCGGGTCTTCGCGACACCTTCAAGGAGGCCGTGTGAATGGCAAAGTCCTCGATTTCACGACTCGAAAGGTCCGCACACGTGAGGCGCACGAAGGCACCTGCCACGAGTGCGGCTACACGTGGGCCGCACCACAAATCGGCGCCTGCCCGAAGTGCGGCAGCGATCACACCGAAGTCGGCAACCGAAAGCATTTTGATTACGAGAGGGTGTGAGATGAACAGAGGTCGATTCATGGAGGCGTTTCGCCATGCGCTGGAAGCCGCCGTCGAAGTGGCACCTGTCGCAGATGGCAAGTTCGATGTGGTGCTGTGGGACGACAACAACACCGAAGTCACGATCCTCGGATCGTTCGACGAACGCGAGAACGCGGAACGTCTGCGTCAGGCGGTCATCGACGCGGCGCTCAACACCTGGCGGAGAGCGGCGGCATGACCGTTTGGGTGCTTTGGCTCCACGACATGGTGCTCGGTATCTATCGAACGAAGGCACCAGCGATGACTCGGGCACATCGAGTCATGCGGCAGCGATATCCCGACGAGAAGTTCTTCGAACGGCCGCAATCGGGCGGCGGTGTGCGCTGGCACTCGCATCGAATCTCGAGACTCGAAGTCGAACCGTTCGAGGTGCGGGAGGCGCCATGACAGAAGCCAGCGTCACCCAGGATCTGCTCGCGGTCTTGCGCCCACGGTTCGGGAACCTTCGCGTGGTGAAGACGTCGGAGCGATTTACGAAGGGCATCCCCGACATCTACATTGCGTCGCCGCACACGTGGCTGGAGATCAAGCTGCTGAAGAAGGGCGACTCTCTGGGCTCGTGTTCGGACGCGCTTCAACGGCACACGATGCTCGACTACTTCGAAGCCACGGAAAGGCGCGCCTGGTATGTGGTCTATGACGCGCGACAGCCCAAGAGGTGCGTGTGGATCTACGAGCCTGAAGAAGTGGACGCGGCGGCCAGGGGGATCGTCGAGAACAACCTGGTCCCGGTGCTGACCGCGTCCGGATTCAACCACCGTGAGGTTGCGGATTTCGTGATGCGGAGGGCGCGTGAATGAGGGGTGGACGTGGCTGTTCAACAGGCCGGAAGTGGCACTACTTCCGAGATGGACGATCGCTGTGTAAGCGGTTCATGTTGCTCGGGCGAGGGGAATTCGAATCGGGCAACGAGGCGTCACCCGATAACTGCGCGGCGTGCCGGCGGGTCAGGGCCGGCGAGCTGCTCGCTGCTTCCGCGGACGTCCACCCTTAGCGCCGTTGGCCCGAGCTGCGCGGACCTTCTTCGGGGTGGTGGCCTTACCGCCCACCAGGCCGCCCAAGCGGCCAAGAGCAACTGCGTGCGGATTCTTCTGGCTCATGGTCTGTCTCTACGTTAACGCCCGAGTGTTCTTGTTGCAAGGGTTTGTCGTCGAACTGCGCAAGACACGCCGAACAGATGCCGTGCGACGCCGGCAGCGTGCCCGCTCGGAGGACGATCTTGCACCAGGCGCAAATCACAGCCATCGTTTCCTCGCCCGCCAACTAGGCCGACTCGGGGGCCAACTCGAACACGAAGTCGGAAATCACCTCCAGGGTCTCGATCAGGCGCACCGCCGCTTCGAGCGACACCTTCACGTAGAACCCTGGCAAGTCGGGATACGCGCGACTGCGAATCTTCAATACGTAAACCATCGTTCCTCCACAAACCCTAACCGATTTGGGTTTCTACAACGGACACGACGATGGCTCTGCGCCCGGCGTTCAGTCAACCGTCACATCTGTAATCGGAGACCTCTCATGAACGAAGCCCTGAATGAACGCGCCGTGGCCCTGCGGCTAGGCGTGTCGCCCTTCACGTTGCGCACGTGGCGCCGGCTAGGCCGTGGACCGGCCTATATGAAATTCGGGAAGGCCGTTCGCTACAGGCCAGAAGACGTGGATGCGTGGATGCGCGCGATGCGCATCGAAAGAGTGCAGGACTGTGCTGCATCGACCTTGACTCCCCAATAGCCCAGAGCCATCCTGTCATCACGCTAACCCATACCGCTTTGGGTTGTAGGGAAGGGAGCAACGAGATGACTTTGTTCGAACGGATTCAGGCGCACTTGGCGGAAGGCGGGAAGGTGCTGATCGCGACCTACACGAAGGCGACCCTCTACAGCCCGAAGCACGCCGCGATGTTCAAGGCGCCAACGAAGCCCACCGAGCAGGGTGTCTACGTTCAGCACGGTCGCCGCTGGGATTACGTGATCTCGGCGGAATACGTTCGCTTCGTATAGGAGCCGAGATGGCCACGATTCATACCGAGCGCAACTTCGAACCGAGCGACTACGTGGTCCTCGACTACCTCGATAACAAGCGGCCGGCCTATTGCGGCGGCCCGGTCGAGGGCTACATCGAGATCTGCCAACAGTGGGAAGCCGACATGGAACGCGCCCTCGGCTCCGATTGGCGCGCCAAGAGCCACCGTTGCGCGCATTGCGGCAACGGAATGGTCCGGTGGATCACCGCGGTTCTTCACAAGCCTTCGAACGAGCGAGTCGTCTTCGGCGCCGATTGCACCGAGCGGCTTGGCTTCGAGAACCACCAGGCGTTCAAGCTCGCCCTCCTGAAGAAGCGCGCGGCGGCCCACAAGGAAAGCCTGCGGATCTGGAACGCGCGCTGCGCCTTCATCGAGAAGCACCCCTCGATCGCGGCGGCCCTCACGGCGATCGAGGAACCGGTTCACGCGGCCAACGTTTTCGTGAAGGACGTTCTTCGGAAGCTCGATCGCTACGGGTCGCTGAGCGACAAGCAGGTGGCCGCGGTCGAGTCCTCCCTGGCCAGGGACGTTGAGCACGCCGCGAAGAAGGCCGCCGAAGCGGCCGAACCGAAGGGTGAGGCGCCCGAGGGGCGCACAGAAGTCACCGGCACGGTGTTGAGCGTTCAGTTCCGCGAGAGCGATTGGGGCGAGACCGCCAAGATGCTGGTCAAGCTCGAAAACAACAGCAAGGTGTGGGTCACGGTGCCGAGCGGCGCGCTTGGCACGGACGGCGGCCTGAAGGGCAAGACGATCACGGTTCGCGCCACGTTCGAACGGTCGCGCGACGACAAGAGCTTCGCGTTCGGCAAGCGGCCCACGTTGGTGGGAATCAAAGAGGAGGCGGCGGCATGAACGACGCCTTCTGGAAAGACCCGGCCGGCCTCACCCACCGGGTGACGATCGTCGCCCGCGGAACCCGCACGGCCACCATCGAGTATTGGGACAACTCGCATCGCGGCGATCGGTTCAAGGTCGGCCGCCGCTACAACCACGGCACACGCAAGCGGGTCGTGGTTTACCTGAAGGAATTGCGGGAGGCGTGATGGTCAAGCCGACCCGCGACGAACTTCGCACCGAACTAACCAACGCCTATCCGGGCACCACAGTCATCACGCGCGATCGCGGAATGGTGATCTGGTGCCACCGCGATCACGGCAAGGCGATCGCCAGCCTCGTGCAGCGGCACGGCCTTGACGTCACCGAGAACCTGAACGACGAGCCAACCTACACCCGGATCGTGGTGTTCGGGTTTCCACGGAGGAAGAAGAACTAATGGAACGCGACAAGGCACTCAACAAGGCCGCGAAGCTCAAAGCCATGATGGAGTCCGCGGCGCAGGTTGGCAACGAGAAGGAGGCCGAGGCGTTTGCCGGCATGGTGAACCGCCTGATGCTTCGGCACGAGTTGTCCGAAGCGGAGATCAACTCGGTATCGACCGAGGAACCGATCGAGGAAGTTGAAGTCGATCGGAACGTTCACGGCCTCGGGATCAAACGATCGCGCGTCGCCTGGACCGAGTTGCTCGCCGCGATCGTCGCCGAGGCGCACCTATGCCGGAACCTCGTGATGCCCGGCACCAATCGCGTCTGGTTCGTTGGCACGAAGCGCCACGCGGACGTGGCCGCCTACATGTATGGAACGATGGCTCGCCTGCTCGACCGGATGGCGACCTCGGCCTACAACAGGTATTGCAAACGGGTTTACGAGCGCGACGGTTCGATGCGCGCAGCCAGGGGTTATCGCCAATCGTTCATCGTCGGGTTCCTTGGCCGGCTGAAGCAGCGATACGACGACGAACGCAAAGGCGCCGTCCACGAAGCACCGCAAGGCGAATCCCTAGCCGTGATCCGGTTGTCGGGCGTTCTGACCCGCGTCGACGAATTCATGAAGGGGAAGAAGGAACTCCCCGGCACGAACTTTCGGCGCGACCAGAAGCACGTGGCGGGCTACCGGGAAGGGATCAAGGCGGCCGACGCCCTAAAACTTCAGGCCAACGCCATCGAATCCCAGGGCGGCCACAAAGCTCTCACGGAAGGCGCCAATGCCTAGCCTTCTCGTGCGCTCAGTGCTGGGTGATTCACGATCCGCCGACATTCGGCCGGGCGACGGCTTCCCCTGGTTCAACTGCCCTTTCTGCGGCTATGCCGTTTTCGTCAACGAGCCCCACCCGGAACACGCGGCGCTTGGCAACGCGTCGCGCGACGGAATCTGCCAGACCCCCTGGTGCCTTGCCAACCCGGCGATGCCGCTTGACGCGGCGCGTGTGGCCCGCGGCGAGGCCATTCTGCGGGACATGAAGGACGAAGAGCGTGCAAGGAATCATCGCCTGGCGATGCAACGAATTGAATCGGACCGCAAGGAAGCCGAACTCCAGCGACAGAAAACTGTCGCTGAGGCGAAGCGCCGTGGCGCGTGTTTGGCGTGCCTATTCGGACCTGGTGGCCGGCCGAAGTTTGTCAGGCATCGCGGGCCTTGCCCAAAGAGCATCAGAAAGAGTGCTGACCTGTGCAGGTAGGAGTTGACTCCCGCCTTGGCCGATTGCATCATCGCCGTGTAACCCAAATCGCTTTGGGTTTTCTAAGGAGGTTCCGAATGGCCAAGCGCAGACTCACCCCGGAGCAGATTGCGGCGAACGCGCGGATCGAATCCGCACGCGCGGAAACGCGGCGCGTTGTTGCCACTGGCAAGTGCCCGCAGTGCGGCGCCGGCCTTCGGCGGAACCTTTCGCTGACCGGTTGGTGGCAGTGCGAACAGTTGGGCGCCGAAGGCTTCCGCAAGGACGCGACGAAGCCTTCCTGCTCTTGGCAAGGATTCACGGAGTAAGGGAGCCAACGATGAACGCAAACAAGATGGTCGAAGCCCTCGAAGCCGAAATCGCCAACCTCACGCGCCTCTACCAGAGCGAGATCGAACGCGGCCAGCGCATGTTGCAGGAAGGCTTGGACCGTTCGAACCAATCGAGGCCTCGGTTCGCAAGTTCGTGGCGGGCGACGACGTTCCGCCGCCTTTCGGGTGCCACCCGTTTCAACCGGAACTCATAGCGAGGTTCTGATGCCTGGACACGTCACGTTCAACGTTGCCCCGCGCTATACCCCCGGTTCGCCGGCCCAGGTCGACGAGCGGATCGCCCGACGCGTCGCCGAAGAGGAAAAGGTCGGCTACGGCCGATCGTTGGCTGGCGTCTACGGTCAGAAGGAACTCTGGCGCGCCGAACTATTCGGCAACGCCGGCATCGTCGAAGCCCGGTGGGAACAGGTGCGGCCGAGCGGGTGGCTCGTGCAGGACTTGCTCACCGGCGAAATGTTCTTCCGCTACGCGACGCGGGACCCGAAGGGTCCTACTGTGGCCCAGCGCACGAAGGCGCGCCAGTTGGTCGCCGCGTGGCAAAGCCGAACCCTGGTCGATTGGACCGAATCCCGAGAGGCAACCGTATGAGTCACTGCAGCGACTATTTCGGCATCTACGATCGGCACCGCGGCCCGTTCACGTTGGTCCTCTCCCGCGAGGAAACAAAAAAGGTGAAGGGCGAGGACACGGTCGTGTTGAAAAAGGACCGCGAGCGCGGCCCGTTCAGCGCGGAGGACGCGCACGAAACCGCCCGCATGCTGGTCAGCGACCCGCGCGACAACGTCAGCGACGTGTTCGTCTACAGCGAAAGCGAGTGTCAGTTTATCGGTGCGGCTTATCACAAAGGCCAGGTGATTCCCTCTTGGGACGAGCAGTCGAGCGTGCGACTTGCCGCCGAAGCCGCGCCGAACATCGGACCGGACGACCAACTGCGCTCGACTCGCATCATGGTCGAGAGCGCGAAGTTTGCCGCCGAAGAAGCCGCGCCGAAGCCGCGACGCGAACCGAAAACCCGAAAAGCGCACCCATAAGACGGTGCAACCCGAGTCTGCACCCTCAAACGGGTGCAGGCGCACGCGCGGCGCCCGCCTGGTGATCGGCAAGACGGACGGATGGCCGAAGTCGCAAGGCGCGCAGATCGTTCGCCAGTTCTTCCAACACCCGGATCGCCGCGCCTCGACGCAAGAGATCGTCAGCGCCATTGGCGACCAACTCATGGCCGCGGGCATCGAATTTCCCGGCAGCCTGGTGAGCCGTTTGAAACAGGCTGGGTTTCTCACGGAGGCCGCATGAAGGAAGACCCGAACGCGAAGCCGACGAGCGTGGAAGAAGTTTTGAAACGTATCCAGGCACTCGCCGAGAACGCGCACTGGACGTCTGACCGCCGTTGGCGGATCGCCGAACTCGCCGCGCAGGGCCTCGAACTCGTGCGAAAGCAGGCTTGACATGGCCCTTTGGAAACGCGGCAAACGTTACTGGACTCGGTTCGCCGTGCATGGGCAGATGTTCCATAAGCCGCTCCGGCCACCGGGGAGCAACCGCGCGACGACCGACCGGCGAGAGGCCATCGGGCTTGAGAAGCTGATGATCGAGGACGCTCTCAACGGCCGCGTGTTTCAGAAGAACGGACCGACGCGGCTCTTTGCCGCGTGCGACGCCTACCTGGAGGCGAAGCGCGCGACTGCCAACAGGCCGCGCACGGTGGAATTTGATGAGAAGCACCTGGAACAGGTGAAACGAATCCTGGGTGACATCCCGCTCGTCACCATCACACGCGAAACGATCGAAGGCTTTCAGGCGAAGCGAAAACTCGGCGGGGTGAGCAACCGCACGATCAACATGGACGTCGGCGTCCTACGTCAGGTCCTGAAACGCTACAAGCTCTGGAAGCGGCTCGAAGACGACGTGAAGATGCTCACCGAGTCCGGCGGCGAGCCGGTTGGCCGAGCCCTGACCAACGAGGAAGAAGAGCGGCTCATGAAAACCGCTCAGAGCAACCCCGAATGGGAACACGTCTGGTGCGCCGCGCAATTGGCGGCCAATACCTCGCTCCGCGGAGTCGAAGTAAAGAACCTGCGCCGGAAGGACGTCGATATCGACAAGGGCGAGATCCACATCCGCAAGAGCAAAAACGAGACGAGCCTCCGCGTGATTCCGCTGAACGGGCCGGCGCTTGAGGCGGTGCTGCGCATGGTGATGAAGGCCGACGCCCTTGGCCACAAGGAGCCAGAACACTACCTCTGGTGTGGCACGCGGATGGAAAAAGTCGAGGACCGGAAAGGTCGCACGCGCGTTCGAACGCAACGAATGCGCGTGCTCGATCCGACCACACCGGCGAAGAAGTGGGACACCGCCTGGCACGCGCTACGCGATGCGGCCGGCCTGCCAGGGTTCCGGTTCCACGATTTACGCCATACCGTCGTCACCCGTCTGCTCGAAGCGGGCGAACCCGACCACGTCGTCGAGTCGATCACCGGGCACCTCTCAAAGCGGATGCTGCAGCACTACTCGCATATTCGGATGGCCGCGAAGAAGGCGGCGCTCGAACGGCTCGACGCGGCGCGAAAAGCCGGCGCAACGAATGTGGAATCGCTCGAAGCGCGCGTGCAACGCATCGCTGAGCAATTGGAGCGAGCATCGAAGAATCAATCGCTAGACCATCCCACCGAAACCGGAACGGCCAACGCCGCTCTCAGGATAGTGAACAACTAACAAGGAGGCATCTGATGGGTCACGTTTACACGATGAAGAAGAACGCAGTCCGAGCTGCGAAGAAGGCCGGCCTCGATGCCAGCGCGGTTTACAAGACGGTCGGCGGCTACGCCGTTGGCCACGCGCCGGCCGCCGCTCACGACTACACCAGTGCGGTCCTCAAAGCCACAACGCCGAAGAAGGCCAAGCCGAAGGCCGCTGCGAAGGCGTCTCGCGACTACCCGCGGGAAGGCACGAAGAACCACAAGCTGCTCGACATGCTGACTCGCGACGGTGGCGCCGCGGCGGCCCAATTGGAAGCCGCTCTCGGCTGGAAGCAGCCCACGATCCGCACCGCGATCCAGCGGGTCACGAAGCAATACGGCCTTTCCTGGCGCCACGTGAAGGGCGAAGACGGCGCCAAGTCCCGCTGGGAAGCGAGCCGGGCGGTGTAGCAAATCGCCAGAATTGGACTATTCCGTTTCGCACACGTTACGGCTAGGCCGGATCGAGCAGATCCGGTCTGTGCCTTTTTCGTGTCCCTAACGGGGTCAGCCTGAAAGATCAGTCGGACAGATCGTAGAAGACCACACCCGAGTCGTCGGTATCCACGCTAAGCTCAAAGCCGTCCTTCAATCCGTTCTTCCGGATTCGATCGGCGAATGCGTTGAACACCACTTGCGACTTTTCCTGGTCGTTCTCGCCAGGAAGACGATCGTAGGCTTCGGCGACGAACCGCAACCTGCCGCGGATCGGCTTTGCGCCTGATGCATGCTTGACTTCGAGATACGCATTGAAGGCGTGGTGGGTCGGCTCACGGCGGAATTCCTCCTGCTCGACCGCACCCTCGGTTCCGTCGTTCCAGCGGATCGGTCCCGCGATGGTGAGTGGCATTGCTATGGGTTCAACCGCGCCTTGACGGACACGTCCGATGCGCGAGCCGAGAGGATGCCAAGTGATGTGTCACGGAGCACCAGGTAGTAGCTCCCTTGGCTCACCTGGCTCGTCCGGCGGAATGCCTTGCTCTTGGTCGCGTTGAAGTCGGAGTAGACCCGCACCTGCTTGCCCTTCGTGACCGCGTCGACGAGAGCCGCATAGACTTCGTGATGGGCCATGCTCCCCGAGTGTAGCCGCCCAGACGGCAAGAAGGCGCCCGAACCTTCGCACGCTGCCGATCTCGAAGTTCGAACGGCTCGACACGATTGAGCAGGTCGTGGCTGTTTGGACCACGGGCGGCATAACGCAAACCTTCATTCCGACTCGGCACAACTCTTCCAGCCCACCCTCATTTGGCCATACTGTGTCCCCCAAGAGAGGACGTCTGGCGCGTCTCGTGATCGGGCGATCTAGCGCGATCAAACATGATCGCGCTACGTTGCGTGGCTATCGATTGACTGGACATGCATCCGCGTGAGAGACTGGTTGTGCTGTGAATGAACGAGAATACCGGCGGCTGCTTCAACAAGTGGAGGACGAGTATCGGCGCAAAAAGGATGCCCTCGAAATCGTCTGGAAGATGACCCAGACCACCAGTAATGGGCACTCAGTGGGTGAGGCGCGGATGAAGCGCGGGACCATTGAGGGGCTCGTGCGTGATGTGCTCGCCCATATGCGTGGGGAATTTTCGCCACGCGAGGTAATCGAGCGAATCAACCAAATGCCCAACGTGCCAGCTGAGCTTGACCGGTCATCTGTATCGAGTGCCCTGAAGCGTCTGGCCGACGATGGAGTGCTGGAGGTAACCGAGGTAGGGAAAGGAAAGCGTGCGTCGCGTTACCGGCTTCGCGTGGCCAACGCGAACGCCACACAACAGGAGCCGGACCCGCCTCCAGAGCCCGAGAACCCCTTCGAGGAACTGGAGCCAGACCCGGAAGCCGCAGACTGGGAGCCGCCGGACGATGACGCTCCCTTCTAAAACAACAAAGCCCGTCGCGCTAACGACGGGCCTTGATGCACCACCAACGCTACGCGCCGGAGGTTGCGTATAAGCACCGATTCTTCCAGGGCGATGAGGCCGCGGGGATGAGCCGCGCAACCTCGTCAGGGTCAAACGACTGTCCGACCCGAGATTTGAACCGGCACTCCGTCCGCTTCTGTGAATTCTAATCGGAAGCCCGCCTGGATCCAAATCCCCGAGTTCAAAGGTGACGGTCCCCTTCATGTGGAGAACCCACATGAGCAAGACGACGCCGCGTCCGGCGCCCAAGGGCTATTGGTGGATCTTCGTCAAGAGCTTCGTGCACTGGCGGAGCAAGAAGGTCATCGAAGCCGCGAACTACGGACGGGAAGCATTCTGCTTCCTCGTTCGTGAACGCAAGGGTGCCTAGTTGGTGGGCGTGCCCTTGTCACCACGAGGGGCACGCCTATCGCGCGGCGTGATGCACTCGGTTCATGAAAGGAACAGGCAGATGGCACCAAAGAAGTCGGATGTTCACGTCGTCAAGCAACCTGGCGGCAAGCAGTGGAACGTGAAGCAGGGCGGCGAGACGATCTCGACTCACCGCACGCAGGGCAACGCGGAAGATCGCGGTCGCCAGGAAGCGAAGCGTGACGGCGTCGATCTCGTCACTCACCGACCGGATGGCAGGATTCGCTCGAAGGATTCGTATGGTCCCGACCCGAATCCGCCGAAGGACAAGGAGCACTGAGGATGAAGAGGAAGCCAGTCGATCATGTGCTCGTGCTGAAGATGATCCCGTTGAAGTTCGCTGACGGGAAAACATCAGAGGCACGAGCGGAAGGCAACAACGCAGCGTGGCCGTGCGAGTGCGGCACGCTGCTCGTGGGACGATGTTATTTCCAGTTCGGCGATACATGCCGGACGGAATGTCCAACCTGCGGGAAGGTCTACCGGGTCGCCGGCAACAACAAGAAGCGGGCGATCGCGGTCGTCGAGCAGGCGGCGTAATCATTACGCCGTGTAACCGTTACAAGTGGGGAGGCGCCAATCTGGGCCTTCCCGCTGCTTGTGCAGACGTCTGCACTGAACACGAACGGCGGAGCAGCGTGATGGACGAAATTGAGGACCGTTTCTGGAAGTCGTATCTTGAGCAGTTGGCCGCCGTCGAAGCCGAGGCGCCGACGCGTGACCAGCTCGAAGCTCGGATGGCCGAACTTCGGCCAAAGATCGCGCAGGCTCAGGCCGAGAAACAGCGGGCGCTGATTGGGATGCTGGCTATCGTGGAATTCGCTGAGAAGGAGGGCCTACCGAACGCGGCTGATCTTCGGGCCGCCTTCACTCAGGTTCAACGGGAGGAAGAGCACCTGGCTCGTCTCGGGGAGAAGGCCGATCGTGTGGCCGCTTCTCCGAAACTCGAATCCTGAATTAACCCGCCGAAACTGTTCAGTGGATTGTTCAGTAACCCGTCGAACTCGCTGAGTGGTTCAACGAGTTACGACGCGATCTGGTGGTGTCGAATTGCCGTGATGAGGAGCATTAACGCACGGCAATTAAACACGATACGCTTCGGTGCGACCTTTGAGCGGTTCCGCTTAGCAAACCGCCGCCTTCAGCCTCTCGGCCACCTCACCGCGACGGATCCTAAGTATACGTCAGCGTGCAGGTTACGCACTCCCGATGTCGTCCAGAACGACTCCGGGCTCGATGCTTTCGTCCGCAATCGCAACGGCGCTACCGAGCGATTTACCGATTTCAACCCGGTCTGGCGCAGAGCTTCGAACCGGGCGCCAGACGATCCGCGTTGATCGATGGCACGAACGCCGCCATTACGAAAGAACCCGCTCGGACAGCTCGGGGGCTTACTCTGGCCATCGGCGCGGTGCTGTACGGGGGTCCTCGTGATGCTGCTGATGGCGCTCGGGTCAGCCGCCGAAGCCGCCATGAGTCTCTGGACGGTTCCCCTTGCGTTCGTGGGCGGGATTCTCGCCCTGCCGGTGCTGCCGACGTTCTACCTGCGGGTGCACGGCTCGCTCGAACATCGCTCCCGCCGCATGATGGAGTCGGAGGCCTGATTGGCGCACGAACACCAGCGCAACCCCGCCGAGGGTGCGAACACCCGCAGACTGGCGCTGACGCTTGCGCTGGTGCTCGTCTACATGGCCGTCGAATTGATTGGCGGGCTGCTCGCGCGCTCGCTGGCGTTGATCGCCGATGTCGGCCACATGCTGTCGGATGCAGGAGCGCTGGGGCTCACGCTCTTTGCGATGCACGTCGCCGGCCGCCCGGCGACTGCGCAGCGGACGTTCGGCTCATATCGGGCGGAAATTCTCGCCGCCCTGGCCAACGGCGCGATGCTGGTGGCCATCGCACTGTTCATCTTCGTCGAGGCCTTCGAGCGATTTCGAAGCCCTCCAGCCGTTCAAGGTCCGCTGATGCTCGTCGTCGCGAGCGGCGGCTTGCTGGTGAACGCGGGCGGCTTGTGGCTGCTTCGCGGCAGCCACGAGGGCAACCTCAACATGCGCGGCGCCTGGCTTCACGTGATGACGGATGCGCTTGGAAGCGTTCAGGCCATCGCCGCTGCCGGCCTGATTTGGGCCTATGGCTGGAACTGGGTCGACCCGCTCGCTTCGGTGCTCATTGGACTGGTGGTGATCTACTCGTCGTGGTCCCTCATCCGCCAGGCCGTTGCCGTCCTGATGGAGAGCGCCCCGGGCCATATCGACGTCGACGAAGTGCGTGCGTCGCTGCTCGAGCTGCCGCACGTCACGGACGTCCACGATCTCCACGTCTGGACGATCACGAGCGGCTTTGTCGCGCTGTCCGCACACGTGACATGTCCGGGCGTCCACGACCACGGCGCCCTGCTGCGCAGCGCCAGGGAGATGCTGGCGAAGCGCTTCGGCATTCGTCACACGACGATCCAGATCGACCGCGATCGCTCGTGCGGAAGCACCGATCATCAACTGCCCCCGCGGTAAGGTGCGGCGATGCTATCGCGTCAGGCGCTTGTCGAACGACCAGGCGCCGGCTCCGACCGCCAGCAGGAACAGCAGCCCGAGGAACATCGAGAGATCGGTGCGCGACTCGTGCAGCATGCTCCACAGTCCGTACTGCCCGAGCTTCGGACGCTGGAAGATCCAGAATCCGCGTCCCAGCAGAATCGGCAGCTTCGTCGAGACGATTGCCACCGCCATGTCGATGAGGAGCGGTATGGCGGCAAGCCGGGTCAGCGCCGCGAATCGTCCGGCGCCAAGTCGTTCCGGGAATAGAAACTTCTGGATGCCCTCCGACACGAACACCGTCCCCACCATCAGCCGGATGAGGAACACCGCCGCCGGCGCGCGTGTGTCGAGCAATCGTCGCCACATGGCGGCATGTTCTCACGAGCGCGGCGCCGCAGGCTCGAACAGCTCGATAGGATTCCCGTCAGGGTCTTCGATCTGCACCTGACGCCCGCCCGGGCCGACCAGCATCTCGTTGCGAAACACCACGCCCGCGCTCTTCAGCGCGGCGATGCACGCCGGGAGGTCGGCCACCCTGAGGACGATGCGGTTCCATCCGCCCGGCTCCTGCTGGCGGCCGTCGGGCATCGGGCGCGATCCCGAGGCGCCCGGTCCGCTCAGCAGAAGGTCCACCCCTCCCAGGGAGACGTTGGCAAACGCCGGCAGTTGCTGGTGCTTCAACATGAATCCGAGCCGTGTCGTGTAGAACGCGACCGCTCGAGCGACGTCTCGTGCCTGATATCGCACGCCGTGAACGGCCCTGATCACCGTGCGCGGGTCGAACTGCGAAGGCGTCTGCTGCTGTGCCATCGTGAACCTCTTGCGAGTACCGCGTGAACGGCCGAGCCGCCTGCGCCGCAAGCACGGTTTCCGGGTCGCAACAACCAGGCCAGCGACCGGGGTCAGATCTTGAACCTTGCCCGCTGCTCGGCGAGGGCAAAATTCAAGATCTGCCCCCGGCTTCCGGCAGCCGGCTGACAAGCACGCGATCCACGCGATTGCCGTCCATGTCGACGACCTCGAAGCGATAGCGACCGCGTTCGAAGACACTGCCGACCTGCGGTACGCGTCCCAGCGCCGACATCACCAGACCGCCCAGCGTGTGGTAGTGCCGGGAGTCCTCTTCGCTCACGATCGAATCGTCGCCGAGCGTGCGCAGCACGGTGTCGATATCCAGCGAGCCGTCCAGCAGCCAGCTGCCATCGTCGCGCCGCACGATCGAGGGTTCCTCGCCGGGCTCCGGCGGCAACTCGCCGACGATCGCGGCGGTGACGTCCGTCAGGCTGACGAGACGCCGCGCGCCCGTGCTGCCCTCCTCGGCCATCTGCACGAGGCGGGCGCGCCGGGCGCTGACGATCGCCATCTCCGACATCGCGAACAATCCGTTCAGGAGGATCAGTGCGAGAAGGAGCAGGAGGTCGCTCATCATGATGGCTTTGCGACGAGCGTCGCGGGATGGGACTGCTCGGACAAGTCAGGCGGAAGCCGCGGCGACCCGTCGAACCTGTTCCGTCACGACACCGTAGACGACGTGCGCGGCGAGCGACTGCAGGTGCACTTCGAGGGGACGCTGCAGCGTCGAGCCGGACAGGCCGGTGGAGCGGCATGGCGATCTCGTCCGCGCCGAGCCATACCGCGGCGCCCAGCCCCAGGCCGCTGCCGGCGCGGGCGTCGCGTCTGGCCATCAGCATCGAATAGACGGCACCGACCGCGGCGCCGAAGCTGAAATGCACGGCAGACGCGACCAGCGCGAGCTGGCGTTCGTTCAAGCGAAGTCCGGCGATACGCGCCAGCACCTGGGCGGTGAGCTCGTTGGCGTTCCGGTGTTCGTCGCGTTCCTGCCAGTCGCGCGCGTCGTGCGGACCGGCGGCGGATTCAGGCGGGCGATCGCCTGCGGCCCGGCTCCACGAACGCTGGGCGACGTTCATCGCCAGCGTTCCGGCAAGCCCGGCCAGCGTGCCGGCGAATGCAGCCCGGACCATCGCGGCCATGCGTCGGCGTCTTGCAAGATGCGTCCCGGGTCCGGGTCCGGCGAGGCGGGTCGTCTGGTTCGGCTAGGCGGGTCTTTCTGGTCCGGCTAAAGCCGGCTAAAGCCTAATGCCGATCGGAAATTCGCTGACGTGAGATTTCTCTTGTACTTGTCACGAGAACTCGGTACGTACGCTGGGGATGAGTTCGCCTTCCCCGAGTGGCTTCCTCGACGCCTGGGCGCGGTTG
>Ga0209172_10001158_pt1 | contig 60293 bp, 90 predicted proteins | sample LarsenN4metaG_FD_184113 | JGI IMG/M metagenome (GOLD analysis project Ga0209172, IMG submission 184113) | Hot spring sediment bacterial and archeal communities from British Columbia, Canada, to study Microbial Dark Matter (Phase II) - Larsen... ...
GCTCCGATCGACCTGGAGGTGGAGCTCCGATCGACCTGGAGGTGGAGCTCCGATCGACCTGGAGGTGGAGCTCCGATCGACCTGGAGGTGGAGCTCCGATCGACCTGGAGGTGGAGCTCCGATCGACAGCGCTATACTATATAACCACACCAGCTCCGCAGCGATCCCGCGACCAGTAAAAACCACCCCCTGAAAATAAATTGTAAATAAATGATTGACAGGTAATTGCAACGGTGTTATTGTCCTATCACCTACAACGGATAACGACAGCAGACAGGAGCCAGCCACATGCTAGTTTACATCTACAGCCGCATCAACGGACAAATCAAAATCCGCGCCACATTATGGCAGAAGCAATTGACAGCCGAACAAGCAGCCGCTGAACTGCTAGGCTACCCGCCAACCACCAAGGAGCCACGCCAATGACATACACAGCCGCAACATTACAACAGGCAATCGGACAGACCGTCCTAGTAACCCTTGACCGCTCTTTCACCGTTGCAATGCGCGTACTTGACGCCAAGACAGCCTACGGAGTGCCCCGCGTGCAGGTAACCCCCGTATCGGGCACCGGTACCGCATGGATCGACGTAACCCGCTGCAGCCGCTCAGAGGAGCAGCCGAACCAGAGAGCAGGGAGGATCGAACCATGAAACGAACCACTTGCTTTGAACTCACCGATGCCGCCTTTCCAATCAAATTGGAGCAGACCGGCCTAGACTCCTTCACCGTAACGTATGGGTTGCAGGTTAAAGACCACCTTACCTATAGCCAAGCGGCCAAGGAATTAGGATCCTGTATCATGCACGCTTTGGCATGTGACAGCAAACTTGACAACCGCGCCAAGGGTGAGCGTTAGCACCCCGCAGCCGTGAGGCAGCCACACCCCCGACACGTAACCAACGCGCCACGGCGCCAAGCAGCCAGGAGGCATGACATGACGACCTATCCCATCGCAGAACATGAACACACCATCAACGGTGTAACCGGCAGAATGTTTACCATTCACGCCCCGCAGGAAGTGAGAGGCAACATGGTACACCGCAATCAGACATGGAAGAGCCTAAGCCGCCCCGTTACCGGCTACGGCACCAATGGCCAGATGTCTGTGACGATCCGCTTTGACGACGAATGCCAGAATGGTCACCAATCGTTCAGCATCACGGCAGACGTTTACACGGCAGAGAGCCGCCGCCAGAAAGACATTGCAGCTGGGGGATGCATGCATGAAGAGATAGCCAAAATTTTCCCTGAACTGGCACCGCTCACCAAATGGCACCTTACCAGCACAGACGGCCCTATGCATTACGTCGCTAATACCCTGTATCACGCCAGCGGCCGCGACGCCAGCGGCCGCCGAGCAGGAGAGCCGAGCAGTTATGCGCACGGCGTCAGATTCGGATCGTCACCCCTTACGCAGAAGATCGAAAAAAGGTTTTATGATTGGTTGATAGCAGCCGAAAATTTCAACGCGACGGCGCTTAAAACCAACCCTGATTATGTGCGCTTTGAACCCGTAGCAGTATCACATGGTAAAGAGAAGAACGATTATTCTTTCGCGGATAAGTACACGTTCAAAGGGTACGATGTCAAATGGCATGAATGCCCGTTTGACACAATAAACGAGGCAGAGGAGTTTTGCGCCGCGCTGAGAATTCCGCACCAGTTTGTAATGATCCCCACGGCATACAGCACCGGCAAAACCCGCGACCTTGACGCCGCCAGGAGTTGTGCTGTATGGCCTGAAGCGACCGACGAGGAATTGACCAGCGACACCCTGAAGGCCGCACTTGAGGCAAGATTACCCGCGCTTATGGCTGAATTTCGCGAGACCATGAACCGTATTGGTTTCTTGTGGGAGCCCACCAAGGAGCCCGTGCAATGAGAGACCGACGCTACCAAATAACCCAGGAATACACCGGAGCCGCCACCCAACAGCACGTCCTGCGCTTCATCTCGGCACACGACACCCGACCCCAGGCAGCAGCCGCCCAGGAGCGACACGCCGAGGAACGCGCCGGTTGGATGCAACCTACACTGACCAAGGAGCCATGAGCCATGACAACCGAGACCAGAGGATCCCTTGAATACCTAACAGGCGGCGTGACCGCGATCCAGACCCGCAAGGCGCCGGTCAACCGCAGCCGCACCGGATACGGCTGCAAGATACCCACTACGTTCATGCTGATCGACACTGAGACCCGCCGCCGCTATCGGGTCTATGTCATGTGCTACAGCAACAGCGGCACATCCTACATTATAACCCAGGGACGCATGGTTATTGTTGACTGCCTTGACACCCTTGCACCAGCCACCAAGCAGGTGCAACCATGACTGAGATACTAGCAGCCGTCAGCATAGCAATATGGTGTATAATCACATGGCATAGGGGGTAGCGCCACGGCGCAAGGGGATTACCATGACGGAGCAAGCGGAGAGAATAGCGAACGAGAACGGCGGAGTATGGGGAGAACATACCGAGTACACGCTTGACGATTGGAAATACGAAGTAGCCAACGACGATACCCGCTTAGGCTATTGGGAATGGGTGACCGTGCGGATTGAGGCGGATTACTGACACCCCCACCCACCAGCCACCCGGCGCAGCCGCCACACTGCGCCGGGTCCCACCGCTCACCGCCCTGCGAACTTACACCGGATACCCACCTCAGGCAGCACTGATGCACCAGGCGCTAACCGAACATACCGATCTACAGCAGGCTCACCAATTATGACACACGGTATCCCTGTCGCAGTTGACACCCACGGTTTTATCAGTTCAACGATTATCGTGCAATTCAAACTGCTACCCCATTCTGATTGGGCATGCTCCAGCATTTTACCATACCAAACTTTAGCGTGATCCAACCCGATAATTATCGTCTCATCTTCATGAACCACATCGCAGCAGGAATAATCCATCACCAACACATGCACGTTGTAAATTTCCATCGTATCACCCCTTATCCTGTCAACCATCACACCGGCTCACGTACCGGCACCACTACCGCCCATCGTCACCACCAGCCAACCACGCCGCCCGTTTACCCTCGCAAACCATGCACCGGTCATCATACGCCAATCTGCTAGGCCGATCCGTACCACACGCCCGACACCGGCGCTTACTCGGATATACCACCTTCATTATGTCCCGCCCACGACTTACAGTCAGCCCGCGCAGCGCCCTAGTCTTATCACCATCTCTTTCCATGCTTTAACTCCCATTCCCGCTTGATTTGTTCAGCAGCATCGCCGCCAGGTTGCTGAGGATTATCAATACCCACCTGAACCCCTGTATTGTTATTCCAACCACACTTTGGACACAGCCCGGTTTTAGCCGAGTCAATGAACCGATGGATACCATTTTCATCACCCAACGGACCAATTAACGTCATCACGTGCCGCCTGTCGCAATCCCGCCATACCGGGTTTACCAGCGAGTCAAGAGCCGCAGCCGATGCCGCCTCGCTCCAATCCCGCGACTTGCATTTAGGACACTGAGCAGGGTTAGGTACGCGAGGCAACCACGAGTTACCGCACTTACGACAGTTACAGCGACCAGAGTCAAACATGCCATCCGGGTCAAACGGATCGACCGCCACCGCGCTGGGTGTGACAGCCGCACCAGTGACAGCACCACCCACAGCCACCGGCACCGCACCACCCACAGCCGCACCACAGAACGGGCAAGCGGTCACACCAGCCTTGCCACTTGACCAGCTTGACCCGCAACGGCCACACGTCACACCGCCGGCAGGTACAGCCGCCACCGGCACAGCCAGCAGCTTACCCGAGCTATTATGCAGACCATCCCAATCTTTCCGCTTGCACGAGGGGCATTGTTTAGGTGAATGAGCCAACCCGCTAGACCATACATGATTGCACTTCAGACATTTGTATTGCACGTAGTCTCCTATCCTTCGCATAGTGAACAGCTTTTTATGCTGATAGCATATCCAAACAAAAATTACAACGGATAACTCACCGATCATGCTGCAGCAGCCGTAACTCATTGAAATTACAACCCCCGAACCCCGAATAGGACCATTTTACTCTCTGGGTACTGGGGTTGTAATGATTTCAGCTACTTAGCTTTACTAACCCCTTAACCCCTTAAGGATATCTATATTAGTAGAGAGAGAGAAGAGAGATATAGAGATTAGGGTGAGATAGGATAGCATGTTTACTATCTACTGTTCTTCTATTTTTATTTAGCCAGTAGTCGTCGTTCTGGGGTTTTTCCGTAATGCTGGAACTTACCAATATCATTAGGTTATTTCACCCCAGAACGTTCTGGGGTTAGTAAAGTTGGTTCTGGGGTTTATATCCCTGTTCAAACGGATCACTCGTCACACCACCACCCATCACAGTCACACCGCCGGGCAGCGCCACCTGTGATCATCCCGCTTGACACGCGGAGCACCCATACGCTATTATCCCGCAAAGCAATTAGCCACTGAGTACATAACCTACACACCACTGAGTACATGGAGTACACACCCGCATCAGGAGGCGGACATAATGACCGATCCCTTTGATCCAGAAGGATTTTTTGCAGCGACGGCACCCGCTGTGAGAGCATCGACCGACTCAGGCAAGACATATGTCACAAAGAATGGCAAAACACGCATGTTACCGGCAAAACCCAAGGGTGCATTGGCAAGGAACACTAAACAGACGCTAAAACTGATAGTTGAGCATGGCGTGGATGCTAAAGAGGCATACAGCCTAGTGAACGGTAGACCTCCAGGCAAGCAGACGTTGACAGGCATTAACCAAAAAGCTCAAGAATATTCATTGCAAACGGACGAAATGCAGCGTCTGGCTAGCCGAGTTGTGAAAAATACACTCAAAGGCAAGCCGATGGTATGCGAACGGACCACCATTGACAGGAAGACCGGCCAAGTTATTGATTATACTGACAATCAATACCCCTCTCACACGAACATGTTAGCAGCCGCGTCAATGGTCCAGGACCGAGTTGATCCAATCGTCCGGCAGAACATCAATCTAAACGGTAACTTGGCAGACTACCTGCCGTTTGAGCTGGATCGGTATAAGTGAAGGGGCCAGGTTGCCGGTCTCCAGGTGGGCAATTTGCCAAGTGGTTGATTTGTAACACTTTGTCACATGGGATTAGTCCAATGATACCACTATATGTAGATTGGTAACCGTAGACCCGCGCCAATAGGTGTTCTAGCTCGTTGGCGGGTTGATCCGGTCTGAAAATCTCATGTATTCAGCCGGCGACCGGGGGGCCTGACCACTTTTGCGGCTCGTTGAGTAAAGGCCGCCACCCACCTGACAGGGTGCGAAAATATTTTCGACGTTCACTTTATTTGGTCATTGACAACTAGACCCGTATGACATATTGTGTATCGCAAGGAGGGTCACACTATGACCACATACGGGTACGCCAGAGTCAGCACCACCGATCAGCACCTGGACGCACAGATTGAGCAGCTCACAGCGGCAGGATGCACGGTGATTTACAAGGAGAAGGCCAGCGGCACCAAGGCCGGCGCCGACAGACCACAACTCACCGCGATGCTCACCGCTGTACAGGCTGGTGATCTGGTGGTGGTCTGTAAGATCGACCGCATCGCCAGAAGCACACTCGACCTGCTTATCATGGTCAAGGACATGAAAGCCAGAGGTGTGGCATTCAAGGCACTCAGTTCGCCTATCGACACCAGTAACTCATTCGGCACGCTGATGCTGCAGATAATCGGTGCCATCGCTGAGTTTGAGAGGACACTGCTGCTGGAGAGGCAGCAAGACGGTATCAACCGCGCACGGGCTGAGGGTAAGTACAAGGGCCGTGTGCCGACCGCACAACGTCGGTCCGAGGAAGTGTTGACTCTCTTGGACCTGGGATTCACTCGTCAGGCTGCCGCAGACCAGATAGGCATCAGTCTGGCGTCGGTGTATCGGATCGTTCGGGCGGCTGCCGCAGGGGGTGCTATATGTGGGAAGTAGACCTGTTCGACCCTATGGGGTTACTTGAGCCACCCCGCATGATAGGCGATGGTCCGATGGATATGAAGCATCTGGCACATCTCCAGAAGATCATTCAACCCGGCGCATACACGCACCGTGCCTTGATGGTCGAGGTGTACAGAGTGTATCAGGGATCACGGGAGTGGCATGAGTTGGTAGCAAGAGTCAAGAAGCGGGATAAGTACTGTTGCTGGAGATGTCATAATGAAATCGTAAAAAATGGCATTATTCATCACCTCAAATATGAAAATTGGGGTAAAGGTGACAAATTAGAGGAAGATGATTGTGTATTAGTATGCCAAGGGTGTCATAATCACCTACACAGATCAAGCGATATAGAAGTCCCGTTTTGGGCCATGAGAACACCAGAGGGAATGTACCCGTCAGGTATTGAGAATGCTATGGCGTTAGGCTATATGCCAGTGATAAAATATACTGTCGCAGAACGTCCTGTGTTGGATATACCAAAAGGCCACAAGCGATGTCACAAATGCCACGACTACTACCCAAGAGACTTCGGTGGCAAGACCAATAGCGGGTATTGGGTCTGCTCAAATTGCCAGTACGGTCAAGTCAGTCCTAACAGGGGTGAATTACCCATGGTATACCCAGCACAGCACTCAATCGGGTCGTTTAACACACAAGGAGCCACCACATGACCACAGCAGCCGACCTGATCACCTACCTAACCACACTCCCTCCTGACACCGAAATAGAGGTTCTGGAGGCGTACAGACGCCACTATGACACCTGTACCAAGTGGGTTGCACTGGACTTGGACACATACAGCGACAACATGGACCTGATCGACTTCACCAGCGGCCCACAGGTCAAGCCCGACCACCCATACCACGGCAAACGGGTATTGTTCCTGGGTGCCGAGTGATACCCCTTGACATAACCACACCACATGGTGTATTGACACACAAGGCAATAGGGGAGGCAGCACAGTGGCACTAGACACCGCACACGGAGGTGTGACCATGATACAACAGGTGAAGTCGCCAGCCAAACGCGGCACGATACCCATCACCACAGTGCGTAAGGCAATCGCCAAGGTGCTACATGACCGTCAGTCCAGCAAGGCCGCCAAGGTGGCTGATGGTCTGGACATCACTCAGCGGAGGCACCGATGACTGTGATAGCATGGGACGGTAAAACACTGGCTGCCGACAAACAGGCCACTTTCGGTGGGACACCTGTACCCTTCACAAAACTCTTTCGTAGCGGTGCCGAGATGATCGGCTGCAGTGGCAGCGTATCTGAGAGCCTGCAATTCGTGGAGTGGTACCGCAAAGGTGAGCCAGCGGACAGTAAACCTGCGGTTGAGGATGGTTTTGCAGCATTGGTTGTGCAGAACGGCAAACTCTACCGCTATGAAAAGCAACTGGTAGCACTACCAATGGATGTGACAATATGGGGTGCTGGATCAGGAGCAGACTACGCCATCGGCGCGATGGCAGCCGGTTGCAGTGCCGTTGAGGCCGTTGAGATAGCTTGCCGGTTCGACATACACTGTGGCCTCGGTATTGATTCGATCACAGCAGGTGACCCATGCTAGACCTGATCGAGATGCGAAAATGGGCAGACAGTGAGTACGATACCCTCGGCGCCACGGCATATAGCCGACTGTCACAGATGCTGACCGAGTGTGACCGCCTGCAGCGGGAGCGGCAACTGGAGCAAGCGGCAGTACGCCGAGTGGCCGCTGATCTGGTGGTATTGGCTGAGGCATAGGGAGGTGTGACCATGGAAGCATACTGGAAACGATTCTACTGCAAGACCGTCACGGAGGGTGTAGACGCTCTCACGGTGAGCAAGGACAGTGGCACCGAATGGTCTATGATTGAGATGCATACCAACGATGAGAGCAACGGCGGCATCACCATACGCAGCAAGGAACACGCTGAGCATCTCTGGTTCACATTGGGTCAGATGCTCGGTAAGCGACTGGACGGGAGGGGTTGATGGGATACTGGTGCATCTGGTGTAATCGGGAAATACAGTGTGACGATGGGGTGTTTGTCCACGATGACGTTTACCATCCCGCCGATTTCGTGTGCGACGCCGCACAATGACAGATACAGCTTGACATAGCGGTCACACAGCGTTAATGTGTTTGCGCTCCTACCTTTAGCGGGGGAAAATCTGGCACCGTACCAGACCGGAGCGCGAAGTTTACCATACGGACACCCCGACGGAGGTGTGGTTGATGAAGAAACCCCGCGCAAAACGTATCAACGGTTCACTCAGAGACAGTTTCATGGACAAGTTCAAACTGGACTTTTGGACAGGCTGTTGGCTCTGGACCGCCTCTACTGACCAGAAGGGTTATGGTCATCTCAGACATGGTGGCAAGGACTACAAAGCCCACCGACTTTCCTACGAATTCCACATTGGTCCAATACCGGAAGGTGAAGGGTTTCACGGCACCTGTGTTATGCACAAATGTGACACACCCGGCTGCGTTAATCCAGAACACCTGACTCTCGGTAGCAATCTTGACAATATTCTGGATATGAGAGCAAAACAGCGCGAGAGTCGTGGTGAATCACGGTACAATGCTAAACTCACACCCGAGGATGTGATCAAAATCATAAACGACCCGCGTGACAATGGTCAAATAGCACAGGATTATCCGGTTAATCGAAGAACAATCAGTAAGCTTAAGAATGGTCAACGCTGGAGACATATCACCCAAACCGAGGCGGCACAGAGTGGCTGTTAATTTCGTCCCACATCCTGAAATAGCACCTTGCAAGAGCGTATATGACGCTACGTTGCTGGAGTTGCGTAAAAAACTTGGTCTGTCACACAAACTGCAGGGTGACGATATTCAGGAGTTGACCAAACATCCTGATTTTCCGTATAAATCATGGTATAAATTTCGGTACGAGGACATTTTCCGCGATATCGCTGGCGGTGAGGACCACGACCGTGAGGCCCGTGCCAAGGGTGCACAGCGCATGCTCATCGCCAAAGATTTGTTCTACATCGTGGCGTTTGTCATGGAAGTACCGCTCGACCTGTGTAACAACCCCTATGTGATCGATAGTTGCCGTGAATTGGAAGAAAGTACGCCCGATGGTGGGCTGAGTGCAACCGACATACTGGACATCGAGAGCCGCGAACACTTCAAGGCTATTGACCTGCTGGAGCCGGTATTCACCACGAAAGGGTGGAAGAACCACGGTGATCTGGTTGCTGGCGACAGGGTGTTTGGACCTGATGGGCAGCCATGTAAGGTCGTCGGTAAGACCGAGGTGTTCAATGAGGCTGACTGCTACAGAGTGACGTTTGATGATGGATACAGCGTCGTTTGCAGCGGCGACCACCTATGGGAAGTCACAAGATCAGGCAAGACCCGTGTGACCACAACGCGGGAAATAGCCACACATGAGCATCTGCCAGATGGCCGTTTCTCTGTCAATGTAAACCAGCCGATCCAGTTCCCGACAGCAAACCTGACGGTAGACCCCTATGTTATGGGCGCGTGGCTTGGCGACGGTCACTCAGCATCGGCACGGTTTACTTGTTCCAATACCGATTACCCGTCATTTGAAAAGCATTTTAAAGCGGCGGGTCACAATCTGCAATTTGCTGCCAAGAAAGACAACTGTCTGACTGTAGCATTCGATACCGACCGGTCTAAAATTTGTCTTAACGGGCACAATATGGGCGAGGTTGGATACTACGAAAACAAAGGGATCAAGCGTTGTGCTGGTTGTAAAAATAAAAAGCCAACAACTGAGCCGAAACCCAAATCACTAGGTCTGGAACTCAAGAAATTAGGGCTACTTTACGACAACGAAAAGCACATCCCGAGAGCGTTCTTCAAAGGTTCTGTTGAGCAACGGCTGGCTTTGCTACAGGGGATGATGGACACGGATGGTACGGTTGACACAAGAGGAACCGCGACATTCTGCAACATAAACGAGCGACTGATAGACGATTTTACTGAACTGGCGACCGGGTTGGGTCTGAAACCGAGGCGCAGGCAGCATAAATCGACGGTCAATGGTCTACCTTACATTTTTTTTCAGGTCTCTTTCCAGGCGTACACCATCTTCCCGGTATTCAGGTTGGAAAGGAAACTGGTTAAGTGCAAAGACGGTATCCGTAAAGCTAAAAGGTTCATCAAATCCTGTGTGGCCGTGGAACCGATACCGGTATCCTGCATCCAGGTTGACCGACCCGATGGCTTGTACTTGATCGGCAAGAACATGGTGACCACACACAACTCAACCATACGCACGGTCGCACTGACAATCAAGCGTGTGATCAACGATCCCGACTGTTGTACCTTCATTTTCAGCTACAAAAAAGACGCTGCGGCCAAGTTTTTGACCGCTATCAAGGAGACCTTTGAGCGTCCACTGTTGATTTGGGCATTCCCTGAGATTTTCTACAGCAACCCGGGGTACGAGTCGCCTTCATGGTCGTTGCAGAACGGCATTGTGGTCAAAAGGAAGTCGGCCAGCCGCCGTGAGAAGACTGTGGAGGCGTTTGGATTGGTCGAGGGGATGCCTATAGGTGGCCATGCCGACCACCGCATTTACGATGACGTGGAGACGTTCGACATCGCTAAATCAGCCGACCAGATGAATCTGTGTTTCAACTCGTTTGAAATGTCATTCTCACTCGGTCGCCAGGGTGGCACGGAACTTATCCACGGTACCTATTACCATTTCCACGGCCCCCTGATCCGCATCAGGGACAAAAAGAAGCTGGATGGCACACCAGTCTACCGACTGATTATCAAACCCTGCACACACGACGGTACCCGAACAGGCAAACCGGTTCTATTCAGCCCTGAGTACCTGCAGGCATGTATCGAGAAGTCGGGCAAGAACTTCGACAGCCAGTACCTGTGCAACCCAGCACCTGTGGACACGATCACCCTCGACAAATCCATGCTCAACCGCATCGAGCCGGCATTCCTGCGCACCGGCAAATGGGCCGATCGGTACAAATTCCTGGTGGTAGACCAAGCGGGCGGCACAGACACCAACGTCGGCGGCCCAGGCGACCTATGGGCCATCGGCGTGGTCAGCATCTGCCCGAGCGACAGCCTCGCCAAGCGCAACGGCGATGAAGCGACCGACGACGACCTGGGTATCTCGGACGTATGTGTAGAAGACCTGGTTGCCGACAGACTCACGCATTCACAGGCAATCGATACCATCGTCAGGATGTACCTGAAACACGGCATGATCATGCAGGTAGGTGTTGAAAAGGTCTCCCTGAGTACCACCGAGATACATGTGGTCGATGCTCTAGCCGCCAAGGGTCGTAAGCTCTCGGTGCAGCACGGCAACCTGTTCCTGCTCAGGCCGGCCGGCCGCAAACTGGAAAACCGCATATCGAGCGCGTTGGAATGGCCGCTGAACAACGGTAACCTGTATTACAGCACCGGGATCGCACCGGATTACATCGACAAGATGAAGCAGGAAATGGATCAATTTGGGTTCGGGCACTCGGACATACTGAACATTGTCAGCTATGGGTACGATATGTTCCGAGTGTTCCCGTTTCACAGGTACGCAAAGCGCAAGGTGGTCAGTGTGACCGCACTCATGGCACAGGGGAGCGGTGCCAGTGGTAGGGTGAAGGGTGAATGGGGGTAACGACCCGGGGAGGTGTGGGATGGAGCAGCGGCGATTTGAGATAGGAATGAGGGTCAGATGTATCAACCACAACTGTTGCGAGGGGATGGCGAACGACGAGGTGAGTGTTGTCGTCGGTACAGACGAAGCATTCAACCACATCAAGGTTGCTGATAACATTCCGGGTAGAAAACCGTGGTACCAATGCAAGGACTGCTTGGCACCTGTAGACGAGGTGCAACCTGTCGTTGAATGTCCTCCTAACACCGTAGTCATGTTCACAAAGGATAGGATGGGCAACGTATTGGACATGGTCAAGGTGACTGGCCTGGAGGGCTGAGCCATGCAACGAGTCAAAGTAACACAGAGTCGCAACGGCAGATGGGTCTGCAGAGGACCACAAGGTCACACTGGTAGGGCGGGCACCAGGTGGGAGGCAATGGTAGCCTACGCACGGCGGTGCGCGGCGGGGGAGGTGTGACCCCGCCCAATGAAATAAACACTTGACAATTGTCACATGTCGCAGGTACTCTAGCTGCGACACAACGCATAGCCGCATTCACGGGGGCTGTGTGATCAGACCGATAGCTAAACAGGGAGCATCGGCACATGGCATCACCCCGCAAGATCACATCCAACGCCGCCAGCACAGCGGTAGCTGAGTTTCTGGCCGAGCGCATCAAAGAACTTGATGCTGACCTCCTGGCTGATTCTCATAATCGCATCGATGCTGTCGAAGACCTGAAGTTTGCCACGGTCAAAGGTGCCATGTGGGACGCTCAGGTACTTGCCGAGCGTGAGACCGACGGTCGCCCCTCTCTGGAAGTAAACCTTTTCCCCCAATTCATCAACCAAGTGACCGGCGACATACGCCACAATCGCCCCCGCGCCCGCATTGCCCCCGGTGACTCCACCGCAGACGTTCAGATCGCCCGCATCCGTGAAGGTATCATCGCTGATTCCGAGTACCAATCGAACAGCGACTATATCTACGTCGAGGCTGCGACCAGCAACGTGACGTGTGGCTACGGCGCCTGGCGTATACGTACCCGCTACACCGAAGAAAACCCCTTCATCCAGGAGTTCTACGACGAGCTGATCCCTAACCCATTCACTGTGGTCATGGATCGGCACGCCGTATGTCCCATCTATTCCGACGCAGGGCATGGTTACATCCTGAGCAAGATGCCCCGTGATGATTTCGAGAAGAAGTACCCCAAGGCCAAGGTACCCGGCGACTCCTTGCCGGTAGGCGAAGGTCTGAGCTACCAAAACTGGTTCGACACCGAGACCGTCACCGTTGCCGAGTACTTCGTCCGTAAGAAGCACAAACGAGCCATGTGCCTGATGTCTGACGGCAGTGTAATCGCCAAAGCCGATGTGCCATCACTGGCAGCCGCATCGGTGCCGCCTGAGTTGAGTTCGGAACAGCCCCTTGCCCCTCCCAATGAGCTACCCGCAATTCCTCAGACGGCACCGGTACTACCCGCACCACCGCAGCCACAGGGGTCGCCTGTATCGGCACCTATGCCACTTGTGCAACAAACCCCTGTGGCTGTCGGACCCACCATCATCCGCGAGGCCGACGCCGAGTACACCACAATCAAGCAGTACATCATCACCGCGTGTGACATCCTGAGCAAGAACGGTCTGGAAGGTGAGGACGTGCCTGGGTCATACGTCCCGATCATCCTGCTGACCGGCCACCGGACCAACATCGAGGGTAAGACATATATCAGCGGTCTGGTTCGGAACGCCAAGGACTCGGCACGGAATGTCAACTATTGGTGCTCTGCGCTTGCCGAGCGGATCGCTCTGGAGCCTAAGGCACCGTGGGTTGGTACGGCTCGTCAGTTTGATGGTTATGAGCAGGATTACGCCACAGCCAATACCAAGAACTTCCCGTTCCTCAAATACAACCCCGATCAGACCGAGACAGGTGCTCCGCTTCCCCCGCCCATGCGCCAAGGCCCGGGTCCGGTGCCCGCAGCCTTATTCAGCCAGCTCCAGTCGGCCATGGGCATGTTTGAGTCAACCATAGGGATGCATGGCGCCGACCTCGGCCAAGCTGGCCCTGAGCGCACAGGAGCCGCTGTGACCGCCCGCCAGAAGCCTGGTGACGTTCGGACGTTCAGCTACATCGACAACCTGGCCCGTGGTATCGCACACGGTGCCAAGATCAAGAACGAGATGATTCCCGAACTGTACGACACGCCCCGCGACGTGCGCCTGCGTGGTCTGGACGACACCGAGACCTACCTGCCAGTCAACATGACGGTCAGGGACGCCTACAACGCAATCATGGCGCATCCCGAACGCTACAAGGGGATGAACACCACTCGGCTCATAGCAGCCGGTCAGCAGCAGGGATGGGATGCCAAATTCAACGACATCACAGCCGGTCGGTACGCGGTCAAGGTCACAGTCGGGCCTAGCTACGCTACACAGCGCCAGGAGTCGAGCGAGTACATGCTGCGCCTGGTCAGCGCCCTACCCAAGCAGATGGGTCTCGGTGCCGACCTGATCGTGGGTAACTCAGGCGTAGTGGGTGCCGATGTGCTGGCTGAACGGATCAAGAAGACCCTGCCACCGGGTATCGCCAAGCCGACCCCTGGCGAAGAACCCATGCCCCCACAGCCACCCAACCCCATGGCACAGATGCAGATGGAGAAGGTCAAACTGGAGCAGGAGAAGGTCAAGCTACAGGCTGCCAAGGTCGAGGTTGAGAAACTTCGCGTGGGCAAAGAAGCACAGGGCGAGATGAGCAGTCTGAGACAGGAGATACTGAGCGTGCTGGCCGAGTTACATGGTCAGCCACAGCAAGGAGTGCAATGATGACCACCCGATACGTAGTCGATGATGTCACAATCGGAGAAAGAGAGAGCGGTGAGATATACGTCATCAATCGGGGTACCGCATCCACCCCAGGTACCGCCGCAATAGACGACAACGGCATACTGACCATAGCAGATGATAGTAACGGTGAAGTGTACCGGCTCGCTATCATCGACGGCGTACTTCAACCAGTGGAGGTGTAAATTGAGATACCTCATCGTTTTGATGATATTCATTCTGTCGGGAATCGCGTTCGGTGCAACGGGGGATAAACCCAACCAGATGATCATTCCATTCAGAAACGTGTCCAGTTCTACCAAACCGGCTGGTTGCATAGTCGGTGAGATGAAACGCAACGACGCCTATGTATTCATGTGTGCATCGTCTTCCCAATGGAGACGATTGGCAATCGGAGACGGATTCTAACAGCAGCATAGCAGCAGGCGATGCCGGCCAACGGGCAATAGACCAAAAGCGGTGCCGGCTCACGGGCAAGCAAGGAGAGGAAAATGGAAGTTACTGACGGGAGTGTGACCACCACAACGGAGCCTGTAGCAGCACCTGTCGAGCCGACCGCACCATCGGCCACCACCGAGCCACCCGCACCGGAACCAGCGCCCACCGAACCCCCGGCACCTGTCGAGCCACCCACCGCACCAGAGCCTGATAGCGCAACGGGTCTCAAGGCAGCGGCGGCAGCAGAACGGCGCAAACGACAGGAAGCACAGGAGCAGGCACGACAGGCACGCGAGGAAGCAGCATTTCTCCGTGGACAGCTTGCCGCAGCCACACCGGCCCCGGCACCCGAGCCAGCCGCACCAGCGGGTCCACCGGCTGCACCCAAGTCCGACGATTATGAGTCTTGGGATGATTTCCAGGCAGCCGACCGTCAGTACATTGTCAAGCTGGCCGAACACAACGTCATGCAGAACCTGCAGACCATCGACCAGCAGCGCACGCAGCAGCGCAACCAGCAGGAGACGGATGCCAAGTGGGAAAAGCAACGGGTCACAGCCGTCACACGCTACCCCGACTTCCAAGAAGTAATCAGTAATCCGGCATTCGGTCAGTCAGCCACCGTTGCCGAGGCCATCAAGACCCATGAGCAAGGGGCAGACATTGCCTACTACCTCGGCACCAACTTAACCGAAGCAAACCGCATCAACGCCTTGCCACCGACACAGGCCGCAATGGCACTCGGGCAGATTGCCGCCACCCTCGCCAGCAAACCGGCACCGGCACCGCCCCGCGCAGTATCACTGGCACCCGAGCCGATTGCCACGGTGCCGTTGGGCGTAAGCCCTCAACCGTTTGACCCTGAAACGGCTAGTATGGCCGAGTACAGGGCATGGCGGCAAACACAGATGAAACCTCTACGCAGGTAAAATAAAGGAGATTATTAATGGCTTCCAACGTAATTTTAACGGACTCGGTAATAGCCAAAGAAGCTCTCATGGAGTTTCAGAACTCCATCGGCTTCCTGAGAGGCGTTCGCAAGCAGCATTCCGACCAGTTCGCCAGGACCGGCGCCAAGATCGGTGACACGATCAACGTCAAGAAACCGAAACGCTGGATGGTCCAGCAGGGGCCGTCGATCATCCCACAGGGGCAGAGTGACGAGACGGTGCCGTTGACCCTCAACCGCTTCTGGACCATCCCGATGTCGTTCAGCGATGCCGAGCGCACACTGCACATCAACGATTTCCGCAAGGATTACATCGTGCCGGCGATCAGCAAGATGGTCAGCCAGATGGACTGGGAGTGCCATGTGGCTGCCTGCACCGGTCTCTACCCGACCGCCAACAGCCTCGGCTCCTACGCCTGCCCGGGCGCCGGCCCCGTCAACACCGTCATCGGCACCCCCGGTACCACCATCGGTACGGCTGGTGGTTCGGCATCCGGTCTGCTCCAGTACAACGCGCCGACCGCGTTCCTGAACGCCGGTATGCTGCTCGACAACGCCTGCGCACCCGACGACGGCAACCGTCACATGCTGCTCAACTCGGCTGCACAGGCATCCAGCGTCGGTTCGCTGACCGGCCTGTTCAATCCGCAGGGGATCATCGCGGAGCAGTATCGCAAGGGCATGATGGGTGATGCTCTCCGGTTCAAGTTTGCCATGGACCAGAACGTCCACGTCTTCACCTCGGGTAGCCGCGCCATCAGCGGTAACGAGACCACTACCACGTCCGCATGGACTGCCGGCACGACCCCTTCGGCAACCATGGTCTTCACTGCGGCAGGCGGTGATAACAACAAGACCCTGGTCCCGGGTGACTCTTTCACCGTGGCGAACGTCTACGCGGTCAACCCTGACAACCAGCAGAACACCGGCATCCTGTACCAGTTCGTCGTGGCCGAAGCACTGACCTTGGCGACCGGCGCCAACAACGTGGTCGTTGCCAACCCGCCCAAGGTAGCTGGTCCGACCACCGCATACGGCACCGTCGTGCTGACCGCAACCAGTGCTACCGCCGCCGTGGTCTTCACGACCGGCGCGGCTTCCACGGTCAGCCCGCAGAACCTGGCTTTCCACGAGTCGGCATTCACCCTCGGTACCGCCGACCTCCCCGTTAACATGCCGAACTGCCGCGCCACCCGCGTTGTCGAGGATGGTATCTCGATGAGGATTGTCACGGGTTATGACATCATCTCGACACAGGAAATTACGAGACTGGATATTTTGGGCGGATTTTCCACACATAGACCCGAATGGGCGGTGCGACTCGGCGGGTAGCACCACCCTCAACCAGCAACGGGGCTGCTCACCACAGCCCCTACATCACAATAAGGAGAACACATCATGTCTCTCGATTCCCACTCCACTACCATCTACGGCCCGCTGTCGGGCACCAAGCCCATCGGTATGCGTGCCGGTGCAGATCAGGCAGCCGTCACCACGACCGCAGCCACCTCCACCACGCCCTACGGCTTCGGCGCAGCGACCCAGGCCGACGCCATCGTCACGCTGGTCAATGAGATCAGGGCCGCACTGGTCGCGGTAGGGATAATCAAGGGCGAAGCATAATGCCGGCGCCTAAACTGCCAACGATCCAGAACCGCAAACCCAAGGTCAAGAAGCCACCCGTCACAAGCGGTAAGAAGATGGGCGGCATGGTCATAACCGTGGGCAAGCCGATGAAAAACTGCTGATAACCAGAGAGCCGGTGTGACTATCTACCACCGGCTCTCACTCATACGGACACCCTGTGAAAATACTCTTCGCCACCCCATCATACCGAGGCATCACCTACGCGCCGTTCCTCGACTCGCTTGAGGCAACGATAGCACTGTGCGCTGAACGCGGTCACCAGGCTGAATTTTACATGCTTACGGGTTGCTGTTACGTGCAGACCGCCCGTAACCAGATTGTCAAGCATTTCCTCGACTCCGATGCCGATGTGCTGTTCTTTCTGGATGACGACATATCCTGGCCGGCGACCGCCGCGCTCAAGGTGATCGAGACCCCAGGTGAAGTGGTGGCCGGCATCTACCCGATGAAGACCGAACCGCTACGCTTCCCGGTTGTCATCCACACCACGCCCGATGACTGCCCCGTGCAGCGTGCTGATGGCTGTGTGGCTGCCGCAGCGGTACCGACCGGCTTCCTGTGCATCCACCGCTCGGCGCTGGAACGCATGATAGCGAGCTACCCGGGTCAGCGGTACGAGGAATACGATGAGAACGGCGTACTCACAGGCACACTGTACGACCTGTTCCCTCAAGGGGTGAGCGGGGGTCGGTGGGTCGGTGAAGACTACGCATTTTGCCGCCTGTGGAGGGAAATAGGCGGGGAGATGTGTGTCGTGTGCAATATTTCATTTACACACGCTGGACGGCATGGTAATTTCCATACGTATCTGACGGAGGGGTGACGGGTATGAGGGTAAACGTAGGCAAGAGGATTTTCAACGAGTCAAACGGGGTGTTCCGTACCATATCGGTATTCAGCGAGGTGGAGCCGGCACCCGAGGTCAATCAGATACGCGAGTTCCGACCCAATCTGGCTGAGATACTGGCGCAGGCCGCCGCCGAGCAGCAGGCCGCCGAGGCGCCCCCGGCGTACAACACGGGTGATTGGATTGTCGTAACGGAAGAAAATCACCCGTTGTGGCGTGCCGGCCAGCAGGCTGTGCTGGCCGCTCCATCCGAGAACGGTTGGATGGCAAATTTCAATGGTGAAGGCGAGTGGTTCATTCACAACTCACACTTTGCCCTTGTCGTTGCGCCGGTAGTCACACCGCCCGAGCCACCCGCTGCCGCACCGGCCAAACCGAAACGTATCTGGAAACCGCGACCCAACCGGGCCAAAAAGAAGGTATGACAATGATCAAATTAATACTGGTTATCGCATGTATGGTCATTTTGACGGGGTGTGATGTCAAAGAGGAAATGCCCCGGTCCGAGGTGATCAAAGCGTGTAAAGAATGCACAGATGCCGGATTGAAGCCGAAAATGATGGTTAACGGCGTGAACAACAGACTTGTTGGCATCCGGTGCGAGCCGTAGAGCGAGGTGTGACCATGCAGGTACGAGAACTATTCATCGCGATCCTTGAGGTCGTAGGCGTCGTGACCCTGGACGAGCAGCCCGAGGCCAGTGATATGCAGAAGGTCAAGCGGCATGTCAACATGCTACTTGGCAGCCTGTCGGCTCGGCATCTGGTCCAGCTCACTCCCACTACCGAGTCGTTCACGCTGGTGGCCGGTCAGTCATCGTACACTATCGGTGTAGGCGCCAATTTCAACACCTCCAAACCGATCAATATCACCGCAGCCTACATCGGTGACGATCCGGTCGAGGTCACGACGCAGGGTGAGTACAACAGATGGGATACGGTCAGCGGACGACCGCGGGAACTATACTATGATGCCGGCGCCACTCAGACTGCCACGCCGCTCGGTACCATTCACCTGAATCCCGCACCAGATGCTGCTGATACACTGACCATCGACAGTTTGAAATACCTGACACAGTTCAGCGGTCTGACCGACACAGTGACATTTCCTGACGCCTACCTCGCTATGTTGACCTACAATGGTGCGATGGCTTGCTGGAGACCACTCGGACGTACCGGCCCCCCGCCACCCGACATACGTATGATGGCTGAGAGGACCATGAAGGTCATCGAGAACATGAACGCCCGACCCATGATCATCCGGACTGATGTGCCTGGCGTGATACAGGGGCAATATAACATTCTGACAGGAGAATATTAATGACCCGCATACTGCTCACTCTGGCAATACTGCTCACTCTGACCGTTACCGCTGCTGTTGCAGAGAACCAAGGCGATGGGTCGCTGCTCTACCGTGGGACTTACGTGCAGGGGTGGTCACCCAACGGCCTGTACACCACGGTGGTCAGCGTGGCCCGGTCAGCGACCTACAACCTGACCGAGTTTTTGGCATACGATGTGTACTGCCCGTCCGATTGCAAGATACGACTCATGCCCACCACTACCAAGGGCACATACCCGCAGGTGACCGTACTTGGTGGGACGTGGTTGGGCGCCCGGGTCAAGAACGTCGCCACGCCGTTCGTCAACATATCATCGGGGTCGGGGGGTCATGAATGGCAACAGCAATAAGAGCGGCAGCGGGGAGGGGGGTAGTAATGAGTCGTTTTATACTTGCAGTATTCATGCTTTTAACCGTAACGAGCCAATCATGGGCGGCGGTTTATTATGTAAGAACGGATGGAACGGCGGTGAATAAAGCAGCAGCGACATCGGCAAATTCTGCAAGTACATCAATGTCCATCGCTACCCACAATAGCCAGGCGTATGCCGCAGGAGATACTATTTATATTTCTGCAGCGGGCGGGGATTATACTGAGGTCGCACTGTCCGTGCCTTCATCCGGTACAGCAGGGAACCCGATTACATACAAAAATGTGATAGGCGAGACTCCTTTACTAACGAATAGCACGACGTACCCCGTTTACGTGGCAAATAAAGGGAATATTACATGGGATGGAATCAACGCTACAAACACAAGTGCGCCAGGGTTCGGTAAGTACGGGTGGTATGGTGTTGGCGCGTCTACGACTGGTATCACCATAAAGAATTGTGCGCTCACGGGCGGGCGGAATGGCCTGATGCTAAGTTCCATCGGTACAGCCATAATTCAGAATGTAAGTGCCATATCAGCAGAATCAAGTGAGTTCGCCGCAAAGATAGAAATCGCAACTAACGTGGCTATTGACGGTCTTACCGTAGACTACTCAGCGAGCGGGATATCTAGTGGCATATCTCTCAAGGCAGCATCACTTACGGCGGATAACCTTATCGTGATAGGGAGACCAGGAGGCGCAGGGCTGCAAATTGGGATCGTTTTGAACCTGCTAACCGGATATACGGCAACTGGCAATAACTGGGATGTCAGTCATTCGGCATACTATGGGGGGGTTAAAATAGTCCATGCGGCCTCCCCAACTGGACTAGGTTTATTCTTAAACAACATCAGCTCAAATTATAACTCAAACTACGGGATAACCATTGAAGGTGTAGCTACATACAATACATCCCCTCGAAATTATCTTTCAAATCTGGACACTAATAACAACGGCAGTTTTGGTATAAAAACTGTAGGACTATCGCACGCAGACATAGGACCCGGAACTAGCAACTATAACGGGTTAGTGGCCCAGGCTAACGGACTCCATATTAGCGGGGCTACCGACCTTATGATTGAGCATTTGGTCACTAACTACAACTCAGAAGACGGCGTGGGTTTCGGTACACAGTCGGCAGCGGATGCAGCCACCAATATAACAGTCCGGTATAGCGAATCAGCATATAACGGTAAAATAGGGGTAGGAAGTTCTGGTGATGGGTATACAGCACATTTGGGATGCACAGGCTTATTATTTCATAATAACCTAGTACACCATAACCTCAATACGGCATTCGCTATGGTTAATGACTCGGCGGGGTCTATCTATAACAACGTATGCTACTTTAACGGTGGAGCTTACGCCGGGTTAGGAATCCGAGGCGGCGTAAATATCAGCTCAACTACAGGGACTGCGGGATGGAATGTAAAAAATAATATTTTAGTGGGCAACTACCCTGTTGAAATCCAAACAAGCGACACTGTGGTGGCCGATGCATTCAGCAACAACGTATATATGCATATTGGAAACGGCGTAGTAGAGGATAATTTTGCCACAACAAGTGGCGGAGGGATGACATGGGCACAGTACCATGCCCTATACGAGAGCACGTCAAAGTATGGTGACCCACTTTTTAAGTCCTCTACCGATTACCATACCCGAGGTGGCTCCCCATGCATCAACGCCGGAGTAGACGTTGGCCTCACCACCGACTTCGATGGTAAGCCGATCAAGGGACTTCCTGATATCGGGGCGTATGAGTATATTGCGCGGCGGCAGAACGGCGGCAACGGTCTAGGCTTCGGCATGGGCCTCGGATTGTAGACAGGCGCTGGGGAGGTTTCTCATAACCCCCATATTAATCACAGGAGACACCATATGATCCGCATGATCACAACCATCCTACTACTCACCCTGTCCACCGCAGCCCACGCGGTCACCCTGACTCAGCAACCATCTGTCCCGTTACCCCTGGTCAGCACCGACGCCATGGCAGCCGGTCGATCGGGCAGCGCGACTGCTTACAAGATGACCCTGGGGCAGATCGACGGGTACGTGCGAGGCAGTACGGTCAACCTGACAGGGGATCAGACTGTTGGCGGAAACAAAACATTTACGACAGGCATCCAGACTGCTGACTTGCTGATGACAGGGGTGCTTGGCCCATGGGTGGATGACCGTGCGTACACCACACTCGCGGCGGCTGATACGGCTGCGGCGGCTGCAGGTAAGCTGCTGGTGATCGGCAAGGTGTGGACTACCGTACCGGCTACGCTCACGGCTGCTGTACGGGTACTGCCGGGTGGGCAACTCAACGGCTCGGCCAGTGTGGTTATCGGCGGGGCGTTTGAGGGGTCAGATGGGTGCTTCGGAGCGAGTCAGGCTGTCGTGTTTAGACAAGGCGCAATTACTCAAAAATCTTGGTTTGCCTCATCTGATGAATACGCCACGGGGCATCAAGACTCTGGACAAAAAGCGTGGAGGCAGACCTACGGCACTAAAGACACCGCCGCCACCGTCAGTGTAACGGCGGGAGGGGGGGCGACTGAGCCAGAAACACAGGTACTCGGGTTTGATGACCCCTCGGATGCGTCCGTTTACTCTAACCGGGACTCTGTAGCAATGTTCGTGCAGAACCTTGCACAGCCGATACTGTTATCTACAGCCAACACTACATTTACGACCACGTCTGTTACTAGTGCTGACTTCTCTTCAGTGGCGTCACAACTTAAAACAGGTATGCTAATTGATGTAGTTGGTAGTCCAACTATAACAGGAACCATAACTAGCATCATAGGTAGTACAGTTAATGTGTCCAACTGGTACAAAGTCGATGGTACACGGGACACCACTACACCCGCAGACGGAGCTACGATCAAAGTTAATCCTGCTACTAAAGTGTGGGCGCACAATGCAAATGTGGAGATTCCCACAGCGGCTTACGCAAGTTCCGCCACAGGGTTTGAATTAGGAACGCTGCTGACAAAAACAGGGTCAGGAGCGCTGTCTTACGGGTTTGATACAGTCTGGCTGGGAGGGGAGAAGGCAAAGGCTGCATATGCGGCACGCAACGGGTTTACTCGGGGATTTTATAGCGACTCGGCTACCACCTACGGGCTGTACACAGAGAAATCATCTGAAATGAACGCCCTGTCTTATCAAGATGGTTCATTGACTGGGAGCAGGATAGGCTTCTACTCAGCGAAGTTTCCAGGCGCGTCTCTGGGTGCAAAGGTAGGCTTTAAGTCAGGCGGCGATGTGATCGGGATGCAAATTTCCGACGCGTCTACCGCTGCATTTAAGGTCACTGTTGGCGGCGTGGACAAGCTGATAGTAAATAGTAGTGGTCAAATCGCTGATTTTTTTCTGCGGCCCACCGTTGTTAGTACAACCACAACGATAACTGCGGGTAACGTGGTGCTGCTGGTGAATACTTCGGGCATCACCGTCACGCTTCCTACCGCGACAGGCAACTCTGGCAAGATATTTATCATACGGTCCTCAGCGCCCGCCGGGTTCACTTTAGCGGCAACGGGGTCAACCATAGAGAGCGCAGCCACTCTTGCCGTAGCAGACGGCGATAGGCTAATGCTGGTAAGTGACGGGTCTGGCTGGCTGCGTATTCTGTAAACAACCGCGCTGAACTCGGGGTGGCGAAGGGAGCAACCCGCGAATCATCGAGGCCGGCTGACCACTAGGAGCCTAACACATGCGTCTACCCACAATCCCATCAGCCTACGCAGGCCGCAGCATCAACCAAGAGTCAGCCAGGCTGATCAACTGGTACCCCGAACTGACCAATGCCCCGGGCAGCGCCAGCATAGCAATGCTCATCGGCACCCCCGGGCTACGTCTGTTTTCAGCCGGCATCGCCAGCCCCGTGCGGGGTGTGATCACCGGGCCGGATGGTCTGCTGTACGCTGTCCAGAGCAATGCGCTGGTCCGTGTCAGCGCCGATGGCGCCGTATCATTATCACTCGGCAGCCTGACCACCTCCACGGGCAGGGTCAGCATGGCGCAGAACGGTCTGCTGGCTGACGGGATCGGTGGCAACCAGATAGCTATCGCAGACGGCGAGAACACCTACATCTACAACACGGTCACGGGGGTATTCACCACCGTCACCATGCCGCTCACCCATCTGGTGTTCATCGACAGCTATTTTATCGGCGTGGATGGCACCATGAATGCATACGCCAGCGACATCTACGACGGGTTGACATGGAATCCCCTCGCCACGGCGCCCATCCAAGCGTCACCCGACTCGGTGCAGACAGTCCTGAGCCTGTACCAGCAGCTATTCTTCATCAAGGAGTTCAGCACCGAGATATATTACAACAACGGTACCGCCACCAGTGTCGGATTTCCTTACAGTCGGATGGCCGGCGCGGTCATCAACTACGGCACCCCCGCCCCGTGGTCGGTCGCCCTCGGTGGCTCATCGGTCCTGTTCCTGGCACATGAGCGAGATAATTTCATCGGCGTCGTGATGCTGAACGGTTATATGCCGACAGTGGTCAGCCCACCAGCGATTATATGGCACATGAGCCAATCCACCGACCTGACCCAATGCTTCGCGTACTGCTACAGTGACGAGGGTCATACGTTCTACGTCCTGACCAATCCGGTTGACAACTGGACATGGGTCTACGATCTGACCACTCAGATGTGGCATGAACGGGTCAGCGGTGGCACGACCGGCAGGCACAGAGCAAACTGCTATGTCCGATCCTACGGAATGCATCTGGTAGGTGACCACCAGAGCGGTCGGCTGTACGAGATGGGTAGCCGGTACCATACGGACGCCGGTCAGCCGATCACCGGTCTACAACGCACTCAGCACCTAGCCGATGCCGATATGGGCGACATATTCATTGGCGAGTTGCAAGTAGCCATCGAGTCAGGCGTAGGTCTGGACGGACCGGCTGTACCGGCGACAGCACTATCCGCACTGGACGTGTCGGGTGGTGTGGTTAGTGTGACTGTCACATATCCGGGAGCCGACTATATTGACAATCGGGACCAATATGAGGCCGTACTGTACAACGATGGGACAGTAGTCACGTTTGATGACGGTCAGGTAATGACCGCTCTGACCCCCCAGGTCACGGTGATACTGCGGTCAGTGGATGGCAACGGATCGGGCGCTACGGCATCGGCCACGTTGGCATACGGCAGTGTGGTTAATATCACGGTGACCAACCCAGGTAGCGGGTATACCTCACCACCGGAGGTGATCGTATTGGGTCAACCCGTCCGACCACTCATGGCACTGAGTATCAGCCGTGATGCCGGTCACACCTGGAGCAACGAGTACCCACGCAGTATGGGTGGCCCGGGCAATTACCGGCAACGGCTGGTGTGGCGGTCGCTCGGTCGAGCGCGGGACAGGGTGTTCCAACTACGCTGCAGCTCGCCATGTAAGCGGGTAATCCTCGGATACGTGGTGCAGCCCGTATGAGAGCGCCGGTCGAAGCACCCCTCAAACACGGTGAACCATCAACCCGTATCACCACGCCGGCATGGCTGCAATGGTTTCAGCAGTCGTTCGACCGAGCGGTCACGGGTTTCAACGGTCGGTTTGGTGCCGTGACCCCCGAGACTGGTGACTACACAGCCAGCCAGGTGACAGGCGCCGTACCGGATACCCGCACGGTCAATGGTCATGCTCTCACAGCCGATGTGACTGTCACACTCGCGGACGTGGACGGTGAGGTTGCCGGCGCGGTGGCAGCGCATGAGGCGGCATTCGACCACGGGATACTGGGCACCGTGCCCGATTTCACCGCGCTGCCGGTCCATGCCGACAACGCTGCTGCTCTGGTCGGTGGGCTGGTCGCTGGTGCAGTGTATCGGACGGCAACCGGCGTGCTGATGGTGGTGTATTGACATTCATCTGGACATCACGTATCATGCCGACCCATGAAAGTCACACTGGTCAGCCATAAATATGCCGTCAGCATCCACGATCCGTGCTGCTACCCGCTCGGATTTATGCTGATCAGTGCAGCACTCAAGCAAGCCGGTCACACTGTCAAAGTTTTGAATTACAACCTGTGGGATTACGACTTTGCCGCCGAGATACAGGGCCAGGACGTCGTGCTGTTCACGGGCTGGTCCGAGTTCCTGCCATATATCATCCGAGATGCTGCTATATGCCGTGAGGCGGGTGTTCACACAGTCGTAGGCGGTGCGCTGGCGGCATTCACCCCTGACCAGATGCTACCCCACTGTGACTGCGTGGTGGTTGGTGAGGGTGATGTGGTAGCCAGCCAGTCGCTGACCCACCGGGGTATCCTGTATGGCACCCGACCGCGACTCGACACCCTGCCGTTGCCCGATTACGAGGGGTTTGGTATCCAGGAGTATCATCGGCGCCATTCACACCGATACATGGGTATCCTGACCAGCAGGGGTTGCCCGTATTCCTGCCGATTCTGTGCCCACACATGTCATTACCAATGCCGGTCGCTGGCAGCAGTGTTCCAAGAGATAGACCTATACCAGCAGCGATACAGCATCACCAGCGTCGTATTTAATGACAACACGCTCAATGCCAGTCGCGGTAGGTTTATGGCAATCTGCCAGGGGATGCGTGGTCGGGGTCTTGCATGGTCGGCGGCTATACGGGCTGATATATTCGACGATGAGATGGCCCGGGCATTCCGTAACTCAGGCGGTCAGTATTTTGTCATAGGGGTCGAGTCGTTCCGACAGGATAAACTGGATGAGATGTGCAAGCAGGTTACCGTCGAACAGATCACCCGGGCGCTGGACACCCTGCACCGGCATGGTATACCGTACCACGGCAACGTGCTGCTCGGTCTACCCGGCGAATCGTACTCGGACATACTGAACGAGCTGTCCGAGATACCGCAAGGGTATAACGTGTTCCCCGTCATGGTCCAACCGTTCCTTGGCACGGCGTATCGAGAGCGGAGTGTGACCATTGAGCAGGCCGCCTCGCTCAACAGCACGTTCAAACAGTTCGCAGAAAACAGGGGGATGAATTGCTACCCAATGTCATGACCACCTGGAGGGGTGAACGAGTATGATCAAATCCGACCCGATGCCGAGGCACGGTGATAGCGCCGAAGTAGCGACCATGAAGTGCCGAGAACTCTACAGGCAGCCCGTCATGCCCCACACAATGACCACCAGCCTATGCCCCACCTGTCACGCCGTCATACCGGCAGCGATCTATCTGACCCACAGCGCAGTGTGGATGCATAAGATTTGCCCTGAACACGGTGCCACCACAGCCATGGTCGAGCGCGATCCAGCGTACTGGCAGTATTGCCGAGACCTCGGTTGCACCAATATCTACGATGGTTATATGATCGACATAACCGATAGGTGCAACCTGCAATGTAAATACTGCTACCATCCAACCGGCACCGCCGACCGACCAGCAGCCGACATCATAGCTGAGGCCCGGGCACACCGCGACCTCGGCCCAATCATCCTGACGGGTGGCGAACCTACCTTGCACCCTGACCTCGCCACCATTCTTGAACAACTCCCCGACGCCTATGTGCTGACCAATGGTACCAACGGCACCGCCAACCTGCCGCGCACCGGCAAACTGCTCCATGCCGGTCTGTCATTCCACAGGGAGTCAGGTGGTCGAGACATAGAATTCTTGGAATCATGCCGTACTCAGGGTCTGCAGGTCGATACAGGATTTTGGGTGATCGATCACGTTGACCAGATGGCTGACGCGCTGACTGTGTACGGGGCATACCGTGATGTGTTACTCAGCCTGCGAATCAAGGCTGCCAGCAACGTGTGGGCTGAGGCCGGTGTGACAAATCACATCTACATCTCCGACATGCTACGCTGGCTATGTGACCGCGACCCAGGCACCGAGTTGCTGCTGAACCGGAACAACAAAACATCTTTTGCGAATGTCAAGCATAAAAATCAACACTTAATGCTCATTTCGTGGTATGACATAAATAACGTGGACCTATGTGACATAGACTGTGGTCCATACCACCGTGCAGATGACGGATCGGTGAATAATTTCGTGGTCACAGGGTTACTAAACGGGAGGTAGCATGGCACTGGTCAAAGCCACACTCGCTGATATACCGCGTATCCTGCCATGCGCCCGTGAGTACACCGATATTATCCCGGGTATGGAGTTCAACGCCTATCATTACATGGAATACTGGCGACGTGCCCTGACCAGCGAAATAGGCGTCATATTCCTCGATGTCGATCCAGCCGGCGTGGTCACAGGGGGAATTGGTGGTATCGTATCACCCGAGCCATTGAGCGGTAGACTGACGGCCATAGAGATGTTCTGGTACACGGCTGCTGGACGCAGGGGCGCTGGTATCAAACTCTACAGCCGGTTCAAGCAGTGGGCTAGAGAGCAAGGGGCTACCCGCCTCGCCATGATCTACCTACCATGCTCTATGCCTGATGAACTCAAACGATTCTATGAGCGGGAAGGTCTCTCTTTGCTAGAGATGCACTATGAAGGAGAACTAAAATGAGCGTAGTATCCGGTATCATGGGCGCTAATGCAACCGAGGACGCCGCTGAGTCAAACGCTGAGGCATCCGGTCAGTCGGTAGACGAGCAGCGCAGACAGTTCGGCATAACGCAGGATAACATGCGTCCGTGGCTCACATCAGGCACGGGGGCGGTCAACCAACTCAGTGCCGGTCTCCAGCCTGGTGGTCAGTTCGCATCGACGCCCACATTCCAGTTCGACCAGAGCAAGGTGCAGACAGACCCGGGTTATGCGTTCCGAATGCAGCAAGGTGTGGATGCGATCACGGCAGCCGGTGCGGCGGGCGGCAACCTCGGCAGCGGCAACCTCGGCGTGGCCCTGCAGAACTACGGTCAGGAACTCGGGAGCCAGGAGTACGGTGCAGCATATCAGCGGGCTTACGGTAGCCAGATGGACCAGTTCAACAGCGGTTTAAATGCTCAGAACACTAATTTCAACCGTCTGTCAGGGGTAGCCGGCACAGGGCAGACCGCAGCCACACAGCTCGGTGCTGCCGGCATGGGGATGGCACAAGGGATCGGCAACACGCTGATGACCGGAGCAGCCAACCAGGGCAACATACGGATGCAGGGTGCAGCCAACCAGAGCAACATACTCAACTCTGGCATCCAGACCGGCATCAACGCATATGGTGCCTACAACCAGAACCAGATGTATCAGAATTATCTGGCAAACGGTCAGACCTACAATCAGGCTGGTGGGAATATCAACAACGTAGACTTCGGCAGCTTCGGGGATACGTCCTCGATGAGTTGGTAGGAGACCGTATGCAACCACTTGACTTCACCCCCATTTCGAACGCTCCGCTGAACGCAATGCAAGCAGCCGCCTACGGTGACGCGATGCAGGCCAACCGGCTACAGAATCGACTGGCCGGTATGGCAGCGGCAGAGGACCAGCGCAAGAAGTCGGTTGCCGGTCTGGTAGCTGAGTCGCTGTATGGTGCTAGGCAGCAGACCGCAGCGCAGCCGGTCAACCAACTGGCACAGCAGCCGCAGCCGGCACCGACCGCGAGTGGCATGGACCCGTTGATAGCGGCACAGCGCCAGCCACAGGCGGCCACACTGTACGGTGAGATGGCTCAGGTGCCTGGTGGCACAGCACAACCCGGTGTGACCAATCAACTTGCTCCTGCACCGGCATCCACTACACCGGACTACACCGCACAACGCACTCGCCTACGCGATCTGTACAACTCCGGTCAGATCACCGCGCAGGATGCTCAGACATACGACCAGCAGATTACCGCCGCTCAGACTGCCGCCAACGCACCCCGAACAACCTCCAAAATGGCCTTCTACAAGGACATGATGGGCAAGGCTGCTGATGCCGGTGACAATGAGACGTTCCAGGCACTGTCTAAACAGGCACAAGCCGATCCCGATGTGAAGGGTATGATACCCAACACGGTCGATCTACAGGTGACCGGCAAGCAGCAAGTCGAAGTCACCAAACAGTTCACCGCACCGGAGATAGCCGGCATAGCCGTCAAGCATCCTGAACTCGGCATCACACCTGATACGCCCCCTGGTATGTACAAGATGACCACCAAGGGCGGTAGACCGGTGGGATGGGAGCCGAAAGAGCCGCGTGACCCGATCAGCACGGAGGGTGCATACCTCGATGGTCTCAAAGCCCAACTCGCCGCCAAGAACCCCAAATGGTCACCCAAGCAGGTTGAGTTTGAAGCGGCCAAGCAGGTACGTGCCGAGAACGCCGCCGCTGCCAAGGACAACAAGAGATTCACATTCGACCTCAAGAACAGCGGCAGTCAACCACCCGACTCATTCACCGCCTGGAGCAAGGAAGATAAAGAATGGTGGTTTGAGAACAAGAAGGCGACAGGCGAGAAACCCGATTTCGGGTGGGGTAAGGAGGCCGGTAGGAGTCGTACCCAATTTGCCAAGGAGTATTCGCAGTGGGCGCAGGGCAAAGGTATCTCCGGTGCGGAGGCTAGTGCCGACACCCAATCGTTCAAGGCTGATGCCGGGTCGCTCAAGTTCAACACAAAGCAGCTCGACGCCTCCAGCAGCTTCGTCAGGACCATTGACAACAACATCGACCAGCTTGAGAAGCATATCACCACGATGTCCAAGACGCTCAATCTGGACCGCAATCGCATCCTGAACATGGGTACCCGGGACTTCAACAAGAGGTTGGTCGGCGTAGCCAACATCAACATCTATGACATGCTGGTATCGGCTATCAGTACGGAGAATGCCAAACTGCAGGCCGGTGGCGCTGGCTCAGTAGCCCAGGTGTCGGAAGGCGCCCGTGTGGACATGGACAAGATACACGACAAGAACCTACCCCTGAGCGAGATGCTGAAACTGATGGCAGCCACACGGCAAGAGGGTGGCAACAGGATCAAGGCTCTCAAGGATACCGGCGTCGAGATTAAGCAACGCATGGCAGGCGGCAAGGAGCCAGCAGCACCCCCGCGTATCAGTCAAGCCACCAAATGGATCGGTAGCGATATGCGCGGCAAGTGGAATGATGCTGGCAGGCAACAGGCTGTCTACGATAACCTGAAGCGTCGCGGCTTCTCCGATACCGAGATAGGTCAGGCATTCCAGAGGGCCAAGGGAATATGACCGCCCCCGAGACACTAGGAGACGCATTGACACGGGTCAGCGGAATACCGCGTACTGAGATGACCAGTCTGTGGGAAGAGGTCAAAGAGAACCATCGTCGGCTGGCAGAGTGTGACTATCACACCTTCACCGACATCACGCCTGACAATCCGCTGAATAAGAAATACCGATGCAATCATTGCCAAGGTGAGATTGACAGTCGAGCATACTACTGGTTTATGAGGGGTCTAGCACATGGGAATCCTTGACGACCTGGCAGCCAAGCACGCAACAGCGACTCCAGCAGCCAGCGGTGGTGGTATCCTCGACCAGCTCGCCGCGCAGCACGGGGGCACCCCAGCACCGGTACGCCGCGGCAGCAAGACAGCCAGTGACTTCCTGGCAGAAGAGGGCACCGTGCCGACCCGTGTACGCAATTGGGGCAAGGCTAAGGGTCAGAGCATGGCACAGAATCCCGTAACCTTTGACGAGGGGCGCAAGCGAGTAGCCAATGCCGTGCGTCCTATTCTAGAGGGTGGTGGAGCGGTTGCTGGCGGTATCGGCGGTGCCGCAGTCGGCGGCCTGACGGGGGGTGTGACTATCCCACTGGTCGGCGCGATCCCCGGTGCAACAGTCGGCACGGTGACCGGTTCGGCTCTCGGTTACGCTACGGGCAACCAGCTCGCTGACATGATCGAGGGGGTACCGAACCGTACAGTCACACAGCAGGTGGGTAAAACAGTCAACCAGCTTGCGACCGGTGCCAGTTTGGAGATGGGTGGTGCCGTACTTGCCAAGGGTGCTGGTGCGCTGGTACAGGGTGGACGCAACCTCATCCAGCGTGGTGCCCCATTCAGCCCTGCCCGTAATCGTATCAACGCGGCCCAGGAGTTCGGTGACGCTGCCACGGGTGTTGGGGGTAATTGGAAGACGACCGACCCGGGATTTGCCGAGCGCACCGCCGTCACCGACAGCAACCGGTTGGCTCAGGTCAAACAGGCTACCCGCAACCGTGACGACGCGCTGTTCAACCGCCTGAACGCCGACCGCCCGGGTCAGCGACCACTGCAACCGTCAGCTGGCCAACGCGAGGGTGGTAAACTACTTGCCCTGGAGCAGAAGCAACGGCTCAAGTACAAGACCAGGGGTACCAGCGACGGCACCATGCCATTCGATGAGCGGGTGAACCTCAACAGCGCCGTCAACGCCGATACCGCCCTGACCCGTGTCAACCGGCAAGTCGGTAGAGGTGAGCAGCTACCAGCCAGCGAGTACGCCAGCACGACAGGCGAGCGGATCATCAAGTCGGTGCAGGAGTCGGAAGCCCAGGTGGCACCGGAGGTCAAGCGGCTGTTCAACCAAGAGGGGTATAAGTACGAGATGCCCCGTGTTGAGTTCGATGACGCTCTACAGACAACACTCGATAGCAACCTGGACGAGACGGCGCGCAAGGCCGTAGAGGGTGTGGCTGCGTTCGCCAAGGGTGCTGACAAGACGGCTGGTGGTCTCAAGTCGATTAAGGAGACCATTGATGGTAGGATCAGTCAGGCTATCCAGTCAGGCGACCGGGCGGCAGCATCGGCATTGCAACGTGTCAAACAGGGTGTGTGGGACTCGTTTGAGGCGATGGGCAAGTCTGCCGAGGCGGGGGATGTAGCTATCCATGAGGGGCGTATCATCTACCCGAGCAAGCTACGCAGCCAGATAGCCACACTCGATGAACGCATTGCCGCAGAGCAAGCAGCCGGCGCCAAGCCCGACCTAGCAACTATGCGTGCTGAGATGGGTGCTCAACCTGGTATGATGAAGGTGACGGGGGAGTCGGATGCGGTTTACGCTGCCAGGTTGACCAAGGAGTATGAGAAGGCTGGCAAACCGGTGCCGCTAGAGGGGCAGCAGGGTACCGCAGTCACGCCGCCGCCTGCACCACAGCAGACATGGAACGAGTTTACTGGCTCCAAAATGTCCGAGTACATGAAATCAGAAGGTGGTCATGCCGGCGCGATGAAGCGTCTAGGCGCTGAGTGGCAGGAAATCAAGGCTGCACCGCAACCAGCAGCACCTACGGCACCTGCGTCCAACACCCTCACCGAACTGACCACTCGCCGCCAGGCGCTACAGGACACCCTGACCGCCGCCCAACCAGCCGAGGATGTGGCGGCCAGCTACGCCAGCGCACGCCGGTATACCCGCGAAGAACAGAAAGACCGCTTCGCCCGGGATACCATCGCCGGTATCCTCAAGAAGGGCGATCAGTACGGCGGTCTGAATACCCCGCTGGAGCAGATACCCGACAAGGTGTTCACGCCCCGTGGTGCGTTTGAACTGGTCAGAGCCAAGATGCCTTACGTGCCGGCCACCGGACCCGTAGACCAAGCAGCCAGGTTCACAGCCGGTCGGCAGGCAGCCGGCGAGCTGGTCTACCCGCACGTGGTCACACGGTTCACCAAGGCAGCTATCGAGCCGTCAACCGGCGTGATGAGTGTACCGGCAGCCGAACGCTTCCTACGCGACAATGCCGAGGTGCTGAACACTCTCGGTCTGACCAAGGACGTGGAGCAGATCATCAAGGGTCAGCTGCCCAAGGCGATACGCACCCACCTTGACGGCCTGGGGGTGGACTCCCTGCGTAATCCCACCATGTCGGCTCGAATGGCTATCAAATTCGCCAAGAAGCAGTTTGGCCCGAGCATCGGTAAATACTTCGGTAGCACCCGGGCGGTGATGGATTGGGCGCATACACTGGAAATATCCGAACGCAGCAACGTGGTAGCCACACTCAGGGGTAGCAATACCGCCGAGAAGCTGGACCTACTGGCACTCGGTGACAAGGTGTCTATGTTCGGTGCGGTACTTGCCAAGGCCGGCTGGCTGATGAACTCGATCAAGGGGGCTGTCGGCGCTGTGGTCAAGAATCCCATGAAATCAGCCGAGGCGCGGGTAGACCAGATCATACAGGACGGACTACTGGATGGCAATGTGGCCGCATCGCTGATGGAAATCTACCGTGCTAAAAAATACACGGACATCAGCCAGCGCGCAGCCGACACGCTCAAGCCGTATTTCATCCAGATAATGGCTACACAGGCTGGACCACCATCGGAGGCACAGGGTGGTGGACCCGAAGCCAGTGTGCAACCCGCCGACACCACCAAGCAGGAGGCACGTGAACTGTTACGCACGGGCGGCAAGGAAATGTCGTCAGCAGAGCGGCGTCAGTTGGTGGGTAACGTGATGAAAGCACTACCCATCGGTGGTATCACCTTGAAATCATGGGATGCCGCTGCGTCATTCGTGGAGCCCATCGTGGCAAAAGGTCTTGTGCGGTTGTACCGTGGCGAGACACCCAAGTTCGCAACAACAGCAGCTGATACGTCCGCTGGTCGATGGTTCAGCCTGGACCGGGAAGCTGCCGAGCACTTCGGTCAGACCGCCTCGGAAACCGCTGGAACTAAAGGCCGTTTATCATTCGTGGATATACCCGCCGCTGATGTGGTTAAGTATGCGAACCATCCTGAGATTGGTGAGTTTGCCGGCAAAGCAGAACAGGCTGTGATCCTGCCATCCAATCTAGCCAACTTACGTAAGACCCTATTCGATGTACCCAAATCGAGTATGATGGGTGACGCTAAATGGAAGAAACTGGTAGAAGACGCCAAGCGGCGGTTCAACGAGAGCAAGGGTAAATAGCCTATTGACTCTCAATGCAATTAACTGTATGCTCCCCGTGTGACTTGACATAGGGGGTGAGTGTGACTCATCAGGAATTGACAGAACGCCAGCATTTACCGTTTGAGTACAAACTACGGTACATGGACATCAAAATACAGGAGTTCTACGAGTCACAGAATGGTCAGGTGTATGTCGCTTATTCCGGTGGCAAGGATTCCGAGTTTCTACGTGACAGGGTGCGTCGTCTTTACCCAGAAGTACCCTTAGTTTTCTCAGATACAGGTCTTGAGTTCAGACAGATACGCGATCATGTTGCAACTCACACCAATGTCACGTGGCTCAAACCCAAGCACCGGTTCGATCAGGTCATTGAAAAATTCGGTTATCCTGTCGTCAGTAAAGAAGTCGCTACGGCGATCAATCGTTATCAGAACACTAAATCCCAGGCGCAACGTGACTACCGGTTGAACGGCGGCATTGACTTCATGACAGGCAAGAAACAGTCGGCCGGCGTGATCCCTGAGAAATGGAAGTACCTGCTGGACGCCCCGTTCAAGATTAGCGAACAATGCTGCTACTACATGAAGAAAGCACCTTTCGTGAAATACGAGAAGGAAACTGGACGTAAACCTTTCATTGGCACGATGGCGTGTGACAGCCGATTACGACTTAAAGACTATCTGAAATTTGGCTGTAACGCTTTCGATAAGAAAAAGATTCAATCCCGCCCGATGAGTATCATGCTTGAGAAAGATGTCTGGTTTTATCTCAAGAGCAACAATGTGCCTTACTGCTCAGTGTATGACATGGGGTATAACCGAACCGGCTGCATGTTCTGTGCGTTCGGTTGTCACATGGAACCAAAACCAGGGCGATTTGACCGAATGATGGTCACACACCCTGACGAGTATAAATACTGCATGAACCAACTCGGGATGAAGGAAGTGTTGCAGTGGGTAACCGACCCGTTCGACCCACAAGGATTGCTTGCTTTTTAACTCGTATTGTGGTAACGGTCATCACACAAGTCACCAGCATACAGGGTGGTGACTCTCAACCCATACAGGCGGGTACCCCATGTCTCTGACAGTCCTCTGTCCCATGCCACGCTTTGCCGAGTTCCTACCATCGGGCGCACCAGCCGCTGGCGGACTACTCTACACCGCCCAACCGACCACCACAGCCGGCCCCGGGCAATCCTTCCCTAAATCAACTTACACTGATGCCACGGGGCAGATAGCCAACTCAAACCCTGTCATACTTGATGCAGCCGGTCGGGCCTCTGTGTGGTTGAACGGTTCATACTCCGTGGCACTTTACGATGCAGACGGTCTGCTGATCTATACAATCGACATGGTGTCTGGTATAGATACCGGCAGTATCGGTGCAACCCTCCAGATATTCGGCGATGCTGCTGCAGCCATTTACAACGCCAACATCCTATCCGCCGACGACCCCCTGGCACCCGCCTACTACGAGATATTCAAGACCGACTCCAGTGTCAATCCTGTCAGGATCACACCAGCAACTGGCACCGTGCAGGGCCAACCGTACATTGACCTCGATGTACAGGGTGTGGGTATCCGGCTGGTTCGATCAGCGGTAGATAATAACTGGTATAAGGGGTAACCATGCCACGTAAACCGATTAAACGTCCCAAACCACCTGTCAAAAAACCGACACCGGTACCACGTCCGGGGAGAACCTACTATGCCTGAGCAATCCTGTCTCACACCCAATTGCCTCACCGACCGGCAGGTCAAGGAAGCGGTACTCACAACCAAGATGAACACCGTCGTGGCGCTCTGTATCACAGCCGTGGGGCTACTCAGCTATTCGGTGTTCTGGCAGGCGCCCGTCATGCGGGCCGAGGTAGCCAAGGAAATCAACCGGCTGGATAATGTTGACCGGGATATTAAATCTGACATGGAACGCATGGGTCTCAGGATCACTGCGCTGGAGGAAAAATGATCACGCGCATACTGATCACCGTAGTAACCGTGCTGGCGCTGTGTGGCTGCGGCTCACCGGCTCCTGCCGCTATCTTGGTGCAGGGGTCTAATGGCACCTACGCTGTCAAGACCACACTGGCTGCCGCTGCCGCTGCCGCTGATGCTGCCGGCAAGACAGTGGTGGTTACTCATGCGCTGAGTGCTGTGCAGAGTAATATCTCCAGCGCCACCCTGCACGGTTGGCCGGCTGACAGGAAACTGGTTATCACGGCCGATGGGTCGCTCGGCAACACGACCACCTTCAGATTTCTCGGTGAATCGCCTGACCACGGTGCTAGACAAGTGTTTGCAGGGGCCGGCAGTATCGTTGGTCTGAAAGAAGCACGCCCTGAGTGGTGGGGTTCCGGTGGCGCGGCTGCAACCGTAGCCGCAGCGGTCAACTCCCTTGTTGCGGGTGGCACGGTCCGACTGCTCCCCACAGTGTACATCTCCCCCTATGACACTGAGGCTGGCCATCTAACAAAAAACAGCGTTACCTTTGCCGGCGCAAAGATGCCCAATGTCAACGCCGGCAACACGGCACTGGAAAACGGTACAATCATACAGGGTTCGTTCATGGTCTTCGCTCACAATGTTACGGTGCTCGACCTCGGCGTTGACTGCGGGCTGACCGTGTGCGATGCCCTTTATGGGGGTACGTCCCAGGAGGGGTTTACTATCGCCAACCTCAGCACCCACCCCGCGGCAACGGCACCGTTCAAGGGATTCCGAGCTGAAAATATCCAAGTGTTGCTGAAAGATACAGCCGGCACCACAATGAACCACGGGTTTCTGTGCGAGTATGTGGACGGTGCTTTTGTTAAAAACATCCGTACTCAGTATGGTCTGCATGGTATCGTGTTCAAGGCAACCAACTCAACTGGTATCGGGCTGTGGGCGAAAGATTGCACAGGGGAAGGTGTCATTATCAAGTCTGATAGCTACGCTCAGAGCGGCCAATCCTCTTACTCTGGCATCAACATTCAGTCCACCACGCAGGGTGTAGGCGGTGGGCTGGTACTGTTCGCTGCATCCGACAATCTGGGCCATATCGACGTGTCCGATGTGATTATCAACAACACCAGCTTTGGTTTGCAGATAAACGGGTTGCCAGGAAACGTAGCCGAAGACATCACTATCAACAAAATCAGTATCACCAACGTGACAGGTTTCGGGGTGCAGGTGAGTGCGACGGCTAACTATGTGACCATCATTGATGGTGTAGTGAACAGTGGCCTGAATACCGGATTCCTCATCGAACTTGGGGCAACCAATATCGACCTAGTCAGGTGCCGCGCCAGAGCCAATGGTGTACGGGGCTTCGATATTGCCAGTCTCAGTACCCGCCTTTTCGACTGTACCAGTGCAGCGAATACCATCGCCGGTCTAAACGTAGCCACACCCTCACTACAGATGGAGGGGGGTAGGTTTGGCGACGGCATTGTCTATGCAGCAGGAGCAGTCTCGATGACCACTGACGCCGACATCGCCGTTACTAACCCGGCACTCTCCAACTCCTGGGTGGATTTCGGAGGAGGTAACCCGGTGGCAGCGTGGTGGGTGGACAACGGCAGAGTGCGGCTCGCGGGCCTTATCAAGAGCGGCACTCTCGGCACTACCATTTTCACGCTTCCGGTCGGCGCACGTCCGGCGTCTGCTAAACGATTCCACGTACTCTGCTACAACGGTGTTACGGCGGTGACAGGAGAGATGATCATCTCTGCAGCCGGGGAGGTTTCACTGAGCTACGGTGCAAACAATTACGTTTCGCTCGATGGCGTTGAATTTTCGCTAGCGTTTGACTGAATGAGGAGTAACCAATGACCATAACAAAAGCGAGGCGGGAAGGTGTGACCAGCATACTCGCAGCACTCATCCTACTCGCCCTCGCCACCACCGCCCATGCTGCCGACATCAAGCCGGCACTCAAAGCCACATTCGCACATGAGGGCGGCTACCAAGCAATGCGCGGCGACCGGGGTAACTGGACCGGCGGTGCCATCGGCAAGGGCGATCTCAAGGGTACCAAGTACGGCATCGCGGCCAACAGCTACCCGAATGAGGATATCCGGAACCTGACCCTTGACCGAGCAGCCGTGATCTACTCTCGGGACTTTTGGGGTGCCAGCCGGTGCGACGAGTGGCGGTCACAGATCATCGCCAACGTCTATTTTGGATGGGCTGTCAACCAAGGCCAAGGTACCGCAGCACGGATCATGCAAAGAGCAATCAACTATGCAGGCTACCCTCGACCACCCATCGCCGTTGACGGTAATATCGGCCCGGGCACCGTGCGCCGGCTGAACGAAGTTGACCAGACGTTGCTGTTCGTCCATCTGGTCGGCTTGACCCACGGGCGGTATATCCAGATAGTTGATCACAACCCCGCTCAGATGCAGTTCTTGGATACATGGGCACGTAGGATGAAGATCGAGGTCATGCGGTCAGTGAAGGAATACGAGGCCCGGTGAGGTGTGATCATGGAAGACAGTCAACGGATCAAGATGCTAGAGTCATACGGCACCCGGGGTGGGGCATATTGCAGCTACGCGATGGGCCATTGTGTCCATGGCAACAACGTGCAGGAGTGCGCCAAGCGCAACCCGGTCGAGTGTCGGAACTGTCGCCAACGCAACGTGCAGCAGGCTCCTACCCCGCAGGCCGCCCGATGAGAGTCATCGTGGAAGCACTCGTTGCAGCCACGAATCTCGCCGCTCTGGTAAGCCAGGAGACATTGTGCAAGGAACTCAGACTCAGCGCCGACCGGACGCTTGCCAAACTGTACGCCGCTACGGATCGAGTTGTCGAATTGCGGTCGCAGCGGCCACACTGTTCCTGCTCACCGGATGTGGTCACACCCTCACCGGAGTGACATACCGCGCCCAGGTCGGACGATCAGTAAGCGAACTGTTCCGCGACGGCACGACCAATTGGCAAGCCGGCGCCGAGTTTCGATATGAGGTGAAACGATGAGAATCAACCAGACGGTACTTGAAGACGGCAAGTACCAGTTGCATGAGGATTTCACCTACACCTCCCCGCGCTACGGTAAATCAGTCACTGTCCGAGCAGGCATCTACGATGGAGCAACCGGAGCCACGGACATCAACAGCGCCGGCTGGTGGGTGCATGACCAGCTCTGCAACACCGGCATGTGGGATGACGGTACCCGCCTGAGTAATTGGGAGTGCAGCCAGGTTCTACAGGACATCCTCAAGGCTGAGGGTCGGTGGGCCAGGGCGAGATATTGGTTCTGGTTCACATGGGCCATCGGCGGCGGCAAGGCACGGGATAACGGTATGTTGAGTGTGGAAGCACCGTGAAAAGACTGATTATCACACTTGCGATACTGACCCTTCCCACCCTCGCCTCTGCTCACGATTGCTGCCGGCCGATTAACTGGCAAGAGTTCGAATCTGAACTAAAGGCAGCTATCGATATGGCCGGGAAAAAAGCCGATGACGCGCTGGCATGTAGCTATGCAAGGCTGTATGGCGATATTTACGCAGCATCCGATCCGTCCTACCCCGTTCACCATCGGAGTGTCAAGAAGACACACCGTTACTGGTCCGACAGATGTGAAAAAATGCAAGCGGAGGCGATAGATGAAGCCTACTAGACGCATAGCAAGCTGTCTCGGTGGAGCCATGGCAACCGGCACATTGCCACCCTCGGTCGGGTGCATGGACTGGCGTGTGATTGCTGGAGCTGCTGCGGTAGGGGCGGTCGGTGGTCTGTTCGGTATCAACGTGGCGGGTTGGACACGGCGGGCATGGGCGGCTCGTAAGCAGTAGCAAGAACGGCCCACTGCCGTGTGACAGTGGGCCGTTACTGTATGGTCACACCTCCTATGCTACCTCCGAGCCGCCAATACCTCAGCCCGCACCTCGCCAGCCGCTGCCTTCACATCCTGCATCAGCCCACGGAGCCGTGTGCCGGCTGCCTTGTTGCCTGCGTCGTGCTTGGTTGCTTCGATCTGTGCTGCCTGGATGGTGGTGATCAACTTGTCGAAACTCTTCATACTGTGTGTCTCATTATGGGTTAGAGTGCTCTGTTGAGATGTTCAATCAGAGTTCGGGGTGCATCGTCGGCGGTCACGTACCCCGCCCATTCCTCGGCTGCTTCAAGCAACTTCTCCTGCACTGCCTCCAACTTTTCAATCTTCTCTTCGGCCTCTGTCAGGTTGCTGTTGGCATTGGTCAGTTGGTCGTTGATATGTACCCACTCCCGCTCAGCGTCCAGCAACGCCTCACTCTGCCGCCGCTCCAACACCTCAATCACCCGAAGTACCTGCGGGTCGAATGTCCCGACAGTGTGGTGATACCGATCCAGCCAGTCGGTTGCTTCCTCTACGGTGGTAATCAGACACTCGTCTCTGTGGCTCATCACATCACCTCCATTAGTTCAGGATTCTTGTGGATATTGCCGATGACTTCGCACGACTCCATCCAATCGCGACGGTAGTTCGACACTTCGGAGTCGGATACGGTAACGCCAAAAAACGGGGCTTCGTACTGGATCACACCCCAGTCTCCATTCGGCGTTCTCACAACATCCCCCTCGTAAATCTCCTTGCCCGATTTGTCTAGGAGGCTGGTGAACTGCATGAGTTCTATACCGTCCTCACCCTTTGATAGATTCCGATAGTCTCCGTCAATAAACACACCGTCAATCAGACCATTGGTGCATTCAAAACCCGTGATATCGGTCCACATTCTTTCACCGGTCCAGACTCTAAATTTTAACTCCCTCATCTCGCCACCTCCAGTAGCACGCCGAGCACCGATTCAGCCACACGGTGCCCCATAGTCCCTTAGTAGGGTAAATGTGATTCATCTCGTTCAGTGGCCGATCGGCGCCGGCCACACCGCAGTCACTGCATGAGTACCGCGGCTCACCGCCCGTTGCCATCACGCTCACCCAACAGCAGGTACGCTGACGCCAGGTACACGATGGCGCCGAGCAGTTCGGCTTGTGCCCTGTCGCGGGGCAGCCGCATAGCCTCCTGGCCTTTCTTCATCGCCTGACCGACATTGTACCCGATACCAGTCATGCGCCCAATGGTGCAGATGGGCTGCTGCAGGAACGGCGTGTCGCCGGTAGCATGGCGTTCCTTGCCCTTGCCTGACTGCGATTGGTCAAGGGCACACTGGAGCACCGTGGCAAGCGACTCGTAGCCGGGTTGGATGGCTGTGGGAGTATGTGGCACAGGGTACTTCACTTGGTCAGACGGCTTGGTGGCGTGGGCTGGTACGCCAGCCCGAGTCTGAGTGGTGGATACACACTCTGCGCAATCACAATTAAACGTATGTCCGTGTTTCTTGCAGTAAGTCATCCCCACTCACCCCCTCATGCCAACGGGCACCGTTTGTCTATTTTATTCTCATCCTCGATGATGTCGTGCCACTTGTTTCTCTCTGGATGATTACAGAACCAAGTATTGTTCGCGGGGCTACTGGTGAATGGATCATCGTGCCTCATCGCACTGTTGTCTGAGTGCGGGCATTGGCGACATGATTGCACCGAATGTTTGACTATTACCTCCACAGCGTTACCCCCTTAATGGTCGCACCAGCTTCTCGGCCTCGTTGATGTAATACTCCATGTTGATGTCCGTCCCACTCACGCCCGTCAACTCGTTGCAGGGCCACACGGCCCACCCCACGCATACGCCTATCCGACGCTCGACACCCGGCTTCTTGGTAAGTGGTGGCATGATCTTGACCAGCGACCCACCTTGCTTCGACACGTAGTAGCGCGTGATGTTCTGGCAAGGTGTGGCAACCCCATCGGTCTCCAGCACCAGCCTACTTGTCCGAGGTACCTTGGTGCGGAGCATGAAGTCGTGCAAGTCGTCATGGTTCAGGATGAACTCCCTGACCGGTATCCCCTCGACCAATGCCGCCTCGGCAGCTTTCGGTATGACCAGGGCGCTGTGGTTCTGGTGCCAACCGAGAGTGCCGCCTTGGTCGGTTGCCTGCCATTCATACGCCCCCTTGCGTTTGAGCTTACCGTCCGGTTTGACCGCGAGGTACGAATTTACATCTCGCAGGGCTATCCGATCATACTCAGCCATCTCCAACCGAAGTAAGGTGTGTGACTGCCACCAATCGGTCACGGCAGTCACATCGGGTTCACGGTTGCGAGGTATCCTGATGGTCAAACCGTCCGTATTGACCTGGATCATCTCAAGACCCGGGATGTCCATCAGGTAGTCAGCCAACAGGCACAGAAGCAATTGACCGTTGATCGTGATTGCCATCGTGTAAGCCGGATCGTAAAACGGGCTGTATTTGTTGTTGCTGTCACCGTAGACCCCGTTCAATGCCAGTTTGAGCATAGCATTCTCAGGCGTTCCTTTGGGATACGACTTACGCTGCTCAAACACATCCGAGTAGATGTCGCAGAACACCTCACCAAGATGCTCAGGGTGCACCCTGTTCTTGATACCGATGTTCGGATAGTAGCTCTCGACATCCCAATCTTGGATGATGTGGTCAGCGTCCGAGCGCACAATGCGGTTGGTCACACTCCCATGCACCCCTCCGGTGCCAAAATCGAATTGAAAACCGTCCACGGTGGCCGACAGCTTCTCAAACACCCCCTTGGTCTCGGTGATGACCTGAGCAGCCAACCACTCTTGTATGGCGGTGAACTCAGGCCGCTTGAACTTGATCCAAGGAAATATCACATCCTTCAGTGCTATGCTCTCACGGATCGTCTGCCTCGGCACCCGCTTGCCGTCCGGTCCCACGCAGTAGCAGCTACCCGGCGCATCCTGCTCCAGCCGCATGATGAAATAGTCTTTGCCAATCTTCGTGTCATTATGGTTCAGGAAATTCCGACCGTACTTGGCCGACAATGCCTCCCTGAACCGGATGGCCGGCAGCGTGTGATAATAGAACTCTTCGGTCTTGTCTACGTCATGGTCGTTGTAATCCAGCAACTCGTCTATCTGGCTGTCGGTCAGAGTGGTACCAGTCTTGAACGGCAAATCCTGTATACTACGTGACCGCATGTTAAATTCCAACACCTTGAGGCTGGTTGCCCGGGCCACGTTGTCGAAGTGGTGAATCTTGTACAGGTCAACCTGCTCCACATACCGCTCACGATCCCAAATGATATGGTCAAAGCGGCGGCTGTGATCGGCGTTGATGATGCGCTGAACAAAGGCGTTGATTTCTGTCGGCGTGGGCAGGGGTTGAGTGTTCAGGATGAAATGCAGCACCGGGTAGTCAAATGAAATATTATTGAATCCGACCATCCTGGAGCCACCTGACCGCAGGGCGGTGAGCCAGTCGATCATGGCCGGTATGTCGTTGCGACGGTTGGAGTATTCAAACCGCCAACGGACACCGGTAGTCGCGTGCTTGGCTGACAGGGTGAACACGTTGGCATAGGACTCCGTATCGTAGACGATATCGCGGGGGTCAGCGGTCACATTGCCTCCAGTGGTCGGAGTATCCGATGGTCGTCCTTCTCGCCGGCCCAGGCCTTGTCGGCGTCCTCCCGGTCCTGATCGGTGATTTCCCCCCAGAACTCATCCAGGGCGAGCTGCACGCGTGCAAAGAACCGCTCGGTCGCCAGCATGTAATCGTCACAGACTCGCCCCTTGATACGGCTGTCTATGGTCTTTATTTTCTCAAGGACATCCTTCACTTCTGCGTGTGCCATAGAGCCCCGATTGAACCGGGTCTCCAGGTCGGTGAAGAGTGCGTCTCCCATTGCAAGGAGCGCCAGCGAGCGGGCATCCTGTTTGGATACCATTATTTCGATCTTCACGCCGGGTGTGGTCATCCGTGTATCTCGCATGGGCCGAACATTACATGACACATGCACTCTGGTTGATACACCGGCCTCGCCTGCACCTCGGCGAATTTCTCCTGCATGACCGCTGACAGCGAGTAGCCAAGCAGGCTACAGATGTCACTTAGGACAATGGCACAGTCGGCTGCTTCACGGGCGGCCTCACGACTGGCTCGACCAGTGCCCGGCAGCAGGCACACAGCCTCAGCCAACTCACCTACTTCCTCCCCGAGCTTCCGCAGGCGGCTTGCCAGGGTGCGAGTGGGCCAGCGGCTATCGGCCCAATACTTAATGTCTTGCTCTAACTGTTGCATGTGTGGTCATACCCCCAATAGTTTACGCAGACGATACCATTCTGGTTGCAGTTCAGGAACCTCAAGAAGATACGGGTATTTTTCCAGATCATCCAACAGTTCCATCATTTTCATTACATGTTCGGGAATATCGGTCTTGCAGTATGGGCACCGCATCACTCAGACCCCCTGTTTATCTGCAACAAACACATCAGCACCACGCCGACCATCCCACCAGCCATGAACGCTACGACTATCCACATGGTCACACCTCCCGGGCGGCCCATCGGACCGACCCCTCCAGCCGACAGCTCACGCCCCGACTCTTGCAATCTGCCATAATTTCGTCAGCCGTCTCACGGTCCACAGGGCGCGGATTGACAACTGACGGGTAGAATTCTATACCACTCGGTCTAGCTACAGGATATGATACAACTACATTGTAGAGTAGCATAGCTATGCCTCCAGAGTGGGTGGTTATTTATGCCACCTGACTTTGTACTCTGTTATAAATTCTAACTCAAATGACGACCGCCAGCCACAACGGCATTTAAACTGCTCACCATCAAAAGAAGTACGCGGCCAAGTCAAGTAGCATCGTTCCGCTCCACAGTAGGGGGAATACCCCCTCTCATTCAAGAGGTTACGTCTGACTGTGCTGATTGGTGTATCTTCCTCACCATGGTAGCTATCCTCAATCTGTTCATGGGGCACAATCACACCTCGCTTGAGTGGTGGGCGGGGCGTCAGACAGACCACCCCGCCACTGGTTACCTACAGCATGTACCCCTCGGAACGGAGCAGTTCATCGGTCCAGGCCGGATTCGCCTTGAACGCCTCGTAGGTCATACCGTTCGCCTTGGCTGTCATCACCGGGCCAGCGGGCACCGGGGCGACCGGTACGGGCGGGGCCAGGAACGAGGGAGCCGGCACGACACCCGGCGTGTTGACGGTTACCGGTGCCACGGGGGGTGTGGCGACTGCACCGCTATTGGGAGCAACGTACCCCTGAGCAACGGGCGGTGTGGCTGCTACCGGTGCCTGACCGCCGAATGCCGCTGCGGCATCGGGACCAGCGCCACCGATGGGCAGGCGGGGGGCCGTTGCGTCAACGATCTGGATGCCGTCCAGCGACAGAGCCACACCCTTGTTGCCCTCCTTGTTGAACGCGTAGGCGGTGACCAGCAGTTTGACCAGGGCGCCCGGGTAGAGCATGGAGCCGTATGCCATCGGTTCCATCTGCTGACCGTTCAGGTCGAACACCTTGGGTGCGCCGTTGCGGGTCTTCGCGTTGATGCTGACCAGGCCGGTGAGTGCCCCGGCAGCCAGTGTCGGATCGCACTGCTTGACCGGATGGTCACCGTTGAAAGGCATAACACCCTTGAACTCGCTAGCGATCAGAGCCGCCTGCACCAAGCCATCCAGTTCCAGCTTCTCGGGGGCCGCGGGGTTGAACGCCACCTTGATCGAGTAGATCGGTTTGGGGAGTGCCACCCCGTTCTTCGTGGTCTCGGGCCGGGTGATGCCGTCCCAAATGATCGCTGCTGCTCCGGTGATTACTGCGTTTTCGCCAAATCTTGCCATTTGCTGCCTCCTGTGGGTGGTGTAACTACTTGGTTTCGGGTTTCTTGGGTTCCATGTCGGCAATCCACGACTCCAACTTCAATCGCATGAGTTTTGCCGCGTCGGTCGGAATCTTGCTCGCCTCTTTTGTGAAATCACTCTTTGCCAGTTTTGGTAGCAGGTAGATCGCAGCGGCTTCTTTCTGTGTAGGGATAGCAAGAGCGGCGAACGTAGCAAACAGCCACACGGCTACTGTGATTTTAAATGCTCTCTTGATTGCCGGACCATGGTCGTCACCGAAGTCAGCCATGGCAGGGATGTAAAGCAAGCCCCCCCGCGATAACTGCGATTGTCGTGACGACCATTACTACGGTGAAAAACGTCGAGAAGCTATCCAACCTTGTGAACAAATAAATATGCCACCATTCCATGTGGTACCTCCTTGCCCCCTCGGGCTACTGCGCGGCAGGCGCGAACGCCAATGCCGCCTTGCTCTCTGCTACCGCGACCAGCTTCAGCCCGGTCTTCTCCTTGCCAGCGTATGCCGCGATCAGCTCGGCACTGAGTCCGGCCTTACGGGCCTGAGCCGGTGTGATAGCTGCAACGGGTGCCGCGACCGATACGCCCATCATCTCACCGAGCGCCAGCACCTCGGCAACCGGCCTGTTCCACGACTCCCTGCCGTACCCCGACTCGACCGAGTAGCCTGGTATCGACCCGCCAGACTGTATCTGACCGATCATACGGGCCTCATGCCCCGACAGCCGAGCCTTGACCAACGCAGCCACCCGCTCCAGCGTCCGGTACTCCAGAGCCATCGCGGCATACGACAGGTCGTCAGGTTGTGCCTGGCACACGTAGTCCACGGCAATCATTGCCGCCTGACCAAGTGCAGGACAGGCATGGCGAGCACGGCAGTATTTGCAATGCTCACCTGAGCAAGCCGCCGGATCGGGACCGAGCGCCATAGTAGCAGCGTGGCGTAGAGCGTTGATATGCGCTCTCAGATCGGAGCCCGACACCCGCCATTCCCGATGAGTGCCGAGCGGGTGATGCGGTCGCGGTTGGACGATGTGCAGGACGACCGTGATCTGCTGGTCCTTAATACCGTCTACACCCATCTTATCCATCGCGCCGGCAGCGTAGCAGATGAGCTGGTGGTTCTGGCGAGCCTCGACAGGTTGCCATCCAAATTTGTAGTCAATGATGTGCAGTTCCTGGCTGTACGGCAACCAGAACCAGCAGTCCACGGTGCCGAAACACTCCTCATGAATACGGGGTACGGCAAGCCGATCCTCGACATGGAGTTGCACGGCGGTAGTGTGCTTGGCGGCGGCCAGCACGACCGTGGCGTACTCATGGGCGCCGTCGATCATCTCCATGCTGAGGACCACACCGTTCTCGGGGCAACGGGTGCCGGGTGTAGGGGTCGGCAGCCCCCTGAGCAGTTGCTCACCGACCCAATGGCTGGCTGTACCCTCGGCTGCCGATTCGCTACTGGAGCCGGGTGGCTCGGGGTAACGCTCGCTGAGGGTCACACTGCCCGGGCAAGCTACCCATCGGTTGGCTGCCGATGGGCTGAGGCGGCTGTGTTTACCCACTACGCACCTCCTGTGGCCGACATGCTGGCGATCAGAGCGTTCAGATCGTGGGTCGGCAAGGTCGGTAGATTCTTGATCACCGGCACATCAGCCGGCAGGAACGGTTCGCACTCGGGCCATGCAGCGAGTGCTTGTTTCCGGGTGTTGACCGAGTAGAACATACCGTCGAGGCTACGCTTGAGCAGTTCACGGTCCTTGCTGAGTTTGTCCTTGACCTCGGACAACCGCTTGTGCTCGATGGCGAACGGCTCGGTCTGATCATAGGATGCAGCGGCCTGATTGTTTCTGGCAACCCTTGACGGTACCGGTTGTTCACCGCTCATCGGGATGTGGTCGTAACCCCACCGACCACTAGCGCCGTCGAAGTGGACCGGCACACTGGTTACCATCGATAGAAAGCTCTCAGGCATTGCAGCGATCACCTTACGGTGAGTACCGTACAACGATTCCCAAATACTGTCACCGAGTGTTTTAAACCCGGCTACCAATGCTTCCTGTCGCTCGGTAAAGGTCTTGTTGAGAACCTTGTTGATGATAGTGGTCTTCTGGTCCTTGGTCAGTCGGCTCATGGTCACACACCTCCCACGCTGCTGGCCGGCAGGCAGATGCTCTCCAGGAACTTATGGATAGCCGGTATCAGGTCGGGACGGTTCTGGAGCATGGGCATACTGCTGATCCCCTCGCTCTTGCAGGCTTCCTCAAGCTGCGTCCGGCTGATTTCCTTGGCAACCATCTTACCGGTGGCCCAGGTCACAAAGTCGGTGAAGGACATGGCGCCGGGTGCAGGGGGTGGTGTGACGACGGGCGGTGGCTCGGGAGCGACGGTCACGGGGGGTGCTGGTACAGGCGGTGTGACCACTGGCACAGGCGGCACAGGGATGCCGACCACATGACCGGTCTCGGGTGTCCAGCTACCCGACAGGTGCGGTACGCCCGCCGGGGCGAGGTCCAGTGTCGCTATTGTATTGAGGGCTGTGGTGAGCGGGCTGGCGGGCACCGGCACAGCCATGCAAGCACGCAGTTCGGCTTTTACGGCCTCGACCAGCGTAGCATCGACGCCCTTACGGAGCTTCCAGGTGTTGTCAGACTGACGGAATGTCTTGGTGGATACGTGGATACGCTGGTCCCACGGCAGACCCTCACCATCCACCTTGACGCCGGTCGGCGGGGCGAGGGGTGGGGTGATCACAGGGGGCATGGGGAGCGGCAGCACAGGGGGTGCGGCTACCTGTAGCAGAAACGGATCGGTCACATCGGTGACCGGCACTATGCCCTCGGGGGTCAGGATGAATGGCTCGGTGATCGGCTGCGGCGTCAGGGCCGGCATGGCCACAAACGGGTTGTCATGCTCCACGATGCCACTGGTCAGCGGCTCAGCTACGCCGCAGTCAGGATCGGTTGCTGCGGTCACACCGGTTAATCCATTGGCAGTGATCGTGGTGGCCGGGGTGTCCGTACAACTCTTGCCCCCGCAGCACTCGGCGCTGGCAGCCGTACCCTCCAGGTCGCTCAACATGGCCCGCAGTATTGCGGCAGTCAGTGGTACGGTAAAACTAACGCTCGGTTGCATTTGATACCCTCCCTTGTGGTGTGTTGCTTACAGCGAGTTGAGTTTGCGTAATTGCGTAAATGCGTCACCGTACTTCGGTTCACCGTTGACCCCATCGATTTCATAACGCATCGGAGTCGGGTCGAAACCGTGATCCCTCATGAATATGCAGATGTCGCTGTGCGCAAACAATGCGTAGAATGCGTTGAGTTGGGAAACCTTGTCGAAAGTGATGGCGAGTGTAAGAGGTTTAAAAGTAGAGTCTGTCGATTCCATTGCCTTGAAATTCATCTGTGTACCCTCCCTGTGATCGGGGTCAAAACCCCTTTAATGATAGTGTGACGCTGTATGCCGAGCAACAATACGCCTATTGCCCTCAATGTCAATAATTATTTTAGCCCCTATGAAAATAAGTGTATGCTAATAATTACCACCGGTTACGACCCTCATATTTATTGTTGACATCGAAGGCAATTAGGTATACCGTCTCTCGGCACACAGACACACGGAGGTCACACACCTTGCAACTCAGACCATACCAGGCAGAAATGAGACAAATGATCGCATCATCCTGGTCCACCGCCAAGGCTGTAATGGCCGTACTACCAACCGGATCTGGTAAGACGGTCCTGTTCTCCAGCGAACTTTCCGAGCATCGTGGCAGCAGTGTGGCTATCGCTCACAGGCAGGAGCTGGTCGGGCAAATGTCTCTGGCTCTGGCTCGTTATGGGGTGCGGCACCGCATCATAGCGCCGACAAATGTTGTGCGGGGCATCATTCAACAACATATCGCTGAACTAGGCAAGGATTTTTACAACCCCTCGGCAATTTGCGCCGTGGCCGGCGTCGATACGATTATGTCGTGGGCAAAACCAACCAGTCCACAGCACCACGCATTCACTCGTTGGGCTGCGCAGGTAACGTATGCTGTATGCGACGAGGGTCATCATTGCTTGGTTACGAATAAGTGGGGCAAAGCTCTGGCGTTATTCCCGCACGCACGTATCCTGCTGGTTACAGCCACACCCGAGAGGGCTGATGGCAAAGGACTCGGGCGCCATGCTGACGGCATCGTGGATGTAATGATAGAAGGTCCCGGGATGCGGCAACTCATCAACGGGCTACCTGACCACCGGGGGATAGTCACACCGTTTCTGACCGACTATCGCATAGCCTGCCCTCCATCTGATTTGGACCTGACGGACGTGGCACTTGGTGCCGATGGTGATTACATCAGGGGTCAACTCTCCAAGAAGACACGTAGCAGTAGCATAATGGGTCACGTGGTCGAACACTATCTGCGCATGGCCCCTGGTAAACTCGGTGTGACATTTGCACCTGACGTGGAAACTTCCGTTGAGTTCGCTCGACTGTTCAACGTGGCCGGAGTACCCGCCGAGGCGGTATCAGCCAAAACCCCCGACAATTTTCGCCGTGAGATAATCCGTCGATTTAGGAACAGAGAGATACTGCAACTCGTAAATTGCGATATTTTTGGAGAAGGATTCGACCTACCGGCCATTGAAGTAGTGTCGATGGCGCGGGCCACACAGTCGTATAGTCTCTACTGTCAACAATTCGGTCGTGCGCTCAGGCCGATGGAGGGCAAGGAGAAGGCACTGATCATCGACCATGTGGGCAATGTGACCCGTCATCTGCTTCCCGACCGAATTGGCAAAGAATGGACACTCGACCGTCGAGAGCGGTCGGCTAAAAAAGACAAAGACCCCAACGCCATCCCGATGCGTATTTGCTGCAACCCTGTCTGTATGTCTCCTTTTGAGAGAATATATGTAACATGCCCCTTCTGCGGTTGGACACCTGTGCCGGTCGGTCGCACAAACCCCGAGATGGTAGATGGTGACCTATGCGAACTGCTACCGGAAGTTCTGGCTGCCATGCGCGGCGAGGTAGCTAAGGTTGATCGGCATCCCGACGAGATACGCAATGCGATGGAAAGAGCGGGCAACCCACCAGTTGTATTTCATGGAGCAGCGAAACAGCACGCCGCCAGGCAGGAATCGCAGCAGTCCCTTAGAAAAATTATGATGTGGTATGGAGGGTTACAGGAATCAATGGGGCGTGATACCAGAACGGCTCAGCGTGCTTTCTACCACCAGTTCGGTGTAGACATCATTTCGGCTCAAGCGTTGGGTAGACCAGACGCCGATGATCTACGTCAAAGGATAGAGTCTGTACTGACTAAGAGCGGTGTGACCATATGAAAAAGTGCTTTGATTGTGGTGTAGTGAAACCGCTGACCGATTTCGCCAAAACTAAACGTACAAAAGATGGACACGTTTGCTATTGTAAGCCCTGTACTGGTGTACGAAGTGCGGCACATTACCAGAAGAATAAGGAAAAATCGCGCCAGCAACACGCTGAGTGGGTCAAAAACAACAAAGAGAAGATGAATGATTACGTCAAAAAGTGGAGAGATGCAAACCCCGAAAAAGCAAGACAAGCCACCCATAAGTGGTGTGCTAAAAATAAAGAGCGCATAGCATTGTACGACAAGACACGCAGAGAGACAGATATTGAAAAGTTTCTAGAGAAGGAAAGATTGTCATACGCTAAAAATAGAGATAAACATTTAGCTAAAACTAAATTGTGGCGTGAACGAAATCCTCATATGGTCACCGCTCACGCAGCCGGTAGACGCGCAGCCAAGAGACAAAGAACACTGAAACTGACCGAAGAGCAGATAAAAGACATGGAATTTATGTACGTGATGTCCGATCTATTGACCAAAAACACCGGCATACAGCACCACGTTGATCACATCGTGCCTTTACGCGGGAAACATGTCAGCGGGTTGCATGTCCCTTGGAACCTGCAGGTGTTACCGGCAATCGACAACCTGAAAAAGACCAATCACTTCACCCCAGGGAGGCAACATGCAACAGCTACTCACTGACCACCGCGCAGCCGACCACCGCGCAACCGTCACACGGTTCATTTTTCTTGTGGTCCTCTGTCTGACGGCGTACAGTTGCGCTCTCGACGATGGGCGGGTAGTCACACAGCGTAAGGAGGTGCGCCCGCCCAGCAGAGTGTTCGTCTATGACTTAAATGGTGGTTACACCGAGTACCCGAATCTATCAGCGGCGGTCAAGGAGGTGACACGATGAGTTGCTTCATTTGCAAACATGATGGAACCCGTATCTGCGATCCTGTTGAGGCTGAGACACGGTGCCTACTGTGTGGACGCTGTGAAGCCGAGCGACTGCTTGCCGAGACCATGATCATCGACCAGTACCCGAGCGCAACGTGATGCTGACCACATGGGCCAACAGATGGGGTATCTCGCCGGCAGCGGTCGCGGAGCTACGTGCCATGATGGGCGTGGTACCAGGGGTGACCGTGGGCACCGGGGCGGCTGGCAGCGAGGCTAGTGTGCAAGCGGCCCGTCGCATCCAACTCGCTAAGCACGGGATCGTCGCCTGGAGGAACAACAGCGGTGTCCTGCCCGATGAGCGTGGAGTACCAATTAGATTTGGCCTAGCCAATGATTCCGCCAAGACCAATCGGGTATTCAAATCCAGTGACTTGATCTTTCCTCGACCGACCATGTGCCCGTGTGGTCGTATGTACGGTGTGTTCACAGCGGAGGAAACCAAGCCGACCGGGTGGACCTACTCTGGCGACAAACCCTGCTCATGTAGACCGCGTGGACCGATATGCAAACCGTGCCATGAGCGGGCACAATTAGCATTCATTCAATTTGTAATAGCCAAAGGCGGCATTGCCAGGTTCATAACTGGCGGGGAGGATGTGTGAGAGTCCTGATCGGTTGTGAATCATCAGGAGTCACCCGCCGAGCGTTTCGCGCTGCCGGTCACGATGCCTATAGTTGTGACCTCCTGCCCGCTGAGGACGGCAGCCCGTATCACTTCCAATGTGACGTTCGGGACGTGTTGGACCTGTGGTGGGATTTGGGCATCTTCCACCCGGATTGCACATACCTGACCTGTTCGGCTGAGTGGGCATACACTGACGGCCCGTATCACCAGAATATCAAACCCGGGACATTGGTGGGCGCTGCACGCCGGCAGGCAAGAGACGAAGCACTCGATTTTGTCAGGGTAATAATGAAAGCCCCGATCAAACGCAAGGCGATCGAGAATCCGCGAGGGGTCATCAGCACCCGGATCATACCGGCGACACAGTACATCCAGCCGTATGAGTACGGTGACGACGCCAGCAAGATCACTGGTCTGTGGCTGGAGAACCTACCGCCGCTGGTACCAACATGCCGGATACCCGGTCGGATAGTCACATTCAACGGCAAGCAGGTCGAGCGATGGGCCAACCAGACCGATAGCGGTCAGAACAAATTGACGCCTTCACCGGACAGGTGGAGGGAACGCAGCCGAACATACGACGGGTGGGCGCAAGCAATGGTCACCCAATGGGGGATACCACGATGACAACCACTCAGGCACTCATGCAAGTACGCGCCCATAACAAATACCTACCAATGAGCAACACGCCACTGTGCAGTTGCTCCAAATGTCTAATAGCAAGGGCGGTGATCGGATGACCACGCCGCTCAATAGCAAGGGAGATAATACGATGACCACCACACCGCAACCCCCCCGCCGCCTGGCGCCCGACACCCGCAAAGCCGACCTGCTCACGGTCGCCCTGCACATTGCCCGTACCGAGGGGCTGCTTGCCGTGACCCGTAACCGAGTGGCCGAGGTGGCCGACGTGTCGCCCGGTCTGGTCACATTCCGCTTTCTTAGCGTGAGACTGATGCGCGAGGCCGTCATGGCAGAGGCTGTGCGCATAGGTGACGCTGTGATCGTTGCCGGTGGCATCGCGCTCCGTGACCCCCAGGCGTTGGCTGCCCCGCTGGCACTCAGACAGGCTGCCGCTGATGCTATGATACCCACCGAGGCTACCGAGGGAGTGTGACCGTATGCACAGGTATAACCAGTGGATTTTGTGGAACGCATTTCCATCACCAACGCGCGTAAACAAGACAGACAAGTTCCCCTTGCATCCGGTCACCGGTCGTCGGTATGACGCTCATGACACGACTATCCACATGTCGTACACCGATGCCCAGGTAGCCCTCGCCGGCAGCATCGGCAATGAACCGGGGGTAGTCGGGCGGGGGATCGGCTTCGTCTTTACCGACAACGACCCGCTGTTCTTCATCGACATCGACAACGCAAAATTACCCAACGGCGAGTGGAATGCTCTGACCCATGAGTTATGCGCCACGTTCGCTGGCTGCTACACCGAGGTCAGCCTGTCCGGTCAGGGTATCCACATCATCGGCAGTTACACCAGCCGCCCGACCCACCGTATCCAACTACGTGGACCTGACCAAGACGCCGATCTTTACACAGGCAAGCGATTCTGTGCCGTCACTGGCACAGGCGCCACCGGCTCCAGTGCATACAACGCCCAGGCCGCCCTTGACGCCACGGTCGCCCGCTACTTCACCCCGACGTTCCTGCCCACCGACGCGCCGGCCACCTGGACCACTGAGCCTGACCCCACCTATACTGGTCCCGATGATGATAATGAATTGGTGTCCAGGATGAACCGTGCCCACCTGTCGACTCAAGGTGCATTCCTCGGCAAAGCCACACTCCAGACGCTCTGGTCCGATGCTGCTGCTGCCGACGAGTGCTATGGCGACGACTCCAGTGCCGCCGACGCCGCGCTATGCAGCCATCTGGCATTCTGGACAGGCAGGAACTGTGAGCGCATCGATAGGCTGTTCCGGCAGTCGGCCCGCATGAGGGACAAATGGGACAGGGGGGCTGGTGGCGGTCTGACTTACGCTCAGGTGACAATCGGCAAAGCGGTCCGGCTGTGCCAGAACGTCTACAGCCAACCGGCCCCTGAGCCAGCAGCCACCACCGACGCCGGCCCGCAACTCCGCACTGGCACTCAGCTGCTCACCAGCAACGGTCTGGTAGATTTCTTCAAGGGCATGACCTACGTCCTGTTACCCAACGCCATCCTGTGTCCTGACGGCAGCCTGATGGATCAGAGCCGGTTCAACGCATTCTATGGGGGCCACCAATTCATGATCACCACCGACAATACCAAGCCGACCAAATCAGCATGGGAGGGCTTCACGCAGAACCAAGCAGTCAGCTTCCCCAAGGTCCACGACATCTGCTTCCGACCCGAATGCCCGCCTGGTGTGACCGTCAACGAGGAAGGTCGGCAACTGGTCAATACCTACGTGCCGATCACCACACCATCTCGTCAGGGCGATGCCACCAGGTTCATCGATCATGTGACCCGTATGCTGCCTGACCCCGGTGACCAAGCCATCCTGCTGGCGTATCTGGCTGCCATCGTGCAGCATCCGGGGGTCAAATTCCAATGGGCACCGTTGCTGGTGGGTATGGAGGGCAACGGTAAATCGCTCATCACCCGCTGCCTCGCATGGGCTGTCGGCAACCGCTACACCCACCTGCCCAACGCACAAGACCTCAGTAATAAATTCAACTCCTGGCTACAGGGCAAGCTGTTCATCGGCATCGAGGAAGTCTACACCGCCGACCGCGCCGACCTGATCGAGACGCTGAAGCCGATGATCACCAACGACCGGATGGAGATACAGGCCAAGGGGCAAGACCAGAGGACCGCCGACAACCGGGCCAATTTTGTCCTGTGCAGCAACCATAAGGATGCCATCAGGAAGACCGGCACCGACCGCCGCTATGCCGTATTCTTCACCGCCCAACAGGAGCCGGGTGATCTGGAGCGTGACGGTATGGCGGGCAACTACTTCCCCGACCTGTACAACTGGTTGCGTGACGAGGGTTTCGAGATAGTCAATGGATGGCTCCGTGCATACCAGATACCGGATGAACTCAACCCGGCAACACGTAGCCACAGGGCACCCGAGACCAGTAGCACAGCCGAGGCGCTGGCTAACTCGCTCGGTGGCATCGAGCAGGAGGTGATGGAAGCTATTGCTGAGGGGCGCCCTGGATTCGCTGGCGGCTGGATCAGCTCACTCGCTCTCGGTCGGCTGCTGGACGACAAGCGGGTAGCTGGTAAGCTGCCGCGCAACAAGCGTGCCGACATGCTGCGTAAGATGGGGTACATTACCCATCCATCCATGCCCGGGGGCCGCTGCCACAGTGTGATCCCGTTCGACAACGGCAAGCCGGTCCTGTACGTGCTGCGAGGCTCACTGCTGTCACAACTCAGGGACACGGGCGCGGTGATCAAGCGGTACTGCGACGATCAGACAGGTGGTGGAGTGGTGGCAGGGTGGGCTACACCAGCTGCCGCACAGGGCAATTAAATTGCTTGACATTTATTTACGAATAATATATAAAAACTGATATCTGGTGCTACATGGCACAGGGGGAGAGGATAATGGAGCCATCGCAGTCAATCAACCGGCCATGGGAAGATTACCCGATAGGGACGAAAGCTTTAGCTGTTGGTGGTGGGCACTGGACAAAGACGGATCGGGGGTGGAAGTGGTGTACCGGCGCGACTTTCGGAACCCCAGGCGGTGATGCTGTATGTGTCCAATTGCCAAGTGAGCAACAGTAATCACCCCGCGAGAGCGGAAGGAGGGGAGATGGATTTAGCGAGAGTGAAATATTGTCTGGACTATATTGACTGTTCACCTGAATCACTGACGCACTGCAACGGGGTGGATATGGCCTACTTCATACCCGACGACGTGCGCGGCCTCATTGCTGAGGTGGAGGGTTGCCGAGCTAAGGGGGCAAGGTACTACATGACTGAAATGTTCATTCCGATTGAGCGTTTCCGCGCCGAGGTAGATCGGCTGCAAGGGGAGAACAAGCGACTTTGCAACAGAGCTATAAAACTGGAGACTGAGGAGGCTCTGTGGCTCCCTCAATATCAGGGGTTGCGTGCCGACTTAGCAAGGGCCGAATCCCAGCTCGCGGCAGAGTACCAGAGAGGCGTAGAGGATGCTGTAAAGGTGTGTAGATGGTCGATATTCACTGACGATGTGCAGCTGAGGAACCGAATGGCGCTGGAAATTCACGCCCTCGCCCCGGCTCCTGCTGCGGAACACATGGAGGATAAATATGAGCGCACCATTTGACGGGTAGTGTAGTCATGGGGTGCCATTAGGTCGGTACTGTGCGGAATGCGATGTATCTGGCGTCATGGCCGACTTCATTACAATTAAGGTCAACAAGAAAGAATATGGCCTGCTCAATGCCGAACTTACCACCCTCCGCGCCCAGCTCGCCACAGCACGCGAGGATGCGCTAAGGGAGGCGGCGGGGCATCTGGCGATTAAAGAGCGGGCAGTAACTATTGCTCAGAGTGGGGAGCGGGTTTACATCGAGTGCTCTAGCTGGAAAGAAGCATCAGATGTTTACGAATGGCTAGAATTGCTCGCCGCTATTCCATCCGAGCCTGCCAAGGTAGAGGTGTGCGTTTGGGTGAGGTCAGTTCCTAGCAGCAAAATATGGGCAGCAGGTTGCGGGTACCATACGATCTACGATAGCGAGTATCTGCCTGACGGCTCATGCGAGTGCGGGAAGACCATCAGCGTGAGGGAGGGATGAGCCCCGTTCGACCAAAGCGCCCATGCAGCTATCTGATGCCCCGCGTGCAAGCCGCTATTCCATCCGAGCCCAACCAAGGAGACCTAACAATGATGATACGACACCCAGGCAGACCACCCGGCACGGCGTCACCCACCAGCAAGACCAAACAAAAAGCCGTCCGATTTGATGACGAGACCACAGCCTGGCTGGAGCAACGCGCCCTAACCATTGGCGAAAGCGTCAGCACGGTGGTACGAGCCGCCGTTGCTGCTTACCGACGGGAGGTGTGACCATGACCAGCGAGAGAGTATCGGGCGTATCGCTATTTGTTATGTGGGTATGTTTCGTGCTGACCAGTGCTCACTTGGTTAGCAAACCGACAATTTACCACGGCAATCTGGTAATATCAGCACCTTACACATCGGTAAACAACTGCTTGTTCTACCCGAATAAAAATGCCGCCGGTATCCTGATAGAAAAAGGCGTCAGCCACGTATTGATAAATGGCGTGTATATCGAGGGTATAGCTACTGGAGTGGAGGTGGCGCCGTGACCAGCCGACCCACAGCACGCGACAGATACCGCTCCGATCCGCAATTCCACAACCTGGTTGACTATATGACCGCAGCAATCCACCGCTGTGATTTCACCCCGTCCGAGATGCGCGAGGCGGCTCTGCTGGCGAGTATCAATTATGAGATGACGCATATTCGGGATCGCTACATCATGGTCACACCTGATTTAGAGCAGGCGTTGGCAACCATTCACCGCTACAACAACGAGTTCTGCGAATGGGATTATCAAGGGTCATGTACCCACCGGACATCCTGTAATCAGGAGTACGTGGACGAGTCAGCTGCACTGGTTGATATCTGCCCATTCTGTAAGCGGCCCATCAGGCACCACCGCCACGCCGGCCACACACCGTCGTAATTATTTTACACGCGTAGCTTGACACTCTGTATTGATATGTTTTAATGGAGGCATACACGATGAACGTTGTATCACTCAACACACCGATACCGACTGCCACTGACCTAATCAACCTCATCCATTCTGCCACCGGCCCGGGTAACACCCACACAGCAGATACGGTGATACAAGCCATTTACCTGCAGACCTGCCGGTACCTGCAGCATTGTAACGGGGGAGGGGATCATGAGAACGACGGGAACATGCAAGACCTGCAATCGGAAGAATGTGACGCTGATGTCGGCCACCGAGCGAGAGTGCTCAGTCTGCCATAGAGTCGCTGGAGTAGCCAACAAGATACTGAACAGCAAGCCGATCTCACCAAGCGACTCGGCTACGGTCAGGCGAGTATTGGCGGCCCACCAGCAAGGTGTGACCACCAGCATCGAGACCAAGGTGGCTGAGAAGAAAGGGTACATCGAACTGTTTGCTGGCGCCCGCGGCACAGCGGCTACACCAGCGCAGGAGTGGCCCAGGCAGGTGACCGGCTGGCAGTGCAGCGACGGGACGCTGGTAGCCGACGAGGTGGCCGCTCTCAAACACGAACTCGAACTGGTGCGTAGCCACACCGGCCAGCGACACGCAGCATAGTGACACGATGGCGGTCAGCAATGGCCGCCTTACCAAGGAGGCAGCATGACAGCAGCAGTCAGGATCGCTTTGATGGTCACAGAGGGCGTCAGCATGGAGTGCGCGACGGAGTGGGTGTTGCGCCGGCTGCCGCCGAGCCTGAGACAATTCTACAGGGTGCAAGTGGCGGCTGAGTTGATACGGGCTGGATGGGTGTGATCACCGCACCGTCCGGCTAGAAGTAAAAGTGCTACCGCCATCTTTTAAATAAATGCACTTTGACCCGTTCCCAAACGTAAAACCGTCACCGGCTGATCCTACAAATTCGGCCTTTTTGCCATCCCCAAACCGTCCCTCCAGAAGTAAAAGTGCCACCGCCATCTTTTAAAAATCTGGCCTTTTTACCATTCCGAAAACCTACCTGGCTCCACCAACCCTACTCATTAGCAAATTCTCATTAAGACTAGCACCCTGGAGGTGGAGCTCCGATCGACCTGGAGGTGGAGCTCCGATCGACCTGGAGGTGGAGCTCCGATCGACCTGGAGGTGGAGCTCCGATCGACCTGGAGGTGGAGCTCCGATCGACCTGGAGGTGGA
>Ga0209172_10001159_pt1 | contig 60248 bp, 66 predicted proteins | sample LarsenN4metaG_FD_184113 | JGI IMG/M metagenome (GOLD analysis project Ga0209172, IMG submission 184113) | Hot spring sediment bacterial and archeal communities from British Columbia, Canada, to study Microbial Dark Matter (Phase II) - Larsen... ...
GCTTCTCCTCGTCCGTCCAAAGCCGCTTCGTCCGACGTGCCACGCCATCACCATAGTGTCCACTATCGATGGTGGACACTATCCGCCTCTCTCACCACGCGGCAGGGCGGTCAGCCCGGACGCTTACCTTGATCCTCCAAATGGCTCGAAAGCCATACCTCAGGGAGGACCACTTTTCAGGGGGCAGACCAAGCCCGGGCCGATCGGCAGAATGAGCCGACGGTGGTAAACACGCCAAATGAGCGATCACCGCTGCCCCTAGGAAGTTGCGATCAGCTGACTGCCGCCGGCGAATTGGCCGTTCCCACTTCGTTGACCTTAGACCGCGAGCTCACGCGGGTCTTTGCCCGCATTGATGTGATCCGTGAACCACTGCGGTTTCCGGCCGCGACCGGACCAGGGGAGAGCCGCATTCTCAGGGTGTCGATACTTCGCCACGGCGGGCGCACGGGTTGTTTTCACCTCAACACCGATCAGTTCGGCGAGGGAGAAGCCCATCTCATTGGCGATTGCTTCCAGCTTGGCGCGGGCTTCTGCCTTGTGCCGGTCTTCGTAGGTGGAAATCGCCTTGGCGAGGTCCTTCTGCACTTGCCGCACTTCCTTGAGCGACATCGCCTCGAGATTGAAATCAGCCATGGTGCCCGCGTGTCTTGAATGATGTGTCCGGGATATCGGTCAGGTCGCGATATCGCAACTCCCACGGAGGTCGCCGCGGTAGGGCAGTGGGATGAGGTTGGCTTGAGCCGCAGGGTTGACGCTGTCGTAAATGCTTCAACCCCGTTGCCTGGGCCGGGAAGGCCGAGTTCTGCGAGTGCCCCAGGTCGCCCCTATCCCCGGTGCCATCCCTTCGACTGACAATCCCCTAAGCCTGTTCGGCCTCTGGCGCGCAACCCCGCGTCAGTCCGGGCCGTGTTGCCCTTTCAGGGCTGCCCGCTCCACCCCGGCCCTCTGGAGGTTTCCGGTCGAGGTTCCGTCTCCCGTGCACGCCTCAGCCGACCGGCTTTTTCCGGGTCTTGTCGAAGGGACGGTCCCAGGGACAGGAAACACAGGAGCTTACCATGCAGAACATCGTCATCCTCGCTGGCAACATCGGTCAGAAGCCCGAAGTACGCTCGACCCAAAGCGGCACGAAGATCACCACCTTCACCCTGGCCACCTCGCGGCCGCGCCTCTCGGAAGGTCGCGTGATGCGCGACGAGAACGGCTACCGGGGCATGGACACCGAATGGCACCGCATCACCTGCTTCAACGGTCTCGGCAAGACCGTCGCGGAGCACTGCGAGAAGGGCATGAAGGTTCTCGTCCACGGCCGCATCCACTACACCAAGTGGACCGACGCCACCGGCGCTGACCGCAACGGCTGCGAGATCATCGCCGAGAAGGTCGACTTCCTGAGCCGTCCGAAATCGGCCGAGAACGAAAACCCCGAACTGGTCGACCGCGATGACGAGATCCCGTTCTGAGGAACGGGAACTCCCCCGCGGACCCGGCGGGGAAACCCGCCGGGTTCCGTCGTTCTCGGCCCAAAGCCGCCCTAGCCAAAACCATCTTTGAAGGTCTCTTCGTCCAGGACGTCGAGGCTTTCTACAATCAGTCAGATCGCCTGAGGGGCATAATCGGCGGAGGCGGAGGGCATGACGCCCTTGAGGAGGGCCACGGATTTCTCCAGCCCCTCCAGCGAGTTGAGGAGCACGTCCTCATGCTCGATGGAGAGCCAGCCGTCATAGCCCGCCATCTTGAGCCGGTAGCAGAACTGCCGCCACCATTCCTCGCCGTGGCCGAAGCCGAGGGTGATGTAGGACCAGGCGCGGCCCGGGATGTCCATGAGGCTGCCATTTTCCAGAAGGCTGGTGGTGGCCTGTTTCGGGGCGTTCAGGAAGGTGTCCTTGGCGTGGACGTGGTAGATCGCATCCCCCAGCGCCTCGGCCGCGATCAGGGGGTCGGCGCCCATCCAGAAGAGGTGGGATGGGTCGAGGTTCGCGCCCACGATCTGGCCGACCATCTGGCGCAGTTTAAGAAGCGAGGGCACGTTATAGACGCACTGGTTGCCGTGCAGCTCCAGCGCGATCCGCTCGACCCCGCAGGACTGGGCAAGCGCGACGATCTCGGCCCAGAAGGGGAGGAGCTTCTCCTCCCACTGGTAGCGAAGGATGGCTTGCGTCTCGGGCGGCCAGGAGGAGACGACCCAGTTCGGCATCGTGTCGGTAGCGGTACCGGCGGGGAGACCAGACATGGTGCAGACGGTCTTGATCCCCATCTCGCCAGCCACGCGGATCGTGTTCCGCAGCCCCTCGGCTTGCGCGGGATCCGTGGGGTGCAAGGGGTTGCCGTTGGCGTTCAGGCTGATGATCTCCAGCCCGCGGTCAGCGAACTGGGTCTGGAAGGCGCGCTGTTTCGTGGCATTGCCGAGCATGCCCTTCAGGTCGAAATGCGGGGCGGTGGACCAGCCGCAGGTATTCACCTCGACCCCGCTAACGCCCATGCGGGCGGCGTGGTCAAGAAGGTCGTTCAGCGGCAAGCCACCGAGGCTGTCTGAGACGAAGCCAAGTTTCATGCGTAAAGCTCCGGTTTGGCGATCATGGTGACGGGGGTCTTTGCGCCGCTGGTGAGAGCGCGGACACCCGCTTCGGCGACGACCGAGGAGGCGTAACCGTCCCAGGCGGAGGAGGCGATGGCCGGGAATTCGCCGGTCTGAACGAAACGCAAGAAGGCGCGGTTCTGGCGGACGCAGGCCTCGCGGTAGCGGCTGCGCCAGTCGGCGTCATAGGCGGTACCGGTTACCAAGGCGGCGTCGAGGCGGGTGTAGGCGACAGGGTTCAGCGCAATGGAGGCAGCTTCGCCCACCAACTCGGCGCGGACGTCGTAGCCGTAGGCGTCGTTGTTGTTGATCTCGATTGTGACGACGTGGCCGTCCACGGTCTCCAGGGTCATGCAGACCGGGGCGACAAGGGCGTCGGACCGCTTCGGCTGGGTGGCAGAGATGCTGGTGTATTCGGTCCCCAGCACGTGCCGCACCACGTCGAATTCATGCGGGGCCGAGTTGGTGATCGCCATCGCGCCGGTGAAGTCGGAGGCCGGGGTGGCGACGTTGCGGTGGAAGTTGTGCATCATCAGCGCCCGGCCCAGGCGGCCCTGGTCCAGCGCCGATTTCATCTGCACATAGGCCTCGTCATAGCGGCGCATGAAGCCGAGCATCACGAAGCGCGCACCTGCAGCCTGTTCGGCCTGCATCACGGTCAGGCATTCCGCCGAGGACTGCGACAGTGGCTTTTCACACAGCACCCGCTTTCCCGCCCGATGCAGGCGAGCGACAGGGGCGCGTGGGTGAAATCGGGCGAGGCCACGATCACCGCGTCCACGTCCGCCCGCGCGATCACCGCTTCGGGGTCGGACGCCACCTCGGCCCCATATGCCCCGGCCACCTTCCCGGCGCGGGCGGTGTCCATGTCGCAGACCACCTGCAGCACCGCGCCCGGCATGTCCTCGGCCACGATCTTCGCATGGTCGGCCCCCATCAGGCCGGCGCCGATGACTGCAAAACGGACCGTCATGTCAAACCTCGATCCAGACATCGCCATCCTGCACGCGGACTGGGAAGGTCTTCAGGTTGATGCATGCGGGCGCTCGTTTCGCCTCGCCCGTGCGATAGTCGAAGGTGGCATTGTGCTTGGGGCACTCCACTGTGCCGTCCATCACCAGACCGTCGCAGAGGTGAACCTTCTCGTGGCTGCAGATGCCATCCATTGCGTGGAAGGTGTCATCCTCGGACCTGATTATTACGAAGGTTTGCGATCCGTGGTCGAAGCGGATCAGGTCGTCGGGTTCGATGTCTACGGTGGCGCAGGCGCGGATCCAGTTGGGCATGGTCTCTTTTTCAGGATTGGCGCCCCGGCCCGGGAGAGACACGGGCCGGGGCATTCGTCGGCTCCAGGGGCAACCGGGATGCCGACAGGGAGGTCAGTGTGTCGGTGGGGGCGGGTGGCCGCCGTGGCTGGCCATGTAACCTTCGATTTCGGCTTCAAGGCTCGCCATGCTGGCGCCGCCCGCCATCAGGTCGGTGATCTCCTCGCGGGTCTTCTCGCCCTTGCGGAAGTCGGCCGCGACCGCGCCGCGGATCAGCACGGCGAAGTGGTCTCCCACGGCCATCGCGTGCATCACCTGATGCGTGATGAAGACGACGGCGAGCCCCCGGCGCTTGGCCTCGTTCACGATGCGCAGCACATGGGTCGCCTGTTTCACGCCCAGCGCGGCGGTGGGCTCGTCGAGGATCAGCACGCGGGCACCGAAATGCACGGCGCGCGCGATGGCCAGTGACTGACGCTCGCCGCCTGACAGCCCGCCCACCAGACGGTCGCCGTCGGTGATGCGGGTGATGCCCATGTCCTGCACCGCCTTGACGGCGATGGCGTTGGCGCGCTTGCGGTCATAGACCCGGAACGGTCCCCAGCCTCTGGTCGGCTCTACCCCGACGAAAAAGCTGCGCCCGATCGACATCAGCGGGAAGGTGCCGCCGAACTGGTGGACAGTGGAGATCCCGGCGTCCTGCGCGGCGCGGGGGGTCGCAAAGCTTACGGTCCTGCCGTCCATCTCGATGATGCCCGAGGTCGGCTGATGCACACCCGACATGATCTTGATGAGCGTGGACTTGCCCGCGCCGTTGTCGCCCAGAAGGCAGAGGACCTCGCCCGCCCGCACCTCCAGCGTGATGTCGTGCAGCACGTCGATGGGGCCGAAGCTCTTGTTGATGCCCCGCAGGGCCAGGATGGGCGCGGTCATGATCCGGCTCCCGTCTTCGGGCTGTAGCTCAGCGCCATCTTGCGGAAGGTGTTGTTCAAGAGCACCGCGCCCAGCAGCAGGATGCCGATGATGAGCGAGGACCAGTTGGCGTCGAAACCGGTATAGTAGATGCCCTGGGTCACGACGGCGAAGGTGATCGTGCCCAGCACGATGCCGACCACCGACCCGTAGCCGCCGGTCAGCAGCACCCCGCCGACAACCACCGCGATGATGGCGTTGAAGATGTAGGATTGCCCGGCCGAGACCTGCGCCGAGTTGTAGAGGATGGCCTGGCTGAGACCCACGAAGGCGGCGCTCATGCTCGAGCACATGAACAGGATGATCGTCAGCCGGTCGGTCGGGATGCCCGCGTTGCGAGCCGAAACCCTGTCGCCGCCCATCGCGAGGATCCAGTTGCCCCAAGGGGAGAGGTGCAGCACGAACCCCCAGAAAAGCGCGGCCGCGATCCACCAGAAGATCGTGACCTGGTAGATGCCGCCGATGAACTGACCGAGCAGGAACTTGGCTTCCGGCCCGGCCTTCAGCGACACGCTGGTCGTGCCGGTGATCAGCACGGCGAGCCCCAGCAGCAGGCCCGCCACCGCGAACAGCGTTCCCAGCGTGACGATGAGCGAGGGAACGGCGGTGCGCACGACCAGAATCCCGTTGATCAGCCCGACCAGCGCGCCCAGCGCCAGTGCCGCTCCGACCCCGACGGCGATCGGCAGACCGAAATGCCCCGAGACTATCGCGCAGGTCATCGACCCGGCCGGAACCATGGACCCGATCGAGATGTCCAGTTCCCCCGCGATCATCAGCAGGCCGATCGGGATGGCGATGATGCCCAGGGATGCCGCCACGTTCAGCCAGCTGGCCGCGCCCGTCGGCGAGGCGAAATTGCTGCCGCCAAACCAGGTGAAGAAGGCGAACACGACGGCCAGCCCGAGAAAGGTGCCGGATTCCGGCCGACGCAGCAGGCCGCCAAGCGACAGTGTCTTTGAGGGAATGAACATCATGGTTTCCGATTGACGTGGGGTAAGTGGGATCGCCGTGCCCGGCGCCGGAAGGGAGCATTCCGCGCCGGGCACGAGATCGGCAAGGCTCAGCGGTAGCCGGCCGCCGCCCCCGCCAGAGTGGCATCGATGTTGGCGCTGTCCACGATGCCCGGCCCGGTCAGGACCGGGGCGCTGGCGATGGCCAGGCCATAGCGGACATAGGCATCGGCCATGCTGACCGCGAGGAAGCCCTGCAGCCAGGGCTGCTGGTCCACGGCAAAGAGCTGGGTGCCGGCCTTGATCCGGTCGAGCCCCGCGCCGTCCATGTCGAAGGACGCAAGGGCGATCCTGCCCGTCAGGCCACCCTGTTCGATCCCGGTCGCGGCCGAGTTGGCGTCACCGGCCGAAATGGTGATGACCCCGTCGATCGTCGCATCCTCCAGCAGGGTGGCCTTGATTGCCTCGGCCACCGCCGTCGGGTCGCCGAAGGACGAGGCCGGCAGCGGCAGCTGGTTCGACACGCCACCCTCGGGAACGATGCCGTCGGACACGCCACGGCAGCGGTCCTCCAGGTTCTGGGCGCCCGGCACGGTGTTGACGCAGATCACGTTCTTGCGGCCATGCCTGCCGAAGTAGGCCCCGGCGGCCAGTCCCGCGGTGTATTCCTCGTTGCCGATATAGTTGATCGCCCCGAGTTCCTTGGCCTTCTCGCCACCGCCCGAGTTGTAGAGGATGACCGGAATGCCGGCCGCCTGCGCTGCCTTGATCGCCTCGTCCTGTGAATCCGGGACCCAGTTCGGCACCGCGATGACCGCCGCCCCCTGCGCGATCGCGGTCCGCACCAGATTGGCTGCGTCGCCGCCGATGTTGTCGTAGTTCTGCAACATCAGATAGTTGACGGTGCCACCGTGGGCCTCGACGACCAGTGTTGCGTCGTCGATGCCCTTCTTGACCTTGGCGAAGAACGGATCGTCCGCCTTGCCGCCAACCACCGCAACCATCCCGTCTGCCAGCGCCGCCGAGGCTCCGAGAGCCGTGGTCATCGCCAGCAGGGCTGCCTTCATCATCGTCTTGGTCGTCATGTTGGGTCTCCTCCCATGTGCCGGAAACCGGCGGTTTCGAACGCGCGTCGAATTTTCGTAAAGGTCACTTGCCCGCATTCAGCCGCGCGCGCTTCTTCTCGAACCGCGCCTGCATCTGCGCATCGCCATCCTTCGATCCGTCGTGCCAGGTCCCGAAGATCCGGTCGAAGGGCAGCAGCCCGTCCGAATAGTTCACCTCGAAGTACTTGTGGTGCAGGTAGTGGGCGTAGGCCTGCGTGCCGATGGCACTGTCAGCGCCGATCTCGATCTTGTCGAAGCCGATGTGCCCCACGACCGCCCCCGTGCCTGTCACTTGCAAGTGGTAGAGCACCAGCAGCGGATGCGACGGCAGCACGAGGTGGATCAGCACGTCCGACCAGTAAAGAAGATGCTCCACCGGATGCATCGACAGGCTGGACCAGGGAGACGGGTTGACCGAGTTATGGTGAACCGAATGCACCCATTTGTAGAGCGGCCCCTGGTGGAGCAACCAATGGATGCAGAAGAAATGCGTCTCGTGGATCACCGGCACCAGAAGGCCCAGGAGGATGAGCGCGATCGGGCTGTCACCGAAGGTCGTCCACGGACCCCAGCCGATCGCCCAGAGATGCAGCATGATGACCTCGTAGGCGGTCCAGATCGGGACGCCGGTGCCGAAGCTGCGCAGGAAGTTGTCGACGTTTTGGCTGCCGAACCAGAAGATGTCCGACTTCTTGTCAGCCGGGAAAAGCGCGTTGAACTTGAACCGGTTGCCTTGCGCCCGCTTGACGTACAGCCGCAACTCCAGCGCACCGTACAGAACAAGGACGATCGCGGCGTTCCTGGCCAGAAGATAGAGCACCCAGCCCCAGTCGAGGACCGCCAGCGTTTCCTTCGCGGGCGTTGCCCAGAACCAGAGGACGGCACCAATTACGAAGAACAGGGCGTTCCACGGCAGGAAGTAGCTGGGCAACCAGGACAGGAACTTCAGCGGCCGCGGCGGCCAGACGAAGACTGGCGCACCTTCAAGGCGGCCATTGGGGCAGTAGTCGCCGCGCTTGTTCCGTGTTCCGAACTTCAGATCGTCCATGTTGTCCCGACCTTGCGGCCGTCCTTCTTCTGCTGTGGCGGAGACGCGCAAAGGCAAACCTTCCCCGGTCGCGCAAACGCATGGCTTGCACGGACAGACGATCGCGGGCACCCCATAAGGATGCTGCCCCTCGGATCTCTTGGTTCCCTCCAGGGTCTCCCGAACCCTTGCAAGCGAGTCATACTAGCGCTTGACAGGATGTCGAATGTCGCACTGATTGAATTCCATCAAGGGTTGCGGATGACCTGGCATACCCATGAAAGAAAAAACGAAAAACCCGTCCCGTAGGGTGACGCTTGCCTCGGTGGCAAAGCTAGCGGGGGTGGGTAGCGCGACCGTCGACCGGGTTCTGAACGAACGCGGCAACGTCAGCGACGAGATGCGGCGGCGCGTTCTGTCCGCCGCGCGCGAGTTGGGCCTGCGCCGGATCCTGCCCTCGACCCACCACCGCCACGTCAACGTCAACGTGATCCTCGCCCGGCCCGAACGCCCGCTGATCACGCGAATGGCGCAAGAGTTCCGGCGCCAGTCGCAACGGCTGGACCGGGCCATTACCATCCACCGGACCCTTCTCAAATACGAAAGCCCCGAAGCGATTGCCGAGGCGATGGGCAGGGGCGGGTTCGATGCGATCATCGTCGATGCGCCGGACCACCCGCTGATCCATGCCACCATCGCCGACCTCGCCCGGCAGGGACGGCCAGTGGTGACCATCATTTCCGACGTGCCCAAGACTGACCGTCTGGCCTATGCCGGAATCGACCACTACAAGGCCGGTCGCTCGGCGGGATTTTTCCTGGGTCGCATGACCCCCGCAGAACCGCCGGGTGGAAAGGTCATCATCCTCTGCCACCACATCGGATTTCAGGCCCATGCCGAACGGATACGGGGACTCACCGACCATCTAGAGACCGAGGTTCCGCATCTGGAACTGGCCGAGATCGTCCGGGGTGGGGATGATCCCGTCCTCTCCGAGATCAAGCTGAGAGAGGCATTCCTGCGGCACCCCGAGACGATTGGCATCTACAACGCGGGCGCGGGCAACCGGGGCGTTGTCGCGGCCGTGCGGGCCGGCATCCTGCCCCGGCAGCCGATCTTCATCGGCCACGAGCTGACGGCCTTCACCTGGGCCTCGCTGCGCGACGGGACCATGACGTTGACGATCGACCAGAGCCCGGAACTGCAGGTGCAATACGCGCTGGACGTCCTGATGCACCACTTCGGGTTTGAAGGTGCCTCGCATGTGACGCTCCCCTATGTCTCGACGGTTCCCTTTGTGCTTTACGGCCCTCAGAATCTGCCCGACGGACAACCCGCCTGATCGAATTCCATCATCGTCGCGCTTTGGCGGCGCCCAGCCGATGCCCTAAGCCGTCCGGGCGGGAGGAACGGGGCATGCGGTACAGGGACTTCGGACGCACCGGCTGGAAGGTGTCGGAGATCGGCTTCGGCGCCTGGCAGATCGGCGGGCAATGGGGCAAGGTCGATGACGACGCCTCGCTTCGCACGCTGCTCCACGCCTTCGAAAGCGGCATCAACTTCGTCGACACTGCCGAACTTTACGGTCACGGGCATTCCGAGACGGTGATCGGTCGGGCGCTGAGGGCCTGGCGCGGCGACAGGATCTATGTCGCGACAAAGGTGCAGCCCACGGTCTGGCCGAACCCCGACGATCCCGCCCCGCCGGTCCGCGGGCGCTTCCCCGACTGGCATCTGCGCCTGAATGTCGAGAACTCGCTGCGTCGGCTCGGGGTCGAGCGCATCGACCTGTTCCAGCTGCACAGCTGGGGACCGCGCGGCCATGTGGAGCTTGACTGGCTGGAGACGCTCAACGACCTGCGGGTCGAGGGAAAGATCGACCAGATCGGCGTTTCGCTGCGCGACAACCAGCCGCAAGAGGGCGTGGCCCTGGCCCGACTGGGTCTCGTCTGAACTGGCCCCCCTTTCGACCGGACACCCGGGCATAGCCATGGAGGCTTAGGCATAGGCCTAAGCACGTGCTCATGTCTGATGTTGAGATCATCACCGATGGCGGCCGGCGCCGTCGCTGGTCGGCCGCCGAGAAGCTCCGCATCGTCGAGGAGACCCTGGACGAGAGGGCCAGCATCTCGGTGGTGGCCCGCCGCAATGGCGTGGCTCCGAACCTGCTCTACCGTTGGCGACGCCTGATGCTGGAGGGAGGAGCCGTCGCCGTGTCGAACGATGACGAGGTCACCAGCAACCGGGCCGTTCGTCAGCTCGAGGACCGCATCCGCGAACTCGAGCGCCAGCTCGGGCGCAAGACGCTGGAGGTCGAGATCCTGAAGGAGGCCCTCGACAAGGCGCGCCCAAAAAAACCGACCTGGCTCGTGCCGTCGCCGCTGAAGGACGGTTCCCGATGAAGGCGGTGGCCAATGTTCTCGGGGTCTCGCGCTCCAACCTTCATGCCCATGTGACCGGCCAAACAAAGCCGCGTCGGCGCTACCACAAGGCGCAAGACGCGGCGGTGGTGCCGTTGATCACGGCTCTGGTCGTGACCCGCCCCACCTACGGCTATCGTCGCATCACGGCGGTGCTGAACCGGCAGCTCCGGGCAGACGGGCTGGCCCCGGTGAACCACAAGCGGGTCTACCGCATCATGCAGGCCCACAGCCTCCTGTTGGCCCGCACCTACATGGAACGCCCTGATCTCGCTCACGACGGCAAGGTCGTCACTCTGCGCTCGAACCTGCGCTGGTGCAGCGACGGCTTCGAGTTCACCTGCTGGAACGGGGAGGTGGTGAGGGGTGCGTTCATCATCGACGCCCACGACCGGGAGGTCATCGCCTGGTGCGCCGTGACGGGCGCCGGCATCAGTGGCTCCGACATCCGCGACATGATGCTCGAGGCGGTGGAGAAGCGCTTCGGGGCCAACCGCGCGCCCCAGCTCATCGAGATGCTCAGTGACAACGGCTCGCCCTACACCGCCAAGGACACCCGCATCTTCGCCCGCCAGCTCGGCCTCAAGCCCTGCTTCACGCCCGTGAAGAGTCCCCAGAGCAACGGCATCTCGGAGGCCTTCGTGCGCACGCTGAAGCGCGACTACGTCCAGGTCACGCCTCTGCCGAACGCCGAGGTCGTGCTCGGATTGCTCCCCTCCTGGTTCGAGGACTACAACACCCACCACCCGCACTCCGGGCTGAAGATGCGCTCGCCCCGCGAGTTCATCGCCGCCCAAACCGCAACCGCCTAGGTGTCCGGTGAAACAGGGGCCAGATCAGGCTTCGGGGCGGTGCCCGGCCATGTCGGCTTCGACAAGATCGAGATCGGGGCCGACGGCGCGATCGATACCCACGCCTACATCCACTACCTGCACCACAAGTATTTCGAGGTGAACTACGGCGACGGGCTGATCCCGTTCGACCGCTGGCTCGGCACCTTCCATGACGGCTCGCCCGAGGGCGAGGCGCAGATGAACGCCCGCTACCAGAAGAAGAAGGCCCGTCTCAACGCCGCGCGCGGCTGAGCACGCCCGCCCGCCGCGCCACGCAGCGCCACGACACCATCACGGACACCACCACGCGACAGCGAAACCAGGGAGGAGACCCCGATGAAGACCACCGTCACCGCCGCCAGCCTGCTGGCCCTGCTTGCGGGCACCGCCGCCGCCGAGACCATCGGCGTCAGCATCGTCAACTTCGACAACAACTTCCAGACCCTGCTGCGGCAGGGGATCGAGGCCCGCGCCGCCGAGGTCGGGGTGTCGGTCCAGATCGAGGACGCGCAGAACGACAGCGCCAAGCAGCTTGACCAGATCAACAACTTCATCGCCAACGGCGTCGATGCGATCATCGTCACCCTCGTCGATACCGCGGCCTCGCCGCAGCTGACCGCCAGGGCGGCCGAGGCGGGCGTGCCGCTGGTCTACATCAACCTCGAGCCGCAGGACGTGGCGAACCTTCCCGACAAGCAGGTCTATGTCGGGTCGAACGAGGTCGAATCCGGCACGCTCGGCGCCTTCGAGGCCTGCAAGCTCCTGCGCGCGCAGGGCAAGTCGGCGGGGGCGAAGGGCTACATCATCATGGGGTCGCTCTCGCACCAGGCCGCGCTGCAGCGCACCAAGGATGTCGAGGACATCGTCGGCATCGACATGTGCAACTTCGTCACCATCCTCGACAAGCAGTCCTCGGAATGGTCGCGCGAGGCCGCCGGCAACCTGATGACCAACTGGCTCTCGACCGGCGAGGTGCCCGATGTCGTCTTCGCCAACCACGACGATTCGGCGATCGGGGCGATCCTCGCGCTCAAGTCCGCGAACATCCCGATGGAGGATGTCGTCGTCGTCGGAGTCGATGCCACCGCCGACGTGCTCCAGTTCATGCAGGCGGGCGACCTTGACGTGACCGTGTTCCAGAACGCCAAGGCCCAGGGCGGCGGCGGCGTGGATGCGGCGCTGAAGCTCGCCCGGGGCGAACCCGTGGACAAGATCGTCTACATCCCGTTCGAGCTGGTCACGCCGGCGAACATGGCGGACTACATCGGCAAGAACTGATCCGGCGCGCCGGCCGGGAATCCGGCCGGTGCCGCCCCCCGCGCGCGCCCCCGGGGCGTCTTCTCCCGGCCGGCCCGGGGCCGCGCGCGCCCCGTTCCGGCCGCGGCATTCCGGCACCCCAAGGGGAGACGACCAGGGCCGGAAGCGGGCCGGCACTGCCCATATCCCCAAGGCTCCCGGGCGCTCGCGGCCCGTTCGGCGTGGCCCCGCACAGGGGAGCGGGGGCGGATGGCAACGGGAGAGGGGAGGAGGGGGGCGGGACGACGCGTGCCACCGCCGGCGCAGGTCTTGCTCCAAGGCTTTCGGCTAGGGGGAAGGACGAGGCGATAAACCAATCTTGCCGGGCATCGCATGCGCAGATACGCTGCCTTCTCACGAGGAGACCACTAGATGTTGGGCAATCGCCTTCCGCCATTTGTGCGCGAGCATTACGAACATCACGAGTGGAGGCATGCCAGCGCGATCCTGTCGCAGGATTTCCCGGACGAATGGGGCGACCTCCTCGCACTGCTGCAAGAGCTTCGCCTCAAGAAGTCGTGGATCTCTGTCGGGGGCGGCAACAAGTCGCAACTGGCAGCCTTCGTGGACGGCTTTCTCAGCCGCCGGGGCTGGATAGTGTCCCACGCCGTGGTGTAGGAGCGCCGACCTTCGGAGAGGTCAGGGCCTGATCAGGTAGCCACGGCGGGCAGCCTGACGGTTGGATTTTCGGTCACGCGGCCAAGCGTTTCAAGCGACATGTAGCGCCTGGCGACCGCCCATTCGTCGTTGGTCTCGAGCATCAGCGCGCCGACGAGGCGGATGATGGCCTCATCGTTGGGGAAGATGCCGATGACGTCGGCGCGCCGCTTCACCTCGCGGTTCACCCGCTCCAGCGGGTTCGTGCTGGCGATCTGGGTCCAGTGCTCGCGTGGGAAGGACATGTAGGCCAGCACGTCGTCACGGGAGGCATCCATCAGCGCCCCGAGCTTGGGCTGCTTTTCGCGGAGCGCGTCGGCCACGATCTCCCACTGGGCTTCAGCCTCGGCCCGGGTCTCCTGTGCGAAGATCGTCTTCAGCATCGCAGCCACGGCGGTGCGCTGCTTGGCCGGAGCGTGAGCCAGGGCGTTGCGCATCCAGTGAATGCGGCACCTCTGGTGGGTGGCGTTGAAGACCCGACGTGCCGCAGCCCGCAGGCCCTTGTGGTCGTCGGCGATCACCAGCTTCACGCCGCGCAGGCCCCGGTCGGCCAGGGACCGTAGGAACTCGGTCCAGAAGGTCTCGGCTTCGGATGGCCCGGTGGCGACACCCAGAACCTCGCGCTTGCCGTCCTCGTTGACCGCCACCGCAATTATCACCGCCTTGCTGATGATGCGCCCGCCTTCCCGGACCTTGAGGTATGTGGCGTCCAGCCAGAGATAGGGCCACGCGCCCTCCAGAGGCCGGGAGAGGAAGGCGTTCACTCGTTCGTCGATCTCGGCGCAGAGGCGACTGACCTGGCTCTTCGACATGCCGCCCGCGCCCATGGCCTTGACCAGATCGTCGACCGAGCGCGTCGAGACACCATGGACGTAGGCCTCCTGGATGACGGCCACCAAGGCCTTCTCCGCCGTGCGGCGCGGCTCCAGGAAGCTGGGGAAATAGCTGCCCTTGCGCAGCTTGGGGATCTCCAGCGCGATCCGCCCGGCCCGGGTATCCCAGTCGCGGTCACGGTATCCGTTGCGCTGAACCTCCCGCATCGGCGTTCGTGCACCCTTGGCTGCACCCGTCCGGGCCTCGATCTCGGCTTCCATGATCCGTTCGGCCGCAAAGGCCAGCATCTCGCGCACAAGATCGCCGTCGGCCTGCTTCTCAACCAGCTCGATCAGCGCCATTCTCTCTTCGGTCATCGTCGTCTCCGTTGTCGGTTTCAGGTCTCGCAACCCAAACCTTCTCCGAAGATCGGCGATGGCCGCCAGCGTCACCCGCGGCCGCGCGCTGCGCTACGCCGAAGGCTCCGCGCGCGGCCTCCTACACCACCACCCGGGACACTGCCCCGGGGCTGGGTCGAGAAGCAGTTTCAGACCGCAATTGAGGTGGATGGGAAGCGTCTGGATTCACCCACCCACAAGGTCGATTGCTACAAGAACGGCATCGCCCTTGAGGTCGAATGGAACAACAAGGATCCGTTCTTTGACCGTGACCTGAACAACTTCAGGCTGCTCTTTGACCTCCGGGCGGTCAGTGTCGGCGTTATCTTGACCCGCGCTGACGAGCTGCAAGAGATATTTAAGGATCTTGGCCGAGGCTCATCCTACGGGATGTCAACGACGCACATGTCGAAGCTTCTGCCAAGAATCGAGGGCGGTGGCGGAGCAGGCTGCCCTCTGCTGGTTTTCGGTATCAGGAAGTCGCTCTACGAGGGGGATCAATAATGACCAGCGCTGCGGACGACCTACTGGCGAAGGCTGGCAAGGCAAGGTTCAAGACCGTTCTGGCCGACCCGCCATGGCAGTTCCAGAACCGAACCGGCAAGATGGCGCCGGAACACAAACGGCTGTCGCGCTACCCGACCATGACACTGCGCGAGATTTGCGATCTCCCGGTCGAGGCAATAGTGGCCGATACTGCCCATCTCTACCTCTGGGTGCCGAATGCGCTTCTGCCCGAGGGACTTAAGGTGATGGAGAACTGGGGCTTCACCTACAAGTCCAACATCATCTGGTACAAGGTCCGCAAGGACGGCGGACCGGACCGGCGCGGAGTAGGGTTCTACTTCCGGAATGTCACCGAGGTCTTGCTTTTTGGCGTCCGAGGGAAGAATGCCCGCACGTTGCAGCTTGGCAGGACGCGAGAGAACATAATCTGCAGTCAGAAGCGCGAACACAGCCGCAAACCGGATGAACAGTATTCCGTTATCGAGGGCTGCAGCCTCGGCCCGCGGCTGGAAATGTTTGCGCGTGGCCCTCGTGTCGGCTGGACTGTCTGGGGAAATCAGGCCGACGAATACGTTCCGACCTGGGACACCTATTCCAACCATTCGCAAGCACAAGCAAATGTGGTGCCCCTAAAGCGACGGGGCTGACAGGCATTCGTTTCAAGGATGTACGGAACCGGGCCACATTCACTTTGTTCGAGGACATCCAGGTAGGCCGCGTGGGCCGAACCACCCTCCATATCCGGGGCTTTCATCCGCTCGCCCGCATCGCCGGCGGCGCGTCCCGCCGCCACCCTGCAAGGGCGGAGTTGACGTCTCGTTGCCAGCGATCCTGCCAGCCCGGCACCGCTCCGGCAAGCCTTACGCCCCGTTCCGGCCGCGCCTTTCCGGCTTCCGTTTCCGCTCCGGCGCGCCCCCGCCGCCCGCGGCCGCGAATCCTAACGAGATGTTAAGCCGCAACTAAGTCCCTTATTTCATTGGATAAAGAAGGTTGTCCCACGGTGGGACACCCTTCTCAGGGCATCAGCTGCCCGCCGTTGACCTCGATCACCTGCCCGACGACGTAGCTGCTCAGCGCCGGCGAGGCGAGGAACAGGTAGGCGCCGGTGCATTCCTCGGCCGTGCCCATCCGCCCCGCCGGGATCGTCGCCAGCGCCGCCTCGATCTGCGCCTTCGTCGAATAGCGTTCGTGGAAGGGCGTGGCGATCACCCCCGGCGCGACGGCGTTGACGCGGATGCCGAAGGGGATCAGTTCCTTCGCCAGCCCCCGTGTCATGGTCGAGACGAAGCCCTTCGCCGAGCCGTAGATCCCCGCCCCGCCCGAGCCGCCGTTGCGCGCCGCCACCGAGGTCGTGTTGATGATGAAGGCGTCGCCCGCGGCCTGCGCCGCCGCCTTCAGGTGCGGGATCGCCGCCCGGCAGGCGATCAGCACCGAACGCGCGTTCAGGTCCATGATCTCGTCGTAGTCGGCCTCAGTCGCCTCGGCATAGGCGACGCGGCGGACCATCGCGCCGGCGTTGTTGACGAGCCCGTCGAGCCGCCCGAAGTGGCGCGCCGCATCCTCGACCGCCCAGCGCGCGCCCTCGCCCTTCGCGACATCGGCATGGATCAGGTGCACCGCGGCGCCCGCCAGCACCAGTTCGGAGGCCAGCGCCTCGGCCGCGTCGCGGCTGCGGTTGTAGTGGATGGCGACCTGCGCGCCCTGCGCCGCGAAGGCGCGCGCGAGCGCCGCGCCGATGCCGGTCGAGGCGCCGGTGATCAGCACCGCCCTGCCGTTCAGGTCGGGAATCCGCAATCCGTCCATCGCCCGCCGCCTCCTCCTCCGCCCTGCGCCACCCTCGCGCGGCGCGGGCGGGGTTGCAAGCGGGGGGCTCAGTCGAGCAGCGCCTCGATCCGCCCGGTGATCGCGCCCGAAAGCGGCCCGGCCGCCGATCCCCAGGTCCCGGCCACGTTGCCCTCGCCGTCGAGCAGGATCTTGTTGAAGTTCCAGCCCGGCTCGAATCCCGCCTCGGCCTTCACCCAGCGGAAGAACGGATGCGCCCGCGGCCCCCGGACATGGGTGATCCCGGTCATCGGCATGTCGATGCCGTAGGTCAGCTCGCAGAAGTCCTTCACCTCGGCATTGCTGCCGTATTCCTGGTTGAAGTCGTCGCTCGGCACCGCAAGCACGACGAGGCCGCGGGCGCGATAGCGGTCGTAGAGCCTCTGCAGCGCCTCGTATTGCGGGGTGTAGGCGCAGAAGGACGCGGTGTTGACGACGAGGACGGGGCGGCCGGCGAAGTCCGAAAGGCGGATCTCGCCGCCGTCGATCGCGGCGAAGGGCTCGGGCGGGGGCCCGGCCGGCGCGGGCGGCGCGGCGAGGGTCAGGGCGAGGGCAAGGGCAAGGGCGAAGGCGCGGCGCATGTCATGTCCTCCCGGTCGTCGTCCATGCGCCTTCTACGCGCGCCGGGCCGCGCCGGTTCACTTGCCCTTCAGGCGCCCGGCGACGATGGCGGTGGCGCGTGCGACGGCCTCCGCGATGGTCATCGCCGAGGTGTCGAGCACCACGGCATCCGCCGCCGCCCGCAACGGCGCGGTGTCGCGCGCGGCGTCGCGCGCGTCCCTCTCGCGCAGCGCGGCCAGCACCTCGGCCTCGTCGCCGCCGAGTTCGCGCCAGCGCCGGTGCGCGCGGACGGTGTCGGCGGCGGTCACGAAGAGCTTCACCTCGGCCTCCGGGCAGATCACCGTGCCGATGTCGCGCCCGTCGAGCACCGCCCCGCCCGGCTGGCGGGCGAAGCGGCGCTGGAAGTCCGTCAGCGCCGCCCTGACCTCGGGGATCGCGGCGACGCGCGAGGCCGCCTGCCCGGCGGCGGCGGTCCGCAGGTCGTCGCGGGCGAGGTCCGCCGGCCCGAGCGCGCGCGCCGCCGCGACCGGATCGCCGCCCCTGGCCCCGACCGCCCGGTAAAGGAGCCCGGTGTCGAGATGCGCGAAGCCGAAGCGCTCCGCGATGGCGCGGGCGATCGTGCCCTTGCCGGCCGCCGCCGGCCCGTCGATCGCCACCGTGAAGGGGCCCCGGGTCAAGACGGCGGCCCGCCCGACAGGACCAGCCGCTCGAAGGCGGCGAGGGCGAAGAACAGGATCATCACGACGGCCAGCGTCCGCCTGCCGACCCGTCCGCGCGGGCGCCGGTAATCCCTGTCGTCTCTGTCCATCCCGTTCCTCACGTCTAGCTGGACCGGCCTGTCCCGGACGCGCCCGCTGCCGGGCCCGTCAGTCCCTGCCGATGTCGGCGCCGAGGCCGCGCATCAGGTCCTCGAAGGCCGGGAAGGAGGTCGCTATGGGCGAGCCGTCGTCCACCGCGACCGGCCTTTGCGCCGCCAGCCCGAGGACGAGGAACGACATCGCGATGCGGTGGTCGATATGGGTCCGGCAGGTCGCCCCGCCCGGCACCCCGTCGGCGCCCATCCCGTGCACGATCAGGGTGTCCTCGTCCTCCTCGACGCGGACCCCGCAGGCCTCGAGGCCGCGCGCCATCGCGTCGATGCGGTCGCTTTCCTTGACGCGCAGCTCGCGGACGCCGCGCATCACCGTGGTGCCCGTCGCGCAGGCCGCGACGACCGACAGGACCGGGAATTCGTCGATCATGCTGGCGGCGCGGTCTGCCGGCACCTCGACGCCGCGGAGATCGCCGGTGAAGCGCACGCGCAGGTCGGCGACGGGCTCGCCGCCCTCCTCGCGCGGGTTGCCGAAGCCGATCGACGCGCCCATCTCGACGAGGGTGCGGTAGAGGCCGTTGCGGGTGAGGTTCTGGCTGACCCCGGGCACCAGGATGTCCGAGCCCGCGGCAAGCAGGGCGGCGCAGACCGGGAAGGCGGCCGAGGAGGGATCGCGCGGCACCGCCACCGTCTGCGGCCGCAGCTCCGGCTGGCCGCGGAGCGTGATGACGTTGCCTTCGTCCGTCGCCTCGACGGCGAGGGCGGCGCCGAACCCGGCCAGCATCCGTTCGGAATGGTCGCGGGTCGGCTCGCGCTCGATCACCACGGTCTCGCCCGGCGCGTTCAGGCCCGCGAGCAGCACCGCCGACTTCACCTGGGCGCTGGCCACCGGCAGGGCGTAGCGCACCGGCACCGGGTCGGCCGCGCCGACCACGGTCATCGGCAGCCGCCCGCCGCGCCGTCCGTAGGCGCGCGCGCCGAAGAGCGCGAGCGGCTCCGTGACCCGCCCCATCGGGCGCTTCACCAGCGAGGCGTCGCCGGTGAAGGTCGCGGTGATCGGCGTCGTCGCCATCGCGCCCATGATGAGGCGCACGCCCGTCCCGGAATTGCCGCAGTCGATCACCTGCGCCGGTTCGGCGAAGCCGCCGACGCCGACGCCGTGGACGGACCAGCTGCCCTCGCCGTGGCGCAGGACCTCGGCCCCGAAGGCGCGCATGGCCTTGGCGGTGTCGAGAACGTCCTGCCCCTCGAGCAGCCCGGTCACCTTCGTCTCGCCGACCGCAAGCGCCCCGAGGATCAGCGCCCGGTGGCTGATCGACTTGTCGCCGGGGATCAGCGCCGTCCCCCGCAGCGGGCCGGATTTCCGGGCGGTCATCGGGATGGGCTGGCCGTGGCCGGTCATCTTCGGGGGTCTCCGTTCGTCCTGCGCCGCGGGGGATAGCGCAGTTGCGGGTCGCGCGCCATACTCCCCGCCGGCCAGACCCGGAGGACCTGATGCGCGCCGCTGCCCCTGCCCTCGCCCTGACGCTCCTGCTGGCGGCCCTGCCGGCCGCCGCCGAGACGCGCTGCGGCTGGATCGACAACCCGACGCCGGGCAACTGGTGGCTGACCGACGCGGCGGGCGAGTGGACGCTCGCCGAGCAGGGCGGTTATCAGGCCGGCGGGATGGACCGCATTCCCGACCTGAGCACGGGCGAATGGGTCGCCACCAACGGGCCCCACGGTTACGGCTGCGCCTGCATGGACGCCGAGACCGACGGCGCCGACCGGATCGTCGCCATCTTCGCGGTCCGGCAGCTGAAGCTCGCGGACTGCGCGGCGGACCCCGCCCTGCCCTCACGCCCCTGACGGGCCGGCCGGCAGCCGGGCGAAGGTCATGTAGAAGGGCGCGCGGCCCTCGCGCAGGGCCTTGCGTTCGTAGCGCGTCGAGGGCCAGTCGGGCCAGGCCGCGGCGCCCTCCGCCACCAGGGCGAAGCCCGCCTGCGGCACCTCCTCGCGGGCCTGGCGCACGTAGTCGGGGATGTCGGTCGCGATGCGCAGCTCCGCCCCCGGCGCCATCACCCGCGCCAGCGGCAGCAGGTAGCCCGGCGTCACGAAGCGCCGGCGGTGGTGGCGCCGCTTTGGCCAGGGGTCGGGGTAGTTGAGGAAGGTCCGCGCGACCGACCCTGACGGCAGCACCTCCATCAGGTCGCGCACGTCGCCGGGATGAAGCGCGAGGTTCGCCACGCCCGCCTCGCGGATCCGGCCGAGGAGCATCGCCACGCCGTTGACGAAGACCTCGCAGCCGATCAGGAAGGCCTCCGGGTGGCGCGCCGCCATCGCCACCAGATGCTCGCCGCCGCCGAAGCCGACCTCGAGCCACAGGGGCCGCCCGCCGGTCAGCGCCGCGACGTCGAGCGGCCGCCGCGCCGGGTTCTCGCCGCGCTGCACGCCGGCCAGCCGCCAGCGCCCGAGTTCGGTCTCGAGCAGGCGCTTCTGGCCCGCGCGCAGCGCCTTGCCGCGGATGCGGCCGTAGAAGTTGCGGCGCTCGGGCGGGGGAAGGTCGGTCACTCCGGTCATCCTCGCGGCATGGTCGCGCGCCGCCGGCGCCCCCCGGCGGCCCGGGTCAGCCGGCCCGGCACGGGTCAGACCGCCTTCCGCAGCGCCTCGACGAGGTCGGTCCGTTCCCAGCTGAACCCGCCATCCGCGTCGGGCGCGCGGCCGAAGTGCCCGTAGGCCGAGGTGCGGGCATAGATCGGCCGGTTCAGGTCGAGATGGGTGCGGATGCCGCGCGGGGTCAGGTCCATGACCTGCGCCACGGCCTTCTCGATCCGGTCGTCGCCGACCTCGCCGGTGCCGTAGGTGTCGGCATAGATCGCCAGCGGCCTGGCCACGCCGATCGCATAGGCGACCTGGATCACGCAGCGCCGCGCCAGCCCGGCGGCGACGACGTTCTTGGCCAGGTAGCGCGCGGCATAGGCGGCCGAGCGGTCCACCTTGGTCGGGTCCTTGCCGCTGAAGGCGCCGCCGCCATGCGGCGCGGCCCCGCCATAGGTGTCCACGATGATCTTGCGCCCGGTCAGGCCCGCATCGCCGTCGGGTCCGCCGATCACGAAGGTGCCGGTCGGGTTGACCCACCATTCGGTGTTCTTCGTCAGCCAGCCCTCGGGCAGAACCTCGCGGATATAGGGTTCCACGATGGCGCGGATGTCGGCGGAGGTCTGGCTTTCGTGGGCGTGCTGGGTGGACAGGACCAGCGATGTCACCTCGACCGGCTTGCCGTTCGCGTAGCGCAGCGAGATCTGCGACTTCGCGTCGGGCCTCAGGGTCGGCTCCCGGCCCGATTTGCGCGCCTCGGCGAGCCGGCGCAGGATCGCATGGGCATAGAGGATCGGCGCCGGCATCAGCTCGGGGGTCTCGTCGGTGGCATAGCCGAACATGATGCCCTGGTCGCCGGCGCCGTCCTTGTCCACGCCCTGGGCGATATGGGCCGACTGCGGGTGCAGGTAGTTCGCCACCTCGACGGTGTTCCAGTGGAACTTGTCCTGCTCGTAGCCGATGTCCCTGACGCAGCTGCGCACGATGCCGTCGATCCGCCCCATGTACTCGTGCAGCTTGTCCTTGTCCGACAGGCCGACCTCGCCGCCGACGACGACGCGGTTGGTGGTGGCGAAGGTCTCGCAGGCCACGCGCGCGTTCGGCTCTTCGGCGAGGAAGGCGTCGAGGACCGCGTCGGAGATGCGGTCGCAGACCTTGTCGGGATGGCCTTCGGACACCGACTCCGAAGAGAAGACGTAATCTTGCCGGGACATGGGAGATGCTCCATTGGGGTTATCCCCGCCACGCCAGGAAGCCGTTGTGGCGGTTCGTCCGGGCCTGCCTAGCGGCTGGGGCCCGCGAGGTCAACGGGAGGGCGGCGCCGCAGGAGGACGAGGGCGGCAAGCCCGGCGAGGATGACCGCGAGCACGGGCAGGTCGCCGGTGCGGGCATAGAGGGTCGGGGGCAGCGCGGGGGGCACGGCAACGTCGATGTGGCCTTCGCTGTCGAGCGGGATGGCGGCGATCACCCGTCCCTTGGCGTCGATCGCCGCCGAGACGCCGGTATTGGCCGATCGCAGCAGGGGCAGGCCCTGCTCGATCGCCCGCAGGCGCGCCTGGTCGAGATGCTGGTAGGGGCCGGAGAGGCTTCCGAACCAGCTGTCGTTCGTCACCTGGAGGATCCAGTCCGCCCGTTCCGGCGCGGCGCGGAGATCCTGGGGGAAGACCGCCTCGTAGCAGATGAGCGGCAGCACGCGCCCGGCGCGGCCGAGGTCGAGCACCGCGGCGCCCGGCCCGGGGGCATAGCCGAAGCCCTGCCGCGCCGCGAAGGCGCCGATCCCGAGCCGGGCCAGCGCGTCGCCCCAGGGAACGTATTCGCCGAACGGCACCAGGTGGTGCTTGTCATAGACATGCGTCACCGCGCCGTCGCCGCCGATGACGGCGAGGCTGTTGAAGTAGCGCCCGCCCTCCGACCGCTGGACGCCGGTGGCGACAGGCACGCCGCCCGCCGTGACCGCGAGCTGGGCGAGGAAGGGGCCCGCCTCCTCGAGCAGGAAGGGCACCGCCGTCTCCGGCCATACGATGAGGTCGGGGGGCGGCGCGGACGGGGCCGCCGTCTGGTCCATCAGGCGCTGAAGGAAGATCCGCCACATGTCCTCGCGCCATTTCAGGTGCTGGGGCGCGTCGGGCTGGGCGAGGCGCACCGTCACGGCCGGATCGCGCGGGGCCGGATCGGGGGCGGCGAGCCGCAGCGCCCCGCCCGCCCAGACCGCGGCCAGGACCGCCAGCGCGGCGGCCGCGGCCAGCGCCTGCCGCCGCCGGCCGGCGACGGCGGCGGGAAGCGCCGCGAGGGCGAGCGTCAGGAGCGACAGGCCGGCCGGCCCGGCGAAGGCCGCGGCCTGGGCGACGGGGGTGGCGATCCACATGTGGCCGGTGAGCGCCCAGGGAAAACCGGTGAAGACGTAGCCGCGCAGGAGGTCGGACAGCGCGAGGCCGAGCGCGAAGGCGGCGGCGCGGGTGGCGCGGGTGCGGCCGATCCCCGCCACCGCCCCGGCCGCCGCCCAGAACGCCCCGCCGCCGAGCGCCATCAGCAGGAGCGCGAAGGGGGCCATCCAGCCGTGGCGCGCGGGATCGACGAGGAACGGCTCGACGATCCAGAACAGCCCGGCGGCGAAGTAGCCCGCCCCGGCCGCGAAGGCGGCCCAGACCCGGTCCGGCGCCCTGTCCGCCGCCGCCACCATCGCCACCACGCAGGCGAGCGCCGGCAGGGCCAGCCACCAGAAGCCGGTCGGTGCCAGCCCGGTGGCCGCGAGGACCCCGGCCGCGGCGGCGGCCGCCAGCCCACGCCATGCCGGACGGCGCCAGCTGCGCCCGGGGCTGGATGCCGCGCCGTCCATGCAGGGTCAGGGCGCCGGCGCGTGCGGCAGGATCGCGCGGATGCGCTTCACGACCCTCGGATCGGCCTCGACGATCTCGAAGGTGACGCCGCTGTCGTGCGGGATCACCTCGCCCTCGGCCGGAACCCGGCCGGTCAGCATCGAGACCAGCCCGCCGAGCGTGTCCACGTCCTCGCGCACGTCGCCGGCCGCGAGCGTCAGGCCGAGCTCCGCCTCGACGTCCTCGAGCGGCGCGCGGGCCTGGAAGACGTAGCTGAGCGGGCCGTCCTTGACCCAGAGCGCATCGGCCTGGTCGTCGTGTTCGTCGTCGATGCGCCCGACGATCTCCTCGATGAGGTCCTCGATGGTGACCAGCCCGTCAACGCCGCCGTATTCGTCGATCACCACCGCCATGTGGGTCCGGCCGGCCTGCATCTTCCGCAGCAGCACCGCCGCCGGCATCGACGGCGGCGCGTAGAGCAGCGGGCGCACCAGCGCGCGCAGGTCGAATTTCGGCTTCGGGTCGGAGAAGGCCTGCTGCAGCGCGAGGTCCTTCAGGTGGATGATGCCGATCGGGGAATCGAGCGTGCCCTCGTAGACGGGCAGCCGCGAGAAGCCGCTGTCGCGGAACGTGGCGACCAGATCGGCAAGGCTGATCGTGACCGGGACCGCGACGATGTCGCCGCGCGGGATCGCCACGTCGTCCACCTGGATGCCACGCAGCAGGCTGACGGCGGTTCCCTCGCCGGGTTCGCCCGCCCGCGCCGGTTCCGCATCCGGATGCGGTTCCGCCTGCGGCAGGTCGGCGGTGGAGGAAAAGACGTCGAGCAGCCGCCCGAACAGGCTTCGCTGACCGCCGCCGTCGGCTGCCTCCCTGGTCTCGCCAGCGCCCGCTTCGGAAGTCTGATCCGGCATTGCCGTCGTAGTTCCCCGCCGTTCCGCCGCCATTCCGTCAGTACGGGTCGGCCAGGCCAAGCCGCCGCATTATCTCGACTTCATGCCGCTCCATCAAGGCCGCGTCCCCGTCGCGGACGTGATCGTAGCCGAGAAGGTGCAGGAAGCCGTGGACGAGGAGATGCGTGACGTGATCGCGCAGCGGCTTGCCCTGTTCGGCCGCCTCGCGTTCGCAGGTCTCCCAGGCGACGGCCACGTCCCCCAGTTCGGCGGGCGATCCCGGCCCGCCCGGCGGCGGCCTGTCCGGGGTTCCGCCGTCGCGCTCCGCGGCGCGTTCGGCCGAGGGCCAGGAGAGGACGTTCGTCGGCTGCGGCTTGCCGCGGAAATCGGCGTTGAGCTCGGCGATGCGGGCATCGGAACAGCCCAGGAGGCTGATCTCGTAGCCCGCCGCCGGCAGGCCGAGCGCCAGAAGCGTCTCGCGCGCGGCCGCCTCGGCCAGCACGGCCAGCCCGATGCCCTGCCACCGGTCATCCTCGATCAGCGTGTCAACCAGTGGCTCCATCGTCGCGGTCATAGGCCTCGATGATGCGGGCCACCAGCGGATGGCGGACGACATCCCTGGCGGTGAAGTAGTTGAAGCTGACCCCCGCGACCCCGGACAGGATCCGCTCCGCGTCGGCCAGCCCCGACGCCGTGCCCTTCGGCAGGTCCACCTGCGTGCGGTCGCCCGTCACCACCATCCGGCTGCCTTCGCCGAGGCGGGTGAGGAACATCTTCATCTGCATGGTCGTCGCGTTCTGCGCCTCGTCGAGCACCACGAAGGCGCTCGACAGCGTGCGCCCGCGCATGAAGGCGAGCGGCGCGATCTCGATCCGCTTGTCGGCGATCAGCTTCTCGACCTGCTTGACGGGAAAGAAGTCGTTCAGCGCGTCGTAGAGCGGCTGCATGTAGGGATCGACCTTCTCCTTCATGTCGCCGGGAAGGAAGCCGAGCCGTTCGCCGGCCTCGACGGCGGGGCGCGACAGGACGATCCTGTCGACATGGCCGCCGATAAGCATGGTGACGCCGACGGCCACGGCGAGATAGGTCTTGCCGGTTCCCGCCGGGCCGATGCCGAAGACAAGCTCGTTCTGGAACAGGCTGCGGACATAGGCCTTCTGGGCCTCGGTGCGCGGTTCGACCTGCTTGCGGCGCGTCCGGATCACGTAGCGGCCGGACTGGAACATCTCCAGCTGCTCGTCGAGGCTGACCGGCACCTCGCCGCCATCGCCGCTCATGCGGACGGCGGCGTCGATGTCGCCGGCGTCGATCGGCCGCCCGCCTTCGAGCCGCGCGTAGAGCGAGCGCAGGATCGACCCCGCGACGGACCGCGGCCCCGGCGCGCCGACCACCGCGATCTGGTTGCCCCGCCTGAGCAGATGCACGCCGAGCTGGTGCTCGATCTGCGCAAGGTTGCGGTCGAACTCGCCGCAAAGGTCGATCAGCAACCGGTTGTCGGGAAACTCCAGAAGCGTCTCGTGAACATCTTCCGGCTTCGGCGGGGGGGTCAGAGCGCTCAGTCCCAAACGGGTGTCCTGTCCTTGCCTTGGTTGCGGAACCGATCGTGCCCTCAATGGATGGCCAAAGCAAGGCGATTGGCCGCCCGGCGGCGATTGCCGCCGGGGCAGCGGGCGCGCCGGGCCGGCCGGGGCCGCGCCCCGGCCACCAGGCGGCCTTCACCGGATCTCAACCTTTCGCCGCAAGTCTCTCATGGCGGCAACCCGGCGGAGGTCACGGAGACGGGAATGCGCATCCTCGGCTTGTTCCTCGCCGCCTGTCTGGCGGTCCTCGCGCCGGCCCCGCCGGCGCCGGCATCGCCCGACCGCGGCGCAGGCAGGATCCTCGTGATCGGTGATTCCCTCCTTGCCTGGCACAAGGTCAGCCGCCGGGCGGTCGGCGACGTGCTGTCGGAACGGCTGAAGGCGGAGGTCGTGGACCGTTCCGTGGGCGGCGCGCGCTACAACTACGCCCTGCCGATCACCGGCGCGATGGGGCTGAACATCGCGCGGCAGTACACGCCCGGCCGCTGGGACTGGGTGGTCGTCAACGGCGGCGGCAACGACCTCCTCTTCGGCTGCGGGTGCCTCGACTGCGCGGCGACGATCGACCGGCTGATCTCGGCGGACGGGCAGCGCGGCCGCATCCCGGCGCTGGTCCGGCAGCTGCTCGCCGGCAGGGCGAAGGTCGTCTTCGTCGGCTACCTGCGCACGCCCGGCGTCGATTCCCCCGTCGAGCACTGCCGGGGCGAGGCCGATCTGCTGGAGGCGCGGATCCGGCGGCTGGAAGGCCTCTACCAGGACTTCCACTTCGTCAGCCTCGCCGATCTGGTCCCGCACGGCGACCGGTCCTTCCATGGCCTCGACATGGTGCACCCTTCCGTCAAGGGCTCGGCGGCGATCGGCGAGCGCGTCGCGGCGGTCATCCGCGCCGCCCGCTAGGCCGCGCGCCCCCCGGGCGGGCGCGACCCCTTTGGGCGCGACTTGGGCGGCGCGGGTCCGTTGGCGCGGCCGGGGCGGCGCGGGTCCGGCGGCGCGGACGGGAACCGGGGGCCGGGCGCCGGCCGCGGCCCCTGCCCACGACCCCCGGCGGGCAGGGCAAACCAACTTGTGACGCCGCGCCGGGCGGACCGGTGCTAGGCTCCCCCCGGCAACGTCACGTCCGGCAGGGAGAGGCCCATGGTCCCGCGCGCGCATACCGAAACGATCCGCCTTGACCGGCGCAGGTTCCTCGCCGCCTCGGGCGGCCTGATCGCGGCCGGGGTCCTGCCGCGTTCGGTGCTGGCGCTGTCCGGCCCCACCACCTTCACCCACGGGGCCTTCGAGGTGACGGTCCTCAGCGACGGCGCCTTCGAACTGCCCTTCAGCGTCGTCAGCCCCGACGCCACGCCGGAGCAGCTGGCCGCCCTGCTGGGCCTGGCCGCGGACGCGAAGGGCGCGGCGGCGGAGATCAGCCCGGTGGTCCTGAAGTCGGGCGCCGAGGTCATCCTCGTCGATACCGGCACCGGCGGTCTGATGGGGCCGACGGCAGGCAAGCTTGCCGAAAGCCTGGAGGCGGCCGGCCTCTCCGCCGGCGCGATAACCCGGGTGATCTACACCCATGCCCATCCCGACCACCTCTGGGGCAGCGTCGCGGCGGACGGCGCCATGGCCTTTCCGAATGCCAGCTTCCACATGGCCGAGGCGGAGCTCGACTTCTGGCGCAACCCGGACCTCGCCGCCGCGATGCCGGCCGGGATGGGCGACATGATCCGCGGGACGCAGGCGCAGCTCGCCGCGATCGGCGAGCGCATGATGACGTTCCGGCCGGGATCGGAGGTCGTCCCCGGGGTCGGCGTGATCGACACGCCCGGCCACACGCCGGGGCACGTCTCCTTCGAGCTCGCGGGCGGCGACGGGCTGATCCTGACCGGCGAAGCGATCACCGTGCCGGCGGTGTTCTTCGCGCATCCGGAATGGACGTTCGGCTTCGATGCCGATGGCGGGGCGGCGGGCCGGAGCCGGCGCGCGCTTCTCGACATGGCGGCGGCCGGCCGCAAGCAGATGCTGGGCTACCACTGGCCGTTCCCCGGCCTCGGCCGGGCCGAGGCGCGGGACGGGGCCTTCGTCTACGTTCCGGCCTGAGCGCGGAGGCGCGGACGCCCGGACGCGCGGCCCCTAGAGAAGGCCGGCGTAGGGGCTGCCCTCCTTGTAGGGCCCGGTCGCGACGCCGCCCGGCGGCCGGCCCGAGCAGACCGGCCTGCCGTCCGGCGCCCGCCGCGCGGTCATGTAGCCCTCGGTGCCGTCGTTGATGATCCAGTGATCGCAGCCTTCGGGGTCGATCCAGATGCCCGCCTTCAGCTCCTGGAGGGGCTTCGCGTCCAGCCCGTAGTCGCGCGTCTTGTCGGTGCCGTTCCCCTCGCAGCCCGCGAGCGCGACGGCGGCGGCCAGCGCCAGCCCGGCCCGGACGGCCCTCCCGGCCCGCATGGCCCGCGCGGCCCTCATGGCTCGCACCTCACCTCGACCCGGCGGTTCTTCGCCATGCCTGCCGCCGAAGCGTTCGAGGCCACGGGGTCGCGCTCGCCATAGCCGACGACCTGGCGCACCTTCGCGCCATTGGCGCGGGCGATCGCCGCCACGGCCTCGGCGCGGGCCTCCGACAGGGCCATGTTCGCGGCGTCGGACCCGGCGCTGTCGGTGTGGCCGGCAATCATGTACCGGCCGGCGGCGCCGCTGCGGAAGAACGCGGCGAGGCGGCGGCGGCCCTCGGCGCCGACCTCGGCCGAGCCGGAGGCGAAGAGGACATCGCCGGCGAAGGACGCGCAGACCTTGCCGCGCCGGCAGACGGGAAGGCCGTTGCGGTCGATGCGGGCGTCCATGTAGCCGCGCCGGCCGTCGTCCATGACCCAGTGTTCGCAGCCGTCGGGATCGACCCAGATCGTCGGCACGTAGGGGTCGCCCTGCGCGGGGGCGGCGTCCTGCGCCGCCATGGGTTGCGGGCCGGCAACGGCAAGCCCCGACACGACTGCACACGCGATCATTGCCCGCCGCATGATCCGACCCCACAAGGCCGCGAACGCCTCACCCCGGCCTGTTCGCGGACCGCACCCGTTCGCCGAAGCCTAGCCGAGACCGGGAACAGGGAAAGGCAAATCCTGCCCGGGCGCGCAGGAATGTCGCCGCTGCGACCGAATTGCCGCGCGTCGCGCAAGGCCGGCCCCGGCCGGCCGCCCCGGCGACCGGCGCGCGCTCAGGCGGCGACAAGCTCTCCGGTCAGGGAGTTCGGGCCGCTCGCGGTGATGCGGACCGGCGCCAGCAGCCCGGCATGCGCCGCGCCCCGGACCTGGACGGCGTGCAGGTAGTCCGACTTGCCGGCCCATTGCCCGGGCAGGCGGCCGGGTTTCTCGAACAGGACCGACACCTCGCGCCCGACCATCGCGCGCTGCGCCGATTGCTGCTGTTCGGTCACCAGTTGCTGGAGCTCCTGCAGCCTGCGGTCGGCCACTTCCGGCGGCACCGGCGTCATCTCGGCGGCGCGGGTGCCGGGGCGGGCCGAATAGCGGAAGCTGAAGGCAGAGCCGAAGCCGACCGCCCGGATCAGGTCCATCGTCGCCTCGAAATCGCGCTCCGTCTCGCCCGGGAAGCCGACGATGAAGTCCGAGGACAGCAGGATGTCGGGCCGGGCCGCCCGGATCCGCTCGACCAGCCGGAGATAGGCCTCGGCCGTGTGCCGGCGGTTCATCGCCCTGAGGATGCGGTCGGACCCCGACTGCACCGGCAGGTGAAGGTAGGGCATCAGCTTTGCTTCCTCGCCATGCGCGGCGATCAGGTCGGCGTCCATGTCATTGGGGTGGCTCGTCGTGTAGCGGATGCGGTCGAGCCCCTCGATCCGCGCCAGTTCCCGGATCAGGCGGCCGAGCCCCCAGGTGCCGCCGCCGCCATCGCCGCCGCCGTCGCCCTCGCCGTGATAGGCGTTCACGTTCTGGCCGAGCAGGGTGATCTCGCGCACGCCCCGGCGGACCAGCCCGCGCGCCTCGTCCAGGATCCGCGCCGCCGGCCGGCTGACCTCGGCCCCGCGGGTATAGGGCACCACGCAGAAGGAACAGAACCTGTCGCAGCCCTCCTGGACGGTCAGGAAGGCGGTCGGCCGCACCGGCGCCGGCCGTTCGGGCAGGTGATCGAACTTGTCCTCGGGCGGGAAGTCGGTCTCGACCGGGCGCTCGCCCGCCGCCGCGCGGCGGGCCAGTTCGGGCAGCCGGTGGTAGGCCTGCGGGCCGACGACCAGATCGACCAGCGGCATCCGCGCGATGATCTCGGCGCCCTCGGCCTGGGCGACGCAGCCCGCGACGCCGATCCGCAGGTGGGGCCGTTCCTTCTTCAGCGGCCGCAGGCGGCCGAGCTGGTGATAGACCTTCTCGGCCGCCTTCTCGCGGATGTGGCAGGTGTTGAGAAGGATCAGGTCGGCGTCCTCGGGCCTCTCGGTCGCGACATAGCCCTCCGGGCCCATGGCCTCGGCCATGCGCTCGCTGTCATAGACGTTCATCTGACAGCCGAAGGTCTTGATGTAGAGCTTCCTCGGCTCGGCCATCGGGCGCTCCGGGGTGGTGGCGGATCGTCGCCCCTTACAGCAAATCCGCCGCACCGGGCAATGGCCGCAGCCCGCCCGGCCCGGCCGCGCTTGAACGGCGTGCCGCGCTGGGCGAGAGTCCCGGCCGGAGGAGACGATGGGAACCCACGCCAGCCTTCAGGATTTCCTCAGGCGGTCCGCCGGCATCCTCGCCCGCGGGCCGGTCGCGCTGATCTTCGTCGAGGATCTGGCAGAGATCGCCTCGACGCTTACCCATCACCTCCAGGCCGGGTTCCGCAGCCTCGTCGTCTTCCTGCCGGCGGGGATCAACCTCGACCCCGAGATGGCGGACCACCCCGCCCTGCACGCCGTGCGGTGGAACACCCGTGCCGAGGGCGCGGTCACCGGCGCGGTCAACCGGATCATCGCCGCCGCACCGGCGACGACGTGGTTCTACTGGGGCTTCAACGCGGAATACCTGTTCTTCCCCTTCTGCGAGAGCCGCAACGTCCGCGAACTGCTCGCCTTCCACGCCGAGGAGCGCCGCGACGCGATGCTGACCTATGTCGTGGACCTCTACGCCCGCGATCTCGACCGCCATCCCGACGCGGTGGACCTCGAGACGGCGATGCTCGACCGTTCGGGCTATTACGCGCTGGCGCGGCGGGACCCCGCCAACCACAACCATCCGAAGGAGCGGCAGCTCGACTTCTTCGGCGGCCTGCGCTGGCGGTTCGAGGAACACGTGCCCCCCGCCCGGCGCAGGATCGACCGGATCGGGCTGTTCCGCGCCCAGAAGGGGCTGAAGCTGCGCGAGGATTTCACCTTCAACATCGAGGAATACAACACCTATGCCTGCCCCTGGCACCACAACCTGACCGCCGCCATCGCCAGTTTCCGCGTCGCCAAGGCGCTGAAGACCAATCCGGGATCGCGCTACGAGATCAGCACCTTCCTCTGGCACAACTCGGTGCCGTTCGAATGGCGCAGCCAGCAGCTGATGGACCTGGGCCTGATGGAACCGGGGCAGTGGTTCTGAGCCGCCGCGCCGGTCCGGGGCAGGGGCGGGTTCACTCCGCCCCCGCCCCGAAGGGCATCCGCAGGAGGAGGTCGCCGCCTTCGGCAAAGGCGCGCGGCCCGCAGTCGCGCGACAGCGCGCGGCGCAGCGCCGCCGGCACGGCGTCGTCCGCGCAGATCGGATCGAAGTCCTTCCGCGCCAGGTAGGCGTCATCGTCGGCCGCCACGTCACCGGTCACGTCGGCCTCGCGGGTCAGCACGACGGGGGCGGCGGTGGGCGTCAGCATGCCCTCTGAGGGGCCCATCAGGATCCCCGAGATCGTCCGTGCCCGCGGCTGCTGCCCGGCATTGGTGACGATGTAGGCCATCGCCTCGAACCGCTCCTCGGCGAACATGATGTAGAGCCGGTTCAGCAGCAGCAGCGCCCAGCCGCGGAACTCGAACTCGCGGGCGCCGTAGCGCGCCTCGATCAGCCCGTCCCTGGGGCGCAGCATCAGCGTCATGCGCGCCACCTTCCCCGGCGTGCCGAAGGACATGTAGTGCATCGCGTAATGCCCGAAATACTCGATCCCGCGGCGCGCCGTCTCGTTGCGCGCCGAGTCGAGCAGGCGGAACGGGATCGCGAGGCTCTGCCGGGGATCGGCGCCGTCGGGCGGCGGCGGAGCCACCGCCTCCGCGCCCTGATGGCCGCCAAGGCCGAGGGCCGAGCGGAACTCCGCCTCCGGCGCCTCGAAGGACAGGACGCTGAAGCCGGGCCGGTGACGCGCGATCTCGGCGGCGACGCGCGCCAGGTTGTGGCCGTTCGGCACGACCCGCCCGGCGAGCCAGCGCGAGACCACGGACTTGTCCACGCCCACCGCCGCGCCAAGGGCGGCGGGCGAGAGGTTCACCGCCTTCAGGGCGGTGCGGAGCCTGTCCGACAGCGCAGCCGGCTGGTCCATGCCTTCACTCCCGATCGATCCCGGCGCGCTCCTGTTCGTGCAACAGGATGCAACCCCGCGACGCCCTTTGCAACCTCGTGCACGGGGGTGCAACCCTGCGGCCGGCGGCGGGCCGCGCGGCGGGGCGCCTCAGGGGCAGGTGATGCGGGTGAGCTTTGCGTAGATCGTGGCCTGATCGCCGAAGGTTCCGACCGGCGAGGTCAGCTGCCAGGCGCCCTGCATGACCATCGATCCCGTCTCGAGCATGCTGTGGGTCGAGATCTGATAGGTGCCGCCGCCCGTCCATGGCACGCCGCCGGCCGTGCCCGACAGGGTGAAGGTCCCCTGCCCGACGGCCGTCGGCGTGAAGCTGAAGACGATCCCGGCCGTCTGGCCCTGTCCGGGCACCGAGAAGGGCTTCGTGATGTCGCAGACCGGCCCGTCGAGGACCAGGTCGTTGTAGTCCGCCCTGAGGTGCCACGACCTGGCCGGGCAGAGGCTTGCGGCGATCTCGCCGGCGATGCGGTCGGCCAGCCCGAACTGGTCGGATGCGCGGTGGATGCCCGAGGTCTCGGCAAGCCGCCGGCCGTCGGTGCTGACGATCTCGACGAAGTAGATCAGCTCGGCGCCGGACTGCGACACCACGCCCTGGACAAGCGTGTTGGCCACCAGCGGATCGGGCGCCACCGCGGTTGCCGGATCGACCGCACCCGACTGCTGAAGCTCGATCTCCTTCAGGACCTTCGCGATCATCTCGGGGTCGAGCGTCACGACCTCGGCCGGACAGCCGCGGTCGGAGATGGCGCGCACGAGCGCGGATTCGACCATGGCGCCCAGGTTCCGGGCCATCGTCTCCGTCGCCTCGCCGGCGCCGAGGAACTGCTGCACGCCCACGATCGTGTCCTGCGCCCAGGCCGGCCCGGAAGGCCCGGCGGCGAGAGCGATGGCGGCGAGTGCCGCCGGGATCAAGCGACGGAACATCGCGGAGCGGTCCTGCCTGTCTTCCCCCTGCCGCGAGATTTGCGCGAATCCCCGCCTCCGGGCAAGTCCGCCGGCCGCCCGGCCGCGGCCCGGCCCGCGCGCGGCGGAGGGCCTTCGGGGGATGCAACGCGGTGCAACCGCGCGACCGCCGATGCAACCCCGTGCGGGCCGATGCACCTGCCCGCACGGCGCCGCGGCGGCTAGAGATGACGCCACGTAAGCATTCTGGTTCCAATCGATTTTCCCCTGACGACGAGCGGGTCCGTTTCGTGCCGGTGCGCCTGGTTGCGGCAGTGCGTAGCGAGTGACGGCCCTGAAGCGGTCGGCGGTAGGTGGCGGGGCCGGTGGCTGCCGGCCCCGTCATCCTGCCGGGGGAGAGATGGCAGGGAGGCCATTCATGACGACGCTCGAATATGACGAGGTTCATTATGCCGGCGCGGCCGGCGCCGCCCGGCGCGGGCCGTCGCTGGCCGTCCGGCTGGCGCGCTGGCTTGCCGCCCGGAGCGCCCGCCGGCAGGAGGCGGAGGCCCTGCGCGCGCTGCTGGCCTATGACGACCACCTCCTGAGGGACATCGGCCTGCGCCGCTGCGACATCCTGGCGCTTGTCCACGGCCCGGAGCCGCGCCGGGGGCGGGGCGGCGGCGCGTTCTAGGCGCCGGTCCGGCGCAGCCGGATCACCACGTCCACCCGCGACACGGCCGTCCCGTCCGGGGCATCCGGCAGCGAGGCGATCCGGAGGCCCTCGGCCGGCGCGTCCGAGAGGAGCCCCTCCTCTTCCCAGTAGAAGTGGGGGTGGTCGTCCGTCCGGGTGTCGAAGTAGCTGCCCGAGCCGTCCACCGTGATCTCGTGCATCAGCCCGGCTTCGCAGAAGGCGCGCAGCGTGTTGTAGACGGTCGCCAGCGCAACCGGCTCGCCCGCCGCGACGGCCGCCGCGTGCAGGCTTTCGGCCGTGACGTGCCGGTCGCGCCCGTCGCCGACGAGCAGCGCCGCCAGCGCCACCCGCTGCCGCGTCGGGCGCAGGCCCGCCGCGCCCAGCCAGGCCGCGCCGCGTTCTGCCGCCGTCTCCGCCATGGTCTCCGTCTGCGCCATGGCCCCATTATGCGTTCCCCGCCCGCGCATTTCAACGCCGCTGCCCGCGCGGGCCGCGCCGGCGTCGCCGGGGCGCGACACTTGCCCTTGCGCGCGCGCCTCTGCTAGACGGAACCCAGACCGAGTGGGGGACCGGCCGCGCATGCCCTATCCGACGAGCTTCGACAGGGAAGCCCTGCTCAGATGCGCCCGGGGGGAGCTGTTCGGGCCCGGCAATGCCCAGCTTCCCGAGCCCCCGATGCTGATGATGGACCGCATCACCGACATCTCGGAGGACGGCGGCGCGCACGGCAAGGGCCATGTCGTGGCCGAGTTCGACATCTCGCCGGACCTGTGGTTCTTCGCCTGCCACTTCCCCGGCAATCCGATCATGCCGGGCTGTCTGGGCCTTGACGCGCTCTGGCAGCTGACCGGCTTCAACCTCGGATGGCGCGGCTGGAAGGGCCGCGGCTATGCGCTCGGCGTCGGCGAGGTGAAGCTGACCGGGATGGTCCGGCCCGACCGCCGGATGCTGACCTATTTCGTCGATTTCACCAAGGCGGTGCAGACGCGGCGGCTGACCATGGGCGTGGCCGACGGCCGGGTCGAGGCGGATGGCGAGACGATCTATCTTGTCAGGGACATGAAGGTCGCGCTGAGCGAGGCCTGAGGGCGCGCCGGCGCGGGCGGCCCGACCGCTTGCCCCCTGCCCCCCGCTCTCGTAGAGAAGTCCAGGGACCACGAAGGGAGCCGCCATGCGCCGCGTCGTCATCACAGGCATGGGCATCATCTCGCCCATCGGCAACAACGTGGCCGAAGTCGAGGCCTCGCTCCGCGCCGGCCGCTCCGGCATCGTCTTCGCCCCCGAATATGCCGAACACGGCTTCCGCTGCCAGGTGCACGGCAAGCCGAACATCGTCCTCGAGGATCACATCGACAAGCGCAACATGCGCTTCATGGGGCCGGGCGCGGCCTACAACTTCCTCGCGATGGAACAGGCGATCGCCGACAGCGGGCTTGCCGAAGGCGATGTCTCGAACGAACGCACGGGCCTTGTCATGGGCTCGGGCGGCCCCTCCACCTCGAACTTCTTCATCGCCTTCGACGCCGTCATCAACAAGGGGGCGCCGAAGAAGATGGGCCCCTTCATGGTGACGCGCTGCATGTCGTCCACCAATTCGGCCTGCCTTGCCACGCCCTTCCGCATCAAGGGCGTGAACTATTCGATCACCTCGGCCTGTTCGACCAGCGCGCACTGCATCGGCAACGGGGCCGAGCTGATCCAGATGGGCAAGCAGGACATCGTCTTCGCCGGCGGCGGCGAGGAACTCGACTGGACGCTGTCCTGCCTGTTCGACGCGATGGGCGCGATGTCGTCGAAATACAACGACGCGCCGGCCACCGCCTCGCGCGCCTATGACGCCAACCGCGACGGCTTCGTCATCGCCGGGGGCGCCGGCGTCGTGGTGCTGGAGGAACTGTCCCACGCGCTCGCGCGCGGGGCGAAGATCTATGCCGAGCTGACGGGCTATGGCGCCACGTCGGACGGCTACGACATGGTCGCCCCGTCCGGCGAGGGCGGCGAACGCTCGATGCGGCTTGCCCTTTCGACGCTGCCCGAGGGCCGCCGCATCGACTACATCAACAGCCACGGCACCTCGACGCCGGTCGGCGACGTGACCGAGATCGAGGCGATCCGCCGCGTCTTCGGCAAGGGCCGGACCCCGCCCGTCTCCTCGACGAAATCGCTGACCGGCCATTCGCTCGGCGCCACCGGCGTGCACGAGGCGATCTATTCCCTGATCATGATGAACGGGGATTTCATCACCGCCTCGGCCAATGTCTTCGACCTCGATCCCGCGCTGGAACCGGGGGAGATCGTCACCACCCTGCGCGAGGGGGTGAAGCTCGACAGCGTCCTGTCCAACAGCTTCGGATTCGGCGGCACGAACGCGACGCTGGTGATGAGCAGGTATCTCGGCTGAGAACGACAAGGGCACCGGGGGCAGGGACATGGCCGGACTTATGGCGGGCAAGCGCGGGCTGATCATGGGCGTCGCCAACGACCGCTCGATCGCCTGGGGCATCGCGCAGGTGATGCACGAGGAAGGGGCGGAGCTCGCCTTCAGCTATCAGGGCGAGGCCTTCGGCCGCCGCGTCGAGCCGCTTGCCGCGTCGCTCGGCGCGCGGATCCTCGTCGATGTCGACGTGACCGACGACGCCTCGCTCGACCGGGCCTTCGCGCGGCTGAAGGACGAATGGGGCAAGATCGACTTCCTCGTCCACGCCATCGCCTATTCCGACAAGACCGAGCTCAACGGACGGTTCATCAACACCAGCCGCGCGAACTTCGCCAATTCGATGGCGATCTCCTGCTTTTCCTTCATCGACGTGGCGCGCCGGGCCGCGGAGATCATGCCCGACGGCGGCACGCTGCTGACCCTGACCTTCCAGGGCTCGACGCGCGTGACTCCCAACTACAACGTCATGGGGGTGGCGAAGGCGGCGCTCGAATCCGCCGTGCTCTACCTCGCCAACGACCTCGGCCCGCAGGCGATCCGCGTCAACGCGATCTCGCCGGGGCCGATGAAGACGCTCGCCGGGGCGGCGATCGGCGGCGCCCGCGCGACCTTCCGCCACACCGAGGCGAACGCGCCCCTGCGCAGCAACGCCACGCTGGCGGCGATCGGCGGCACGGCGGTCTATCTGGCCTCGGATTACGGGCGCTGCACCACGGGCGAGATCATCCGGGTCGATGGCGGCTATCACGTGCTGGGCATGCCGCAGCCCGAGAACCTGTGACGGCCGCGCCCGGGGCTTTTCCGCTGCCGGGCCGCGGAGGACAATCGCCGGCACGGCACAAGGGAGGCCCGCCATGGCCAGGATGATCTTCGTGAACCTTCCCGTCACCGACCTGCCGCGGTCGCGGGGCTTCTATCAGGCGCTGGGCTTTGCGATCAACGAACAGTTCTCGGACGACACCGCGGCCTGCGTGATGATCTCGGACACGATCGGCGCGATGCTGCTGACGCATCCGCGATACGCGCAGTTCACGCCGCTGCCGATCACCGACGAGAGGAAATCCTCCTCGCACCTGCTCGCCCTCTCCTGCGAGGACAGGGCCGGCGTCGATGCCTTCGCCGCGGCGGCCCTGGCGCAGGGCGGCAGCGAGCCGCGCCCGCCGCAGGACCTCGGCTTCATGTATTCCCGCGCCATCGCCGACCCCGACGGCCACACCTGGGAGCCGTTCTTCATGGACATGTCCGCCGTTCCGTCGTGACCGTCCGCTTCCTCACCGCCGCCGACGGTGCGCGCCTGGCCTTCCGGGACGAGGGCGCGGGGCGCCCGGTCCTGTGCCTGACCGGCCTGACGCGGAACATGGCGGATTTCGACTTCGTCGCGCCCCATCTGGAGGGCGTCCGGCTGATCCGCATGGATTATCGCGGCCGCGGCCTGTCGGCGTTCACCGGGGCGGCCACCTACACGATCGCGCAGGAGGCGCAGGACGCGCTGGCGCTGCTCGATCACCTCGGCGTCGCGCGGGCCGCGATCCTCGGCACCTCGCGCGGCGGGCTGATCGGCATGGCGCTGGCGGCGACGGCGAAGGACCGGCTTTCCGGCCTCTGCCTCAACGACATCGGGCCGCAGATCGAGCCCGCCGGCATGGCGCGCATCGCCGGCTACGTGGGCCGCAACCCGGCCGCCCGGACGCTGGAGGAGGCGGCCGCGAAGATGCCCCTCTGGTGGGAGGGCTTCGCCGATGTGCCGCCCGACCGCTGGCGTGCGGTGGCCGAACGGCTCTACCGGGAAACGCCCGAGGGTCTGGCGATCCGCTACGACCCGGCGCTGCGCGAGGCGGTGCTGTCCGCGATGGCCCAGCCGCCGGCCGACCTCTGGCCGTTCTTCGATGCCTGCGCCGGGCTGCCGCTGGCCCTGATCCGGGGCGCGAATTCCGACCTTCTGTCGCCGGCGACCTGCGCCGAGATGCGCCGGCGCCAGCCCGGCATGGTCTGGGCCGAGGCGCGGGACCGGGGCCATGCCCCCTTCCTCGACGAAGCCGAAAGCCTGTCCGTCCTGCGCCGATGGCTGGAGATGCTGCGATGAACCTCGCGATGATCGAAGCCGCCGCCGGCCGCCTGCGGGACCGCGCGGTGGCGACACCGCTCCTGTCCTCGCCCTTTCTCGACCGGATCGCGAGGCGGCGGGTGCTGGTGAAGGCCGAATGCCTTCAGCACACCGGCTCGTTCAAGTTCCGCGGCGCGTGGAACGCGGTCGCCTCGCTCGACCCCGCCATCCGCGGGCGCGGCGTCCTCGCCTTCTCGTCGGGCAACCACGGCCAGGGCGTGGCGCTGGCCGCGTCGCTCCACGCCGTCCCCTGCGTCGTCGTGATGCCCTCCGACGCGCCCGCGATCAAGATCGCCAATACCCGCGACCTCGGGGCCGAGGTCGTGCTCTACGACCGCGCGCGCGAGGACCGCGACGCCATCGGGGCGCGGCTTGCGGCCGAACGCGGGCTGACCGTGGTGCCGCCCTTCGACGATCCCGCGGTCATCGCCGGACAGGGGACGGTCGGGCTCGAACTCGCCGAGCAGGCGGCCCGGGCCGGCGTCACGGCGGGCGATGTCCTCGTCTGCTGCGGCGGCGGGGGGCTGTCGGCCGGCATCGCGCTTGCGCTCGAGGCGAGGGCGCCGGGCCTGCGCGTCCGCACCGTCGAGCCGGCCGGCTTCGACGACATGGCCCGCTCGCTCGCCTCGGGCACCCGGCTGCGCAACAGCCGTCCGGCCGGGTCGGTCTGCGATGCCATCCTGACCCCGCAGCCCGGCGAGCTGACCTTTCCGGTCCTCGCGCGCCTCGCCGGCCCCGGCCTCGCGGTCAGCGATGCCGAGGCCCTGCGCGCCGTCGCCGCCGCCTTCGCGCGGCTGCGCATCGTTCTGGAACCGGGCGGCGCGGTGGCGCTGGCCGCCGCCCTGTTCCGCGCCTCTGCCGTCGCCGGCGACGCGGTGATCTGCGTCGCCTCGGGCGGCAACGTGGACCCGGCGGTGTTCCAGGCGGCGCTGATCCGGCACGGGACCGGCGACTGACGCCTGCCGCCGAGCCGTCAGAAGGCGTCGTCCCAGCCGTAGCCGGCGAAAGCCATCTCCTCGCCGCCGAGGCTGCGGTAGAGCGCGTTGGCCGCCTCGTTGTCCGGCTCGGTCCCGAGCCAGATCCCCTTGCAGCCGCGCGCGGGCGACCTCGAACAGCGCGAGGCTCACCGCCCTGCCGATGCCGCGCCGCTGCCAGGCCTCGCGGACGCCGACCTCGCTGACGAACATCGCGGGCGGCTTGTCGGGATGCAGCAGCACGGTCCCCGAGGCGAAGCCGACCACCTCGTCCCCGTCGAGGGCGAGGACGATCTCGTGCAGCGGATCGTCGAGGAAGGCGCGCGCCTGCGCCGGATCGACGGGGTTGTCGAACAGCCCCTCGCGCACCGACAGCAGCAGGGACAGGTCCGGTGGACCGAGCACCCGAAACGTGATGTTGTCCGCCATGCCCGCCCCCGTTCCGCGAAAGGCGAAGGATAGATGAGACTCAGGGACCTTGAAATATTCGTCGTCGCCCCGCCGGCCCCCGGATGGGGCGGCCGCTACTGGATCTTTCCCAAGCTGACGACGGATGACGGCATCACCGGCTATGGCGAATGCTATGCCTCGACGGTCGGGCCGGAGGCGATGAAGGCGGTGATCGCGGATGTCTTCGACCGCCACATGCGCGGCACCAGCGCCGAGGAGGTGGAGCTGATGTTCCGCCGCGCCTATTCCTCGGGCTTCACCCAGCGCCCCGACCCGACGGTGATGGGCGCCTTCTCGGGGCTCGAGATCGCCTGCTGGGACATCGTCGGCAAGGCGCGGGGCCGCCCGGTCCACGCCATGCTGGGCGGGCGGCTGAACGAGCGGCTGCGCTCCTACACCTATCTCTATCCCGAACCCGGCGAGGACGCCGCGGAGTTCTGGGTCAGCCCCGAGATGGCGGCGCGGGCGGCGCTGCGCTACGTGGAGATGGGGTTCACGGCGGTCAAGTTCGATCCCGCCGGCCCCTACACGATCCGCGGCGGCCACGATCCCTCGGGGTCCGACATCACCCGCTCGGCGGCCTTCTGCAAGGCGATCCGCGGCGCCATCGGCGACCGCGCCGATCTCCTGTTCGGCACCCATGGCCAGTTCAACGTCGCCGGCGCCGTGCGGCTGGCCCAGGCGATCGAGCCCTATGGCCCGCTGTGGTACGAGGAGCCGATCCCGCCCGACAACCTGCTCGACTTCGCCGAGGTGCAGCGGGCGGTGCGCATTCCCGTCGCCACCGGCGAACGCTTCACCACCAAGGCCGAGTTCGCCACCGTCCTGCGCAGCGGCGGCGCGCGCATCCTGCAACCCGCGCTCGGCCGGGCCGGCGGCATCTGGGAGGGCCGCAAGATCGCCGCGATCGCCGAGGTCTTCACCGCGCAGGTCGCGCCCCATCTCTATGCCGGGCCGGTCGAGTGGGCCGCCAACATCCAGCTTGGCGCCGCGATCCCCAACCTGCTCATGGTCGAGACGATCGAGACCGGCGGCGCCTTCCACCGGAAGCTGATCCGCGACACGATCCGCTGGGAGGAGGGCTATGTCGTCGTGCCAGAGGCGCCGGGGCTCGGGATCGAGTTCGACGAGGCGCTGGCCCGCGCCCATCCCTACACCGGCGACCGGCTGCACCTCGAGATGCAGGAGGCCCCGCCCGCCTACAACCGGCCGAACCGCTTCGAGGGCGGGGCGCCCGCCCCCTCCACGAAGGACTGACTGGCGCGGGCCGGGGTCGCGTCATACTGATCGTGTCGCCACCGGGCCGGGAGAGGGCGCCCGGGGCCGGCTGAAGGGAGCATGGGTCGCGTGAAAGGTGAGACGGGTCGCGGGAAGTCCGGACGTTCGCTCTGGCCGGTCCGGCGCTCGCCGGCGCGCAAGCGCAAGCGGCGCAGCCACGAGCTGCGCCGGCGGCTGCGCGAGCGGCTGGCGCGGTTCCGCAACCCGAGGCTGCCGCGCCTGTCGCAGATCATCGAGGCGGCGACCGAGGGTCAGACCGAGACGATGACGCTCGGCACCCTGGCCGACCGGCTGTCCGGCCGCGGCCTCGCGCCGGTCGTGCTGGTCATCGGGTTCCTCAACATCTTCGCCATCATTCCCGGCACCTCCACGATCCTCGGCCTGCCGCTCCTGTTCCTCGGCGGCAGCCTGATCGCCGGGGCCCGGCGCCTCTGGCTGCCGGCGCGCCTGCGCGGCCAGTCGATCCGGACCGCCTCGCTGCGCGCCGCCACCGACAAGGCGCTGCCCTATGTCCGGCGCATCGAGCGCTGGGTGCGGCCGCGATACTGGCCGCCGGGCGAATGGGTCTTCTATCGCATCTTCGGCGTCATCGTCCTGATCGCCGGGATGGTGATCGTGCTGCCGATCCCCTTCGGCAACCTGCTGCCGGCGCTGGTCGTCATCGCGCTGTCGATCGGCTTCATCGAACGCGACGGCCTGTGGGCGACGGCCGGGCTCGTCCTCGGCACCGGGGTCTCGTTCCTGCTCATCAAGGTGGCGTCCGAGACCCTGCGCTACCTGCTGAGCTACCTGCCGGGCTAGGCGGGCGGGCGGGAGGCGGGGGGCGCGGATTTCGGAGGCGGGGACGGCCCGCAGGCCCCCGGGGTGCCGAGGCCGGACCTCGCCGCCTGACGGCGGGGCGGGAACGGTCGGGCTGGCGGCCCCGGAAGGACTCGAACCCTCAACCTCGGACTTAGAAGGTCCTTGCTCTATCCAGTTGAGCTACGGGGCCGCTGTCCGGGGGCTTTTGCGCGAGCGGCCGGCGTCAATCAAGCGCCTTCGTCATGAAGACGCTGTTGGGGTCGAGGACATAGCCCTCGAAGGGCGGGCATTCGGTGAACCCCGCGCCGAGGTAGAGCGCCCGCGCCGCGGCGAAGCCGGGCTGGGTTCCGGTCTCCAGCCACAGCCGCGTCATGCCCGCCGCCCGCGCCTCGGCGACGAGATGATCGAGCATCATTCGCGCCAGTCCGCGCCCGCGGCACTCGGCCAGCACGTGCATCGACTTGATCTCGCCCTGCGACGGGTCGGACAGCCGCTTGAACGCGCCCATGCCGATGGCGCGCCCGTCCTCGCGCATGACGAAGAAGGATACCCCGGCCACGTCCAGTCCGGCCGCGTCCATCATGTGGATGCTCTCGGGCGGGGTCTCCTCGAACATCGCCGCCGTGTGCCGTTCGAACAGAAGGCGCAGATCGGCTCCGGTCGGCCGCTCCGGTCCGATCGTGACCGTCAATGCGTCCAGGCCTCCCTGCGGTCGGTGGCGAAGTTCTCGCCATAGCCGCGCGGGCGGATGTTCGGCTTGCGGGACTGCGGCGGCACCACGACGTAGTCGATGCCGTTCGCCCGGGCATAGGCCTCGGCCGCTTCCCGCGTCGCAAACCGCATCCGCACCTGCGAGGCGGTGTCGGCCGTCGAGGTCCAGCCCATCAGCGGGTCGATGTCGCGCGCCGAGGCGGGCTCGAACTCGAGGATCCAGGAACGGGTCTTCGCGGTGCCGGACTGCGTGGCTGTCCTGGCGGGCTTGTAGATGCGGGCGGGCATGGAAACTCCCTTGCGGACGGGCCGGTTATCGCCAAGCGCGGCGGATCGCGCAAGCCTCATCCGCGCGTCAGGCAGGCGGTGAAATCCGCCAGATCCCGCGCCGGGCGCGGTTGCCAGGACCGGGTGGCGCGGAGGACGAGCGCGAGGACGGCAAGCGGCACCGCCAGCACCACGGCCTTCTGCCAGAGCGGCTCGGCGCGCAGCGGGACGGCGGCGACGACAAGGCCGAGAAGGACCGGCAGGACCATCAGCCCGACCGCCCAGCGCCGCGACGCGGCCGAGAGCCCGCATTCCAGCCGCGCGACATCCAGCCGCGCGGCAAGGCCCCCGACCACGGCCCTGTAGGCCGCAAGCTCGTCCGCCCGCGCCAGAAGGCGGAGCGGCGCCTCCCCGCCCCGCAGCCAGATCCGCGTCTCGAACAGGGGCCCGTAGCGGCCGGTGTCACGCACGCCCGCCCGCAGGCGGACGATGTCCTGGGGCGGAACCGTCATCCTGCCGCCGGCGCCGCCCAGGGCCAGCCCCTCCGGGGTCAGGCTGACCTCGACTGCCCCGTCCAGCCCGTGCCGGCGGAGCCAGCGAGACCCTTCGATCCGGATCGCATCGGCCACCGGAACGCTTCCCCTGCTGACGCATCCTGTCGGGACGCCTGCCCTGCGCTTCTAGCGGAGCCTGCCCATATGTGCCAAGAACAAATCAGGATCACGCGCGAGTCGCCCGCCATGCCCCACAACACCACCAATGCCCCGGTCGCCCGTCCCGAGGTGCTGACCCGGCCGAAGCTGGAAGGCGGCCGCCGGTTCGTCATGCACACGGATTTCGAGCCAGCCGGGGACCAGCCCGCGGCGATCGCCGAACTCGCGCGCGGGATCCTGGCCGGCGAACGCGACCAGGTGCTGCTCGGTGCCACCGGCACCGGCAAGACCTTCACCATGGCCAAGGTGATCGAGGCGACCCAGCGCCCCGCGCTCATCCTCGCGCCCAACAAGACGCTGGCGGCGCAGCTTTACGGCGAGTTCAAGGGCTTCTTCCCCGAGAACGCGGTGGAATACTTCGTCAGCTACTACGACTACTACCAGCCCGAGGCCTACGTCCCGCGCACCGACACCTATATCGAGAAGGAATCCCAGATCAACGAACAGATCGACCGGATGCGCCATTCGGCGACACGGGCGCTTCTGGAACGCGACGACGTCATCATCGTCGCCTCGGTCAGCTGCATCTACGGCATCGGCTCGGTCGAGACCTATTCGGCGATGACGCAGGATCTCGAGGTCGGCCGGAGCTATGACCAGCGCCGGTTCCTTGCCGAGCTTGTCGCCCAGCAGTACCGCCGCAACGACCAGGCCTTCGCGCGGGGCTGCTTCCGGGTGCGCGGCGACAGCATCGAGGTCTGGCCCGCACACCTCGAGGACCGCGCCTGGCGGTTCGGCTTCTTCGGCGACGAGCTGGAGGCGATCACCGAGTTCGACCCGCTGACGGGCCAGAAGACGGACAGCTTCACGAAGATCAGGATCTACGCGAACAGCCACTACGTGACGCCGCGCCCGACGCTCCAGCAGGCGATCCAGGGCATCCGCAAGGAGCTGCACCAGCGCCTGAAGCAGCTGACGGAGGAGGGCCGGCTGCTCGAGGCGCAGCGGCTCGAACAGCGCACCAACTTCGATCTCGAGATGCTCGAGGCGACGGGGTCCTGCAACGGGATCGAGAACTACTCGCGCTATCTCACCGGGCGCGCGCCGGGCGAGCCGCCGCCGACGCTGTTCGAGTTCATCCCCGACCACGCCATCGTCTTCGCCGACGAAAGCCATGTCTCGGTGCCCCAGATCGGGGGCATGTACCGCGGCGACTACCGGCGCAAGTTCACGCTGGCCGAACACGGGTTCCGGCTGCCGTCCTGCATGGACAACCGCCCGCTGAAGTTCGAGGAATGGGACGCGATGCGCCCGCAGTCGGTCTTCGTCAGCGCCACCCCCGCGGCATGGGAGCTGGAGCAGACCGGCGGCGTCTTCGTCGAGCAGGTGATCCGCCCCACGGGTCTTGTCGATCCGCAGGTGGAGATCCGCCCCGTCGCGATGCAGGTGGACGACCTGCTCGACGAGGTGCGCAAGGTGGCGGCGAAGGGCTACCGGACGCTCGTCACCACGCTCACCAAGCGGATGGCCGAGGACCTGACCGAATACCTGCACGAACAGGGCATCCGCGTGCGCTACATGCATTCCGACATCGACACGCTGGAACGCATCGAGATCCTGCGCGACCTGAGGCTCGGCGCCTTCGACGTGCTGGTGGGCATCAACCTCCTGCGCGAGGGGCTCGACATCCCCGAATGCGGGCTGGTCGCCATCCTCGACGCCGACAAGGAGGGCTTCCTGCGCTCGGAAACCTCGCTGATCCAGACCATCGGCCGGGCGGCGCGCAACGCCGAGGGCCGCGTCATCATGTATGCCGATCACGTCACCGGGTCGATGGAGCGCGCGATCCGCGAAACCGAGCGGCGGCGCGAGAAGCAGATCGCCTACAACCGCGCGCACGGGATCACCCCGGCGACGGTCCGCAAGAACGTCGAGGACGTGCTCGCCGGCCTCTACAAGGGCGACACCGACATGGTGCGTGTCACCGCAAAGGTGGACAGGCCCCTGGTCGGCGCCAACCTCGCCGCGCATCTCGACGCGCTGCGCGTGCAGATGCGCAAGGCGGCCGAGAACCTGGAATTCGAGGAGGCGGCGCGCCTGCGCGACGAGATCAGGCGGCTCGAGGCGGTGGAACTGGCGGTCGCAGACGACCCGCTGGCGCGCCAGTCGGCGGTCGAGGAGGCGGTGGACGAGGCGGTGAAGGCGCGCGGGCGGTCCACGGCGGGCCGGGCGGGGCAGCGGGGCGGGAAGCGGTCGAGGGGCAGGGGGTGGTAAATGAGCCGAGCTTAAGCTCTTCCTGGCGGCGGTGGATCGGCTCGAAGCCCGGTGAGCACCGATTCAATGTCTGGATCAAGCTGCAAATCGCTTAGTTTATGGATGCATTTGATACCCGTATTAAGTACTTTCCCGCTTTCGTCGGCTCCAAATCTCTTTGACAACTCCAAGAGGTATCGCGGCTCTGGAATGAAGTAGTTGGCCTTGGATTTGTTTGCACATTGATATACCGAGTAAGACGCAATATCTGCGTACTTTAAGAGTGGCTCTTCGCCCTTACTGTGTGATACGATTAAGGACGGATCAAAGATAGACAAATGGTTTGCTTCTCGGTGCATGGGATTCTCCTTAATTTTCATAACGTAACGTCGCAATGCACCATAATCGTGGTTTCGTGCCTCAAAGACAACATCCGGCGGTTCCTCCGCATAGCCGACCTGAGAGACATATTTTCCCACCTTCTCCAAAAGATACACGGCACATTTGTTGTAGAATTTTTCTGGGTCACGCGCGATTCTTTCCGAGTAGGCTCCGAGAGTAGACTTATTCGAGATAACAGCAAAGAACCTTAGGTTAACGAGACCTGCGTTCCTAGCCAAATAGATCGTCTGAGGATGGGTTAACTCAGTCGCATGTCGCCACTTACGACGAATTTCATCCTCAATATCCTTGAGGGTTGTTCGTGCAGAACTCTGCACAGCCTTTGGCATTACAGCCGCAGCAAGGACAAAGTATGGGGAAGCTCCCGGGGAGGACCCGGACCGGATCCTTGAAAGTTAGCGTCCGAGGAGCTGGTGTAATTTCGTCGCCTTGGGCGGTGTGACCCCGGGTGGCCATCGAGGTGTAGGATCGAGGTGGAGTTTGGCGACTTCAACCACGAACCCTACGGAGACCCCGATGACCAAAACGAACATGGACCTGTCCGAGCTTCTGGCCAAGCACGATCAGGGTGACTTTCTGCGCGGCATTGCCGAGGCCGTGCTGCAACTGATCATGGAGACCGATGTGGAAGGCATCATCGGTGCTGGCCGCCATGAACGCAGCGGCGAACGCACGACCTGGCGCAACGGGTATCGAGAGCGCGCTCTCGATACCCGTTTGGGCACGCTGAACCTGCGGGTGCCGAAGCTCCGGCAGGGCAGCTACTTTCCGGGTTTCCTGGAAGCGCGGAAGACCTCCGAGCAGGCACTGGTGGCCGTCATACAAGAGGCGTGGATCGGCGGCGTCTCGACCCGCCGCGTCGACGAACTGGTGCAGGCCATGGGGCTGAACGGCATCTCGAAGAGCACCGTCTCGAAACTGTGCAAGGACATCGATGAGCGGGTGGGCGAGTTCCTGAACCGCCCGCTGACCGGCGAATGGCCCTATGTCTGGCTCGACGCTACCTACCTGAAGGTGCGTCAGGGCGGGCGGATCGTGCCTGTCGCGGCGATAATCGCCGTGGCTGCCAACACCGAGGGTCGCCGCGAGATCATCGGCCTTGGCATCGGCCCCTCGGAGGCAGAAACATTCTGGACCGAATTCCTGAGGACCCTGCGCGCCCGTGGCCTCGGCGGGGTCAGGCTGGTGATCAGCGACGCCCATACCGGCCTGAAGGCCGCCATCGCCCGGGTGTTCGAAGCCACCTGGCAGAGGTGTCGCGTTCACTGGATGCGGAATGCCCTCGCGCACGTCTCACGCGGCCAGCACACCGTTGTCGCCGCCGCGATCCGGCAGGCCTTCGACCAGCCTGACCGCGCCCATGCTGGCGAGACCTGGCGCAAGGTGGCCGAACAATTGCGCCCGCGCTGGCCAAAGCTGGCCGACCTGATGGACGCCAGCGAGCACGACGTGCTGGCCTACATGTCCTTCCCTCGCCAGCATCGCACCAAGCTGCACAGCACGAACCCCATCGAACGCCTGAACAAGGAGGTGAAGCGCCGCGCCGACGTCGTCGGGATCTTCCCCAACGAGGCCTCCATCATGCGCCTGATCGGTGCCGTGCTCTTCGAACAGAACGACGAGTGGCAGACCTCGAGCCGCTACATGATGGTCGAGGCCTTCGCCCGGATCGACACAGAGGAAATCGACCCCATTCTCAGCATAACCACGAAAGCCGCCTGATCATGCCCTCAGGCCACCCAGGTAATTACACCAGCTTGACGGACGTGACCTGGTTCAGGCACCCGAAGTCAAGTTCTCGGTGGTTTCGGACCGACTGCTGGATAGCATCATCGACGATGCGCTGGCAGCTGGTGACCTGAGCACCGGATTTCTGCCAAGTTTCAAAGGGGTTTGCTGGAGCCGTCCGAACCTCGGGGACTCGCGCAGCGTCGAACTTCGGTCCCTTAACTGCTCTTGTCTCTAACCGAGCGAACCTCGTCCGACCCGGTTCGGCTTCGCTAAAGCCAACGTCTTCAGCCAGTTCCGTCCATCGCATCGGCTCACCTTCTGCCGCCGTACTTCCGGCTGGCGTCAAGGGCCAGAGAACGCGGGGTAGGCGTTTCACGGCGAGTATGGGGGCAATCGCCCGCATTGCATCTTAGTTGGCAAGGTGCAGCGCCGCCTAGGTCGTGAACCCATAAACGGGATTCCCTGATTGCGGCTGTTGTGATTCACTTCTGGAACACGGAGGTGGGCATGACGGGCAGGCATGATCTGAGCAATACGGAATGGGCGGTGATCGCGCCGTTGCTGCCCAACCGGCCGCGCGGGGTTGCGCGGGTGGATGACCGGCGGGTTATCAGCGGCATCTTCTACATCCTGCGCACGGGGGCGCCGTGGCGCGACCTGCCGGAGCGATACGGTCCGCGGACGACGGTGTACAACCGCTACAACCGCTGGGCCAAGGCCGGGGTCTGGCTGCGCGTATTCGAGGCGCTGGCGGAGACATCGCCGCATTCCCTGCACCTTATCGACAGCTCGGTGGTGCGCGCCCACCAGCACGCCGCGGGCGGAAAAAGGGGGGCCCGGATCACGCCATCGGTCGCTCCCGCGGGGGGCCTGACGACGAAGATCCATGCCGCGGTCGAGGCGCGCGGCCTGCCCGTCAGGCTGGTGCTGACGCCCGGCCAGGCCTCCGACAAGACCACGGCACCGGACCTCGTCGGACCGCTCGGGCTGACCGGCGACGTGGTTGCCGACCGCGGCTACTTTGCGCAGGCCGTCATCGCCGCCATCGAGGCCTCCGGTGCCACCGCCCACATCCCCAGCCAGAGCAACGTCAAGGTCGTCCGGACCGTGGACTGCACGATCTACCGCCAGCGCAACCGGATCGAGCGCTTCTTCAACAAGATCAAGCACTTCCGCGGCATCGCCACGCGCTACTTCAAGACCGCAGCCAACTTCCTCGCCGCCCTCCACCTCGCCTGCGCAAGGCTCTGGATCAAGGCAAATGAGTCCACGACCTAGTCAGCGGGCATCGACGTTCCCCTCAAAATGAACCGCGCCAGCAGTGCTGCGAGTTCGGGCGGAACTTCCCGGCCTACGGAAGGAGAGGCTGATCGCGTCCGTCCGCCGTTCCTCCGCCCCCGCGGGCCCCGCCGTCAGAGACTTTCGGCCCCGTCCAGGACCAGCGCGTGACCGGTCATGAAGGCGGACCGGTCCGAGGCCAGGTAGAGGATCGCCTCGGCCGCTTCCTCCAGCGTGCCCCAGCGGCCCATCGGGATCGCTTCCGCCACATAGGCCTCGAGCGCCGCCCGCCCGCCCATGCGGGCCTCGAAGCCGGCGTTGAATGGCGTGTCGATGAAGCCCGGGCAGAGCGCGTTGCAGCGCACGCCGAGGCGCGCGTGATCGACCGCGATCTGGCGCACCATGGCGATGACCGCATGCTTGGTGGTGCAGTAGGCGATCATCCCGCGGTCGTACTGCACGCCCGAGTTCGACGCGGTGACGATGATGGCGCCGCTGCCCTGTGCCGTCATCACCGGCATCGCCGCGCGGGCGGCGACGAAGTGGGAGCGGACATTGAGCCGCCAGGAGATGTCCATGTCCTCGACCGTCGCCTCGGCAAGGCCGCCCGCCCGCTGGACGCCCGCATGGGAATGCAGGATGTCGAGCCGCCCGTGGCGCCGGGCGGTGCCGAGGATCGCCCCCTCCAGCGCCGCGTCGTCGGCGACATCGACCGTCATCGCCTCTGCCCGGCCGCCCGCGGCGGCGATCTCGCCGGCGACGGCGGCGGCGCGGGCCCCGTCGCGATCGGTTACGACGACCAGCGCCCCGGCCCGCGCGAGCGCCAGCGCACCGGCGCGCCCGATCCCCGATCCGGCACCGGTCAGGAAGGCCACGCGGCCCGCGAGTTCGCGTTCCGGCGCCATCAGGCGGCTCCGGGTGCCCGGCCGCGCCGCAGCATGAGCTGGGCGACCACCAGCAGGACGAGCGACAGGGCGAGGACCATGGTGCCGATCGCGTTGATCTCGGGCGTCACGCCGCGGCGGATCGAGGAGAAGACGTAGATCGGCAGCGTCGTCTCGGACCCCGCGACGAAGAAGGCGATGATGAAGTCGTCGAAGCTGAAGGTGAAGGACAGGAGGAACCCCGCCAGGATCGCGGGCGCGATCTGCGGCAGCGTCACCTGCCGGAAGGTGCCCCAGGGCGTGGCCCCGAGGTCGGCCGAGGCCTCGATCAGGCTGCGGTCCATGCCGGCGATCCGCGCCCGGACGATGATGACAACGAGCGCCATCGAGAACAGCCCGTGCGCCGCGATCAGCGAGCCGAGGCCGAGCTGGAGGCGCGGCGCATCCCCGGCCAGCGGCCACAGCGCCCCGATCAGGGGATTGAGCCAGTCGAACAGCGTCACCAGCGCGATCAGCGTCGCGATCCCGATGACGATCCCCGGCACCATCACCGCGATGTAGACGAGCGCGTCGAAGGCCATGCGCACCCGCCCGCCGATCCCCTGGAGCGCGAGTGCTGCCAGCGTGCCGCAGACGGTCGCCAGCAGGGCCGAGGCGGCGGCGACGGTGGCGCTGGTCTGGAGCGCCTCCATCACGAAGGGATTGGACAGCGCCTTGCCGTACCACTGCGTCGAGAATCCCTGGAACTGCGCCGCATGGCGGCCGGCGTTGAACGAGAAGACCGCGATGATGGCGATCGGGATGTAGAGGAAGAGATAGACGGCAATGGCGTAGGCGCGCACGGGTCCCGCCCTCACATCAGCGACACGTCGTCGCGCCCGCCGGCCCAGCGCCGCGTCGCGCGCATGTAGGCGGTGACGGTGACCAGCATGATGACGACCAGCGCCACCGCGACGGCCGAGCCGAAGGGCCAGTTGCGCGACTGCAGGAACAGATCGACCAGCGCATTGCCGACGAAGAAGACCTTGCCGCCTCCCAGCATCGCCGGGATCAGGAATTCCCCCATAAGCAGGATGAAGACCAGCATGCAGCCGGTCGCAACGCCGGGCATCGACAGCGGCAGCGTGACCTGAAGGAAGCTGCGCCAGGGCGGGCTGCCGAGATCGGCCGAGGCCTCGAGGAGGCGCTTGTCCAGCCGCTCGAGGCTGACATAGATCGGAAAGACCATCAGCGGCAGATAGCCGTAGACGATGCCGGTGAGCACCGCGAAGGGCGTGTTGATGAGCCGGATGCTGCCAAGGCCCGCCATTTCGAGAAGGCGCGGCAGGCCCTGACCGCCGAGCAGGTAGATCCAGGCGTAGGAGCGGATCAGGATCGAGGTCCAGAAGGGCACGATGACGAGGATGAGCAGGATCGTGCGCCAGCGCGGATCGGACCGGATTGCGAGGAAATAGGCCAGCGGATAGGCGATCAGGAGACACAGGACGGTGCCCGCCGGCGCCAGCAGAAGCGTGTTGCGGAAGGCGGCCCAGCGCGCGCCGAGATTGGCGAAGTTCTCGAGCGTGAAGGCGGCGGAATAGCCTCCCGCCGCCCCCCTTTCACCGAAGCTGAAGACCACGACTACGACAAGCGGCAGCACCAGCATGGTCAGGAACCATGCCGCCGCCGGCATCAGCATGAGCCAGGTCCGCAGCCGTGACTCCATCGGCTCAGGCCGCCTTGAAGCGCGCCATCAGCTCGGCGCGGTTGGGGTCGGTCAGCGTCACCGCCGCCCCGAATTCCAGCGCGTCCAGAAGCTCGGCCGCGGGATAGAGGATCGGGTCGTTCAGCACCTCGGGCGGCAGCAGCGCGTCCACCCGGCTGTCCGCCGTGGGATAGCCGTGGAAGAGCTGCTCCTTGACGTTCACCGCCGGGTCGAGAAGGAAGTTGATCAGCGCATAGGCCGCGTCGCGGTGGGGCGCCCCTTTCGGGATCGCGTAGAAGTCCGACCAGAGTTCGCCCCCTTCCTTGCCGAGGACGTATTCGATCTCGGGCATGTCGCGGTTCATCTGCTTGCCGTCGCCGGTCCAGCAGATCGTCATCCAGGCGTCGCCCGACCGCATCGAGGGCTGGTAGTCCGACGAGATGGCGAAGAGATGCGGCTTGGAGTCGATCAGGAGCTTCTCGGCCTCGGCGAGTTCGGCCGGATCGACCGAGTTGAAGGAATAGCCGAAGTACTTCAGCGCATTCCCGATCGTCGTCAGCTGGTAGTCGTGCACCATCGTGCGGCCGCTGAACTCGGCCCGCGTCATGTCCCAGAATTCCTTCCAGGTCGTGGGCTTGGGCAGGCTGCCGAGATGGCTGGTGTTGACGGCAAAGCCGGTCGTCCCCCAGTTCTTGGACACGGCGTAGGTGGTGCCGTTCACCGTGCCGGGATCGGCAAAGCGCGGGTTGAAGGCGGCCGGATCGAAGTTCGGGATCAGGGCGAGGTCGAGCGGCTCGATCAGGTCCTCCCCGACATAGGTGGTGATCGTGTAGTTGGTCGGCACGAAGACGTCCCAGCCCGACCCGCCGGCCTGGAGCTTGGCCAGCATCTCCTCGTTCGAACCGAAGACGTTCACGTCCACGGCGGCCCCGGTCGCGGCGGTGAAGGCCTCGAAGTTCGCCGGATCGTGGTAGTTGGGCCAGGTCGCCAGGACCACGCGGTCGCCGATGCCCGACTGGGCCCAGGCGGCCCGGCGCAGGCCCGGCACGGCGGCGCCCAGCACGGTCATCGCCGTGCCGAGACCCGTCACGCCCAGGAAATGGCGCCGCGTGACCGATCCCTTCCGGTAGCGGTCGAGTTCCGCCATGAACGCCTTGCGCGAGATGAAGTCGTTGCGGTCTGTCATGTCCATTCTCCCGTTTGGTTCAGTCGTCAGTCAGTATCAGCGCCGCGTCGGCCGGCCAGCGCGCGACCCCGGTCTGTCCGGGTTCGAAGCTGCCCTCGCCGGTTTCGGCCTGGCGCGAGGCGAGGACGAGGAATTCGCCGAGACCCGCATTGCGGACGAGGTATTCGGTGTGTTCCCCGAGGAAGATGCGGTTGACGACCGTCACCGGCACGCCGTCGCCGGACCGCGCGAGGACGATCTGCTCGGGCCTCAGGCTGGCGAAGGCCTCGGCGCCCGCGGCGATCCCTTCGCCCGCGGTGCCGGTGAAGACGTGCCCTCCCGGCCCGTCGAGCCGCGCCCGGCCCTGCGACAGGGCCGCGACCCGCCCGGGAAAGAAGTTCGACTTGCCGACGAAATCGGCGACATAGCGGTTCCGCGGCCGGTCGTAGAGGGTGCGCGGGCTTCCCACCTGGACGATCCGGCCCTCGCGCATGATGCAGATCCGGTCGGACATCGACAGCGCTTCCTCCTGGTCGTGGGTGACGAGGATGAAGGTGATGCCGAGGCTGCGCTGGAGCGTCTGAAGCTCGATCTGCATGTCGTGGCGCAGCTTCTTGTCGAGCGCGGCAAGCGGCTCGTCGAGCAGCAGCAGCTTCGGCTGGTTGACGATGGCGCGCGCGAGCGCCACCCGCTGCTGCTGGCCGCCCGACATCTCCCAGATCCGCCGCGCCCCGAAGCCGGGAAGGCGCACCGTCTCGAGCGCCCGTTCCACCGCCGCGGCGACCTCGGTCTCGGGCGGGCGCGGACGGCGCTGGCGCAGGCCGTAGGCGATGTTGTCGGCGACGTTCAGATGCGGGAACAGCGCATAGTGCTGGAAGACCATGTTCACCGGGCGGCGGTGGGCCGGCAGGTCGTTGACCCGCTGGCCGTCCAGGAGGATCTCGCCCTCGCTGGGGCTCTCGAACCCGGCCAGCATCCGCAGGGCGGTGGTCTTGCCGCAGCCCGAAGGCCCGAGGAAGGACAGGAACTCGCCGCGGCGGATCGCCAGATCCAGCGACCGCGCCGCCACGACATCGCCGAAGCGCTTCGTCGCTCCGCGCAGTTCTGCAATCGGCTCGTCGGTCGTACCGGTCACGCCAGTCGGGGCCCCACTATGCTTTGCCCGGGGCAAAAGCGTAGGAAAGGGCCGTTCCGCAGTATATATCCCAAAGCGCATAGTCCCGGCGGTTGAATCATGTCTCCTGCAAGCCCCCAGCTTCTGGCGCGCATCGCCACGCTGATCGAGGCCGAGGGCAGCCCGGCCTTTCCCGCGTCCCTTGCCGCCCTGCTGCGGTCGGTCGCGGCCTATGACTACACGGTCATCTTCGGCTACAGCGGATCGCAGCGCCCGCTCGATCTCTACGACGATTTCCCCGCCGCCAAGCGGGCGATCTTCGTCACCGACTACCAGGCCGGGCCCTACCTTCTGGATCCCTTCTACCTGGCCGCGACGCGCCCCGTCGCGCCGGGCCTCTACCGGATGCGCGACCTGGCGCCGGACCGCTTCTATCAGGGCGAGTACTTCCGCAGCTACTATGTCCAGACCGGGCTGGCCGAGGAGATCGCCTTCTTCATCGCGACCGGAGGGGCGGCCATGGTGGTGCTGTCCCTGATGCGGGCGGAGCGGCCCTTCTCGGCGCGCGAGTTTGCCGAGATCGGACAGCTTGGCCCGGTCATCCAGGCGGCGGCCGGACGGCACTGGCAATCGCTTTCCGAACGGTTCGAGCGGCCGGCCCGGGGCGAGGACGAGACCGGCGGCGCCGGCATCGAGCGCGCCTTCCACACCTTCGGCGACGGGCTTCTGACCGCGCGGGAAAGACAGGTCGTCGAATACACGCTCAAGGGCTATTCCGCCGAGGCGCTCGGGCGCGTTCTCGGGATCGCGCCGGGGACGGTCCGCATCCACCGGCGCAACATCTACGCCAAGCTGCGCATCAGCTCGCAGGGCGGGCTTTTCGCCCGCTTCATCGGGACGGTGGCGAAGGCGGGCAGGTAGGGCAGGGGGCAGGGCGGGGCTGGCCTCAGTCCGGCGCAGGGCCGAGGAGCTTCGCGACGCTGTCCGCCGTCCAGGGCTTGCCGGTCGCGCCCGGGATGCGCGCCGCGTTCAGCTCCTCCGCGATTGCCGCATGCGTCCGCCCCTCCCGGCGGAGCCCGGCGGCCACCGCAAGCGCGCGGGCAACACGCGCTTCCTTGCCCGCGGTCCATTCGTGCTGCCTCCTGCGCCACGCGGCGAAATGGCGGTGCGGATCGAAGCTGACGCCATCGATCGTGATCTCGTCCGGATAGACCGGCTCGATGGCGATGCGGGCGTGTCGCGCCCAGTCGGCCATCGGGGCGTGGCTGCGCCAGCCCTGAACCTCGGAGAAGTCGACGAAGAGCAGCACGGCGTCCTTCGCGCGGCAGAACGCCTCCAGCGGGCGCAGCACGTCAAGGATGTACCTGCTGCCGCGGTCGGGTTCGATCTCGAGAAAGACCTTCTCGGCCACAAGCCGGTAGTTCGCGTCGCCGGCATGTCGGCGGATGAGGTCGCGCTGGTAGCGGATCGTGCGGCTGACCCTTGCGGCGGCGTCGATATCCTCCGGCAGGGCGGTGAACCCGGCCCAGGGCACGGGCAGCGTCCAGTAGAACCCGACGGCGTTGCGCATGTCGCGGCCTCCCCCCAGCCGGCGCCGTTCCGGAAAATCCCGAGCGATCCGCCGGGGCACCGGAAATGTGGCACGAAGCGGTCATTGAAACCTGGGAGATCCGCATGAATCAGTCAAATACCGAACCCGCCGCATCCGCCCTCCTTCCGGCAGTGATCGAGGCCGTGTCCGGGGCGGGCGAAATGATCCGGGCCGAGTTCCATCGCCACGGCGGCCCGCGCGGCGCGGGGTCAAGGGCGCCCATCGATACGGAGGTCGAGGAGATGCTGAGGCACCGTCTGCTCGGCCTGCACGCCTGCGGCTTTGTCGGCGAGGAAACCGGCCGGGCCAGCGGCAGCGGCAGCGACGTCTGGGTGGTGGACCCGCAGGATGGCACGAGGGACTTCCTCGCCGGCCTTCGGGGATCGGCCGTCTCGGTCGCGCTCCTGCGCGCGGGCCGGCCGGTTCTCGGCGTCGTCCTTGCGCCGCTTGCGCCGGACGATCGCGGCGACCTCTTCGCCTGGGCAGAGGGTGCGGCCCTCACGCGCAACGGGCGCGAGGTGAAGCGCCCGGCCGGGGGCGATCCGATCGTCATCGCGATGAACGCCGAGGCCCCGGACTATGCGCGGCACAACCACGAGACGCTGCGCGGTATCCGCATCCGCGCCGTTCCGAGCCCGGCCTATCGCATGGCGCTTGCGGCCGCCGGCGAGGTGGATGCGGCGGTGAGCCTGGTCTCGGGCATCGATCACTGGGACATCGCCGGCGCACATGCCCTGCTGACCGGCGCGGGCTGTCCCCTGGTCGAGCTGTCGGGGCGCCCGGTGGACTACGGCCGCCATGCATTCGACGGCCTGATCGGCGGGACCGAGGCGGCCGTCAGGGCCATTGTCGCGCTGAAGCCGCGCCGCGGGACGCGCGAAGCGCGCAACGGCACGCGGCCCGCGATCCGGGTTGCCGACGCCGGACGTCTCGCCCGTGCCCAGGGCTGTCTCCTCGGCCAGCTTGCGGGCGACGCGCTCGGTTCGGCGGTGGAGTTCCGGACCGCGGCCGAGATCGCGCGCAGCCACCCGCAGGGTGTTGCGCGGCTGACCGATGGCGGAACCTGGAACCTCATCGCGGGGCAGCCGACCGATGACGGCGAGATGGCACTGGCGCTTGCCCGCACGCTCGTCCGGTCGGGCGCCTTCGATCCCGTTGAGATCGGTCAGGCCTATATCCGGTGGGCGCGGTCCGGCCCCTTCGACATCGGGGGGACGACGCGGCGCGGAATCGCGGCGCTGGCCGAAGGCCGGCAGGTCGTCTCGGACAGCCAGGCGAACGGGGCGCTGATGCGGGTCAGCCCGATCGGCATCTTCGCGGCGGGCGATCCCGCACTTGCCGCGCGTCTGGCCGCGGAGGAGGCCGGTCTCACCCATCCGGATCCGGTCTGCCGGGCCGCCAGCGCCGCCTTCGCCGCCGCGGTCGCGGCCGGGGTCGCCGGCGGCACGGCCGAGGAGATGTGGGCGGCCGCCGATCGCCATGCGGGCGAGGGGGACGGGGCAGGACCCGTCCGCCAGCGGCTCGCCCTCGCGCGCCGGCAGGCGCCGGAGGAGTTCGAGCGGCAGGCGGGCTGGGTGCTGACCGCGTTCCAGAACGCCTTCCATCACCTGATGCGGGGGACGCCCCTTGCCGCGGCGCTGTCCGCCACTGTCGGGCGGGGCGGTGACACCGATACCAATGCCGCGATCTGCGGCGCGCTTCTCGGCGCCTGCCAGGGCCGCGACGCGATTCCGCTGCAATGGCGCAACGCCGTGCTGAGCTGCCGGCCCGTCAAGGGCTCTGGCATCCGCCACCCCCGCCCGCAGGACTACTGGCCCGATGACGCCCTTGACCTCGCCGAGGCGCTGCTTGGGCTCGGCCGGGGCGGCCGCCGCGAAGGGAGCGCGACGGCCGCCTGACGGGAGGGGAGCGCGAGCTGTGGTGTTCCGGCCTGACAGCAGCGCGGCTGCCGGCGTCCGACTTCCGCGCCGGACTGCTGGACGGGTCCGGACACCCTGCGCGGCTGTCGCGGTATCTGACCTTGCCTGAGAAATGATACTTGAAATATCAAAACAGAGATCTCAAAACCTCATAGTGATATCGGAAGCGGGGATGCCGGATGATCACGGCGGCCCAGATGCGCGCGGCGCGGGCGATGCTCGGCATCGATCAGAAGACCCTTGCGGAACTGGCCGGCGTCTCGGTCCCGACCATCCAGCGGATGGAGGCGAGCGAGGGGAACGTGCGCGGCGTCATCGAGAGCCTGACCCGTGTCGTCGAGGCGCTGGACCGCGCCGGCATCGAGCTGATCGCGGAGGGCGCGGTCAGCCGGTCCGGGGGCCGGGGCGTGCGCCTGAAGGCGCCGCGGTCCGCGGATCCGGCGGCGCCCGCCGGTGGGGACGAGGCGGGACACCGCGATGGCCCCGGTTGACCTTGCTTCGCTTGCCGCCGGCGCCCTGCTGGCGCTGGCCCTGGCGGCGGTCGCCGCCGGCGCCTCGCGCCGGGTCTCCGGCCCGGTCTATGGCGCATCGGCGGTGCTTTGCGCCGTGCTCCTGCTCGCGGCGCTGCCGGCGCTGACGGGGACGGAGCCCGCGCCGGGCCGGACCCTGCCGCTCGGCCTGCCCTGGCTCGGCCTCCACCTGCGGCTCGATGCGCTGTCCGCCTTCTTCCTGATGGTGCTCGGCATCGGCGGCGGCGCGGCCAGCCTCTACGCGATCGGCTACGGGCGGCACGCGGCGGAGCCGCACCGGGTCCTGCCCTTCTATCCCGCGTTCCTCGGGGCGATGGCGCTGGTCCTGCTGGCCGACGATGCCTTCACCTTCCTGCTGTGCTGGGAACTGATGTCGCTGATGTCCTGGGCGCTGGTCCTGGTCCGGCACCGGGAGGCGGCGACGCGAGAGGCGGCCTATGTCTATCTCGTCATGGCCGGTTTCGGCACCATGGTGCTGCTGCTCGTCTTCGGTCTCATGGCCGGCCCGGAGGGCGGCTACACCTTTGCCGCGATGCGGATGGTCGGGCGGACGCCGGGCCTCGCGGCGGTCATCCTCGTCCTGATGCTGGTCGGGGCGGGGTCGAAGGCCGGCCTCGCGCCGCTCCATGTCTGGCTTCCGCTCGCCCATCCGGCCGCCCCAAGCCACGTCTCGGCGCTGATGAGCGGGGTCATGACCAAGGTCGCGATCTACGGGTTCATCCGCGTCGTCTTCGATCTCGCCGGCCCCGCCGCCGGCTGGACCAGCCCGGTGGTCATCCTGCTCGGGGCCGCCACCTCCGTCCTCGGCATCCTCTTCGCGACGATGGACGGCGATTCCAAGCGCGTGCTGGCCTTTTCCACGATCGAGAACATCGGCGTCATCTTCGCCGCCCTCGGGCTCGCGCTGGCCTTCCGCGCCAGCGGGATGGCGGCGCTCGCCGCGCTCGCCTTCAGCGCCGGGCTGTTCCATGCCTTCAACCACATGCTCTTCAAGAGCCTCCTGTTCATGGGCGCGGGCGCGGTGCTGACCGCGACCGGCCGGCGCGATCTCGACGGGCTGGGCGGGCTGATCCGCCGGATGCCGGCGACCGCCTTCCTTGCGCTGGCCGGCGTGACGGCGATCTCGGCCCTGCCGCCGCTCAACGGCTTCGCGTCCGAATGGCTGCTCTTCCAGGCCGTCCTGCAAAGCCCCGGTCTGCCCCATCTGCCGTTGCAGCTGCTGGTCCCGGCCGCGGGCGGGATGCTGGCCCTTTCGGCGGCGCTGGCGGCGGCCTGCTTCGTGCGCTTCTACGGGGTGATCTTCCTCGGCAGGCCGCGGACGCCGGCGGCCGCGGGGGCCGCCGAGGCCGACCGCTATTCGCTGGCCGCGATGGCGGTGCTGGCGGCGCTCTGCGTCCTTGCGGGGATCGCGCCGGGGGCGATGGTGGACCTGATGGGTCCGGCCGTGGCGGCGATGGTGGACGGAGGCCTGCCGCAGCAGATCGGACGGCCCTGGCTGACCCTGGTGCCGGTCGCCGAGACCCGCAGCACCTACAGCGGGCTGCTTGTGCTTGTCTTCATCGCCGTGAGCGCCTCGCTCGCCGCCTGGCTGGTGCACCGCTACGCCTCGAAGGCCCTGCGCCGCGGCCCCGCCTGGGACTGCGGCTTCCCGCAGGCCGACGCGCTGACCCAGTACGGCGCCGGCAGCTTCGCCCAGCCGCTGCGCCGGGTCCTCGGCACGACGCTCCTGCGCGCCCGCGAGAGCGTGGACATGCCCGCACCCGGCGATCCGCGCCCGGCGCGCCTCGAGGTGCGGACGACGGATGTCGTCTGGACATGGCTCTACCTGCCCGTCGCTTCGGCTGTCGGGACGCTGTCCGCTCGGCTGAACGTGCTGCAGTTCCTGACCATCCGGCGCTACCTCAGCCTCGTCTTCCTGTCGCTCATCCTGCTGCTTCTCGGGCTCACGCTATGGAACTGATGCTGGGGATCGCCGTCCAGGGGCTGCAGATGCTGGTCGTGGTGGTCCTTGCGCCGGGCCTCGTCGGGCTGGTGCGCAAGGTCAAGTCGCGGCTGACGCGGCGGCAG
>Ga0209172_10001161_pt1 | contig 60119 bp, 52 predicted proteins | sample LarsenN4metaG_FD_184113 | JGI IMG/M metagenome (GOLD analysis project Ga0209172, IMG submission 184113) | Hot spring sediment bacterial and archeal communities from British Columbia, Canada, to study Microbial Dark Matter (Phase II) - Larsen... ...
TCAACCGGGCGAAGAACCGCCGGGTGGAGTTCGTGGTGCAGAACAAGGACGTGCTGCGCCGCGAGACGGAGCGCCGCCGCCTGCTGCAGCAGGGCGAGGGCGCGCCGGCCGACACCACGAAGTAGCGCGGCGCACGCCGCGACGCGCGACGGGGCGCCCGCCGGGCGCCCCTTTCGCGTGGGCCGCCGGCAGGCGCGGGCGCGACGCGCGGGGACATGCGCCGCGCCGCGCGGCGCCCTGCGGCCGCGTTTACGTGCGCTGCTTCTTCTTCTCCGCGGCGGGGAAGAGCACGTTGTTGAGGATGAGCCGGTAGCCGGGCGAGTGGCGGTGCTTCGTGAGGTCGGTCGGGGGATCGCCCACCATGTGCTGGTAGTCCTCGGGGTCGTGGCCGCCGAGGAACGTGAAGGTGCCGCGCCCGAACTGGCCGTGCAGGTACTTCACCTCGTCCGTGCCCTCGACCTCGCCGAGCACGAGCACGCCGCTCTTGAGCTTGGAGCGCCGGAACCCGGTGCTCTGCCCGAGAAACTCGGGCACCGCCGCGACGTGGTTCTGGACCAGCATGGTCGGCACGGGGTCGTTCTTGGCCGAGAAGTCGAACAGCGAGAACCACGCGGCCGGACCGCGCAGGCTCGCCTCCTGCGTGACGTCGATGTCCGAGAAGCGGTACACGAAGGGGTCCATCTCGAGCCGGAAGTCCTTGAACGCGAGCGTGCGCGAGTAGTCCAGCCTCGACTGCGCCTGCGGGTCCGGCGGATCGCCGTCGTAGACGATGTCGGCGATGTCGGCGCCCTCGGCGGCGAGCGCGATGTCGTAGGTGTCGGTCGCCGAGCACATGCCGAACATGAAGCCGCCGCGGCCCACGTACTCCTTGATCGCGCCGGCGACGGCGGCCTTGAGGTGCGTGACCTTGGCGAAGCCGAGCTTCTGAGCCATCGCCCGCTGCACCGCCTCCTCCTCCTTGTACCAGGGGAAGGTGTGGTAGGCGGCGTAGAACTTGCCGTGCTGGCCGGTGAAGTCCTCGTGGTGGAGGTGGAGCCAGTCGTACTCGGCGAGGCCCCCGCGCAGCACCTCCTCGTCCCACAACTTGGCGAACGGGATCTGCGCGTACTCGAGCGCGAGCGAGACGGCGTCGTCCCATGGCGGCGTGTTGGGCGGGATGTACACGGCGACCCTCGGGGCCTTTTCGAGCCGCACCGACTCCATGTTCTCGTCGGCGAGCGTGGCCCGCATGGCCGCCTCGGCCGCGCCGCCCATGCGCTCGAACGCCACGCCGCGCAGGTTCGCCTCGCGTTCGGTCGCGGGGTCGTCGGCGAGCAGGAACGACCCGCCGCGGTAGTTGAGCAGCCACTCGGCCTGCTGACCGCGCGTGAGCGCCCAGAACGTGAGCCCGTAGGCGCGCAGGTGGTCGGTCTGCGCGTCGTCCATCGGTACGAGGATCCCGGCGCGCGCCGGCGCGGCGCCGCCGCCGGCGAGCGCGAGCGCGAGGAGCAGCGCGACCGGCCACGCCTCGACGACTTCGGCGTACGAGCCGCGGTCGCGCGGGGCGCGCGGCCCGCCGGGCGCCGCCGCCTCCGGGCCGTCCGCCGCGCGCGCCGCGGGGTCCGGCCCGGCTGCGGCGCCCGGTCGCGCGCGCCGTCCGGGGAAGGTCCACACGCGCACCGTGCGCCCGCCGCGCATGAAGAGCAGCGCCACGCCGAGCGTCACGAGCGCCACGGCCGCGAGCAGCAGCGCGCCGGCGACGGCGCCGGCGAGCGCGAGCGGCCCGGGCGGGCGCGGTCCGCGGCGGGCAGGGCCGGCGGAAACGGGGGCGCCGATGCGTCTCATCGCGGGTCCTCTCCTACAGGCGCCGGTCGCGGCGCAGGGTCTCGAGCCGGCGCCGCACCTCGGGCGCGTTCCACGCGCGAGGATAGCGCGCCAGGCACTCCTCGTACTGGGCGAGCGCCGACGCCTCGTCCTTGAGGCGGTTCAGGTAGAGGTCGCCGGCGAGCTGGCGCGCGAGCGGCGCGAGGCGGTCCTCCGGGTGCCGCTCGGCGACCGCGAGCAGAGGCTCGAGCGCGGCCGCGGGCGCCGGGCCGGCGGCGCGCAGCTGCGCCAGCGTGACCGCCGTGTGCGCCCACAACGGGCCCTCGGGCAGCGCGCGCCACAGCGAGTCGGCGAGCGCTTCGGCGCGCGGCCGGTCGCCGCGCCACTCCTCGTAGGCGATGCGCCCGAGCGTGGCGAGGGCGGCCGGCGGGCCCTCCTCCTCGAGCAGGTAGAGCCGCTCGAGCGCGGCCCCCGCGCCCGGCGCGGCCGGGTCGGCGGCGGCCCGCTGGAACCACGCGTGCGCCGAGTCGGTGTGGCCTGCGTAGAACAGCGCCTCGGCGTAGCGCGCCGCCGCCTCGGGGGTCTCGTCCGCGAGGCGGCGCAGCGCCGGCAGCGCGCGCTCGGGCGGCCCGTCGCGCAGGTCGGCGAGCGCGCGCTCGAGCGCGAAACCGGCGGGCTCCGGCGCGCCGGGGCCGGGCTCGAGCACGGCGCGCGCCTCGCCGGTGCGCCCGGCGTCGCGCAGGGCGCGCGCCACGCCGAGCCGCAGGTCGGGGCTCCAGCGCGCGGGCGGCACGCCGGCGAGCGCCTTCGCCACGCGCGGCGCGGCGTCGCGCTCCGCCGCGCGCGCCGCGAGGGCGTCCCACGCGCGCTTCGCCGCCGCGGTGCGGTACGCCGCCTCGACCGCCGGGTCGGCGGCAAGGTCGAGCAGCACGTCGATGGCGCCGCTCGTGTCGCGCGGGGCGCGCGCCGCGAGCAGCTCCTCGGCGAAGCTCCAGCGCAGGCGCTGGCGCCCCTGGGCGCGTTCGGCGGCGGCCAGCGCGCGCAGCCCGACCCGGGGGTCGCCGCCGCGCCACTCGAGGCGCGCGAGGTGGCGCGCGAGGTCGGCGCGGTCGGGGCGCGCCTGCGCGGCGCGCCGCAACAGCTCGCGCGGGGCGCGCGCGTCGCCGGCCGCGGCGCGCTCGAGCACGCCGATCGCCCAGTCCTGCTCCACGGGGCTCGCGGCCCACGCCTCGATCGCGACCTGCGCCATGTCGCGGTGCCGCGCGAGGCGTTCGAGGGCGAGCACCAGTTCGCGCGAGAGCAGGAGCGAGTCGCGCGCCGCGGCGCGCTCGAAGCGCGCGAAGCGTTCGGTTCCCGGCCAGTCCTCCCTCGCGATCATGCAGCGCGCGAGCTCGAGGACGACGCCCGGCTGGTGCGGCGCCTCGGCGTTGAGCCGCTGGAGCAACGCGCGCGCTTCGGCGATGCGGCCCCGCTCGCGAAGCGCGGCCGCCTCGCGCAGGCGCCGGACCTGCGCGGAATCGAGCGCCGGGCGCGGGCCGGGCGTGACCGGCGCGGGCCGCGGCGCGGGACCGATCTGGAGCGAGGGCTCGGTGGCGACGGCGGGCGCCACGGCGGCGGCGACGAGCAGCGCGGCGAGCGCGGCGGCCGCGGCGCGGGCGGTGCGCGCGGCGGTTCCGCGGCGCTCGGCCGCGACGCGGTGCGGCGCCGGGCCGCGCCCGCACGCCGCGCGGCGCGGACGGGAGGGCCGCGGCGCCGCGAGGGCCCCGCCCCTCACCGCCGCGCTCCGTTCAGCGCGCGCAGGTAGCTCTCGATGAAGGCGCGGTACTGCGCGGGGTAGCGGTCCGCCTCGGCCTTCAGGAGATCGAGCCGCAGCCGGTCCGTGGCGCGCAGCAGCTCGGCGGGAATCTCGCCCGGCGGGCGCTGCGGCACCTCGGCGCCGACGCGCGATTCGCGCTCGGGGTCGAAGTCGCGCCGGTTGATCGAGCGCTGGGCGTCGAGCATGCGCGACAGGATGCGGATCTGCTTCTCCTCGAGGTCGCCGGAGGTGCGGCCGGAGGCGAGGGCTTCCTCGACCTCCTTCATCTCGCGCTGCATCTGGTCGAGACGGCCGAGGAGCCTCCTGTCCTCGTCCTCCTCGCGCGCCATCTGTTCGACCTGCTCGCGGATGCGCGCCTGCTCCTCGGCGAGGCGGCGCAGCTCCTGCTGGTCGGCGAGGCCCATCTCGATCTGCTGGCTCAGGCGCCGCGCGAGGCTGCGCGTGCGCTGGTTGACCTGTCCCTGCCGCTCGCCGGCGTCCCCCATGCGCTGCGCCATGCTGCGCGGGTTGCCGCCCGGGGCGTCCCCCGGCTGCTGGCACATGGACTGCTCGCCCTCGCGCAGCTCGAGCACGGCCTCGTTGAGGGCCTCGGCCCCGGCGCGTCCCGACTCCTCGGCGCGCTGGCGGTTGCCCGCCGACAGCTCGCGGCCCGAGGCGCGCAGCCCTTCCATGGCGCGGCCGAGCGCGGCGCCGAGCTTCTGCGAAATGAACGGCGTGCGCCGGGCGAGCGTGCCGAGCGAGTCGGCGACGCGCGCCACGCCGTCCGACAGGTCGGTCGCGCGGTCCGAGCGGCGGTCGGGCGGCTCCGGCGAGCGCAGGTTCTGCTCGGCGGCCCGCTGCAGCGACACCAGGTCGCGCGCCGCGCGGCGCACCGCGGCGAGGTCCACCTGCTCGCGCTCCTCCCGGCGCTGGTCCGCCATCTGCCGCATGCGCCGGGCGGCGCGCTGCAGGCTCTCGCTCGCGCGCTGGCCGCGCTGGCGCGCCTCGCTGCGCTGGCCCTGCTCGGCCTGCTGCGAGGCGGCGCGCTGCTCGGGCGCGGCGTTCTGCTCGAGCTCCTCGGCGGCCGCGTCCAGCTCCTCGCGCTCGCCCTCGGCGTCGAGCTCGCGCGACGTCTCGCGCGCCTCGGCGGCGAGCCGCTCGCTTTCCTCGGCGGCGCGCGCCTGGCGCTCCGCCAGCTCGCGTTCGGCGGCCTCGCGCGCCTCGTCGGCGCGCGGCGCGCGCTCCGCCGCGGCGTCCTCGTGCTCGCGGTTGAGCGCGTCCTGGCGGCGCTTGAGCTCCTCGGCGCGCTCGGCGAGCGCGGCGAGGCGCTCCTCCTCGCGCAGGCGCTTGAGCAGCTCGATCGAGCGCTCGAGCTGCTCGAGCATCTCGCGGTTGCGGTCGCGCATCTCGGACAGGCTGTGCTCCATCTGGCGCCGGTCGAGGTTCTGGAGCGCCTGCTGCATGCGCTCGAGCGCGCGCCGGAACTCGGGCGACTGGATCTGCTGCACCAGCTCCGACAGCTCGCGCAGCTTGCGCATGAGCTGCTCGTCGAAGGCGCGCCGCTCCGAGGCGCGCTCGGCCGTGTCGCGCAGCTCGCGCGCCGCGGCGTCGAGGTCGCGCGCCAGCTCCTGCTGGCGCTCGAGGGCGCGCTTCATCTCCTCGGTGCGCTCGAACGCTGGCGCCTGCTGCGGCGTGGTCTGCCCGGGCAGGGCGCGCTGCGGCTGGGGCTGCTGGCGGGCGAGCCGGTCGAGCTGCTTCTGCAGCTCCTCGGCGCGGTCGGCGACCTTCTCGAGCGTGTTCTGCACGCCGCGCTGGTCCTGGTCGATGGACTCGTAGAGGTCGGCGAGCGAGGGGAAGCGCAGCTCGAACGTCGGGCTCAGCGCGCGCCCGCGACCGAGCGCGTTGTTGTCCCACAGCACGAAGCGGAACGCGGCGGTCTCGCCCGGCAGCAGCGCGAGCTCCGAGGCGTCCCAGCGCGCGACGACCTCGGCCTCGCGCGGCGCCTGCGGGAAGCGCGCGAGCGGGCGGCGCGTCCACGGCGCGGCGGGGTCCTTGCGGAACTCGAGCTCGAGCGCGGCGAGCCCGAGGTCGTCCTGGCCCACGACCTCGAGCGGCACCTGCTGGCCGGCCGGCAGATCGAGGTCGCCCTCCGGCGTGCGCACCGCGATCACCGGCGGGGCGTCGGCGAGCGGCGTGACGCGGTAGCGGAAGCGCCCCTCGCCGCGCGCGGCGCGCGCGTGGAGCGTCCACGCGCCCTCCGCGGCGAGCGTCGCCTCGCCGCGCCAGCGGCGCGGGGAGAGCGGCTGGAATTCGACGCGCGCGCCGCCGGGGAAGGCCGCCTCCAGCGACTCGAGGTCGCGGTCGAACGTCACCTCGATGCGCGCCGTCGAGCCGCGCAGCGCGGCGAGGTCGCCGCTCGTCGAGGCGCCGCGCTGGACCGGCAGGCGCGCGTAGGCGGGCGCGCGCAGTTCGACCTCGAACGAGAGCGGCGCCGGATCGCCGGCCATCGAGATGCGGTAACGCGGGCTCTCGACCGACGCCACGCGCACGCGGTAGTCCTGCTCGCGCGTGAGCGGCGGCAGGTCGAAGCGCCAGCGGCGCTCGCCGCCGCGGGCGGCGCCCTCGTCCACCGCCTCGACCGGCCGCTCGCCGTCGCGCAGCAGGCGCGGCGCGCGCGCCGAGCCCCACACGCGGGCGCGCACCGCGAGCGTGGCGCCGGGCGTGACGCGCACCGCCCCCGGCTCGACCGCGAGGCGCACCGGCGGCGCGGCCGCGGACGGGTCGGCGAGCGCGGCCCACGAGCGCTGGACGCGCCCCGGGGCGACGAGGGCGCCGGCCAGCACGGCGGCGGCCGCGGCCGCGACGAGCAGCGCCGGGCGCGCAGGCGCGACGCGCGGCGCGAGCGAGCCGAGCGGGACCGAGGCGAGGCGGCGCGCGGTCTCCGCGCGCAGGGCGGCCGCCAGCTCGGCCGAGGTGTCGCGCGGCGGGCGGCGCTCGAGGTCGAGGGCGTTGCGCAGCCACGAGCGCACCGCCGGGAAGCGCTCCTCGACCCGCTCGAGGTAGGTGTCGAAGCGCGGCGAGCGCGCGGCGACCGCGCGCGCCGCCCACGCGAGCAGCGCGAGGCCGGCGACGGCGAGCAGCGCGAGGCGCGCGGTCGCGAGCCCGGGGCCGAGCGGGAGCGCCGCGCCCGCCAGCACCGCGGCCGCCACCAGCGCGCAGCCGGCGGCCCCGGCGCGCAGGCCGTGGCGCAGCGCCACGGCGCGGCGCAGGGCGTCGTGGGCGCGGCGCAACTCGCGGTCGAGCGGGGTGTCGTGCACGTCGGTCTCCGGGGGCCGCGCCGCCGGCCGGGCGCGGCGCGGGGTCACTGGGTGAGCGCGAACTGCACCACGTTGATGGCCATGCGCAGCGCCGCCTCGCGCTTCTCGGGCGGGTCGCGGTGGATCTCGGGGTCCTCGAGCCCGTCGCCGATGTCGGTGTCGAGCGTGAAGAGTACGGCCAGCCTTCCGTCCCGGACAATGCCGAACGCCCGGGGCGGCCCCCCCGAGTGCTCGTGGATCTTCGGCAGGCCGGCGGGGAAGGCGTAGGCCTGGTGGAAGAGCGGGTGCGAGAACGGCAGCTCCACCAGCGGCGACTCGGGGAACACCTTCTTCATCTCGCGGCGGAACGAGGGCTCGATGCCGAAGTCGTCGTCCACCCACAGGAACCCGCCGGCATCGAGCCAGCGCCGCAGGTTGGCGGCCTCGGTGGCCGTGAACTTCATGTTGCCGTGGCCGCAGGCGTAGACGAACGGGTACTGGAAGATCGCCGCCGAGCCGGGCTCGACGACCGCCTCCTGCTGCCCGGAGACCGGCACCGTGGTTCGCTCGCGCAGCGCCTTCATGAGGTTCGGCAGCGAGGTGCGGTTCTCGTACCAGTCGCCGCCGCCGCCGTACTTGAGGCGGGCGATGCCGAACTCGCGCGCGCCGGGGGCGGTGGTCTGGGCGCCGGCCGGGGCGGGCACGGCCGCGGGCAGCGCCGCGAGCGCAAGGGCCAGCGCGAGCGCCATCCGCCGCCGCGGTCGCGCGCGGTCGCCCGCCTGCGCTGGGTGCGTGCCGCCTCGGCTCAAGCTTCGGGTCCTCCGGGTGCGGGTTCGGATGCGGCCGGGTCCGGAGAGGGTCGCAGAGGCAGGGCGGCGAGGTGTCCGCACTTCGTCAGAGCGGACGGGCGGGGCGCCGGTGCGGCCGGACGGGTCGCCGGCGTCGGCCGCCGAAACGCGCGAGGGCGCCCTCCCGAACGGAAGGGCGCCCCCGGCGTGCCGGCCGCGGCGTCAGCGCGACGCCACCGGAGCGAGGCGCTGCGCCTCCGGGCTGCGCCACACCACCGTCCGCCCCGGGGCCGCGCGCAGCGGGTCGAAGACGGACGGATCGTAGGGCGGGCGATCGACGAAGACGAGTTCCTCCAGCGGGGGGAGCTTGCGCTGCGTCTGCACCAGGAGCGCGAGCATCTCCACAGACACCCCGGCGTCGGGTGCGACCGCAAAGGCCTCGCTGAGCAGACGCTGCGCGGTCTCGGATGGAATGTAGCTGCGAACGTCTCCTTCAGACAGGTTGTAGAGCGCGTAGATGGGCTCCCCGGGATATGAAGGGGCGGGAACGCCGACGCCAAGCAGCCGGCCGTCCGAGTCCAGCGCAGACATGCGGACGAAGTAGGCCTGTGCCATAAACGTGGTGCGCCGCGTCAGGACGATGCCGTCCGGATCCCCGACCCGGTGGCTGCTGAGCGTGCCGGGAAGCATGGTCAGGTAGATGTCCCGGGTCTTGCCAAGGGCCATCGGACCAGGCCGGCACAGTCGGAGCACGTCCGGAGCGCGCGTATCGCTTCGGAACTGATATACATGCAACAGGTACTGGGCCGCGCCCGCAACGGGCTCCCAGGCGATGGTGAACAGCGAGTCGGTGAAATTCGACCCTTCACCATTCGGACTCCCGTGCCTGATGAACATCCTGAAGAAGGTCGGCGTGCGGTCGGCGCTCGATTGATTCGTGATCGGCGATCGTGAGGTGCGGACGCCGTCGATGAGTCCGAGCCCGCGATAGCGGCCCGAGGGGTCGGCCTGGTCCAGTTGGATCCGGAATGCATCCCAGCCGAAGTCGAGCCAGCGGGTGAATGGCCGCAGCGTGAACGGCAACGCCTCCGCCGCTCCGGAGGCGTCATCCGCACGATACAAAGCGAACTCACTGGAAGCCGATCCGTCCAACAGCAGGAGACTTGCTGCCCGTGGCGCCCCATCGGTCAACTGGGTCGTGAGCGGCACGACCCGGATCCGGCCTTCGTTGCGCACCGTGGCGTTCACCAGGGAGGGGAGGGCGGGGTAAGCGATGAGCTTGGAAACCGCGGATTCGGTTCCCTCGGGAACGTAGCCGGCGTCCACGGCCGTGAGCTTCTTGCTGCAGCCGGAAATGGCGGCGGCCGCGAGCCATCCCGCGGCCAGGGCCGCGCCCGCGCGGCGAACGATGGAGCGGTGTGCCATCGGAGGTCCTTCCTTCACTCGGCCGCGATGCCCTTGCGGCGGTCGAGCCAGAGCCAGATGTCGAGCGCCGCGGCGCTCGCCACGTAGACCGACGAGTAGGTGCCGAACACGACCCCGACCAGCATCGCGAATGAGAAGTCGTTGAGGACCTCCCCGCCCCAGATGAACAGCGCGAGCGCGGTCAGGAACACCGTGAGGGAGGTGATCACCGTGCGCGACAGGGTCTCGTTCACGGCGATGTCCATCACGCGGGAATGCTTCTCCTTGCGCAGCACCTTGGCGCGCTCGCGGATGCGGTCGAAGACCACGATCGTGTCGTTGATCGAGAAGCCGGCGATGGTGAGCAGCGCCGCGATCACCGTCAGGGACACCTCCCGCCCGGTGAAGCAGAGGGCCCCGAGGACGATGAGCACGTCGTGGAAGAGGGCCACGACGGCGCCGACGGCGAATTTGAACTCATAACGGATGCCGACGTAAAGCAGAATCCCGCCGAGGCTGCCGAGCACCGCCCACAGCGCCTTCTGCTGGAGTTCACGGCCGACCTTGGGGCCGACCTCCTCGGTGCGGCGCAGCTCGACCGTGGTGCCGGCGTGGGTGTCCTCGATGGCGCCCCTGACCTGCGCGAACAGGTCCTGGCGCTCGTCCGTGACGCGCGTGCGGATCAGGTACTCGTTGGCGTTGTCGCCGGTCATTTGCTGCAGCTCCGCGCCGCGCACGCCGGCGCGGTCGAGGGCCGCGCGCACCTGGTCGGCCGGCAGCGCCGTGCTCAGGCGCACCTGGAGGAGCGTCCCGCCGGTGAAATCCACGCCGTAGCGGGGGCCCCCGTTCACGACCAGCCACGCCACGGTGGCGAGCACCAGCGCCGCCGAGAACATGTAGGCGAAGCGCCGGTGCTTCATGAAGGGGATGTTGGTGCCGATCAGCAGCTGAAACATGGCCGTCCGCCTCGCGCTCAGATGCTCAGCCGCTCGGCCTTCGAGCGGCTCAGCCAGAAGTCGTAGATCATGCGGGTGAAGAACACCGCGGTGAACATGTTGGCGATGAGGCCGATGCTGAGCGTCACCGCGAAGCCCTTGATGGGCCCGGTCCCGAACTGGAACAGGAACAGCGCGCTGATGAGCGTCGTGAGGTTGGCGTCGAGGATGGTGCGGAAGGCGCGCTCGTAGCCGGTGGCCACCGACTGGCGCACGCTGCGCCCGTGGCGCAGCTCCTCGCGAATGCGCTCGAAGATCAGCACGTTGGCGTCCACCGCCATGCCCACCGTGAGCACGAGTCCGGCGATGCCGGGCAGCGTGAGCGTGGCGCCGAAGCCGGCGAGCGCGGCGAGCACGTAGAACATGTTGAGCAGCATGGCGACGATCGCGATGCCGCCCGACAGCCGGTAGTAGACGAGCATGAACACCACCACGAGCGCGGCGCCGATCCAGCCCGAGGTGAGGCCCTGCTGGATCGAGTCGGAGCCGAGCGACGGCCCGACCGAGCGCTCCTCGATGATGCGCACCGGCGCCGGCAGGGCGCCGGCGCGCAGCACGATCGCGAGGTCCTTGGCCGACTCGACGGTGAACCCGCCGGTGATCGAGGCGTCGCCCGAGGGGATGCGCTCGCGAATGTTGGGGGCGCTCGACACCACGCCGTCGAGCACGATCGCGAGCTGGCGGCCGACGTTGTTGCCGGTCACCCGCGCGAAGTCCGAGCGGCCCCTCGGCGTCATCTTCATGCTCACCCCCCACGCGCCCGGGTTGGTGGCCTCGAGTCCGACGCGCGCTTCCGCGCTCGCCACCGAGCCGCCGGTCATCTCGGGCTCGCGCTTGAGCACGTAGAGCCGCCGGCCGGTGACGCCGCCCTCGCCGTCGTTGGGAGGACCCCACAGGAGCTGGGAGTCGCCAGGAACGATCGAGTCCACCCCGGGCAGGGCGAGCAGCTGCTCGACGACCGGCAGGTCCTCGTTGCGGATGAAGGCGCTGCCGTCGCTCGACATGAAGTGGCTCGACAGCGGCTGGCGCCGGAGCGCCGAGTCCACGCCGGCGGCCGCGCCGAGGTTGCGCGAGGCGAGGTAGGCGTCAATGCGGTCAAAGGTGTTCTTCACCTCTTCCGGCAGACGCACCAGCTTGAACTCAAGCAGGGCGGTCTTGCCGATGAGGTCAATGGCGCGCTGGCGGTCGGTGAGGCCGGGGAGCTGCACCGCGATGCGGTCCTCGCCCTCCATCTGAATGAGGGGCTCGGCCACGCCGAACTGGTCCACGCGATTGCGAATGATTTCCATCGCGCGCTCCGGCGCGTCCTTGGCCTCCTCGGCCGAGAGCCGGGAGCGGTCCACCTCGAGCACGAGGTGCATGCCGCCCTGCAGGTCGAGGCCGAGCGGGATGGACTTTCCGCGCAGCTCGGCCAGCTCGCGGGCAGGCATGGCGGCGCGCTGGGCGGGCGACAGCGTGTAGTAGCGGATGGACGGGTAGAGGTACCAGGCGGCGATGAGCGTGACCGCGAGCACGGCCGCCAGTTTCCACTGGTCAGAGCGGGTCATCACTTCCCCCAGACAAACGACCGCCGGCAGGCGGGAATCGCCGGCGGCCCCACGGGATGCGGGCCAAAAGGACGCGGGAGTCTACGGGCGGGGGCGGAAGCCCGTCAATTGAAGGCGCGCGAGGCGGGCCCGCCCCCCGGACCGGACTCCGTCGGGGCGCCCCGAGCCCCTGACCACGGCGCGCGGGCCGCGTGGGTGGCCGTGGTTCCCGGGGATCGCCGGCGCCTGGAACCGGGACTGGGGCCGGTTGGCGGCCGGCCCCGCTGGAGTCCTGCGTCGGTTGTCGTGAGGTGGGATGGACAGGCGGGCGATGAACTGCGGGGAGTTCTGCGGGCATCCCGGTTCGGTTGCGCGCGGGCCCGCCGCAAGAGCCGTTCCAGGCGCGCCTCCGATGCCGCGACGCGCGTTGCGCCACGCCCGCCGTCGCGCGTCCGCCGGCCGTGTCGGCGGCCCGACGCGCGGGGCGGCATGCGCCGGAGCCGCGCCAGCCGCGCGTTTCTTGACTCGCCCGGGTCAAGTCCTATACTGCCGCGCTCTACACCGTACCGGGCCCACCACCCCTGCCCTCCGGAAGAGGAGCCCCATCGCATGTTTTCCCGCGTTCCCCGGGTGAGCATCGCGGTTCTCGCGCTGCTCACGGCCGCATCGGCGTGTCTGGCGCAGGACCTGCCCGTCACGCCGGCCCCGGTGTCCGTGGACACCGCCGCGGCGACGCCCGCGGCCGCCGCCCCGAAGAAGTCCATGGTCAAGGGGATGGCCTCCATGGGCGCGTCGCTCGGCGTTTCCGCCTTCATCGCCGACGGCGACTACTCGAACCGCCGCACCGACGACCTCTCGGACTTCGGCAACTCGGACATCCGCGAGCGCTTCGCGTTCGGCGCCGCGTTCCGCTACGGGCTCACCCCGTGGCTGCGGTGGCAGCTCAGCCCCGGTTACACGTGGACCGGCTACAAGAAGGACTCTCCGATCCCCTTCGCGGACCCGAACTTCCCCGACGACACGACCAAGGAGAAGTTCCTCACGCAGGTGCTGCCGGTGTCGGCCCAGCTCCAGTACGTCCTCGAGCGCGGCCGCTGGAAGTGGCACCTCGGGGCCGGGCCCGGCGTGTACCGCGTGTGGGTCCAGAACCGGCGCAAGGTGCTCAAGGACCCGGTGACCAAGAAGCTGCACCGCGGCTTCTACCCGGGCGCCTCGGGCGAGATCGGCGCCGCGCGCATGCTGCAGGGCCTGCCGAACACGTCCCTCGAGTTCGCGCTCGGCAGCCACTGGGTGTTCGCCACGCGCGAGGAGCAGTTCCCTTCCGGGTTCAACAGCAGCCTGGCGTACGTGGACCTCAGGGTCGGGCTCAACTACCACTTCGACCCGAAGGTGCGGTTCAAGAAGCCCGCCGCGGCGGGCGGGGCCGCGGTCCCGGCCCCGAAGTGACGAACCGAAGCCGCAGCGCGCGCCGCTGCGGCTTCGCTGCACGGGGGAGGATGTCGGCACCGTGACCGAGCGCGATCCCTGGAACGGCAAGGTCGGGCCCGAGGCCCTCACCTTCGACGACGTGCTGCTCGTGCCCCGCCTCGCCGAGGTCCACCCGCGCGAGGTCGAGACGGTGACCCGCTTCACGCGGCGCATCACGCTCAACGTGCCCGTCGTGAGCGCCGCCATGGACACCGTCACCGAGTACCAGCTCGCCATCGCGCTGGCGCGCGAGGGCGGGATCGGCGTCCTCCACAAGAACCTGCCGATCGAGGAGCAGGCGGCGCAGGTGGACCGCGTCAAGCGCTCGGAGAGCGGCATGATCGTGGATCCGGTGACGCTGCCGCCCACCGCCACGATCGGCGAGGCGCACGCCATCTGCTCGCGCTTCCACATCTCGGGCGTGCCGATCACCGAACACGGGCGCCTCGTCGGCATCCTGACCAACCGCGACATGCGCTTCGAAACGCGCATGGAACGCCGCGTGTCCGAGGTCATGACGCGCGAGGGGCTGGTCACGGCGCCGGTCGGCACCACCCTCGAGCAGGCGCGCGACATCCTGGCCCATCACCGCATCGAGAAGCTGCCTGTGGTGGACGGCGAGGGCCGCCTCAAGGGGCTCATCACCGTCAAGGACATCGAGAAGCGCATCAAGTTCCCCAACGCGTGCAAGGACCAGCTCGGCCGGCTGCGCGTCGCGGCCGCGGTCGGCGCGGCCGGCGACTTCATGGAGCGCGCCCACGAGCTGGTGCGCGCCGGCGTGGACGCGCTCGTCATGGACAGCGCCCACGCCCACTCGCGCGGCGTGCTCGACGGCGCGCGGCGGCTGCGCGAAGCGTTTCCCAACGTGGACCTGGTGGTCGGCAACGTCGGCACCGCCGAGGGCGCGCTCGCCGCGGCCGCGACCGGGGCCGACGCGGTCAAGGTCGGCATGGGCCCGGGCGCCATCTGCACGACGCGCGTCGTGACCGGCGCCGGCATGGCGCAGATCACCGCCATCCTCGAGGCGGCGCGCGCGCTGCGCGAGCACGACGTGCCGGTCATCGCCGACGGCGGCATCAAGTACACCGGCGACATCGTCAAGGCGATCGCCGCCGGCGCCCACTCGGTCATGATCGGCTCGCTGTTCGCCGGCACCGAGGAGAGCCCGGGCGAGCTGGTGCTGCTCGAGGGGCGCTCGTACAAGGTGTACCGCGGCATGGGCTCGCTCGGCGCGATGGCGGCGGCGAAGGGCAGCCGCGAGCGCTACTTCCAGGACAACACCGACGAGCTGTCCAAGCTGGTGCCCGAGGGCATCGAGGGCCGCGTGCCGTTCAAGGGTCCGATCGCCAAGTCCGTGTACCAGATGGTCGGCGGCCTGCGCGCCGGCATGGGCTACTGCGGCTGCCGCACGATCGAGGACCTGCGCACGCAGGCGCGCTTCGTGCGCGTGAGCCAGGCCGGCCTGCGCGAGAGCCACCCGCACGACATCACGATCACGAAGGAAGCGCCGAACTACGAGATCCCGCGGCGGTGAGCCGCGGGGGCGGCGCGCCCGCGCCGCCTCCGGAGCCCCGGTCCATGGACGCCAAGGTCTTCGACGCGCTGTTCTTCTGGTTCCCGGCGTTCCTGCTCTCGACCACCGTGCACGAGGCCGCCCACGCGTGGGCCGCGCTGCGCGGCGGCGACCGCACCGCCTACGAGGGCGGCCAGGTGTCGCTCTCGCCGCTGCCCCACATCCGGCGCGAGCCGTTCGGCATGGTCGTGGTGCCGGTCCTGACCGGACTCATGAACGGCTGGACCATGGGGTGGGCGAGCGCGCCCTACGACCCGGCGTGGGCCGACCGCCACCCGAAACGCGCGGCGTGGATGGCGGCGGCCGGGCCGGGCGGGAATCTGGCGCTCGCGCTGCTCGCCTTCGCCGCGATCAAGGCGGGCCTGCTCGCGGGCGTGTTCGACGCGCCCGAGCGCCTCGGCATGACGCGGCTCGTGGTGGACGCGGCCGGCTCGGACGTGTCCGTCGCCGCCTTCGCCGCCAAGGGCCTCTCGGTGCTGCTCACGCTCAACGTGCTGCTCGCGGCGTTCAACCTGCTGCCGGTCCCGCCGCTCGACGGGCTGGCCGTGACCGGCCTGTTCCTGCCCGACGGCCTGTCGCGCACGCTGCGGGGCTTCGCGCACAGCCCGCTCTCGATGCTCGGCGTGCTGGTCGCATGGCAGGTGTTCCCGCACGTGGCGCGTCCGCTGTTCTTCGCGGTCGCGGACCTGCTCCACCCGGGAATGTACGTGCGCGGCTGACGGCGGCGGGCGCGCCGCCCCCCGCCGCCGTCACCGAAGCGCCGACCCCGCCGTCTTCGGATCCGGCGGGGTCGGACGGGCGCCCGCGTGTGGACGGGCGTGGTGGTCGTGAGCCGCGACGGCCGTGACGCGCCGACGCTAGTTCCTCGGAAGCTCGAAACGGAACTCCGGGTTGATCTCGCGGATCTCGGAGACCACGCGCTCGAGGTGCTCCTCCTTTTCGGGCGTGGGCTCCTTCTTCCAGTCCGAATACAGCTCCAGCAATTCGTCCTGCTTGACGCGCAGGAGCTCCTGCTGCTGGTGCTCGTTCACCGTGCGCTCGAGGTGGTAGATCTCGCCCTGCGACAGCCGCTGCACGAGATCGAGGTACTCGCCGCGCATGTGGGCGAGGATCTTCAGGTACTTCTCGAAGCCGACCGACAGCTTCTCCAGCACCTCGCTGACGCCCGCGTTCCGGCGGTGCATCTGCTGACTGTAGGTGTAGGCGAAGTGGTAGTAGGTCTTGCCGCGGCCGATGTAGGCCTCCTCGCTCGGCTGAATGCGGGCGCGCGCCGCGCCGCCGAGGCCGGCCTGGTCGAAGATGCCGATCGAGACCAGCAGGAAGTCGGCGTTGGTCTTGTAGATCTGGTACTTGAGGCGTGCGTCGGTCGAGTTCGAGAGGCGGCGGAAGACGTCGGTGTCGTACTTCGACAGGAAGCGCCGCGACTGCTCCACGTACTCGGGGTTGATGAACGAGTGGAGCAGGTGCGCGAGGTAGACGTTCACGTCCTCGTCGTAAAACTCCTGGTTCGACACGAGGCCCGTCTCCATGCGGCTGTACAGGAGACAGTTCACCATGAAGTAGTAGGTGGGCTGGAGGTCGCGGCTCGCGTCCTTGAGGTCCACGTAGTGGCGGGGGTTCATGTCCGTCTCCTCGAGTCCGTGCGTCGTGGCCGTCTTCCGGAGAAAGTGGGACGCATCGTCCATGCCATCGGTTGCCCGCGGCCGCGCGCCGCTCCGGACCGCGCGGGGGCGCGCACTTGGGATACGCCGGCGGAGGCTCCAACTTCCGGCGCCAGGAGCTTTTCGCGCCGCCGCGCGCATCCGGTGGGTGAGATGCCCCGCCCGCGACGCGGGGGCGGGAGGACCGCCCGGGGCGGCTCGCGGTCCAGCCCGGGCCTCCGGCCGGAACCTGCACCTCGCAAGATGCTTGAGAGCCTCTCAAGGAAATTGATAGCCGCTCCGCCCACAGCGCGCGTTCCCGCCGCGAGATGACCGCCCCGGTCGCGCTGGCGAAGGAGGCATGCAGGATGCCCGGGTCGCCCCGCGGTCCGGCTCGGACCGGGGGAGGGGAGCCGACGCGCGAGGTCGGGCGGACGGGATGGGCCGGGGGCATGTATCTTGCGGCACCCATGGGTGAAGCGTCGCGCCACGACCCGCACCGGGCCCCGGGCCCCCGCACCTCATGCCAGACACCCCGCACGACCTCGACCCCGAGCCAGGCTCGCGCATGAGCCTGAGGCTCCGCCTGTGGATCGCCTGCCTCGCCGGGGCGGCGGTGACCGCCGGCGGCATCTGGTGGGTGGCCGGCACGTTTCTCGGTCCCGGCGTCGGCGCCAACCCGTCGCTGGCGGTGGTGGCGCTGCTCGCCGCGGCGGCCGCCGGGCTCGCCGCGGGCGGGCTGTTCGCGCTGTGGCTCGACCATCACCTCGTGGGCCAGTTGCGCGCGCTCGCCGGGGCCTTCCGCTCGGGCCGCGTCGCCGACCTGCGCGATCTGCCGGCGACCTCGGGCTGGGGCGAGCTGTCGGAGGTCACGCACGAAGCGCAGGAGCGGCTCATCGCGGCGCGCCAGCTCGAACGGACGGCCGCCGAGCTGTCCGACGTGCAGGCGCGCGAGCGCGAGCTGCAGGCCGCGCTCGAGCGCTGGATCGAGACCGAGCGCTGGGAGCCGCTGCGCCTCGAGGACGGCCCGCTGTCCGGGCTGGCGGGCGCGCTCGACCGGGGCTTTCAGCGCGCCGAGGCCTACCGCGAGCAGAACGAGGAGGTCGCCCGCCGCCTCGGCGGCGACTTCGCGCACGCGCAGGGCGACGCGCGCGAGTCCGCCGAGCAGGCCGAGCGCGGATTCGTCGAGGCCACCGCGCTGCTCACCACCGTGCGCGAGCTGCAGCGGCTCTCGGGCGAGCTGCAGGGGGCGCTCGCTCCGGCCGCCGACGGCCTGCCGGCCGCGCCGTCGGCCGGCGCGGTGCTCGAGCGCTGGCGCGCCGCGGCGGGCGAGGCGATCGAGGCCCTCGTCGCCGCTTCCGCCGAGAGCGTGGATCACCTCGCGGGCGGTCTGCTGCGCGTGCACGAGGTGGCCGAGGTCGTGCGCCGCATCGCGAACCGCGCGACGCTGGTCGCGCTCAACGTCGCGCTCGCGGGCGCTCGCGAACGCGGCGCGCCCGCGTCCGAGGACCTGGCGGAGGACATGAAGCGCATGGCGCGCGACGTGCGCGAAGCCACCGAGCGCAGCGACACGCTGGCGCGCGAGATCGAGGCCGAGGTCGCGGCCGCGCAGGCGCGCATGAACGACGTGCGCGCGCGCGTCGCCGAAATGCTCGCCGACCTGCCCGGGCTGCCGGCCGAGGCCGCCCCCGGCGGTGCGTCCGGCGACGCGCTGCGGCTCATGGAGCGCGTGCGCGAGATGGTCCAGGATGCGACCCGCAAGGGCGAGCGTCTGTCGGCGACCGGCGAGCGCGCCTCGCGCGCCGCGCAGCGCCTGGTGCGGCGGCTCGAGGAGCAGGCGCGCGAGCTCGAGGGGCTCGCGCTGCGGCTCGGCGCCGACGAGGCGGGCGTGCCCGAGGAGCCGCGCGCGTTCGAGGCGGCCGGCGCCGGCGAGGGCCCGGAGGCGGCGCGTTCCGAACTGCGCCTGCTCGAGGATCCGGACGCCGGCGCGGGCCGCGTGGCGGAGGAGCGCCCGTGATGGACGCGCGCGAGGGCGGCGAGGAGCGCGAGATCGCGCTCGGCGTGGCGCGCGCGCTCGAACGGGCGCTCGCGCCGCAGCCGGCGGCCGCCGCGCTCGGCGCCGCGCGCGAGGCCGCCGCCCTGCTCGGGCTCGACGCACTGGCGCGCCTCGTCGCCGCCCTCGAGCCGCACGCCGGACGGCCGTGGCCGGCCGAGCTCGAGCCGGTGCGCGACCGGCTCGCGCGCATGGCGGCGCGCGCCGCCGCCGCCGGCTCGGTGGACGTGTTCCGCGCCGAGGCCCGCGAACTCGAGGGTCTCGCCGGCGAGGCCGGCGCGCTCGAGTGGAGCGTGCGCCCGGCGGCCGGGCGGCGCGTCGCCACGCTGAGCGCCGCCGCCGCGCTCGACGACCTGCCGTTCACGGACGAGGCCGCGCGCGCCGCCGCGCGCCGCGCGCGTCTCGCGCCGCCGGTCGCGGCCGCGCTGCGCGCCGCGCTCGACTGGATGACCGGCGAGGGCGGCGTGCTGCGCCCGATCGGCGCGCGCGCCGAGGACTCGGCGTTCGAGGTCACGGTGGCCGCCCCGGACCCGGCCGCGCTCGACGCGGCCGATGCGGTGATCGCCTCGGTCGGCGGCGCGCTCGGTCCCGCGCTCGCGCCGGGCGAGAGCGGCTGGACGGTGCGCGTGCCCGCGGTCTCGGCGCGCGACCACTTCATGATGTTCGAGCAGGGCGGGCTGCGGCTCGCCGTGCCGTGGCACGCCGTGCTGAGGCTCCACGTGCTCGACGCCGCCGACGCGGCGGCCGTCGCCGCGCGCCATGGCATGCCGCTGCTGCCGCCGCTCGCCGCGGGCGCCGCGCCCGCCGGCGAGGTGCCCATGATCGCGATCGGACTCGGGCTGCGCCGCGGCTGGATCGCCGCCGACCGACTGGTGTGGCGCCTCGCCGCCGACGCGGTCGAGCCCGAGCCCGGGGCGCGCGAGGAGGGCTTCGAGCGCGCGGTCGTGACCGACGACGGCGAGGTGTGGCGCGTGGTGTCCGTGCCGAAGTTGCTCGAGGGCGTGGCGCCGGTGGTGACCGCGCGCGCGGTCCCCGCGGCCGGCGGAGAGGTCGCGCCGCCCGCGGCCGCGGCGCGGGGCGACGCGCCTGCGACGGCGATCGAGCCTGCGCCCGGCGCGACGGCGCGGGCGCTGAGCGGGGAGGACGTCGAGGGGCTGCCGGCCGAGGCCGGGCCCGTCGCCGCCGCTCCCGCGCGGGAGCGCGCGTCGTTCGACCCGCCCCCCGAGGCGCTGCCGCCGGCGCTGGTCGAGGCCGTGGGCGCGGCGCGTCCGTCCGATGATCCCGCGCCGCCTGCGCGCAGGGCGGCGGCGCCCGCCGGCGCGTCGGGCCCGGACTGGCGGTCGCGCGTCGTCACCGAGGTGGTGGCCCCCGGGGCGCCTCCCGCCCCGGTCCCGGCCGCCGCGCCGGTCGCGCCGCAGGACTGGCGCTCGCGCGTCGTGGTCGAGGTGCTGGCGCCCGCGCCGGCGCGCGAGGCCGCGGCCGCCGTGCCGGCGGCGGCGCCGGTCCGCGCCGCGTCCCCTGCTCCCGCGGCGTCCGCGCGTTCCGCGCTCACCCCGGCCGACGTCGAGCCGCTGCCGGCGTCCGCGCCGCGGCGCGCGCTCGTGGCGGAGGACTCGTTCGCGGCGCGCGCCTTCCTTGTGCGGCTGCTCGAGCAGCGCGGCTTCGAGGTCGAGGCGGTACGGCTCGCCGCCGATCTGGACGAGGCGCTCGCCGCCGGCGGCTTCGGCGCGGTGTTCGTGGACGTCGAGCTGCCCGACGCGCGCGGCGCGTCGCTCCTTGCCTCGGTCGCCGCGCGCTTCGAGCGCGGCGCGCCCCCGGCGCTGGTCGCGGCGCTGGTGCGCGACGCCGACGACGAGGCGGCCGCCGCGCGCGCCGGCATCGCGGTCACGCTGCGCAAGCCGGTGGACCGCGCGGCCCTCGACCGCGCGCTGGCCGCCGCCGGCCTGCCGACGGGGAAGGTCGCGTGACGCCCGCGGCTCCCGGCCAGGGCGCCGCCCCCCGCGTGCTGGTGGCGGACGACGACGTGCGCGTCGTCGAGCTGCTCGCGGTGGCGCTCGGGGCGCAGGGCATCGAGGTCGTGACCGCCGTGGACGGCGACGAGGCCGTGCGCCTCGCGCTCGCGCACCGGCCCGACGCGCTGGTGCTCGACGAGCGCCTGCCGCGCCGCGGCGGGCTCGAGGTGTGCGAGTTTCTGCGCCGCGATCCGGAGGAGGGCGCCACACCGGTCGTGATCCTGTCGGCGGTCGCCGACGCCGACGCGCGCGCGCGCGTGCTCGCGCGCGGGGCCGACGACCTCGTCGCCAAACCGTTCTCGCCGAAGGACCTGGTGGCGCGCGTGCGCCGCCTGCTGGCGCGCGGCGCCGAACTGCGCGAGGCGCGCGCGCGCGCACGTGCCCTCGAGCGCGAGCTGCATCGCGCGCAGGACGACGCGCGCCGCGCCGCGCTCGAGACACGCCGCGAGCGCCGCCTGCGCGAGACGCTGGCCGTGGTCGGCGCCGAGCTGCACGGCGCGCTCGACCCCGACGCGGTGGCGGCGGCGCTGCTGGCCGCGGCCCGCGCCGGCCTGCGCTGCGGCTTCGCCGCTCTGCTCGGGCCCGACGAGTCGGGCCGGCGCCTGGTGCCGGCGGCGGTGCAGGGCGATGCCTGGGAGCGCGTCGCGGGCCTCGAGGCGCCGGTCGCCGGCGAGCTCGTCGCGCTGCTCGCCGGCGTCGGCCGCCCCGCCGTGCGCCGCGACCTCGAGCGCTACCCGGAGCTCTCCGCCGAGATCGCGCCGTTCGTGGCGTGCGGCGCGCGCGTGCTGGCCGCGCTGCGCGGGCCGGACGGCGTCGAGGGTCTGCTCGTCGCCGACGACCGCGCCGACGGCCAGCCCTTCGATCCCACCGAGCTCGAGTGCCTCGCGGCGGCGTGCGAGGCCGCCGGGCTCGCCCTTCACAACGGCCGCCGCGCGCGCGCGCAACTCGAGCGCGCGCTCGAGGTGCTGGCGGCCTCCCTCGGCGGCGACGGCGCGCACGCCGCGCGCGCCGAGGCCCTGGCGGTGACGGCGCACGCCGCGCAGGCGCTGCTCGTGCCGCCGCGGCTCAGGGCGGCGCTGCGCCACGCCGTGGCGCTCGGCCGCTGGGCCGACACCGCCGCCGGCCTGCACGCCGTCGAGGCGCTGGCCGGCGCGGACCCCACCGGCATCGCCGCCGCGCTCGGCCGCCTGCTGGCGCGCGCCGAGGACCGCTCGGGCGCCGGCGACGACCCCGACCTCGACCGCGCGGCGGCGCTCGCGCGCGCCGGCGTGCGCTACGCCGAGGCGGGCGCCGCCGGGCTCGAGCCCGCTGCGGCGCTCGACGTCGCGCTGGCCGACGCGGGCGAGGCGCTCGACGCCGCCACCGCGCAGGCGCTGCGCGGCGCGGTGCGCGAGCTCGAGGCCTTCGGCCGCATCCCCAGCGCGGCGTGACGGGCGGCGGCCCGTCCGAGATCGCGCTTCCGGCGTCCTCCCCGCGCCCGTAGACTGCGCGCGCGCCCATGGGGGGCGCACCGGCACGCAGGGAGGCCGCGATGAAGGCTCACGGCGCGGAGTTCTTCGGCACGTTCTGGCTCGTCCTCGGTGGCTGCGGAAGCGCGGTGCTGGCCGCCGCGTTCCCGCACGTCGGCATCGGGCTGCACGGGGTGTCGCTCGCCTTCGGGCTCACCGTGCTCACGATGGCGTACGCGATCGGCCACGTGTCCGGCTGCCACCTCAACCCGGCGGTCTCGATCGGCCTGTGGGCCGGCGGGCGCTTCCCCGCCGGCAGGATCGTGCCCTACGTCATCGCCCAGGTGCTCGGCGCGATCGCCGCGGGCGGCGTGCTGTTCGTGATCGCGAGCGGCGCGCCCGGGTTCGACCCGGCGGCGGGCTTCGCCTCGAACGGCTACGGCGAGCACTCGCCGGGCGGCTACTCGCTGACCGCGGCGCTGCTCACCGAGGTCGTGATGACGATGTTCTTCCTGATCGTCATCCTCGGCGCCACCGACGGGCGCGCGCCGGCCGGGTTCGCGCCGATCGCGATCGGGCTCGCGCTCACGCTCATCCACCTCGTGAGCATCCCGGTGACCAACACCTCGGTGAACCCGGCGCGCAGCACCGGCGTGGCGGTGTTCGTCGGCGACTGGGCGCTCGCGCAGCTGTGGCTCTTCTGGCTCGCCCCGATCGTGGGCGCCGTGCTGGGGGCCGTGGCCTACCGCGCGGTCGCCGGCGGCAAGGACTGAGGGCGGCCGGCCGCGTCGCCCCCGGAGCCGTCCGTGGCGTTCAGCACCGACGTGCGTCTGCCGCGCGCGCTCGCGCCGGTCTTTCCCGACCGCTGCCTCGGCTGCGGGCGGCCGTCGCAGGGCGGCACGCTCGAGTTCGCCTCGCGCTCGATCGGTTGGTGGACGCCGGTGCTGATGAAGGCGGGCAGCCGCGTCTCGGTCGCGGTCCCGGTGTGCGCCGCGTGCCGGCCGCGGCTCGCGCGCCAGCGCCGCGTGCGCTTCCTCGCCGCGGCCGCGTGCGCGGTGGGGGCCGCGCTCGCCGCGATGCAGGTGGTGGGCCCGGAGGCGGGCCCGGCGCGGCGCTGGATCGCGGCCGGCCTCGCCCTGCTCCTGCTGGCGCCGGTCGTCGCGTGGCAGACGTGGTTCCCGCCCGCGCTCGAGCTCACCGTGATGTCCGGGTCGGTGACCTACGAATTCGCCGACCGCGACTACGCGCGCGAGTTCGAGCGCCTGAACGCCGGGCGCGCGGGCCCGGCGGCGGCGCCGGAGCGCGGCCCGTCGTGAGCCCGCCGTCGTCGCACGACCAGGCCGCCATCGTCCGCGAGATCCTGGGCGGGTACGCGCTGCCCGCGCGCGGGCCGCCCGGAGTGGTCCACTGGGCGCGCGTGCTGTCGAACGGCCTGCGGATCGCGCGCGCGACCGGGGCGGACGCCGAGGTCGTCACGCTCTTCGCGCTGTTCCACGACGCGCGCCGGCTCCACGAGGGGCACGATGCTGGCCACGGCCGGCGCGGCGGGGAGCTCGCGCGGTCTCTGCGCGGGTCGCTGGTGCATCTCGACGACTCGCGCTTCGAGCTGCTGTTCGAGGCCTGCCGTCTTCACACCGACGGCCTGCGCACGGCCGAACCCACCCTCGCCGCATGCTGGGATGCCGACCGCCTCGATCTGGGGCGCGTCGGCATCCGGCCGGTACCCGAGCGCCTCTGCACCGAGGCCGCGCGGGCCCTGCTCGAACAGGCCCACGCGCGCGCCGTGGCGGACCACGCGCCCGCCGCGATCCTCACCGCGTGGGGCGTTCCGCCGGACGGAGACGACCCCCTCGGGTGAAACGCCGCGCGCCGGGGGAGGCGGCTCCCCCGGCGCGCGCGGCGGGCCCGGCCCGGATCAGCGCCGCGTCGTGTCGCGCAGCGAGCCCATGTCCACTTTCGGCGCCGCGCGGGCGGACTCGGGGATCTCGTAGTAGGGCGACTCCTTGAAGTTGAACATCGAGGCGTACAGGTTGGTCGGGAAGCGCTTGACCTGCACGTTGTAGCCCTGCACCTGCTGGTTGTAGCGCATGCGCTCGGTGGCGAGCCGGTTCTCGGTGCCGGCGATCTCGTCCATGAGCTGCATGAACGCCTCGTTGCTGCGCAGCTGCGGGTAGTTCTCGACGACGAGCAGCAGCCGCGACAGCGCCGAGCCGCCGAGCGCGCGGTCCATCTCCTGGCCGGCCGCGACGCGCTCCTCGGGCGTGCGGGCGCCCGACATGCGCGCGCGCGCGTCGGCGATCGCGCCGAACACCTCCTGCTCCTGGATCGCCGTGCCCTTGACGGTCTCGACGAGGTTGCCGATGAGGTCGTTGCGGCGCTGGAGCTGGTTGTCCACCTGCGCCCACTGCTGGTTCACGGCCTCCCTCGTGGTGACCAGCTGGTTGTAGTTGCCCACCACGCAGCCGCCGGCCCACAGCAGCAGCACCGCCACCACGCCGATCGCGAGCAGACCGCCAAGCTTCATCGTCCACGCTCCTTTCCGTCAGGCGCCGTGCGCCGCGCGGCAGGCTACCACGAGCCCCCGCCGCCGCCGCCGCCGCTCGAACCGCCTCCGAACCCGCCGAAGCTGGATCCCCCGCCCCGGCTCCATCCGCCGCCGCTCCCGAACCCGCCGCCGAAACTGCCGCCCCAGCCCCCGCCGAACCCGCCGCCGAACCCGCCGCCGGCCCAGTGCCCGCCGCGCAGCCCGCGCCCGCGCCGTCCGCCGCCCGAGGACTGCACCGCCGCGATCACCACGATCACCACGACGAGCACGATGAAGAGCACGAGCAGGCGCGGCAGGCGGTTGCGCCGCGGCGCGTCGTAGCGCAGCTCGCGGCCGTCCCACTCGAGCGTCACGCCCTTCTCGGCCGCGATGCGCGCGGCGCACGCGAGCACGCCCTGCGTGATGCCGCCGGCGTAGTCGCCGTCGCGGAAGCGCGGCCGCATGACGTCGCGGAAGAGGCGCGACTGGAGCCCGTCGGGCAGCGTGCCCTCGAGCCCGTAGCCGGTCTCGAAGCGCACCTCGCGCTCCTCGACCGCGACCAGCATGAGGAGCCCGTTGTCCTCGCCCTTCTTGCCGAGGCCCCACGCCTCGAACACGCGCACCTTGTACGCGCTCGGATCGGCGGGCGCGGTCGAGCGCATCGTGAGCACCGCGAACTCGGCGCCGGTCTTCTTCTCGAGCTGGTCGAGGAACGCCTCGAGCCTGGCGCGGGCCGGCTCGTCGATGATCCCGGCGTGGTCGTTGACGTAGCCGGCCGCCGCCGGCACCGGCGGGCCGTCCGCGTCCTGGGGGCGCGCCGCGGGCGCGAGGGCGAGCAGCGCGGCGAGCGCGAGGACGAGGGCGACGGCCGGAGCGGCGCGGCGCGCCGGGGCGCGCCGGGGCGTCATGGAACGCTGAGCTCGTCGATGGCGACGATGAGTCGCTCGATCTGGGCGAGGAAGCCGCGCGTCATCGGGCGCGCGGTGCCGGGGCGCAGGCCCGCGTAGCGCGCGAGGTGCGCCGCGAGCAGGCCCTGGGCCTCCAGCCGGTAGAGATCGGCGACGCGCTCGATGACCTTCGGCGTGTCGGCCGGCGTGGTCTCGCCGCGCAGCCGGAGCAGCGTGCGGAACAGCGCCGCGAAGCTGCTCGCCGAGCCGGCGAGCAGATCGCCGAGCGCCTTGTCGTCGTCCCAGTGGGCGAGCAGGCCCTGGCGCAGGTGGAGGAGCTTGCCGCGCAGCTGCTGCTCGCACTGGAGCCTCAGGTACGTGCGCGGCACCTTGAGCGTCGCCACCACGTCCTCGCCCTCGAGGAGCAGGTGGCGCTCCTGGATCTCGAGCCACTCGATCGGGAAGGCGTCGAGCGACTTCTCCATCTGCCGGAGCGTCACGAACAGCGGTTCGAACGCCGGACGCTTGCGGCCGTCGCGCGGGATGGCGGGGCCGAGCCGGTCGACGGCCTCGGCCGGCAGCTCGCGCGCGAGCACGAGGATGTTGACGCGCGACTGCTTCGGATCGAAGCCCTGCGTCAGCACGCTGCCGGTGAGGTAGGCGGCGAGGAAGTCGCCGCCGAGCGCCTCGCGCACCGGCGCGAGCCACTGCCGCGTCGCTTCGAGGATCGGAGCCGGCGGCTCGATCCGCAGTTCCCGGATGGACGACATCACGGACGGCACGCTAGGACCGCGCGGGCGGGGGGTCAAGTGCGCCGTGCGGCGGCGGCAAGGCGCGCCCGGCGCGCCGCCCCCGGACGGCGTGCCCGGCCCCCGCGCCGCGCGTGCCGCGCGGCGCTCCGCCGCGGCCCGCGCGGGCGCGCCGCGGCGCGGCGATTGACGCCGCCGCGCCCGGCTCCCTATCGTCCGCCGCCATGAACGACACCGCTTCCGCGCCGCTGCGCGTCGCCATCGTGGGTTCCGGGCCCGCGGCGTTCTACGCCGCCGAGCACCTGATGAAGGCCGCCGGGCGGCCGGTCGCCGTGGACATGATCGAGCGCCTGCCGACGCCCTACGGGCTGGTGCGCGGCGGCGTGGCGCCCGACCACCCGAAGATCAAGTCGGTCGTCTCGACCTTCGAGAAGATCGCCGCGCAGCCGGGCTTCCGCTTCTTCGGCAACGTCGAGTTCGGCCGCGACGTGACGCGCGAGGACCTCGCGCGCCGCTTCCACGCCGTGCTGTTCGCGACCGGCGCGCAGACCGACCGGCGCATGGGGATCCCCGGCGAGGACCTCGCCGGCAGCCACTCCGCCACCGAGTTCGTGGCCTGGTACAACGGCCACCCCGACTTCCGCGACCGCGCCTTCGACCTCTCCGCGCGCGCCGTGGCGGTGGTCGGGGTCGGCAACGTGGCGATGGACGTGGCGCGCATCCTGTCGCTGTCCGAGGCCGAGCTGCGCCGCACCGACATGGCCGACCACGCCCTCGAGGCGCTGGCCGCCGCCGGCGTGCGCGAGGTGTTCGTGCTCGGGCGCCGCGGCCCGGTGCAGGCGGCGTTCACGACCAACGAGGTCCGGGAACTGGGCGAGCTGGCCGAGGCCGACGTGGTCGTGCGGCCCGACGAGGTCGAGCTGGACCCGGCGAGCGCCGCCGAACTCGAGGGCGCGCGCTCGGCGACGAAGCAGAAGGTGGACATCGTGCGCGAGTTCGCGCGCCGGGTGCCCTCCGGCAAGCCGCGGCGGCTCGTGCTGCGCTTCCGCGTCGCGCCGGTCGAGGTGCTGGATGACGGCGCGGGACGCGTCGCCGGGCTGCGCGTGGCGCGCACGCGCCTCGTGCCCAACGCGGCGGGCGGCGTGTCGGCCGAGACGACCGGCGAGACCGAAGTGCTGCCGGTCGGGCTCGTGTTCCGCTCCGTCGGCTACCGCGGCGTGGCGCTTCCCGGCGTGCCCTTCGATGACCGGAGCGGGCTCATTCCGAACGACAGGGGCCGCGTGCTCGACGCCCCGGGCGGCGCGCCGGTGCCGGGCCTGTACGCGAGCGGCTGGATCAAGCGCGGGCCGAGCGGGGTCATCGGCAACAACAAGGCGTGCTCGGTCGAGACCGTGAACGCGCTGCTCGAGGACGCCGCCGCCGGCCGGCTGCCCGCGCCCGCGGCGCCCGACCCGGCGGCCTTCGAGGCGCTCGTGCGCGGGCGCTGCCCGGCGTGCGTGACGTTCGCCGACTGGCAGGCGCTCGACCGCCTCGAGGTCGCCCGCGGCGAGCCACTCGGGCGGCCGCGCGTCAAGTTCACGCGCGTCGCGGACATGCTCGCGGCGATCGGCAAGGCGTAGCGGCGCGGGCTGGCCGCGCGCTTGATTCCCGCGCGCGCGGCGACTACGGTCTGTGCTCTTTCGACCGCCCGGCTCCACCCCTCGCGCCGCGCGTCCCCGCGGGAGACACCTTGGCGATCCGAGACGGCATCCTTCCGGAGTTCGACCACGAGATGGCGAACACGCGCCGCGTGCTGGAGCGCGTGCCGGGACCGAGATTTGGCTGGCGGCCGCACCCCAGGTCCTGGACCCTGCGCGAGCTGGCCGTGCACGTCGCCACGCTGCCGATGTGGGCGGCCGTCACACTCGAGCGCGACGGCTTCGACCTCGCGCAGCCGGACCCCGAGCCGCGCCCGCCGGTCGAGACGCCGGCCGACCTGCTCGCATTGTTCGACCGCCACCTCGCCGGGGCGCGCGCCGCGATCGCGGCGGCGGGCGATGCGGCGTTCGCCGAGCCGTGGTCGCTGCGCCGTGGCGCGGCGGTCGTCTTCACGATGCCGAAGCTCGCCACGCTGCGCGGCTTCGTCCTCAACCACATGATCCACCACCGCGCCCAGCTCGGCGTGTACCTGAGGCTCATGGACGTTCCGGTCCCGGCCTTCTACGGGCCGTCGGCGGACGAGGGCCGCGCGGGCTGAGCGACCGCGGCGGGCGGGACCCGCCGCGGGGCCCGTCGCGCCCACCACCTCCACCAGGAGCGGGCCCCGCGCCCGACGCCACACGTGAAACCGATCGTCAACGACTTCTCCATCCACGTCGCCACGGTCAACGGCTCCGGCAGCCAGACGGCGAACACCGTGCTGCTGCGCGCGCTGTTCCAGATGGGCATTCCGGTGAGCGGGAAGAACCTGTTCCCGTCCAACATCGCCGGGCTTCCGACCTGGTTCACGATCCGCGCCAGCAAGGACGGCTACGTCGCGCGGCGCGCGACGTCCGAGATCCTCGTCGTCATGAACCCCGAGACGGCCGCCGAGGACGCCGCGGCCATGGGGCCGGGCGGCGTCATCGTGCTCAACGACCAGATCAAGCTGCCGCCCCTGCCCGGCGACCGCATCGTGTACGCGGTGCCGATGGCGAAGCTCATGGAGCCGATCACCAAGGAGGTCAAACTCCGCCGCCTCGTGGTCAACATGATCTACGTCGGCGTGCTCGGCCACCTGCTGTCCATTGACGAGGCCGAGGTCGAGCGCGCGCTCGAGGCGCAGCTCGGGCGCAAGCCCAAGGCGCTCGAGCTCAACCGGCAGGCGATCCAGGCGGGCTGGACGTGGGCGCGCGAGAACCTCGAGAAGCGCGACCCGTACCGGCTCGAGCGCATGGACGCCAACACCGGGAAGCTGCTCATCGACGGCAACACGGCGGCCGCGCTCGGCGCCCTGTTCGGCGGCGTCACGGTGGTGACGTGGTACCCGATCACGCCGTCCTCGAGCCTGGTCGAGTCGCTCGTCGGCTTCCTCGAGAAGCACCGCCGCGACCCGGCCACCGGTCGCGCGACCTACGCCGTGATCCAGGCCGAGGACGAGATCGCCGCGATCGGCATGGTGCTCGGCGCCGGCTGGGCCGGGGCGCGCGCCATGACCGCGACGAGCGGCCCGGGCATCTCGCTCATGGGCGAGTTCGCGGGCTACGGCTATTACGCCGAGATCCCCGCCGTGGTGTGGGACGTGCAGCGCGTCGGCCCGAGCACCGGGCTGCCGACGCGCACCGCGCAGGGCGACCTGTCGTTCGTCGCCGGGCTGTCGCACGGCGACACGCGCCACCCGGTGCTGCTGCCGCACTCGGTGCGCGAGTGCTACGAGTTCGGGATCGCCGCGTTCGACCTCGCCGAGCGGCTGCAGACCCCGGTGTTCGTGCTCTCCGACCTCGACCTCGGCATGAACAACTGGATGAGTGAGCCGTTCCCGTACCCGGACGCGCCGTGGGACCGCGGCAAGGTGCTCGACGACGAGGCGCTCGCGGCGCTCGAACGCTTCGAGCGCTACCGCGATCTGGAGGGCGACGGCATCGGCTGGCGCACGCTGCCCGGCGTCAGGAACCCGAAGGGCGCCTACTTCACGCGCGGCTCGGGCCACGACGAGGCGGCGCGCTACACGGAGAGCCCCGAGGCCTACCGGCGCGGCATGGACCGCCTCGCGCGCAAGTGGGAGACGGCGCGCGGGCTGGTGCCGAAGCCCGCGATCGAGGTGGTCGCCGGGGCGCGCGTCGGCCTCCTCGCCTACGGCTCGACGCACTGGGCGATGGTCGAGGCGCGCGACCAGCTGCGCGCCGCGGGCGTCGAGGCCTCGTATTGCCTCGTGCGGGCGCTGCCGCTCGCGCCCGAGATCGGGGCGTTCCTCGAGTCGCACGACCGCGTGTACGTCGTCGAGCAGAACCGCGACGGCCAGATGGCCGGCCTCGTGCGCCTCGAGTGGCCGGCGCACGCCGCGAAGATCCGCACCGTCCTCCACTACGACGGGCTTCCCGTGGATGCCCGCTTCGTGACCGACGGCGTGCTCGCCCAGGAGGGCGCCGACGCCGCCGTGCCCGTGCCGCAGGGAGCCGACCGATGAGCGACACCCTGTCCCGTCCGGCGGGCGACGCCGCCCCCGGCGCGAACCGCGTCGGCCTGACCAAGGCCGACTACGACGGCGCCAAGACCACGCTGTGCCCCGGCTGCGGGCACAACGCCATCACCGGCGCGATCATTCAGGCCGCGTGGGAGGCCGGACTCGAGCCGCACCGCGTGGCGAAGCTGTCGGGCATCGGCTGCTCGAGCAAGACGCCCGCCTACTTCCTCGGCCGCTCGCACGGCTTCAACGCCGTGCACGGGCGCATGCCCAGCATCGCCACCGGCGTGAACGCCGCGAACCGCGAGCTGCTGCTCATCGGCGTGTCGGGCGACGGCGACACCGCGAGCATCGGGCTCGGGCAGTTCTGCCACCTCGTCCGCCGCAACGTGCCGGTCGTGTACATCGTCGAGAACAACGGCGTGTACGGCCTCACCAAGGGCCAGTTCTCGGCCACCGCCGACGTCGGCAGCCTGCAGAAGGGCGGCCGCCAGAACGAGCTGCAGCCGATCGACCTGTGCGCGCTGGCGATCGAGCTCGGCTGCGGCTTCGTCGCGCGCTCGTTCTCGGGCGACCCCAAGCAGCTGCGCCCGCTCCTCAAGGCGGCGTTCGCGCACCGCGGCACCGCGGTGCTCGACGTCATCAGCCCGTGCGTGACGTTCGCCGACCACGAGGGCTCGACCAAGTCCTACGCGCACGTCAAGGAGCACGACGCGCCGCTCCACGACATCGAGTTCGTCCCCTATTTCGAGGACATCACGGTCGAGTACGAGCCCGGCACGACGCGCGAGGTCGAGATGCCCGACGGCTCGGTCGTCTACCTCAAGAAGCTCGCCGAGGACCACGACCCCACCGACCGCGACGCCGCGCTCGACGTGCTGCGGCAGGCGCAGCGCGAGCGCCGCCTCGTCACCGGCCTGCTCTACGTGGACCCGGCGTCCCGCCCGTTCGACGAGGAGATGAAGCTCGTGCCGGAGCCGCTCGCGTCGCTGCCGCTCGAGCGCTGCCGGCCGCCGCGTCGCGTGCTCGAGGAGATCATGGAGCAGATGCGGACGGGCAAGGGCCTGGCCGCCGCCGGCGGCGGGGGATGAGCGCGGCCGCCGCGCGCGACCGAAGCGGGGCGACGGGCCCCGCGCCACCGCGCGGCGGCTGCCACGCGGCGGGGCGGGCGCGCCGCGCAGCGTCGTGCCGCACGGCGGGCGTCATGAGATCGCGCGCGCCCTCGCCCCGGACCCGGAGAACCGCGTCATGCACTTTCGCCAGTTCTACGTCGGCTGCCTCGCCCATGCCTCGTACCTCGTCGGTGACGGCGGCGAGGCGGTGGTGGTGGATCCCTCGCGCGACGTCCAGGCGTACCTCGACGAGGCCGCCGCCCACGGCCTGCGCATCACGTGGGTGCTGGAGACCCACCTGCACGCGGACTTCGTCTCCGGCCACCGCGAACTGGCGGCGCGCACCGGCGCCACGATCGGGATCGGGGCGCGCGCCGGGGCCGGCTTCCCGCACCGCGCGCTCGTCGCGGGCGACGAGGTGCGCGCCGGGAGCGTCGTGCTGAGGGTGCTCGAGACGCCCGGGCACACGCCGGAGAGCCTGTCGTTCCTGGTGTTCGAGCGCGCCGGCGACGCCGTGCCGTGGGCCGTGCTCACCGGCGACACGCTGTTCGTGGGCGACGTCGGGCGCGTGGACATCCTGTCGTCGCGCCTGCCGGTCGAGGAGCTGGCGGGACTCCTGTACGACAGCCTGCACGGCACGCTGCTCGCGCTCCCGGACGAGACGCGCGTCTACCCGGCGCACGGCGCGGGCTCGCTGTGCGGGCGCGGCATCGCGAACGAGTCGTGGAGCACCATCGGGCGCGAGCGCATGACCAACCCGGCGCTCGCACCCATGAGCCGCGAGGCGTTCGTCGCCGAGGTGACGCGCGACGTGCCCGAGACGCCGGTCTACTTCCTGCACTCGCGCGACCTCAACAAGACGGGCCCGCGCCTCGACGCCGAGCGGCCGATGCCGCCGCGCCTCGGGCCGGCCGAGGCCGCGCGGCGCGTGCGCGAGGGCGCGGTGCTGCTCGACACGCGCCCGCTCGCCGACTACGGCGCGGCGCACCCGCGCGGCGCCCTGTACGTGGGCCTCGACGGCCAGTTCGCCTCGTGGGTCGGGACGCTCCTCGGGCCGCACGACGCGATCGTGCTGCTCGCCGATCCGGCGCGCGAGGAGGAGGCGGTCGTGCGCCTCGCGCGCGTCGGCTACGAGAACGTCGCGGGCATCCTCGACGGCGGTCTCCCCGCGTGGGCCGCCGCCGGCCTGCCGGTGGCCACGCTGCCGCACGAGCCGGTCGCCGGGGCGCTGCGCCCGGGCCGGCGCGTGCTCGACGTGCGGCGCGCGCGCGAGTGGGACGCCTTCCATCTCGAGGGCGCGCTGCACGTGCCGCTCTCCGAGCTGCCGCGCCGCGCGGCGGAGCTGGACCGCGACGCCGACTGGGTCGTGGTGTGCGCGAGCGGGTACCGCAGCGGGATCGCGGCCAGCGTGCTCGAGCGCGCGGGCCTGCGGCGCGTCGCCAACGCGCTCGGCGGCATGGACGCCTGGCGCCGCGCCGGTGGCGCCGTGGTGCGGTCCGCACCCGCCGGATCCTGAGCGGCATCGGAACGCGGGGCGCGGAGCGCGCGCCCGGCGGTCCGCGGCGTGCGGTCCGCGCGGCGCCCGCGCGCGCGGTCACGCCACCGGAGGGAACGCCAGCATGCGATACCGGCTGTTCGGCAGGACGGGCCTGCGCGTGTCCGAGCTTGCGCTCGGCACCATGACGTTCGGCGAGGAGTGGGGCTGGGGCGCCCCGAAGGACGAGGCGCGCCGCATCTTCGACGCCTACGCCGAGGCGGGCGGCAACTTCATTGACACCGCCAACCGCTACACCGAGGGCACCAGCGAGCGGTGGGTCGGCGAGTTCGTCGCCGCCGACCGCGACCGCTTCGTGGTGGCCACCAAGTACACGCTGTTCGACCGCAAGGGCGACCCGAACTCCGCCGGCTCGCATCGCAAGAACCTGGTGCGCTCGCTGGAGGCGAGCCTCGCGCGTCTCGGCCTGCCGTACGTGGACGTGCTGTGGGTCCACGCCTGGGACGAGCTGACGCCGGTCGAGGAGGTGCTGCGCGGTCTCGACGACGTCGTGCGCGCCGGCAAGGCGCTGTACGTCGGGGTCTCGGACACGCCGGCGTGGGTCGTGTCGCGCGCGCAGGCGATCGCCGAGCTGCGCGGCTGGACGGCGTTCGCGGGGCTGCAGGTCGAGTACAGCCTGGCGCGGCGCGACATCGAGCGCGAGCTGCTGCCCATGGCGCGCGCCCACGGCATGGCCGTCACGGTGTGGGGCGCGCTCGCCGGCGGCGTGCTCACCGGCAAGTACCGCGCCGACCGCACCGCCGAGGATGGCGCCGCGCGCTACGCGGGGAACCCGGCGGCGCAGCGGCTTGGCGGGCGCTACCTCGCCCTCGGCGAGACGGTGCGGGCGGTGGCGGCCGAGGCCGGCCTGAGCCCGGCGCAGGTGGCGCTTGCGTGGGTGCGCGCGCAGGACCCGGCCATCCTGCCCATCCTCGGAGCGCGGCGCGTCGAGCAGGTGCGCGACGCGCTCGGCGTGACCGACCGCGCGCTCGCGCCCGAGCACGTCGCGCGGCTGTCGGCGGCCGCGCCGTTCGAGCCCGGCTTTCCGGCCGACTTCCTCGCGCAGCCCAACATCCGCGAGCTCGTGCACGCCGGGATGCGCGACGCGATCGACGCGCCGCGCTGAACGCGCGCCCCGGCGCCGCGCGGGCGCGTCATTCGCCGCCGCTCACCGTGAAGCGCTCGCGCAGCGCCTCGACGGCGCGCGCGGCGGACTCCTCCTTGACGAGCACGTAGTCGGTGGTCCACGTCGAGAGCACGAACACCGGCACGCCCGCGTCGGCGAGGGTGCCCGAGATGCGCGCCACCACGCCCACGGTCTCGAACGGGACCGGGCCCTGCAGCTGGAACGCGCGCCACCCGCGGTTGGCGCGCTCCCACACCGCCGGCGGCAGGTCGTTCTCGGGGCACACCAGGGACAGCTCGTCGCGCGTGCGCATGACGCAGTAAAAGTCGGCGCTCGCGTGCAGCGCCCAAGCGGGAAGCGGGGCGTCGGCCGCGAAGCGGCACAGGGCGAGGCGGTCCGGCAGCAGGTGGAGGGCGAGCGGTGCGTTCAAGAGCGCTTCCGCGTCGGGGCCGGGCTCAGGTGACGAGCGGGTTGCCGTCGTCGTCCTCGACCACGATCGCCGAGCACGGGCACGCCTCGGCGGCCTCGATGAGGACCTCGCGCGGCGCGGCCTCGGAGTCGATCACCACGGCCTTCATCTTGCTGTCGAGCTGGAACACGGCGGGCGCGATCTCGGCGCACAGCCCGTTCCCGCAGCATTCGTTGCGGAGGATGCGGACGTTCATGGCTCCCGGCCCGTCGGCGGGACCGCGCGGTCCCGCACGCGCGCATCCAATCAGATCGCCGGGGCGGGCGCAACGCGAACGCGCGGCGCGCGGCCGCTACGGGCGGCCCGCGCGCAGCAGGCGCACGTGCTCGCTCACGTCCGGCGCGTGCGGCAGGCGGCGCGCCAGCGCCTCGATGCGCTCGGCGGCCATGCGCGCGCCCTCGGCGTCGCCGGCGGCGAGCGCCCTCTGGCCCCATGCGAAGGTCGCCGCGATCAGGTTGTGGGCGAGGCTGCCCCCGGTGGCGCGCCGCACCGGGCTGCGGTCGCGCTCGGTGACGAGCGGCGCGGCGAACGACTCGGGCTCGATCGAAAACACCGCGCGGCGGAAGCGCTCGGCGTCGGCGGCCGCGCCGCTCGTGTCGGCGGCGACGATCCAGTACGGGCCGCACAGCCGAAGCCGCGGGTCGGCGGGATCGCCGGCGGCCTCCGGCGGAACCGTCACCGCGATGGCGAGCGGGCGCGCCAGCCCGCCGCGCCGCGCGAGCTCGCGCCAGCCGCGCAGCACCTCGTTCCCGCGCGCCTCCGCCGCGCCGCCCTCGCCCCCCGTGGGGCCTCGGCCGGCGGCGTGCGGCGCGAGCGGCAGCCCGGTGGCGGCCGCCACCGCGCGCGCGTACTCGTGCCAGTGGAGGAGCGAGGCGTTGACGACCGCCACGTCGGCGCGCACGCCGCGAACCAGCTGGAGCAGGCGCGGCGGGTAGGTGTCGAGGTCGCCGTTCGTCACCAGCACCGCGCCCTCGGGCAGCGTTTCGAGCTGCCACTGCCCGTAGGCGAGGGCCGGCCCCGAGAAGTAGCCGGCCTCGTCCACGCGCCGCATGGCCTCGCGCTCGCGGGCCGTGTCGCCGCCGGCGGCCGCGTACTTCCAGAGCGCGAGCCACGCCTCCGCTTCGCGCGCGTCGGCGCGCACCGCGGCCTCGAGGTGGGCGAGGCAGCTGTCGCGGCTCGCGCGCGGCCCGTCGCTCAGCAGCGGGTCGAAGCAGTTGCCGAGCACGGTGTGGGCGAAGGCCAGCCCGGGCGCGGCGGCGAGCGCGGCGCGCGCCTCGGCCTCCGCCTCGTCGAGGCGCCCCAGCCGGCGCAGCGTCTCGGCGCGCCACGCGCGCAGTTCCGCGTCGCGCGGGCGGGCGGCGAGCGCGCGCGCGAACGCCGAGTCGGCGGCGAGGAGGTCGTTGCGCAGGTACGCGGCGCGCGCGGCCGCGGCGGGGTCCTCGCGCGCGGGCGCGCAGCCGCACGCCAGCAGCGCGGCGAGCGCCGCCGCCGCGCGCCGCGCCGCGCTGCGCGCACGGCGCCGCGCCGATCCGTGGGAGCCGGGTGACATCGCGCGGCAGTGTGCGCCCGCGCGCGGACCGGGGCAACCCGGGCGCGTTCGGGGGCGCCGCGCCGGGCGTGCTAGTGTCCGAGCGGTTCCCCTCGCACCCACGGAGACCGCCTTCATGGACGCCCTGACGCAGTACCTCGAGCAGCACCGCGACCGTTTCGTCGAGGACCTCAAGGCCGCGCTGCGCATTCCAAGCGTGAGCGCGCGCTCCGAGCACAAGGCCGACTGCGCGCGCTGCGCGCAGCACCTCGCCGACCACCTGCGGTCGCTCGGCATGACGCGCGTCGAGGTCGTGCCGACCGCCGGGCACCCGGTCGTGTTCGCCGAGTGGCTCGGCGCGCCGGGCCGTCCCACCGCGCTGCTCTACGGCCACTACGACGTGCAGCCCCCGGATCCGCTCGAACTGTGGAAGAGCCCGCCGTTCGAGCCCGAGGTGCGCGATGGCAAGCTCTACGCGCGCGGCGCGGTGGACGACAAGGGCCAGGTCTACATGCACCTCAAGGCGATCGAGGCGCACATGAAGGTGCACGGCCGCCTGCCCATCAACCTCAAGGTCGTGCTCGAGGGCGAGGAGGAGACGGGCAGCGTCCACCTCGAGCCGTTCCTGCGCCAGCGGCGCGCGGAGCTCGACGCCGACGTCATCCTGGTGAGCGACACCGCCATGCTCGGCCCCGACCGCCCCGCGCTGACCTACGCGCTGCGGGGCATCCTCTACACCCAGGTCGAGGTGGTGGGCCCGAAGAGCGACCTCCACTCCGGGCACTTCGGCGGCGCGGTGATGAACCCCGCCAACGCGCTCGCCTCGATCATCGCGCGGCTCCACGACGCGGACGGGCGCATCACCGTGCCGGGCTTCTACGACGCGGTGCGGCCGGTCTCCGACGCCGAGCGGCGCATGCTCGCCGAGGCGGGCTTCGACGAGGCCGGCTACCTCGCCGAGGCCGGCGCGCCGCAGCCGTGGGGCGAGAAGGGCTGGACGACGCTCGAGCGCATCGCGATCCGCCCCACGCTCGATGTCAACGGCATGTGGAGCGGCTACACCGGCGAGGGCAGCAAGACCGTGCTGCCGTCGTTCGCGGCCGCCAAGATCAGCATGCGGCTGGTGCCGGACCAGGATCCCGACGCGCTGTTCCCGGCGTTCGAGGCGCACGTGCGGGCGCTCGCGCCGCCGTCGGTCACCGTGACCGTGAAGAACCTGCACGGCGGCACGCCGTGGATCACCGACCCCGGGCACCCGATGCTGCAGTGCGCTCGCCGCGCCCTGGCGCGCGCGTGGTCGCGGCCGCCGGCGATGATGCGCGAGGGCGGTTCGATCCCGGTCATGGCGACCTTCCAGCACACGCACGGACTGCCGGCGATCCTCATGGGCTTCGGGCTCGACGACGACAACGTCCACGCGCCCAACGAGAAATTCTCGCTGTCGTCGTACTTCGGCGGCATGAAGAGCGTGGCCTACCTGTACGAGGAGCTGGCGAAGGGCGCCTGACGGCGGCGGGGCGAGCAGCGCCCCGCGCGCCCCGCGCGCGCGACGATCGGCGCGCCCGCGCCGGGGCGCGTGGCCGGGCGCAGGGACGGGCGGCGGGAGGAGCGCGGTGCACCACGACCTGTCGGTGTTTCGCGAGCTGCTGGTCCTCGCGGGCGTCTCGCTCGCGATCGTGCTCGTCTTCCACCGTCTGCGCCTGCCGGCGGTGGTCGGCTTCATCGCCACGGGCGTGTGCATCGGCCCCGGCGGGTTCGGGCTGGTCGGCGACCCGGCGCTCGTCCGCACGCTCGCCGAGATCGGCGTCGTCCTGCTGCTGTTCACCGTCGGCCTCGAGTTCTCGGTCGCGGACCTCAGGGCGCTCGGCCGCACCACGCTCGTGGCGGGTCTGCTGCAGGTCGCGTTCACGGTCGCCGGAGTGGCCGCGGTGCTCGCGGCGGCGGGCGCGGACCCGGCGTCGGCGGTGTTCTTCGGCATGCTCGTGTCGCTGTCGAGCACGGCCATGGTCCTCAAGCTGCTCACCGACCGCGCCGAGCTGAGCGCGCCCCACGGCCGTCTCGCGACGGGCGTGACGGTGCTGCAGGACGCGCTCGTGCTGCCCTTCGCGCTGCTCGTGCCGCTCCTCGCGCGCTGGCAGCGCGGGGGCGCGAGCCCGCCGCCCGTGGGGCTCCCGGAGCTGCTCGGCGGCCTCGCGTTCCTCGCCGGCGTGGCGCTGGCGCTGCTCACGGCGCAGCGCGCCATTCCCTGGGTGCTGGGCCGCGCCTCGCGCGCCGGCTCGCGCGAGGCGTTCCTGTTCGGCGTGCTGCTCGTGGTGCTGGGCAGCGCCGCCCTCGCCCACTGGGCCGGCGTGTCGCTCGCGCTCGGCGCGTTCGTGGCCGGCATTCTGCTCGCGCGCTCCGAGCTCAAGGCGCAGATCGCGGCCGACGTGCTGCCGTTCCGCGACGCGCTGGCGAGCGTGTTCTTCATCGCCATCGGCATGTCGCTCGAGCCGCGCGCCGCGTTCGCGGAGCCGCTCGTGGCGGCGGCGGCCACCGCGGGACTGGTGACGGCCAAGGTCGGCGCCGGACTGCTCGCGCTGCGCCTCGCCGGGGCGCCGTGGCGCGTGGCCATGGCCGCGGCGCTCGCGATCGGGCAGATCGGCGAGTTCTCCTTCGTGCTCGCCCAGGCCGGGGCGCCGCTCGGGCTGCTCGGCGAGCGCGGCGCGCAGGCGTTCACCGCGGGGGCGGTGTTCAGCCTCATGCTGACGCCGCTCCTCGTGTCGCGCGCCGGCGACTGGGCGCTGGCCTTCGAACTGTGGCGCGCCGGCGCGCGCGGTGGGGCGGCCGGAGCGGCGGGCGGGGGCGGCGGGCCGGACGCGGACGACGGCGCGTCGCCGCGTTCGGAACTGCGTCACGACCACGTCGTGATCGCGGGCTTCGGACTGAACGGCCGCAACGTGGCGCGCGTGCTGCGCGCGACCCGGCTGCCGCACGTGGTGCTCGACCTCGATCCCGAGCTGCTGGCGGTGGCGGGGCAGGACGGCAGTCCCGTGCTGCTCGGCGACGTGACGAGCGCCCTCATCCAGAAGCAGGCCGGCGTTCCGCGCGCGCGCGTGCTCGTCGTCGCGGTGAGCGATCCCCCCGCCACGCGACGCGCGGTCCGCATCGCTCGCTCACTGTCGCGCGACGTGTTCATCGTGGTGCGCACCCGGCTTGTCGCCGAGATTGACGAGCTGCACGCGCTCGGCGCCAACCTCGTGATCCCGGAAGAGTTCGAGACCTCGATCGAGATCTTCACCGCCGTGCTGCGCGAGTTCCACGTGCCCGCCAACGTCGTCCAGGCGCAGGTCGCGCTGTTGCGCCAGGAGCGCTACAGCCTGCTGCGCGGCCGCCGTCTGCCCGGGCACGTGGTGGAGCAGCTGTCGGAGATCCTCGAGGCGGGTGCCACCGACACGTTCCTGATCCTGCAGGCGTCCGCGGCGCCGGGGCGCACGCTGGCCGACCTCGGGCTCGCCGGCGACGGCGACCCGCGCGTGGTCGCGGTGGTGCGCGGGGGCCACGCCATCGCCGAACCGCCGGGCGACTTCACGGTGCGCGTCGGCGACACGCTGGTGCTCACCGGCTCGCACGGCGGAATCGATCGCGCGTTCGCGCGGCTGTCCGGGCCGCGAGAGCCCGCGCCGGCCGCGGCGCTGGCGCCCGGGCCATGACGCTCCCGGTGCTATGATGCCGGGCCCGTGAGCCGACGTTTCGTCTTCCTCCCGCCGCCCGCTGCGCGCCGCGCGCTCGCCGCCGTGCTGGCGGCGGCCGCATGGGTGGCGCCCGGAGCGGCCGCCCCGCCGCGCTCCGGCATCGAGGTGCTGGTGCGCGGCGTGGCGCACCGCGACGACGGCCGCCCGGCGGCGGGCGCGCGCGTCGAGGTCGAGGGGCCGGTGCCGGCCTTCACCGTGGCCAATGCCGAGGGCCGCTTCGCGGTCCTGTTGCGCGCCGGGACCTTTGGCGAGCGGCTGCGCTCCCCCGCGCGGTTCGTGGTCGAGGCGCGCGACGGGCGCCGCCGCCTGCGCTTCGACGGGCGCGCCGAGCGCCTCGAGATCACGATCTCCGCCGTCGCGGGGCCGGACGGGGCGCCGCGCGCCACGGCGCGCTGCAACGTGCCGGCGGTCGAAGAGCGACTCGCGCGCGCCCTCGAGTGGGCGGCCCAGGGCCCGGTGGCGGTGGAGGTCGCGCTGGGCGGCGCGCCCGCGCCGGAGCGCGTCGCGCGGCAGCCCGCGCCCGAGACTTCCGGCGCGCCGCCGCCGCCGGCCGCCCCGCCGGCGGCGTCCCGGACGCCCGACGTCGCGCCGCCCGCGCCGACGGCGGCGGCGGCGCGCGGAGCGCCGGTCCCGCCCGCGCCGCCGGCCGCCCCGCCGGCGCGGGATGCGGCCGCACAGGCGCGGCCCGCCCGGCCCCGACGCGACAGCCTCGCGGCGGCCGAGCGTCTCACGGCGCGCGTGCGCGCCTCCGCGCGCCGCGAGAGCCTGCGCGTGGCGCGCGCGGCGGAGCAGCGCGCGCGCGACGACGCCCGGCGGCGCGACGAGGCGCTGCGCGCCGCGCGCCGCGACAGCGCGCGCGCCGCGCTGCGCGAACGCGACCGTCTGCGGCAGGCGGCCCACCTCGAGCGGCAGCTGCGCGACGCCGCGCGCCGCGACAGCCTGCGCCTCGCGCGCCCGGCGCCGCCGCCGCTCGATCCCCGCACGCCGGTCGCGGGCCGCCTCGCCGGGCCCGCGGGCGGGCCGCACGCGGGGCCCGCCGACTCCTGCGCGTGCCGCATCCGCGGCACGGTCGAGGTGCGCAGCGACGCTCCGCTCTCCGCGCCGCTCACGGTCACGGTCGCCGCCGCGGGCGTGCCCGGATTGAGCGCCGAGGTGCGGCTCTTCATGGGCTCGCCGCGCGAGTTCGTGCTGGAGCGCGTGCCGTGCGGCGCGCGCGCGCTCGAAGTGCGCGTCGCCCAGGGTCGGCGCTGGGCGCTCGCCGACTCGGCGGCGGCGCGCGGCCTCGATTGCGCGGCCGGGGCGTTGCGCCAGCCGCGCATCGTGCTCGTGCCGCGTTAGGACGCGCCGCGCCCAACCTTGCGCGCCGGGGCGCGGGAGCGCGCCCCGGCATCCCACCTCGCATGCGCGTGCACGTGTTCCGCTCCGAACAGTGGGTGCCGCGCGGGCTCGACGAGACGTTCGCCTTCTTTGCCGACGCGCGCAACCTCGAGGCGATCACGCCGCCGTTCCTGCGCTTTCGCATCCTCACCCCCGGTCCGATCGAGATGCGCGAGGGGACGCTCATTGACTACGCCCTGCGCCTGCACGGCGTGCCGCTGCGCTGGCGCACGCGCATTGACGCGTGGCGGCCCGGACAATCCTTCACCGACCGCCAGGTGCGCGGACCGTACGCGCGGTGGGTGCACCTGCACACGTTCGAGCCGGCGCGCGGCGGCACGTGGGTGCGCGACCGCGTCGAGTACGCGCTGCCGCTCGACCCGCTGTCGCGCCCGGTGCACGCGCTTCTCGTGCGCCCCGACGTCGAGCGCATCTTCGCCTACCGCCGCGACGTCATCGCGCGCACGCTCGGCGCCGCGTCCGCGCGGCGGCCGGGGGGCGCGGCGCCGGCCGCCGCCCCGGCCGCGCGCCCCTGATCCGCTCGCCCGGACGTCGCGCGACGCCCGTTGAGTCGTTCCGTGCCGTGCGCTACGGTGCGCCGCGCCATGGACCTGCTCGAGGCTCACGACCTCCGCGCGCTCTCGGACCGTCTGGTGGCGATTCCGAGCGCGAGCCCCGACCCCGAGGGCGAAGCGCGCGTCGCGCGCGCGCTGCTCGAAGCGCTGCCGGCGGGGATCGAGCGCGGCGAGTGGCCTGCGGCCGACGGCCGGCCGGTGGCGTGGGCGCGGCTGCGCGGCCGTTCGCGACGCGCGGTGCTGCTGCTTGGCCACACCGACACGGTGGGCGCCGCCGAGTTCGCCGCGCTCGACGGCGCGCGCGGCGCCGGGCTGGCCTTCGATCCGGCGGCGCTCCGCACGCGGTTCCTCGATCCGGCGTTCGCGGCCGCCGCGCCGGGGCCGGTGCTCGCCGACCTCCAGGAGGAGCGCCTCGCGCCGGGCACCTGGGTGTTCGGGCGCGGCGCGCTCGACATGAAGGGCGGTCTCGCCGCCGCGGCCGGGGCGCTGGCGAGCCTCGCGGCGTCCGGGCCGCCGCCGGGTGACGTGCTGCTGGTCGCGTGCCCCGACGAGGAGCACGAGTCGCGCGGCATGCTCGCGGCGATCGAGCGCCTCGCCGAACTCAAGGAGCGCGACGGCGTGTCGTTCGCGGGCGCGATCAACCTCGACTACGCCGACGAGCCGGCCGCGTTCGCGGGCGTGTCCGGCAAGCTGCTGCTCGGGCTGTACGTGCTCGGCGAGCCGACGCACGCCGCCGCGCCGTTCGCCGGGGTGGACGCCGCGCAGCTTGCGGCGGCGCTCGTCACGCGGCTCACCACCGCCGAGTCCATGGTGGACGTGTGGCGGGAGCGTCGCGGCGTGCCGCCGGTGGCGCTGCGCGTGCGCGACCTCAAGCCGGTGTACAACCTGCAAACGGCGGTCGAGGCGGTGGCCGAACTCAACATCGTCATGCTCGACCGCCCGCTGGACGAGACCCTCGAGCGCGCGGTCGCCGAGTGCGAGGCGGCCGCTTCGGACCTGCTCGCCGCGATGCGCACGCTGGCGCGCCACGGCGGCTGGAACGGCCCGGGCCCGGCGCTGCCCGAGGGCGCGGTCATGACCTACGGCGAACTGGTGGACCGCGCGCGCGAGGCGGCCGCCGGGGCGCTCACCGCGCCCGCCGGCGAGAGCGATGCGCGCGCGCTGGCGCTCGAGCGCGTGCGCCGGCTGGCGCGCGCCGCGCGCCTGCGCGGCCCGGCGGTGGTGCTGTACCTCGTGCCGCCCTTCTACCCGGCCGCCGCCCCCGGCGCGGGGCCGCTCGTGCGCGCGGCGCGCGCCGTGCTCGGCGCGGCCGGGGTGCCGGTGCGCGACTACTATCCGTCGGTGTCGGACTCGGCTTACCTCGCGTGGCGCAGCGACGCGGCGAACGCGCTCGCGGCGCACGTGCCGGTGTGGGAGCGCGAGTACCGCCTGCCGGTCGGCACCATGCGCGCGCTCGACCTCGATGTCGTGAACCTCGGACCGTGGGGCCGCGACGCGCACGGGCTCTTCGAGCGCGTCCACGCCCCGTGGACCTTCGAGCGCCTGCCGCAGCTCGTGGCGGACGTCACGCGCGCCGCGCTCGAAGCGTAGCGGGGCGCGTCCCGGGGCCGCGGGCTCGCGCGCGTTCCCGCGCGCGCGGCGCGGCGCACGCGGTCGCCGGTCGCGCGGCTGCCGGCTCCGCGGCCGGGAGCGGCCCCCCGCGCGCCCGCACGCGGGTCAGTTCGAGCGGTAGTTCCCGAACTTGAGCTCGACGCCGAAGTCCCGCTGCTTGAGGAGCGCGATCACGCCCTGCAGCTCGTCGCGGCTCGCCGAGGACACGCGCACCGTGTCGCCCTGGATGGCGGCCTGGACCTTCTTGAGCTTGGCGTCCTTGAGGACGCGCACGATGTCGCGCGCCATGTCGGCGGTGAGGCCGTCCTGGATCGCCACGACCTGGCGCGCGCTGCCGCCGGCGGCGGGCTCGACCTTGCCGGGCTTGAGGTTCTTGAGCGGCACCTGGCGCCGCGCCATCTTGCCCTGCAGCACCTCCCACATCGCGCCGAGCTTGAACTCGTCGGGCCCGCTGAGCGTGATGGTCTTCTCCCTGGGGTTGAACTCGATGGCGACCTTCGCTCCCTTGAAGTCGTAGCGCTGGGTGATCTCCTTGGTCGCCTGGTCCACGGCGTTGGTGACTTCCATGAAGTCCACGCCGGTGGTGACGTCGAACGAGTTGCTCGCGGCCATGGGGCCTCCTTGCTGAAACGGGGGCGGGGCGCCGCTCCCGCGGCGCGGCGGGTGCGCGCGCGCCGGTCGCGCCGGCGCATGGGAATCGGTGAGGCAGTTAGCGCAGCGTGGCGCGGCGGGTCAAGGGGCGCGGCGGCGTCCGTGCGCCCGCCCGCGGCGCGCCGCGCGGCCGCCCGCGCGCCCGTCCGTCGGCCGCGCGCGGCGTGACCTCGAGCGCCGCGGCGAGCCGGGGGCGCGCCAGCACCTCGCGCCGTACCGCCTCGAGCCCGCGCCGCTGCGCCTCCCACAGGAAGCGCGCCCCGGCCGCGCGTGCGGACAGCCAGGCGTGCGCGTCGTGCTCTCTCGAGCGCGCGACGCGCGCCTCCTGCGGGGCCTCCGCGGCGAACAGCGGCAACGCGACCACCGCGCCCGCCGCGGCGTCGAAGTACAGCGAGACCGTCTCGAGCGCCCACCAGCGCAGGCCGTCGAGGCCGGTCTCCTCCCGCACCTCGCGCGCCGCTGCCTCGAGCGCGCGCTCGCCGCGCTCGATCTTGCCCGTCACCGGCTGCCACACCCCCGCGAGGCGGCGTCCCGGCGAACGCCTCAGGCACAGGAACTCGACCCGCCGTCCGCGCCGGCGGAAGACGTAGGCCTCGACATGAGTCACGCGGGGGACACGCATGGCCGGGCAGCATAGGCGCCCACCCCGCCGGCGTCACCTCGCAGGCGCTTCCGGAAGCGGGCAGGGCGGCGCTCATCCGCATGCGGAATCGGCGATTGCCACGATGCCGGTCGGCGGCGCGGCCGCGCGCTGCGCCCTTTCCAGGCGGCGCCCCCCGCGCCCGCTTTCCGGCCGCAACAAACGGATTGACCTCGCGGCGAGATTTCCCTAGATTCCCCCGGCTCGCGCAACCGTTGTGAATGCGTCGGTTGCGCGCGCCTTTGTGAAAAGATTCACCGGGGCGCGCAATGCCTGACCCGCGGGAAGAGAAGCCGCGCGATTCGTCCTTGCGGAGTGCCGGGTTGCTGCTCGCCATCCCGACGCTGCTCATCGTCTCGCCGCTGGTGGGTTTCTTCCTCGGCAGCGTCGTGGACCGGTGGCTGAAGTGCAGCCCCTGGGGCGTCCTGCTCGGGCTGGTGCTGGGCTTCGTCGCCGCCGGCCGCGAAACGTACCTGATCTACCGCCGCTATCTGGCCGAAGAGGAGCGCTCAAGGCGCCGGTGACCTCGACGGGGTGCCGCGCCGCGTCCGCACATGGGGCTGGAATTCCTCGCTCGCGTTCGCCGCACCACGCTGTGGGTCGGGGCCCTCGCCGCGATCGTGGGCATGACCTACTCGGGCTTCGCCGCCGGCGGGGGGCTCGCCGCCGGCGCGGTCTGGTCGCTCGTCAATCTGTTCCTCGTCGAGCGGCTGGTCGTCGCGCTCACCGGGAGTGACCGCGGGACGCCGGCCGCGGCGCGCGGCGCGGCGCTCGCGCTGGCCGGCATGCTGGGCCTGTTCGCGGCCGGGGCGTTCCTGCTTATGGCGCTGCCGGCCGAGCCGCTGCTCGTCGGCTTCGGCTTCCCGTTCGGCGTCATGCTGCTCAAGGCGTGCTCGACGCTGCTCCTCGAGAGCGCGGCGTGGCGGCGCTTCACGGCAAGCCGCTGGCAGGTGGCCCTCGCGGTCGCGCTGCTCATCGCCGCCACGTGGGCCATCGCGGAGCGCTCGGTGGCCGCCTCCGGCGGCGCGGTCGCGGCGGGACCGTCCGGCGCGGCGCACGGCGACGCGGCGCACGCCGACGCGGCCCACGGGGATGCCGGCGAGCACGGCGCGTCGTCCAAGCCCACCATGTTCCCGAACTTCCTCGGCGTCGTGATCGAGGCCAACCACGGCAAGCCGTGGGCCGACGCGCTTCACCACGTCGAGCCGGTGGTGTTCTCCCTGTTCGTCGCCCTCCTGCTGTCCGGGATCGCGATCGCCGCCAACCGCCGCCGCGCGCTGCGCCCCGGGCGCTTCCAGGCGGGGGTCGAGCTGGTCGTCCAGGGCCTGTTCGACTTCGTCGCGAGCGTGCTCGGAGAGAAGCACGCGCGGCGCTACCTGCCGTTCCTCGGCAGCCTGTTCCTCTACATCCTGGCGATGAACTGGATCGGGTTCGTGCCCGGCTTCCACGCCGCGACCGCCAACATCAACATCACGGCCGGCCTCGCCCTGTGCACGTTCCTGTTCGTGCAGTTCACCGGCATGCGCGAGCTGGGTTTCGGCGGCTGGGTGGACCACATGGCCGGCTCGCCGCGCTCGGCGATCGAGTGGGGCCTCGTGCCGATCATGCTGCCGATCCACATCATCGGCGAGCTTGCCAAGCCGCTCAGCCTCGCCTGCCGTCTGTTCGGCAACATCTTCGGCGAGGACATGCTCCTCGTCGGCTTCGCGTCGCTCGGCATCATGATGCTGGGGTTCATCCCCAACGTGCCGGTCGGCATCCCGCTGCAGCTGCCGTTCCTGTTCTTCTGTCTGCTCACGAGCACCCTCCAGGCGCTCGTGTTCACCACGCTCAGCACGGTGTACCTGCTCCTCATGCTTCCCCACGACGACCACGGGCATGAGGGCGAAGCCCACCCCGCCCACTGAGGGCGCATCTCCAGGAGGAATCACCGATGGACTTCCAGGCTGCTCTCGGACTCGCGCTCCCGCTCGGCATCGGCATCGCGGCGATCGGCTCGGGCCTTGGCCTCGGCATGATCGGTTCGGGCGCCATGCAGGCGATCGGCCGCCAGCCGGAGGCCGCGGCGAAGATCCAGCTCGCCATGATCATCATCGGCGCGCTCGCCGAGGCGCTGACGATCTACGCGTTCGTGACCATGTTCATCCTGTCGGGGAAGATCGGCGGCTGAACCCGCGCCGGTGAGTCCGGGACGCCCGTCCGCGCGGCGGGCGCCCGAGGAGCGCCATGAACATCCAGTTCGACCTGGTCCTCACCCAGATCCTCGGCTTCGTGCTCTTCGTGCTGATCCTGCGGCGCTACGCGTGGGGTCCGGTGCTGGAGACGATCGACGCGCGTCGCCAGCGCATCGCCGACGAGTTCGCCGAGGCCGAGCGCCGCAAGGCGGAGGCCGACCAGCTCAAGGCGGAGTACGAGCAGTCGCTGCGCACGATCGACGCCCAGGCCCGCCAGAAGCTGCTCGAGGCGGTGGCCGAGGGGCAGAAGGTGGCGGCCGAGATCAAGGCGAGCGCCGACCGCGAGGCGGCCGCGCGCCTGCACCGCGCCGAGGACGACATCGCGCGCGAGCGCGAGAAGCAGAAGGAGCTCCTCAAGGAGCAGATGATCGGCCTGTCGCTGCGCGCCGCCGAGAAGATCCTGCGCCAGAAGCTCGACGAGCCGGCGCAGCGCAGGCTCGTCGGCGAGTTCATTGACGAGGTGGGCGCCGCGCGATGAGGGACTCGACGGTCGCGGCGCGTTACGCCAAAGCGCTCTTCATCCTCACCGAGCGGCGCGGGGAGACCGACCGCGCGCTCGAGGACTTGAAGGGGCTGCGCGCGGTGGTCGCTCCGGGCACCCGGGTCGGCGGCTACCTGGCCACGCCGCAGCTGCTGCTCGCCGACAAACGGCGCGCCCTCGCGGCGGCGCTGTCCGGGCGCTGCGTGCGGTCCGTGGCGGTGTTCCTCGACCTCGTGCTGCGCAAGAAGCGCCTGCCCGAGTTCGACCTCATCGTCGCGGAGTACGAGGCCCTGGTCGAGCGCGCCCGGGGCATCGTCCACGCGCAGGTGGTGAGCGCGGTGCCGCTCGCCGACGCCGAGCAGGCGCGGCTGCTCGCCGAGCTGCAGCGCGTGACCGGCAAGACCGTGCGGCTCTACCCGCAGGTGGACCCGGCCGTGATCGGGGGCGCCTACGTGCGCATTGGCGACCGCGTCATCGACCGCACCGTGAAGACCCTGCTCGAGCGCATCGAGCACCAGCTGACGGCGACGAGCGTCTGACGGCGCCGTCCCGACGAACGACACGAACGAAGGGCCCGAACCCATGACGTTTCGACCGGAAGAAGTGAGCGCCATCCTGGCGCAGGAGCTCGAGCGCTACGAAGCCAGGCTCGAGACCAAGAGCGTGGGCACCGTGCTGTCCGTGGGGGACGGCATCGCGCGCATCTGGGGCCTGGAGGACGCCATGGCCGGCGAGCTCCTCAAGTTCCCCGGCGACGTCGTCGGCATGGTGCTGAACCTCGAAGAGGACAACGTCGGCGCCGTGCTGTTCGGGTCCGACAAGGACATCAAGGAAGGCGACCGGGTTGAGCGCACCGGCCGCATCGCCTCGGTGCCGGTGGGCAAGGCGATGATCGGCCGCGTCGTCAACGCGATCGGACAGCCGGTGGACGGCAAGGGCCCGATCGGCGCCGACCACTTCCGCAACATCGAGATCACCGCGCCGTCGGTCGTCGAGCGCCAGCCGGTGAAGGAGCCGCTCCAGACCGGCATCAAGGCCATCGACTCGATGATCCCGATCGGGCGCGGCCAGCGCGAGCTCATCATCGGCGACCGCCAGACCGGCAAGACCGCCATCGCGCTCGACACCATCATCAACCAGAAGGGCTCCGGCGTGATCTGCGTGTACGTCGCGATCGGCCAGAAGGAGTCCACGGTCGCCCAGGTGGTGGCGACGCTCGAGAAGTACGGCGCCATGGAGTACACGATCGTCGTCACGGCGTCGGCGTCCGAGCCCGCGCCGCTCCAGTACCTCGCGCCGTACGCGGGCGTGGCGATGGGCGAGGAGTTCCTCTACACCGGCGGCCATGCGCTGTGCATCTACGACGACCTGTCGAAGCACGCGCAGGCCTACCGCCAGCTCTCGCTGCTGCTGCGCCGCCCGCCCGGCCGCGAGGCGTACCCGGGCGACGTGTTCTACCTGCACTCGCGCCTGCTCGAGCGCGCCGCCAAGCTGTCCGACGAGAAGGGCGGCGGCTCGCTCACCGCGCTGCCGTTCATCGAGACGCAGCTCGGCGACGTGGCGGCGTACATCCCGACCAACGTCATCTCGATCACCGACGGGCAGATCTACCTCGAGCCCGATCTGTTCTACGCCGGCGTACGGCCCGCCATCAACGTCGGCATTTCGGTGTCGCGCGTGGGCGGCAACGCGCAGATCAAGGCGATGCGCAAGGTCGCCGGGCGCCTGCGCCTCGACCTCGCCTCGTACCGCTCGCTCGCGGCCTTCGCGCAGTTCGGCTCGGACCTCGACAAGGCGACGCAGGCGCAGCTCACGCGCGGCGAGCGCATGGTCGAGCTGCTCAAGCAGGACCAGTTCGTTCCGATGTCCGTCGAGCACCAGGTCATCTCGATCTGGGCCGGCACCAACGGCCACCTCGACGACGTGCCGGTCTCCGCGGTGCGCAGGTTCGAGACCGAGTGGCTGGCGTTCGTGGACAAGAACTACACCGAGGTCCCGCACAACATCCGCCAGACCAAGGACCTGTCGGACGCCGATCAAAAGCGGCTCGCCGAGGCGGCCAGGCAGTTCAAGGCGACCTTCAAGCCGTAAGGCGGACCGATGGCTTCGCTCAAGGAAATCCGCCGCCGCATCCGCTCGATCGGGAACACCCAGAAGATCTTCAAGGCCATGGAGACCGTGGCCGCGGCGAAGCTGCGCCGCGCGCAGGCGCGGGCGCACGCGGCGCGGCCGTACTCGGCCAAGATCTCGGAGATGCTCGGCCACCTGTCGGGCGCGGCGAGCGAGCTGGAGCACCCGCTGTTCAAGGCGCGCGAGGTCAGGCGCACCGCGCTGGTGCTGGTGACCGCCGACCGCGGGCTGTGCGGCGCCTACAACACCAACCTCATCCGCGCCGCCGAGCAGCGCCTCGCGGAGGCGGCGCCCGACTCGGTCGCGCTCGTGTGCGTCGGCAGGAAGGGCCGCGACCACTTCGCGCGTCGCCGCTGGCCGGTGCTGGCGTCGTACGCCGACCTGCCCGCCGAGGCGAGCCTCGACTTCGCGCGCGCGCTCACGCAGGACCTCATCCGCCGCTTCACCGAGGGCGAGGTGGACCGCGTCGAGATCCTGTTCGCGCGCTTCGTCAACGCGCTCACGCGCCGCATCACCTTCGATCCCTTCCTGCCGGTGGGGGCGGACGCGCCGGGCACGGGCGGCGGCGACGCCGGCACGATCTTCGAGCCGGGCGCCGAGGCGATCTTCGCCGAGCTGTTGCCGCGCTACGCGACCGCCAAGATGTTCGCGGCGCTCGCCGACGCACTCGCCAGCGAGCACTCGGCGCGCATGATCGCGATGGGCGCGGCCCGCAAGAACGCGGGCGAGCTGCTGGACGGGCTGGTGCTGCAGCGCAACCGCGCGCGCCAGGCCATGATCACGAAGGAACTGCTGGAGATCGTCGCGGGCGCCGAGGCGCTCAAGTAGGACCGCAGCGCCGCCGCGGACCAGGCGCCGGGGCGAGCCTCAACCCGAGGAGCACACAGCGATGAACGTCGGACGCGTCGTCCAGGTGATCGGGCCCACGGTGGACGTGGCCTTCGATCCCGACAAGCTGCCCAAGATCCTCAACGCCATCCTCATCCAGGACCAGGAGAAGGGCATCGACCTGACGGTCGAGGCGTCGCTCCACATCGGCGACAACGTGGTCCGCTGCGTCGCCATGAGCTCGACCGACGGCCTCGTGCGCGGCATGCCGGCGGTGGACACCGGCGCGCCCATCTCGATCCCGGTCGGCGAGCCGTGCCTCGGCCGCATCTTCAACCTCACCGGCAAGGCGATCGACGGCCGCGGCGAGGTCAAGACCGAAAAGCGCTACTCGATCCACCGCCACGCGCCCGCCTTCGACGAACAGGAGACCACGCCGCAGCAGTTCGAGACCGGCATCAAGGTCGTGGACCTGCTCGCGCCGTACATGCGCGGCGGCAAGGTCGGCCTGTTCGGCGGCGCCGGCGTCGGCAAGACGGTGCTCATCCAGGAGCTCATTCGCAACATCGCGACCGAGCACGGCGGCTACTCGGTGTTCGCGGGCGTCGGCGAGCGCACGCGCGAGGGCAACGACCTGTGGCTCGAAATGCAGCACGCCACCTTCAAGGACGCGCAGGGCAAGGAGCAGACCGTGCTCTCGAAGACCGTGATGGTCTTCGGCCAGATGAACGAGCCGCCCGGCGCGCGCCTGCGCGTCGGCCTGACCGGCGTGACGATGGCCGAGTTCTTCCGCGACGAGCGCGGCCAGGACGTGCTGTTCTTCGTGGACAACATCTTCCGCTTCGTGCAGGCGGGCTCCGAGGTGTCGGCGCTGCTCGGCCGCATGCCGAGCGCGGTGGGCTACCAGCCCACGCTCTCGACCGAGATGGGCGCGCTCCAGGAGCGCATCACCTCGACCAAGAAGGGCTCGATCACCTCGGTGCAGGCGATTTACGTGCCCGCCGACGACATCACCGACCCGGCGCCGGCCACGACCTTCGCCCACCTCGACGCCACCACGGTGCTCGACCGCGCGATCGCCGAGAAGGCCATCTACCCGGCGGTGGATCCGCTCGCCTCGACCTCGCGCATCCTCGACCCCAAGATCGTGGGCGAGGAGCACTATCAGGTGGCGCGGGCCGTGCAGCGCATCCTGCAGCGCTACCGCGACCTGCAGGACATCATCGCGATCCTCGGCATGGACGAGTTGTCCGAGGAGGACAAGCAGGTGGTGGGCCGCGCGCGGCGCATCGAGCAGTTCCTGTCGCAGCCGTTCTTCGTCGCCGAGGCGTTCACCGGCCAGCCCGGCAAGTTCGTGAAGATCGAAGACACCATCAAGGGCTTCAAGATGATCGTGAACGGCGAGCTCGACGACCTGCCGGTGCAGGCGTTCCGCATGAAGGGCTCGATCGAGGAGGTCATCGCCGAGGCCGAGAAGATGGCGGCGGGGGTTTGAAGCCGTGGCCGGCACGTTCCACCTCGCGGTGCTGACGCCCGACCGCACGGTCTTCGACGGGCCCGTCGAGTACGTCGAGGTGCCGGGCACCGAGGGCTACATGGGCGTGCTCGCGCATCACGCGCCGCTCGTGACCGGGCTCACGAGGGGCCGCCTGACGCTGCGCCACGCCGGCGGACGGCAGGAGTCGCTCGAGGTCGCGGGCGGGTTCTTCGAGGTGTCGCACAACCGCGCGACGGTGCTGGCCGACGACGTGCGGGGCGAGCTGACGGCCGCGCACTGAGGATGCTCCGGGGCGCCCCGACGCCCCGTCCCCACGGCGAGGGATCGCACGCGGCGCCGCCCGGCGGAAGGACCCGCCGGGCGGTTCGGGTTTCGCCGGCGCGGGCGCGTCGTCGGCGGAGGCGCCCGAGCGCCGCGCGCGGCCGAGCAGGACGTCGCCGCATCCCGCGCGCATGGAGGTTCCTGCACGCCCCGCCGCAGGGCCGGCAGCGCGCCGACCCTGGTGCGGCGACGCGGGCGTCGTCTCGCCGAGGCTCAGGCCTGCGACAAGCACGGGGCGCAGCGCCTCGCCGGAGTCCTCGACACCGTGGATGCGGGCGGTGTCGGAGTGGTCGGGCGATGCCGGTTCTCGCGCTTCGCGCAACGGACGCGCCAGAGGCCCGGCGGCTGCGCCGAACGTGGCCGGCGGCGACCCGTCGGTTCCCACTTCGCGCTCCAGGCGTGTGTCGCGGACCCGATGGACGTGCCCGGTGCTCCGGCGCGGACCGGTCTTCTCTCCCGCCCTCCGCGGGTGGGACGGCACGCGGACGCTAGCGGCGGTAGAGACTCTTCAGGCGCCCCCAGCTGCTCTGCACGGTCGGCGTGGGTCCGCCCAACGGATCGTTGAGCACGCGGATGGCATCGTTCGTCGTGTCGGCGATGTAGATGAGTCCGTCCGTGTCGAGCGCCATTCCGTGGGGGAGGCCGAAGCGGGCGACCGTCAAGGAGCCGTCCACGAATCCCGGCACGTTGAACGCGCCGGCGTAAAGCGCCGGCACCGCCGGAAGGACGCTCTTCGACAGGGTCTCGTGCTGGTAGTTCGCGAAGTAATGAACGCCGGACGGCCCGAGCAGGATCGAGGTGATCTGGAACGAGGAGACGCAGACCGCGCTGCTCGCCCCCCCGCCCGGCGGCAGGGACCGGATCGGGTACGGCCCGGTGCCATCGCCGGGGCCGAAGGTGCCGCACAAAAGCCGCCCGCTCGGCTCGTAGCAGAGTGCCGTCAGGCGCCGGCTCATGCCGTTGGACCCGACTCCGAGCCCCGAGCTGCCGTAGCTGCTGACGACCCCCGCGGGAGTGATCTTCTTGACCAGCTGGGTGAAGTACTCGCCCACGTAGAGGTTGTCCTGCGGGTCGATGGCGATCGGGCTCGGGGACGTGATGCCGGTCGCGAACACCGTGCGCGTCCCCGCCGGCGTCACCTTGTCCACGCGGTCGCCCGTGTAGTTCGTGACGAACAAGTTGCCCTGCGAGTCGCAGACGATCCCGAGCGGATCGCTGAACCCGGTGGCGAACGTGAACGGCGCCCCGCCACCGGCCGGGATCTTCACCACGGAGTTTTCGGGCGAACGCAGGGTCGCGTAGAGATTGCGCTGCGAGTCGAAGGCGAGGCTCGTCACGCCGTTGAGTCCCGTGTGGGCCGTGGACACTCCGAGCGGGGCCGTGAAACCGGGAGCCGCGTGGACGGCCAGCAGGACGAAAGCGCAGAACAGCTTGCGGCCAGGGGACATGGCACTCATCCAGGATGGAGGTCAGGCCTGGGAGCGGGTACAAAGTCCCCAGGGACGAGGCGTCATGAAAGCACCTCAATGCTAGGCAGTGCCGGCACGCGCTTCAAGGCCAAAGTGCGGACCGCACCTGTCCCTCACGCGAGATTTTCACCGAATTCGCACACGACGGGACACACGACCGGCGCGTCTCCGCCCGGCGCGGCGATCCGCCTCAAGTTCTCGCCGCGCTGCTCGTGGCGTGGTCCGGTCCTCGCCGCGGCTGCACCGCTCGGACGGAGCTTCACGTACCAGGGCCCGTTCGGGCAGGCCGGCGCGCCGGTCGAGGGGACGGTCTCGCTGCGCTTCAGCCTGTGGGACGCGGCCGGCTCGGGCGACCCGCCGTCGCGAGGCATCATCACCGGCGGCGTGCACGTGGTTGCGAACGCACCGCTCTCGAGCGGCGTCCGATCCCCGCGGCTCGCCACCGATCGCGGGCAGGGCCTTCACCGGGTGATCGCGCTGCGCGAGCGGGTTCCCTGCTCCTCGCCCCGCTCCCTCGGGCCCCCGCGCGCATCCAACGCTTCGCCCGGCGCGGGGCGGCGCCGCCGCGCGGGCCGGCGCCAGGCGGCGCGCGCACGGCCCGGCCGCCGCGCATGAGCGCCGCCGCCACCGAGGGAGGAGATGATGCCCGCCCCAGTCCCGATGCGTTTCCCGCTCCTGCGGCACGGGCGCGCGATCGCGCTCGCGCTCGCGGCCGTGCTCGCGTTGTGCGCCCCGCGCTTCTCGCACGCGTCGGCCGCCTCCACCGCCGCGCCGCCGGCCGCGACGCCCGCCGCCTCCGCGGCGAAGCCCTCGCCCGGCGCCGCGCGGCCGGCGGCGCCGCAGGCCCCGGACGAGGTCGCGCCGCGCGCCTCGGGCCCAGGCCTCGCGATCGCGACCTTCGCCGGCGGGTGCTTCTGGTGCGTGGAGACCGCCTTCGAGGGCCGGCCCGGCGTGGTGAGCGTCGTCTCGGGCTACACCGGTGGCCCCGAGCGCAACCCGACGTACGAGCAGGTGAGCGGCCGCCGCACCGGCCACGCCGAGGCGGTGGAGATCCGCTTCGACCCGCGGCGCATCACCTACGAGCAACTGCTCCACCTCTTCTGGCGCAGCATTGACCCGACGCAGCCCGGCGGTCAGTTCTGCGACCACGGTCCGCAGTACCGCTCGGCCATCTTCGTGCACGACGACGAGCAGCGCCGGCTCGCGCACGCCTCGAAGCGCGCCCTCGAGCGCTCGGGGGTGCTCAAGCGGCCCATCGTCACCCAGATCGTCCCCGCCTCGACGTTCTGGCCCGCCGAGGAGTATCACCAGGACTTCTGGAGGAAGGACCCGGAGCGCTACCGCAGCTACCGCGCGGGCTGCGGCCGGGACCGGCGCCTCGCCGAGCTGTGGGGCCGGGAGGCCGTGAAGCCGCTCGTCCACTGAGCCGGGCGGCGGGCGCTTGCTTGCGGGCCGCGCCCTCGGCGTGGAACCCTGTCGCCTGCGCGGGCGGCGCCGCCGCCCGCGGCGGACCGCGCACCTTCCCGTCGGCCCGACGCGAGCCATCCCGCATGACGAACTTCGCCGATCGCAGCGCACCGCGCGCGGCGCCCCGCGGCGCGCGCGCCGCGGCCATGGCCCACGCCGCCTCCCATCGCGACGTCCCGTCCGCCCCCGGCGGGCGCGTGTCGGCGTTCAACCCGATCGCCGGGCGCCGCTTCGACCGTCCTGGCCGACGCGCGGCGTGCGCGATGCTCCGCGCCGTCGCCGTCGCTCTCGTCGTCTCGTTCCCCGCCGGCGCCGCGGCGGCCGGGGCCGCGCCGCCCGCCGTCGCCGGGCGGCCGCGCAACGTGATCTTCATGATCGGCGACGGTTTCGGGCCGGCCTACGTGGCGCTCGCGCGCGAGGTGGCCGGGCGGCCCCTCGCGCTCGATCCGCATCTCGTCGGCAGCAGCGCGACCGCCTCGAGCGACGCTCGCGTCACCGACTCGGGCGCGGCCGCCACCGCGCTCGCGTGCGGCGTGCAGGCGCCCAATCTGGCGATCGGCGTGTGCGCGGGCGGGCTGCCGCGGCGCTCGATTCTCGAGGCCGCCGAGGCGCGCGGGCTCGCCACCGGACTCGTCGCCACCAGCCGCATCACGCACGCCACGCCCGCGGCGTTCGCGGCGCACGTGCCGAAGCGCGAGGCCGAGGACGACATCGCCGCCCAGATGGTGCGGCAGGGGATCGAGGTGGTGCTCGGGGGCGGCGCGCGCCACTTCCGGCCGTACGCCGCCGGCGGGCGGCGCGACGACGGGCGCGACCTGCTGGCCGAGGCGCGGCGGCGCGGCATCGAGGTGGTCGCCGACCGCGACGGCCTCGCGCGCGCGGGGCGCGGCCCGCTGCTCGGGCTCTTCGCCGACTCGCACATGAGTTACGCGTTCGAACGCGACGCGGCGCGCGAGCCGTCGCTCGTCGAGATGACCGAGGCGGCGCTCGCGCGCCTCGCCGTCGACCCCGACGGCTTCTTCCTCATGGTCGAGGGCAGCCGCATTGACCATGCCGGCCACGTCCACGACGCCGCGGCCGCCGCGCGCGAGGCGATCGAATTCGACGAGGCGTTCGCCGCGTCGCTCGCCTTCGCGCGCCGCGACGGGCGCACGCTGGTGGTGGTCACCGCCGACCACGAGACGGGGGGGCTGTCGCTCGGGCGCGCGCTCGACGGGCGCGCCGTGTACGACTGGCGCCCCGGTGTGCTGCGCGGCGTGCGGCGTTCGGCCACGGCCATGGCCGAGCGCGTCGGACGCGGCGACGACCCGCGCGTGGTGCTGGCGGAGGACGCCGGCCTCGCGGACCTCTCCGACGAGGAGGCCGCCGGCATCCGCGCCGCCGCGGGCGAGTCGCGCGTGCTGGCGATCGCCGAGGCCGTGAACCGGCGCGCGCTCGTCGCCTGGACCACCACCGGCCACACCGGCGTGGACGTGCCGGTGTGGGCGTTCGGCCCGGGCGCCGAGCGCTTCGCCGGCACGCGCCGCATCGACGAGCTGGGCCGCGCGGTGGCCGCCGCGCTCGGCCTCTCGATTGGCGACGTGCTCGAGACCGCCGCCGCGCCCGCGGGCGGCGCCGCCCCCCGAAGGGAGCCCTGATGCCGACCCACGTTCCGCGCCCCACCCGCCTCGAAGCGGCCGGCAACAAACCCAAGCTCATTGACGAGTACGTCGGCCGCGTCAACACCGGCACCACCGCCGTGAGCGTGGCGCTCATGAAGAGCCCGGGCGGCTGGGTCGAGCCGCCGCAGACGCCGCGCTTCGACGAGTACACGCTCGTGCTGCGCGGCCTGCTGCGCGTCGAGCACGAGCACGGCGTGCTCGACGTGCGCGCCGGCGAGGCCGTCATCGCCCACGCCGGCGAGCGCGTGCGCTACTCGACGCCGCTCGAGGAGGGCGCCGAGTACGTGGCGGTGTGCGTGCCGGCGTTTTCGCCCGCGACGGTCCACCGCGAGGACACCCTCCTCGCGTGATAGACTGCCGCCCGTCCGCAGGCGCGCTCCCCCCAGGCATGCGGCCGCGCAACCCGAGAGGACATCCCGCCATGACCCTGCGCCTCCTGCTTGCCGCCGCGCTTGCCGCGGCGGCCCTCGCCGGCTGCGGCCGCGACCCCGCCGGCCCCGGCTCCGGCACCGGCGCCGTCCGCGTGCGCCTCACCGACGCGCCCGCCGCGTACGACTCCGTGATCCTCATGATCCGCCAGGTCTCGATCCACCGCGCCGGCCTTCCCGAGGAGAGCGGCTGGGAGATCGTGCGCCCCGACAGCGTCGCCGCGTACGACCTGCTCCGGCTTCGGAACGGCGTGTTCGCCACGCTCGGCGAGGCGCCGGTGCCCGCCGGCACCTACACGCAGGTGCGGCTGCTGCTCGCGGACGGCAGTTACGTCGTCGAGGACGGCATCGCGCATCCGCTCACCGTGCCGAGCGGGCTCCAGACCGGGCTCAAGCTCACCGGCACGTTCGTCGTGCCCGCCGACGGCACGGTGGAGGTCGGCCTCGACTTCGACGCCGCGCGCTCCATCCACGTCACCGGGAACGGCCGGCACATGCTGAAGCCCACGGTGCGGGTGGTGCCGATCGCGCTGTCGGGCGTCATCACCGGCCTCGCGCTGCCGCCGGGCGCGGGCGAGTGGGCGCACGCCATCGCCGGCGACGACACGGTCGCCTCGGCGGTGCCGGAGGCCGACGGCCGCTTCACGCTCGCTCTGCTGCCGCCGGGCGTTTACACCGTGGCGATCGAGGCGGCCGACGCCTACCGCGACACGAGCCTCGCGGGCGTGGCGGTGACGGCGGGCGGCACCACCGACCTCGGCGCCGTCGGGCTCGAGCCGCGCTGAGCGGCGCGCGGCCGCGGCGTGCCGGACGCGTGAACCGCGGCGGTGATGCGGCGGCGGGCGGAGGCCCGCCCGCCGCCGTTTCCGCCGCGATCGCCGCCGCGCGTGAGGCCCTCGCCGCGGCGCGCCGCATCGCCGCGCTCACCGGCGCCGGCGTCTCGGCTGAAAGCGGCATCCCCACGTTCCGCGGCGCGGGCGGCCTGTGGCGCACGCACCGCGCCGAGGACCTCGCCACGCCGGAGGCGTTCGCGCGCGACCCGCGCCTCGTGTGGGAGTGGTACGACTGGCGCCGCGGCGTGGTCGCCGCCGCGCGCCCCAACGCGGCGCACGAGGCGCTGGTGCGCCTCGAGGGCGGCGGGCGCCCGTTCACGCTCGTCACGCAGAACGTGGACGGCCTGCACGAGCGCGCCGGAAGCCGGAACGTGATCCGCCTGCACGGGAGCCTGTGGACCGTGCGCTGCACGCGCTGCGGCGCCGAGCGCGAAGACCGCCGCGCGCCGCTCCCGGAACTGCCGCCGCGCTGCGCGTGCGGCGGGCTCGAGCGGCCGGGCGTGGTGTGGTTCGGCGAGGCGCTGCCCGAGGGCGCGCTCGAGCGCGCCGCCGCGGCCGCCGCCGCGTGCGACGTGCTGCTCGTCGTCGGCACGTCGGCGGTGGTCTACCCGGCGGCCGGCCTCGTGCCGCACGCGCGCGCGGCGGGCGCCACCGTGATCGAGATCAACCCCGACCCGGCGGGCGGCGGCACGGGGACGATCGTGGTGGCCGCGAAGGCGGGGGAGGCGCTGCCGGCGATCGTGGGGTGAGGGGGCGGGGGGCGCGACGCTGCGCGAGCGCCGGCGGGCGTGGCGCCGGCACGGCCCTCATCCGGTCGGCGCGTTGCTCATCTCACGATCACCCCGCGCCGCTGGACGACGCGGTCGCCGAACGCGAGGCGGCGCGCCGGAGCGGCGTTCGCCCCCATTCTGAGCGCTCGAACCCGCGGGCCCCGGCGTCGCGCGCGCCGGGGCCCGGCCGCGCGGATCACCGGGCGACCGGAGCGAGACCGTCACGCATCTCCCGGCGCGCCTCGCCCCGCCGGCGCGCCGTCGCCGCCCGCGATCGCCCGCAGCACCGGCCGCGCGCGCAGCCTGAGCCAGGCGGCCTGCGCCACGCTGCCCGCGACCAGCGCCGGCGCCGCGATCCACAGGCCGGGTGCGCCGTCCCACGCGACGCCGGCGCCGAGCCCGGCGGCGGCCGCCGCGAGGAACACGACGACCGACTCGGTCACGCCGCGCGTGGCGCGCGCGTGGACGAGGGCCCCCTGCCACAGGCTGGTGGCGGCGCTCACCGCGGGGAACGCGACCGACAGCGCGAGCCCGGTGACGGCGAGCGCGACGAGCGCCGGCGGCAGCCCGGCGACGTGGACGAACCACGCGCGTCCGAGCGGCGTGAGCGCGAGCAGCGCGAGCGCGCCGGACAGCGCGCACGCCAGCGCGAGCGTGAAGCGCCGCAGCGCACGCACCGCGCCCGGGCGGTCGAGCTGCGCCACCACGACCTCGTTGAGCGCGAAGCCGCCGCTGCGGAACGCGAACACCAGGCCGTTGAGCGCGGGCCACGCGGCGAGCGATTCGAGCGGCAGGCGCATGCGGCTCATGCCGGCGCTCGCGAGCGGCATGGCGAGGAACATGAACGCCGGGGTCACCATGAGCGGCACGTAGAAGCGCAGGAACGCCGCCGGCGAGAGCGCCGGGGCGCGCGGGTCGTGCGCGGGGAGCTGCTCGCGCAGCACGGGCCGCACGCGCACGCCGGCGTACACCGCCTCGGCCACCACGCCGCAGGCGACGGCGAGCGTGCCGACGAGGATCCCCGGCCCGGCGGCGAGCGCGAGCCCCGCGCCAAGCACCGCGGCGTTGGCGCCAAGCCGCACGGCGGTGCCGACGCCCACGGCGCGCGCGTGGCCGAAGCGGATGAGCACGCCCTGCTGGAAGCGGCGGTAGGCGATCGAGGCCGTCCACGGCGTCATGACCTGGAGCCCGAGGCGCGCCGGCTCGCGCACCGCTTCCGGCACGCCGAGGACGCGCGCGGCGAGCAGGTCGAAGAGCGGCGTGAAGGCGACCAGCGCGTGGAGCGCGGTGAAGCCGGCGCCGAGGCCGAGCATGAAGCGCCGCACGAGCGCGTACGAGGGCCGGTCGCGGCACAGCGCGGTGGAGGCCGAGAGCAGCATGATGACCGGCGACTCGATGAGGAGCGAGAGCGGGAACACCACGCCGCCGTAGGCCGCGAGGTGCACGGTGGGGTCGGCGAGGCGCGCCACGGCCGCCGACACCATCGGCAGCTCGAGGCCCATGAGCAGCCAGCTCGCGGCGAGCGGCCACCACGCGCGCGCGAC